>ENA-OUQG01001703-OUQG01001703.1-human-gut-metagenome-genome-assembly--contig:-NODE-1703-length-11410-cov-10.431264_pt1 | contig 11410 bp, 11 predicted proteins | sample MGYA00237943_ERZ548823 | MGnify/ENA primary metagenome ERZ548823 (study PRJEB26490, sample SAMN05194731) | human gut metagenome | biome: terrestrial biome; feature: human-associated habitat... | reverse complement strand
ACTTCCTGCTGGGCAACGAGTGCCTCGGCCAGTTCCTGAATACCAAGACTGCTGATGGCGCTACCGTTTACAACACTGCTGTTGCTTACCCCATCGGCATCATCGTTGCGGCTCTGTTCCTCGGCATCTTCCTGTACACCATCAAGAAGCGCCACACCCAGCCTCACTACGAGACGCTGCACAAGTAAACCAATCGTAGAGCGGTGGGAGAATGTACTCCCACCGCTTTTTTTCAGATTTCGGGAGGTATCTTATGATCTTTGCACCCGTGCGCCTTGGCGAGACGAGCATTGAAGCAAGCGAGCTCGCTGCGGACAAAAAGTCCTGCAAACGCTTCGGCCCCTGCGGCGTGGGGGAAAAGGCGCTGTATCTCAATAGCTTCCTGTTCGACCGGCGCTGCTATGTCGCGCTTTCCTCGGTGCAGCGCGTCTTCAAGCGCGTGGCGCTGAGCAAAGGCGGATTTTCCGGGCAGGGCGTGTTCGGCTCGATCCCCTATCTCGTTGTGCAGTATGACAACGGCAAGGAGAAGCAGTGCACCTTCAAGCGCGAGGAGGACGTGGACGAGATGCTCGCCTGTATCGGCGCTGCGCATCCCGAGATCCCGACGCTCAGCGCAGGCGGCGAGCAGCGCTTGCAGGCCAAGGCGGAGCAGGAGGCCAAGCGCTACTGCAAGGAGCTTTCGCCGCAGGCGCTCTCCGCCCGCGAAACGCTCGAGCAGGCGGAGACCTTCCTCTCCGGCTACCCTGAAATGACGAAGACGCTTGCGCTCGCGGCCAAGGCCAAGCGCGTCAACGAGCATACGAATCCCGCCTACCGCTGGGTGGCGCTGGCCATCGTGCTGGCGGGCGCGGCGTCGCTCATCTACGGCATTATTTCCTGGCGCAGCGGCGGAGACTTCGGTGTTTACTTTGCGCTCTTCGGTTTTGCGGCGGTGTTCTTCTTCTCCGGCGCGCACGTGCTGCCCACGGCGAAAAACAACCGCAGTGCGGTCGAGCGCGCGTGGACGCAGGCGGTCGATGCGATGGAAAACATCCTGCCCGAGGATTTTCCGCTGCCCGCGCGCTACGCGCATCCCATCGTGGCAAGGCGCATGGTCCGCATCATACGCGAGGGCCGCGCTCAGAGCATTGCGGAGGCACTGGAGGTGCTCAAGGCCGATCTCAAGGCCCTCAATGCCGATGTACAGGTCGAGCAGGAGGAGTATGACGAGGTCGTGGTCATCAAGCCGTTGTTCCTCGTGAGCAACTATCAGTAAATAAGAAAAGCGAATGTCCGGCGCGTGCCGGACATTCGCTTTTTTCTGCGGGGACTTATCGTTCGTTTTCGTAATTCTCGATGGCCTGCAAAAAGGCCCTGCCATAGCGCGCAGCCTTCTTTGCGCCCACGCCCGATACCTCGAGCAGCTCTTCCATCGAGCGCGGGGCCTTTTCCGCCATGTCGGTGAGCGTCGCATTGGAGAAAATGACGTAAGCGGGGACACTCTCGTGCCGGGCAAGCTCCGCGCGCAGGGCGCGCAGCACCGGGAAGAGCCCGTTTTCCTCGAAATCGTCGGAATACGCGCCGCGCGGGCGCTTTTTCTGTGCGCCCGGCGCTTCAAGACGCTTTTGCATCAGCACGCATTCCCCGTCAAAGAGCACGGCGGAGGCGCGCCCCGTGGGGCGGAGCGTCGAATAGCGCGCTTCGAGCATAAGGTAGCCCGCTGACTCGAGGTAGTCGATATAGCGCTCGATGATACTCGGCGAGGTCTTGTCCATCAGGCCGTAGGTCGAGAGGCTCGCAAGGCCGAGCGACAAAAGCCGCTGCTCGCGGCTTCCGCGCAGGACCTGGATGACAAGCGTTTTGCCGACGTAGTAGCCAAGCCGCTCGTGGATGCGCAGCACGCACGAGAGGATCATCTGCGCGGGGAGCGTGATGTCCTCGGTCGCGTAAGCGGCGTTGCAGTTCGAGCAGTTGCCGCAGCTTGCGGGGTGCGTCTGCCCAAAGTAGTCAAGGAGCTGCCCGCGCAGACAGTCGACACTCTTGCAGTAGCCGGTCATCGCCTGCAAGCGCTCGTAGTCGCGCCGCTTTACGCGCGCGGCGTCCTCCTCCGAAAGCTGCTCCGCGCCGCCATTTTCGATGAGAAAGCGCGCGGTCTCCACGTCATTCTGGGCAAAGAGCAGGATGCAGTCGGCGTTCGCGCCGTCGCGTCCTGCGCGCCCTGCCTCCTGATAGTAAGCCTCGAGACTTTTGGGCATATTATAATGGATGACGAAGCTGACGTTCGACTTGTCAATGCCCATGCCGAAGGCGTTTGTCGCGACCATGACGGTTTTGCGGTCGAACTGGAAATCGTCCTGATTCTGTCGCCGCTCCTCGTCCGTCAGCCCCGCGTGGTAGCGCGTGGCGGCGATGCCGCGCTCGCACAGCCCCTCGCACACGCGCTCGACGGCGGCGCGGGTCGCGCAGTAGACGATGCCGCTCCTCTCCCGCCGCTCGTCGATGAGGGCGGCGAGGGCGGAGAACTTGTTTTTCGGGCGCTGTACATCGAAATAAAGGTTCGGGCGGTCAAAGCCTGTCACGATGCGGTAGGGCGTTTGCAGCGCGAGCAGGCGCAGGATGTCTGTCTGCACCTGCGCTGTCGCCGTGGCGGTGTAGGCCGCGACGATGGGACGGCGCGGCAGGGCATTCACAAAATCGGCGATGCCGAGATAGCTCGGGCGGAAATCCTGTCCCCACTGCGAAATGCAGTGCGCTTCGTCCACGGCGAGAAACGACACGTCCATCTCCTGCATGAGCGAGAGAAAACTGTTCGTCTCCAGCCGCTCGGGCGCGACATAGATGAGCTTGTAGGCGCCCTTGCGCGTGCGGGCGTACACGGTGCGGATCTGCTCGCCCGTGAGGGAGCTATTAATGTAGGCCGCGGGCACGCCCACACTCTTGAGCGCCGCGACCTGATCCTTCATCAGCGAGATGAGCGGCGAGACGACGAGCGTGATCCCCGGCAGGAGCAGCGCGGGGATCTGATAGCAGAGCGACTTTCCGCCGCCTGTGGGCATGACGCAGAGCGCGTCCCGCCCGGAGAGGATCGCGTCGATGAGCGCCTCCTGCCCGGGGCGGAAGACGCTGTGGCCGTAATATTGCTTTAAGATGCTGTGCTTATCCATAGAAGAAGTTCCGTTTCCCTGTTCATTTTTTCCTCCATGTTACCGCAGGATGGGGAAAATGTCCACGCCGATTTGCCCGCAGCACGCAAAATGACGTTTGACGAACGGGGGAAAACGTGGTATCATCACGCTGTCCCCGGAAAGATACGTTCTGACCGGCGGACAAGTACAATTCATTCTACCGTTCTGGCGGCAAGGATACGTTCCGAGCCTTAAGAAGAGGGGAAGCAGGATGCGGCGGCAGCTGTGTCTTATCTTGCCATGTCCATCCCTTCTGCCATAGCGGCGGAAGGGATGATCTATTTTTCAGGAGGGGACGCAAATGGAAACGCGCGTTGCCGTGCTGGCGGTCATCGTCCGCGAGGGAAGCTCTGTGCAGGCGCTCAACGAGCTGCTGCATCGCTACGGGGAGTATATCATCGGGCGCATGGGGGTTCCGTACCGCGAAAAGGGCGTGAACATCATCAGCGTGGCGCTCGATGCGCCAGGCGATGTGATCTCGGCGCTCTCGGGCAAGCTCGGCCGGCTCGACGGCATCACGGCGAAGACCGTCTACGCCCCCGAACGCAGCATCGGAAAGGAAGGAAACCAATGAAAAAGAACCTCAAAAACATTTTGGCACTGTGCCTGACGCTCGCGCTTGTCTTCACGCTCGCCGCCTGCGGACAGAAGACGGACGTGCCCGACGAGCCGGATGAGCAGCAGACCGAGCAGCAGACGGAGAACGATACCCCCGCGCATTACTCCATCGCCGCGCTCAAGGGGCCGACCGCCATGGGCCTTGTGAAGCTCATGCGCGACAGCGAGAGCGGTGAGACGAGCGGCAATGACTATACCTTTACCCTCGCGGGCTCTGCCGACGAGGTGACGCCCGCGCTCATCAAGGGCGAGCTCGACATGGCCTGCGTGCCCGCGAACCTCGCCGCTGTGCTCTACAATAAGACGGAGGGCGAGATCGAGGTGCTGGCGGTCAATACGCTCGGCGTGCTCTACATTGTGGAAAACGGCGAGAGCGTGCAATCCATGGCCGACTTGAAGGGCAAGACTGTCGTGGCCGCGGGCAAGGGCTCCACGCCCGAATACGCCCTGCGCTATCTTCTCGCGGAAAACGGCATCGATCCCGACAGCGACGTGACGATCGACTGGAAGAGCGAGCACAGCGAGTGCGTCGCCGCGCTGGCTTCCGGTCAGGCGACGATCGCGCTGCTGCCCCAGCCCTTCGTCACCGTGGCGCAAGGCAAGATCGAGGGACTGCGCATGGCGCTTGACCTGACGAAGGAGTGGGACGCGCTGGGTAACGGCTCGAGTCTCATCACCGGCGTGATCGTTGCCCGCCGCGCGGTCGTGGAGGAAAACCCTGCCGCCGTGAACGAATTTCTGAAGGACTACGCCGCGAGCGTCGACTGGGTGAACGCCGACACCGCCGACGCCGCCGCGCTCATCGGCGAATACGGCATCGTGGACGCCGCCGTTGCGGAAAAGGCGCTGCCCTACTGCAACATCGTCTGCCTGACGGGGGCGGACCTTCTTGAGGCGCTGCCCGGTTATTTAGAGGTGCTCTACAATGCAGACCCCGCCGCCGTCGGCGGCGAGATGCCGGATAACAGCTTCTATTTCGCGTAAATTCATTGCGGCGGCGGGCGCTGTCCCGCCGCTGACCGTTGAGAGGGGAGGGGGGAAGACATGAAGCGAAGAGAGCAGAAAATACGCGCATGGGCGGTCGTTTTCTGGCTATTTGTCTGGCAGGCGGCGGCCATGCTCCTGCGCGCGCTGTATCCGCACGGCGCGCTGCTGCTCGCCTCCCCGATTTCATCGCTCGCGCGGCTTTTATCCCTTGCCGCGACGAAGACATTCTGGCAGTCGGTCGGGACCTCGGCCACGCACATTTTCGGCGGCTTTCTCCTCTCCTGCGCGCTTGCGGTTATGCTGGCGGCGCTTTCCGCGCGCTTTCACCGCGCGGAGGAGCTGCTCGCGCCGCTCGTCGCGGTCGTCAAGGCGGTGCCGGTTGCGTCGTTCGTCATCCTTGCGCTCGTGTGGCTGCCGAGCCGCGGCCTTGCCTTTTTCATCTCCGCGCTGATGGTCTTCCCGCCGGTGTATCTGAACGTCCTTGAGGGCGTGAAACGCACGGACGCTTCGCTTCTCGAGATGGCGCGAGTCTTCCGCGTGCCCTTTTCGCGCACGCTGCGGGGGATCTACCTACCGCAGGTGCTGCCGTATTTCCGCGCGGCGGTGAGCGTGGCGCTGGGCCTTTGCTGGAAGGCGGGCACGGCGGCGGAGGTCATCGCCCTGAGCGGCGGCACGATCGGCGAGCGGCTTTATACCGCGAAGGTATACTTCGAAACGCCGGATCTCTTTGCGTGGACGGCGGTCATCGTGCTGCTGTCGGCGGGCTTTGAAAAGCTCTTCCTCCTTGCGGTGGACAAGATGGCGGAAAGGATGGGCGCGTGATGGAGCTTTGCGTAAGAAATCTCAGCAAGTCCTACGACGGCCGGGTGGTGCTCGAAAACGTCAGCTTCACCGCGCCCGTCGGCCTGACGCGCATTGCGGGAAACTCGGGCATCGGGAAGACGACGCTGCTGCGCATCCTGCTGGGGCTGGAGCGGGCGGACGGCGGAGAAGTCGCGCCGAACCTTCGCTGGGCGGCGGTCTTTCAGGAGGACCGCCTGCTCGAGGGGCTGGACGCAGCGGGAAATCTCCGCTTTGCTCTCGGCGCGGCCTACGATGACTCGCGCGCGAAGGCGCTGCTCGAGGCGCTCGGCCTTGGAGACGTGGGCGGGAAAAAAGTGTGCGATTACTCCGGCGGCATGAAGCGCCGCCTCGCCCTCGCGCGTGCCCTGCTCGCGCCCTGCGATGCGCTCGCGCTCGACGAGCCGTTTACGGGGCTTGACCGCGCGAGCCGCGACGCCGCACTGCGCGCCGTTCTGCGCGCCGCGGAGGAGAAGATCGTCCTGCTTGCAGCGCACGAGACGCTGGCGTTACCCACGCACTGCGGAGAAGTGAAGCTATAAAGAAAAGGTCCTTCTGCACCATGCAGAAGGAGCTTTTTTCATTGCGCTTGCCGCTCATCCGATACCTGGGCTTTTGTATGCGCGCGCAGGCGCGGCGCGGGCGCGTCCACGCCTAAGAAAAGCTTCAAGAGCCAGACGAAGAAGACGAGCACCAGCACGGGAATGAGGCAGGAGGTGACGAGCATCACCGCTAGTGCCTCGAGAAAATCGTTGAGCACGTGCTTGAGCTTGTCGACCGCGGCGGTCGCGGCGGAGGAAACGTCCTCTGTCACCTTGGAAAAGAGACCGGAAAGGCCGCTTTTTGCTTCGCTGTCCGCGTTTTCATCCGTCGCCTTGCCGATGGCCTCGGTCGTCTGCATGGCGGATTCAACGGTCGCGTCGATGGAGGCGCGGTACGTCGTTTCGATCGAGTCGGAGAGGAAAATGCTCGTCGGGATGATGAGCACGACGGCGAGGGCGAAGAGCGCGAGCTTCTTGGAAAGCGCGCGCAGCGTGTCACGGCAGAAAAAGAGGCTCGCCGCCAGCAGCAGGCACGCAAGCGGCAGCAGCACGCGGAAGGCCGCACCCGCCATGATGGTCAGCAGGTACTTTTCAAGGAAGATCGCGCACAGCACGATGAGAAAGTACCCGCTCAGGTCCGCGAGCTTTTCGGCGATGGGGGTGGCGGCGTCGCCCGGCAAAAGCGTGATGGCGGCGGAGGCGGCGGTGGAGGCCGCCGTCAGCTCAAGCACCGTCTCCTGCTTCTTGTCGAGCGATTCGATGGCGTGAGAAAAGGTCTGGGGTTGGCTCATCTTCTGCGCGACGGGGAAGAACGAGACGAGCGCAAGGGCCAGCAGCAGCGCCGCGGCCACAAGTTTTTTGCTTACTTTGCTTTTCATGGGGAATTCTCCTTGCTTGGGATGGGATGTCAGCGTTTCTTCGGCTTGGCCCAGCCGGCCTTGCGCTTGAAGGGCTTTGCCTTTTCGCCTGTTTTCGCGCCCTTGCGCGGATCCGAATGTGCATTGGGCTTTTCCGCCGGTCTGCCGCTCTTTTTCGCTCCCGCGGCGCTCTTTTTGCCGCCCTGCGGCGCGGGACGGCTGTCGCCGTAGGGACGCACAAGGCACTTCGGCCCGTAGCCGATGAGATCCTCGCGTCCGGCCTTTTTGAGCGCCTCGATGACGAGCTTTTTCTTGTCGGGGCGGAACCACTGGAGCAGCGCGCGCTGCAATTCCTTGCCGTGCGGCGTCGTCTCGGCGAAGACAGGTGTCATATCGCGCGGGTCGATGCCGGTGTAGTACATGCAGGTCGAGAGCGTGCCGGGCGTGGGGTAGAAGTCCTGCACCTGCTCGGGCTTATGGCCCGTGGAGTGCAGGAATTCCGCGAGCTGCACCGCGTCCTCGAGCGTGCAGCCGGGGTGCGACGACATGAGGTAGGGCACAAGGTACTGCTCGCGGCCGTTTTTCTCGTTCACGGCGCGGTATTTGTTCCAGAATTTTTCAAACACGTCAAAGTGGGGCTTGCCCATGTAGTCCAGTACGCCCGCCACGCAGTGCTCGGGTGCGACCTTGAGCTGGCCGGAGATGTGATACTTGACAAGCTCGGACAAAAAGGGACTGCCCTTGTCCTCGAGAAGATAGTCGTAGCGGATGCCCGAGCGGACAAAGACCTTCTTTACGCCCGGGATCGCACGCAGGCGGCGCAGGAGCTCGACGTATTCCGAGTGGTCGGAGTCGATGTTCTTGCAGGGGTAGGGGGCAAGGCAGTTCTTGTTGCGGCACATGCCGCGCTTTAGCTGCTCCTTGCACGAGGGGTGGCGGAAGTTTGCGCTCGGGCCGCCGACGTCGTGGACATAGCCCTTGAACTTCGGATCGTGGGTAAAGCCCTCGACCTCGCGCACGCAGGACTCGATGGAGCGCGAGGTGATCATGCGCCCCTGATGGAAGGCGAGCGAGCAGAAGTTGCACCCGCCGAAGCACCCGCGGTTGTGCGCCACGGAAAAGCGCACCTCCTCGATGGCGGCGACGCCGCCGAGGGCGTCGTACATCGGGTGCACCTCGCGCATATAGGGAAGCTCCGCGACCACATCAAGCTCTTCGCGCGAAAGCGGCATTGCGGGCGGATTGACGACGAGCGTGTCGCGCCCGTGCGCCTGCCAGAGCGCTTTGCCGCGGATGGGATCGTGCTCTTCGTATTCAAGCTTCGTCGCGCTCGCGTAGGCGTGCTTGTCCTGCGCGACCTCTTCATACGACGAGCAGTCGACGTGCTCATAGGCGCAGACCTCGGGCGTGCGCGTCACGAACGCCGTGCCGCGAATATCTGTTAAGGCATCAACCTTTTCACCCTTTGCGAGCCGGCGCGCGATCTCGCGCGTGGCGTATTCGCCCATGCCGTAGATGAGAAGGTCTGCCTGCGCGTCGAAGATGAGCGCGCGGCGCACCTTGTCGTCCCAGTAGTCATAGTGGGCAAAGCGGCGCAGGCTCGCCTCCAGCCCGCCGACGATGATGGGAATGTCGCCCCATGCCTCGCGGCAGCGGTTTGCGTATACGATGGTCGGGCGGTCAGGCCGCAGGCCCATCTTGCCGCCGGGGGAATAGAGGTCGGTCGTGCGGCGCTTTTTCGCCGCCGTGTAGTGCGCCACCATCGAGTCGATGTTGCCGCCACCGATCATCACGCCGTAGCGCGGGCGGCCCATCGCGCGGAAGGCGTCCGCGCTGTGCCAGTCGGGCTGGGCGAGCACCGCCACGCGGTAGCCCTCGTGTTCCAGCACGCGCGCGATGATGGATGTGCCGAAGCTCGGGTGGTCAACATAGGCGTCCGCCGTGACAACGAGGAAGTCATAGTAGTACCAGCCGCGCTCGACCATCTCATCCTTCGAGACGGGCAGGAAGGCCTTTTCGATCTTCTTTTTCTTCATTTTTCGATCACTTCCTGCAATCTTTTATAGCAGGATTCCTCATCGTATTCAAAATTCTTCTCGAATGTGACGCTTTCCACGTCCTCCTGAACGGGGCGGAAGCCCCATTTTTCCGCGCAGTGCAGCGCGACCGCGTTGCTCTTGGGGATGCGGTCGGTGGAGAGAATGGAGCAGCCGCGTGAGCGCGCATAGGACAGCGCCTGGCCGACGAGCTTCTCGCCGAGATCGCGCCTCTGCGCATAGTCTTCAAGCCAGAATTCGCCGATCGTGCCCACACCGCCGCGGCAGCTTTTTACGCTGACCGCGCCGATGATCTCCTCGCCATGCATGACGTCGAAATGCCCCGCTTCGCCCGAGGCGCGGTAGTAGATGCCGCCCTCAAAGCCCTTCGGGTCGTTGACCCAGGGCTGCTTGCGCACGGTCGCGATCTCGTCGCCGAGGTGGGAGGCGTTGTCGCGGAAGACAACGTTGAATGTGCCGTTTTCATACTCGAGCTTTGCAACGGCGGTATTTTCCGCATGACCGGTCTTGTCGATCTCGTGCAGCGTCATGCCCTGAAGCGTGCCGACGATGATGCGCATGGCCATGCCGTGGGAAAAGACGGCGACCGTGCCGTTCGGGTGCGCTTCGGCGATGTCCGTGAGCGCTTTGCGCATCCGCTCGCGCACCTCGGCAAAGCTTTCGCAGCCGGGGACGTGCCAGTTCTGCGAATCGTTGCTGAAATTGGCGAGCTGTTCAGGGTCGATGCGCTCAAGCTCTGCCCAGGGGGTATCCTCCCAGTAGCCCACGTCGATCTCGCGCAGCGCGCGGACGGTGCGCAGCGGCAGGCCGTGCGTTTTGTAGATGGAAAGCGCCGTGATCATCGTGCGGAAACGGTCGCTTGAATAAACGGCGTCGAATTTCGTGTCGGCAAAGCGCTTCGAGAGCGCGGCGATCTGGCGGTAGCCGCGGTCGGTGATGGTGCTGTTGTACCAGCCGTGCGCGCGGCGATAGCGGTTGCCCTCGGCCTCGGCATGGCGGATGAGATAGATCGTGGTCATGTGGTTCTCCTTCATGTTTATGATTGTTCAGGATCATTATAGGACGAAAGACAGCTTTCAGCAAGGACGATTTGCCCCAAAAATCGACGCGGCAAAATTTGCCGCGTATCGCTTTTCTCCGCGCGGACAGAATAAGCGCGTGAGCAAAGGGAGGGAGATCAAATGTGTGAGAGCGCATTCTGGCGCGGAATGGCAGCCGGCGTGGTCGCCGGCGCAGTCACCGGCATGATGGTCGCGGAAAAGCGCAACGCCATGAAGACCTGCGTGGGCAGAACCATGCAGCAGATGGGTACCGCCGTGGACGGCGCGCTGAGCGACTTAATGCACCGGTGAAATAGACGCGAGAGCGCAAAGAAAGGGCGGGAGCACAGCTCCCGCCCTTTCTTTGTTGACTTATATGCAACGACGGATATAATGAAAATAACAGGAATCCCCTGATTAAATTATTTGTATAACGAGAGAGGAGAGAAACGATGAAAAAGCTATTTGCATTGATGCTTGGCCTGCTGTCCTGCACACTACTGCTCTGCCTGTCTGTCAACGCAGTCGAGCTGTATGTCGACACAGAGTTGGTGCAGACCGATGTGCCGCCGCAGTTGGTGAGCGGCCGCACGCTTGTGCCCATGCGGGCGATTTTTGAGTATCTGGGCGCGGAGGTCACGTGGGACAATGACACTCGAACGGCGACTGGTACGCTGGATGACACAGTCGTGATCATCCAGATCGATAATACAACAGCTTACGTCAACGATGTGCCGTACACGCTGGATGTGCCTGCGCAAATCATCGGAAACCGGACAATGGTTCCGGCACGCTTCGTTTCGGAATCGCTTGGCTGCGTCGTCACATGGTATAATGAGACGCAGACGGCGGCAGTTGCGAATAAGACGAAGGGCGAGCACATCTATGTGACAAAGACGGGCAAGCGTTATCACTATTCCGGTACCTGCAATGGCGGTACTTATTACGAAGCAACGCTCGCTGAGGCGATGGGCAGAGGCCTCACTCCCTGCGACAAATGCGTGCTGACAAAGAACTGAATCTTTTCGGAATAGGGTAAGGGCGGGAGCATCAGCTCCCGCCCTTCCTCATTATTTCCTTGCTATCCTGCTTGCTTTTATCCTTAGATGACGCCGTACTCCTTGAGGAGCTTTTCAATGTCGGTGCCTTCGATCTTACCGAGGGCCTTCTTGACGGCCATCTTTTCCATGAAGCCCATGTCCATGTCGGTGGCCTTCTTGCCGTCGCGCAGCTTGACGGTCGCGTTCAGAAGGTCGCGCACATCATACACGCTGCCCCAGACCTCGGGCACGCCGCGGTCGACGT
>ENA-OUQG01001699-OUQG01001699.1-human-gut-metagenome-genome-assembly--contig:-NODE-1699-length-11423-cov-3.056386_pt1 | contig 11423 bp, 8 predicted proteins | sample MGYA00237943_ERZ548823 | MGnify/ENA primary metagenome ERZ548823 (study PRJEB26490, sample SAMN05194731) | human gut metagenome | biome: terrestrial biome; feature: human-associated habitat; material... | reverse complement strand
CGTGGCCGTGCCGGTCGGCGACGTGCGCCCCGGCGACCGGATCATCGTCCGCACCGGCGGCATGATCCCGCTCGACGGCTATGTCGTCGCGGGGGAAGCGATGGTGAATCAGGCGTCCATCACCGGCGAGGGGCTGGCCGTGCGCCGCACGGCGGGCAGCTACGTCTATGCCGGGACGGTCGTGGAAGAGGGCGAATGCACGATCCGCGTCGATAAGAGCATGGGCTCGGGACGCTACGACCGCATCGTCCATATGATCGAGGAATCCGAAAAGCTCAAGTCCGACACCGAGGCGCAGGCCTCGCATCTGGCGGACAGGCTCGTGCCGTACAGTCTCGGCGCGACGGGGCTTATCTGGCTGCTGACGCGCAACGTCAACCGCGCGCTCGCCGTGCTGATGGTCGATTTCTCGTGCGCGCTCAAGCTTGCCATGCCGATTGCGGTTTTGTCCGCCATGCGCGAGGCAAGCGCGTCCCACATCTCCGTCAAGGGCGGCAGATTCCTCGAGGCAGTTGCAAATGCAAACACCGTCGTCTTCGACAAGACCGGCACGCTCACCTACGCCACGCCGAAGGTCGCGGACATCGTCACCTTTGCCGATTACAAAGAAGAAGACATGCTGCGTCTTGCCGCGTGCCTGGAAGAGCACTACCCGCACTCGATGGCAAACGCCGTGGTCGAGGCGGCAAAGGAGCGCGGACTGAGCCACGAGGAATACCACTCGCAGGTGCAGTATATCGTCGCGCACGGCATCTCCAGCATGGTCGAGGGCAAAAAGGTCATCATCGGCAGCTCGCACTTTGTCTTCGAGGATGAAGGCTGCCATGTGCCTGCGGGCGACGAGGAAAAATTCCGGTCGCTGCCTGCGGCGTATTCGCATCTGTATCTTTGCATCGCGGGCGAGCTTGCCGCCGTGATCTGCATCTACGACCCGCTGCGTAAAGAAGCGGCAGACGCCGTGCGCGCGCTGCATGCCTGCGGCATCGGCAAGGTCGTCATGATGACGGGCGACAACCGCAAGACCGCCGAGGCAGTTGCCGCACAGGTCGGTGTGGACGAGGTCTACGCCGAGGTTCTGCCGGAGGACAAGGCGGCGTTCATCCGTGCGGAAAAAGCCGCCGGGCGCACAGTAATCATGATCGGCGACGGCGTGAACGATTCCCCCGCGCTGGCGGCAGCGCACGTAAGCATCGCCATGAGCGCAGGCAGCGCCGTAGCACGCGAAGCCGCCGACATCTCGCTGGTATCAGACGACTTGCATTCGCTCGTTGAGCTGCGCAAACTTTCCTGCATCCTGGAAAAGCGCATGAAGCAAGGCTATCGCTTCACCATCGGGTTCAACTCGCTGCTGTTAGCACTCGGCATCGGCGGTATCATAACGCCGCAGGCATCTTCCCTGCTGCACAACTCAGGGACCATAGGCATCTCCGCCTACAACTCCCGAGCCTTCCTCCCCGATGCCAAAGAGGAATAAGGGCCCTGAAGAATCGATAAGGCTTGCAGGCTAACGCTTGCAAGCCTTATTTCTGTTTATTGGCCCTCAGAAAGAACTGCTAGATCGCTCGGATGGACAATCGTCTCTTCACTGCTCGGCGGCAAAAAAGTCACGAGGACTCTCTCGCCAACGGCAACGCCCGATTCGCCTTCAACCGATACCGCGATGGGATTGTTGAGATATTGAAGATAATCGTCGTCGCTATCGACTGAAACAATTGCGATGCCCGCCTTCTTGTCTAGTTCAACAACTGCACCTTTCAACTCCCACTGATGAGACATCAAGCCGCCGCTTGACCCCTCAGGCGCCTCATCAACATCGGACAGGGCAGCAACATTAAGTATGGGCAAAAAGCTACGGGGAACATCATTAACACTTACATTAGACACTTCGTTTTCCGCATCTGTATCGCTTTTGTCCGAACTAGCGCAACCAACCAGCCCAACCAAGAGGACAAGCAGCGCTAAGGCAAACGGCTTTGCAAAAGGCATGAATCCATCCTTCCCGTACGAGAGATCCTGTTCTCTAATTAGCAGGAAAACCCATCGGAAACCAGGCCATACCCCCGATCGGCCAAGATTTTTGGTTAATGGATTAAGCGTCACAAACATTTGACAGCGTACAGGTGTTCGCATATTCTTTTTCACGAAGTTAGCGAACGGATGTACGTATGGATATTGCAACCAAGCTGGAAATACTGGCCGATGCGGCGAAATACGACGTTGCCTGCACTTCTTCGGGCATTAACCGTTCCGCGAAGAAGGGCGAACTCGGCAACACCATAGACGCCGGCATTTGCCATAGCTTCACGGCCGATGGACGCTGTATCACGCTGCTTAAGGTACTTATGACCAACGCGTGCATCTACAACTGCGCCTACTGCGTGAACCGCGCTGAAAACGAAGTGCGCCGCGCGATATTCAAACCCCGTGAACTCGCCGATCTAACCATTGGCTTCTACCGTCGCAACTATATAGAGGGGTTGTTCTTGAGTTCGGGCGTCATCAAAAGCCCCGATTACACCACCGAGCTCATGATCGAAGCGCTTTCCATCCTGCGCAACGAATACCAATTCCGTGGTTATATCCACGCCAAAGCCGTGCCTGGCACCTCGCCTGAATTGGTGGAGCAGCTCGGACATTTGGCCGACCGCATGAGCGTGAATATGGAACTGCCTTCACGCCAAAGCTTGGCGCTTTTGGCGCCCGACAAATCGAAGCAGAACATCGTGGCGCCCATGCGCCAGATAAAAAACTCCATCGCCGAAGACCGCGATACCCGCGCCCTCATGCGCAAGAACACCACCTATTACTCGCAGGCGCCCATTGCATGCAAAACCCGCGCATTTGCCCCCGCCGGGCAATCGACGCAAATGATTATCGGTGCCACACCCGAATCGGACTATCAAATACTCGCCCTTTCCAGCGCTCTGTACCGCACGCTTTCTTTGAAGCGCGTGTTCTTCAGTGCGTACTTACCCGTGAACGCTGATAAGCGCCTGCCAAATGCCGGCGTGCAGCTGAACCGTGAGCATCGCCTCTACCAGGCCGACTGGCTTATGCGCTTCTACAAGTTCGACGCAACTGAGCTGATCGACGAAGCTCATCCGTTCCTTGACCCCGAGCTTGACCCAAAAGCCAACTGGGCACTGAACAATCTGGGCATTTTCCCTGTTGAAGTGAATACCGCCAACCTTGAAACGCTGCTGCGCGTACCCGGAATTGGCCCGCGCGGTGCCCGCAGCATCATCCGCGCACGACGCAGCACCTGCTTACGCGAACCAGAACTGTGCAAACTCGGCATCGCCCTCAAGCGCGCCCGTTACTTCATAACCTGCGCAGGAAAGTACCAGGGGTGCAGCGCCGAATTCAATCCCAGCGCCTTGCGCGCCAAGCTTGCCGCGCCCATAAACGGCGGCAAACACGGCAGTCGTAGCGCCAAGGTTGCACCAGGCCAAATGAGCATTTTCGATCTGCAGCCTCAAGTAAGCAACGAAGCACAACCTGCGTTCTCCACGCGATTGAATCTGCCCAATGTGAAAAGCGGGAATAAAGGAGCAGGCGCCGTTTTCCCACTTCCGGGGTGGAGCGCCTAATGCCCTACCCCAAACCAGACAGTTCCTATGCCTTCATCTACGACGGCACCCTAGAGGGCCTTCTGTGCGCCATATTCGAAACGTATCGTCGAAAACTCGTCCCAAGCGAAATCGTCACAGAGGAAAACCTACAGCTGCGCCTAGAACAGCAACCGATAACCATTCCCACAAGCCCCGCCATAGCCCAGCGCGTGAAAGACGGCTTATACCGCGATTGCGGTCATAGCACCTTCAACGCCATTAAGGTGGCGTTTCTTTCCGATGAACCCGATAAAGGTGCAACAATTTGTTCTTTCGTGCGCTATGCCATGAAGGAAAAAGGCAACGTGCTCGGACAAATTGCTCACCCTTACGTAGAGCCGATGGTAAAGCTGCACCGATTCGTAATGAATGAACGCCACCATATGATGCAATTCCTGCGCTTCCGCGAAATGCAAGGCAGCGTTTGGTTTGCCACTTGCAGCCCTAAAGCGAATGTGATCCCCATTCTCATGGATTGGTTTGCCGCTCGCTTCAATACGCAACCCTTTATCATCTTCGACGAAGCCCATGGTGTCGCTGGAGTCTCACACAACGGCGCATGGGCCCTAGTAAAAAGCGACACGCTCACGCTACCCGAGGAAACCGCAGACGAAGCGCTCATGGCTGACGCTTGGAAACGCTTCTATGACGCCGTAGCCATCAAAGAGCGCTACAACCCCGAGCTGCGCCGTGGTTTCATGCCTAAACGCCTTTGGGGCAATATCACCGAAATGCAGGAACGCATCCCCAGTAACTCGCTGCACAGGCAATAGCAGCAGTAGCCATCACTGGAACTATTAGCATTAACAAACTGCGCTCATGGGCGTTGAGAGCTATAAACGATAGGGCAATCCGATTGTTTCAACCGTGTTTCAAAACGCCTTTTTGCTGCATTCTTGCCTTGCCCCCAACTGGCCAAGCAAATCAGAAATACGCTTAAATTCTCTTTATTTTCCCAGGTCAAAGCCGCTATAGAAAGCGCTTAATTCCTGTTATCCGATATGCAGATGACTAAAACCTACTTTTCCCATTGACCAACAGGAATTCAAGCTGTTTACTTCGTTCTGCTAGCAAACACGCAAATGAAAAACGCTTCCCCATACAGAAAGGAACTCGCAATGAGCCAGTTCGTAAACAACCCCGATCATGAATTCCAGTTCGACACTTTGGCACTCCATGTAGGACAGGAAGAAGCAGACCCTGCCTCCGATTCCCGCGCAGTGCCGATTTATCAAACCACCAGCTACGTTTTCCGCAACTCCCAGCATGCTGCCGACCGCTTTGGCCTGGCGGACGCAGGCAACATCTACGGTCGCCTCACCAATTCCACCCAGGGCGTCTTCGAGGATCGCATCGCTGCCCTTGAAGGTGGCGTTGCCGGCCTGGCAGTAGCATCCGGCGCTGCAGCCATTACCCTTACCATTCAGGCGCTTGCCCAGGCAGGCGACCATATCGTGGCACAGAAGACCATCTACGGTGGATCGTTCAACTTCCTTGAGCACACCATTTCCCAATTCGGCGTTGAGACCACCTTCGTCGATGCCCACAATCTCGCAGAAGTCGAAGGCGCCATCAAGGAAAACACCAAGGCAATCTACCTCGAAACGCTGGGCAACCCCAATTCCGACATCCCCAACATCGATGCCATTTCCGAGATTGCCAAGAAGCACGGCTTGCCCGTTGTCGTTGACAATACGTTCGGCACTCCCTACCTGTTCCGCCCACTTGAGCATGGCGCTAACATCGTTGTTCACTCCGCAACGAAGTTCATCGGCGGCCATGGATCTTCCCTCGGCGGCGTAATCGTCGACGGTGGCAACTTCGACTGGAAGGCAAGCGGCAAGTACGCCCCCATCGCCGCTCCCAACCCCAGCTATCACGGCGTTTCTTTCGCGGATGCCGTAGGTCCTGCTGCCTTCGTAACCTACATTCGCGCCATCTTGCTGCGTGACGAAGGCCCCTGCATTTCCCCCTTCAATGCATGGATCCTTCTGCAGGGCACTGAAACGCTTTCGCTGCGCGTAGATCGCCACGTGGAAAACACCAAGAAGGTTGTGGAATACCTCCTGAGCAACCCCCATGTTGCCAAGGTAAACCATCCCAGCTTGCCCGACCATCCCGACCACGAGCTGTACCAGAAGTACTTCCCCAACGGAGGAGCTTCCATCTTCACGTTCGAAATCGAAGGCGGCAAGGAAGCAGCTTGGAAGTTCATCGACAACCTTCAGATCTTTTCCTTGCTGGCAAACGTGGCAGACGTTAAGAGCCTCGTAATCCACCCTGCCTCTACCACGCACTCCCAGCTCACCGAAGCTGAACTGGCCGATCAGGGCATCACGCCTTCCACTATCCGCCTTTCCATCGGCACCGAAAACGCCGACGACATCATTTGGGACCTCGAGCAGGCTTTCGCAAAACTCGACTAGCCCCATTGCACCAACATACCTTCCCCAAGGCCGAGCCCCTTCCCATCGAAGGGGCTCATTTTTTGGCATGGATATCGCCAATAACCGATAGCGCCAAATTGAAGCCCGCGCCACGCCTCCTCGAGCGCCTATAACTCGCTAGAAGCAATGCCTATAACCACGCAAGGTACAGCACCCCTATAATCGATGAAGTGCAAAGGGCGCCATCAGATTCGCCCCGAAACCCCATGTAAATACGGCAGTTATGCCTAGCCAACTTAAAGGAGAAACCCCTATGTCCGATACTGCTGCACCGTTTCATTACGACATCGTAGGCAGCTTCCTGCGCCCCGAAAAACTCAAGACCGCACGCGCCCAATTCGCTGAAGGCGCCATCTCGCACGACGAGCTCGAGGCCGTCGAGAACGAAGCTATCAAGGAATTGGTGGCTCAGCAAAAAGCAGCCGGTCTTCATGCGGTAACCGATGGCGAGTTCCGTCGCTCCATGTGGCACTTGGACTTCCTCACCGAGCTTCTTGGCTGCGAAGAGGCAGGGGCGGAGCATTGGTCGGTTCATTTCAAGGGTCATCAACCGAAATCGAAGACCGTTGTCATTACTGACAAGGTCGACTTCGGCGAGCACCCCTTCCTGAAGCACTTCGCCTTCACCAACAGCGTTGCAGGCGGCACGCTGGTCAAGCAAACCATCCCTTCCCCCACCATGCTTCACCTCATTTGCTGCGTGCGCGAAGAGAATTACACGCCCATCGCTCGTTACGAGAACAACGAAGAGCTCCTGTTTGCCGACATTGCCGCCGCGTACCGCAAAGCAGTCCAAGCATTCTACGATGCGGGCTGCCGCTACTTGCAGTTCGACGACACTTCCTGGGGCGAGCTGTGCGACCCGAACAAGCGCGCTGCCTATGAAGCACGTGGCTTCGACCTGGACAAACTGGAGCGCGACTACGTTAACCTGATCAACGAGGCTTTGCGCGACAAGCCTGAAGATCTGGCTGTCACCATTCACATCTGCCGCGGCAACTTCCGTTCCACTTGGTTCTCTTCCGGCGGATATGACCCCGTAGCGCCTATCCTGTTCCCCAATTTGAAGGTTGACGGCTTTTTCCTCGAGTACGACTCGGAGCGTGCGGGCGATTTTGGCCCATTGCACCACATCGCAGATCAAAAGGTAGTCCTCGGTCTGGTTACTTCAAAAGATGGCACCCTGGAAGACCCGACCGATCTGAAGCATCGCATCGAAGAGGCGGCCAAGTACGTTCCGCTGCGCAACCTCTGCATCAGCCCCCAGTGCGGCTTTTCGTCCACCGAAGAGGGCAACATCATCGAACCCGAAGATCAGTGGAAGAAGATTGCCCTCATCAAAAACGTTGCTGAAGAGGTTTGGAAGTAAAGCTCCCGAAAGCAGCCAAAACGAAAGCAAAAAAGAAAAGCGCCGGCTTGATGCCAGCGCTTTTTTAGTGCTCAAGATTATTGCTGCTTGGAGCCTTCGCCTTGATTGTTTTGGTCAGAAGGCTGAGGGGCAGGAGCCTGCGGCGCAGCTGGGGGCTGCGGGGCTGCTGGGGCCTGAGGGGCAGCCGAAGACTGATTCTGATTCGGCTGCTGCGGTTGCGGAGGCACCTGCTGATTCACAGGCTGCTGCGGAACTTGCAACCCCTGCTGGTACTGCTGAGGTTGCTGATATTGCTGATATTGCTGGGGCTGCTGGTAGCCATAGGCTCCCATTGGCGCAGCTGCATAGGCCCTACGAACGCGACTGATGAACACCGCCGAAACGATGAACAGCACCATAGAGATCATGCCGCCGACCAAAAAGCTCACAATAGCGGCAGCGATAGACCAGCCGAACGCACCGCCCAATTTAGCGGGGTTGTTGCAGTTGCGCAAAGCAATGATGCCCGCAACCAGGCAGACAACCTTGCACAGCACATATCCCAAACTCAAACCCACCATTATGAAAATGCTGGCGGTAGCCACAGCCATGGCATCATCCTGGGTCATGTCGGAATAATCGTATGACGAATACGGCGAAGAGCCATCAAAGGCCGAAGAAGTGCTTGATGATTCCAACTCCGAGATAAGAGCATTAACCACAGCGGGGTCGTTTAAGGAAGTCGAAGCAATTCCCATGAACAGGGCAATTACCAAACCGCCCAAAATACCTAAAGCAGACAAAACAATGGCTGCGATACTTACTCCCCGAACAACACGAGAGTCAGGATTCATCAAAAGCCCCTTTCGTAGGCATAAACATTGATAGCATTGTACCCGAGCTACCCCATCGTCAACATTACAAGGCAATGTCAATCCGCTAGCGCAAAGACGAGGTTAGACTACCCAAGGCAACGCCGTAAGCGCCCAGCAGTCCATTCGTCAGCCAATTCAGATAATCGAACCTGCCGCTCAACCAGCGGGCCACGCTGCCAAAAAGAAGCTCCGAACAATCTTATCTTGTTCTGCGGAGCATATCCCATACAAGCCAAATCGAAAGGGCAAACGCAGAAACGTACTCGACAAGAGAAAGGACGGGCATTCCAAACAAGCGCGGCATGTCCACCGCGATAATAAGGCTGCCGCTTACCAGCAATCCAGCGATAACAAGACTTATGGCAAGGCGGTTCATGATGCGCCCTACCTTATACAGCGGCTCGGGGGAACTGAGCATTTCCATATTCACTTTCAGCTGGCCGCGCGAAAGCATGTGAAGCGTATCCCCCGAGTACTCAGCCGCCTTGATAAGGCTATGGGTTGCCGAATTCAGCGAAATAAGCAAATCCTTTGTTTGATTCTCAATCTCCGTCTTGATGTTTTTAGAGCGTTGAAGATGCCCATTGATGATGTCGACAATATTGGCATTTGCCAGACAATCCTGCAGCGAGCCCTCCATGGTAATGATGCCGCGCGAAACAGCGGTAACCGAAGCGGGCAGGGTAACCTTGCACTGGCGCGTAAGCACCATGATGTCACCAAGCAAAGCACCGATATCAATATCGGCAACGTCGGTTGAAGCGTAGCTTTCCAAAACGTTATCAAGTTCTGCCAAAAATCGCGGATGATCGATGGCGTTCATATCGTGCGCTACGGAAAACGCAATGAGGGCGTCTTTCAATTCAGCGGAGTTTTTGGACCCTACCGCTTCAACAATCCGCCTGAAACCCCCACGATCACGCGGCGAAAGGCGCCCCATGATGCCCAAGTCGATGTAGATCACCTTGCCGCCCTTAACCAGGATATTTCCTGGATGAGGGTCGGCATGGAAAAAGCCATGCTCCATAATTTGCGTGGCGTAATTGTCCATAACCTTTACGCCGATTTCTTCCAGGTCGTAGCCATTTTCAAGCAGACGCTTTGTATCGCGAATGGAAATGCCATCAACGTATTCCATGACCAGGACTTCTTCGGTGCAATAGTCCATATAGGGCTTCGGGCAGGAAATATAAACCACGTCTTTGTTGAGCAGCGCAAACTCTTCCAGGTTGCGCGCTTCTTTCAAGAAATCGGTTTCCTCCAGGAACGTAGCCCACAGCTCTTCCACTACATCGCGCAGATTGAGCATCTGATTGTCTTTCATGAAACGCGAAGCCTGTTTGGCAACTGAACGCATCACATCGATGTCCTGGGCCATGGTGGTGCGCACGCCAGGACGCTGCACTTTAACAGCCACTTCGTCACCGTTCGTCAAAACCGCGCGGTGAACCTGCGCCATAGAGGCGCTGCCCAACGGCTTCGGATCGATTTCCTTGAATATCGAGTCGAACTTATCGCTATAAATACCCCGAAGCACCGCTACCGTTTCGTCGAACGGCATAGGGTCGCAATCCATCTGCAGATCGGAAAGCGCATCGCAATACGCCTGCGGCAAAATCTCCGAACGGAGGGAAAGCATTTGGCCTATTTTGATGAAGCTTGGCCCCAGATCGACAAGAATGTCACGCAACTCCGTAGGCGAAAGGCCGTCCATAACGTGATGCTTGCGCATAAGCAGCACAATTTCGCGTATACGACGGGTGCGGACCTTATGGCTTAGATCAAACTGTTTATCGGGATCGAATTCGGTACCGTTTTCGAAAAAATGTTTGAGCAAGGTGTTTTCGTTCATGAAATTCCTCTAATGGACCAACCAGCATCGAAACAAACAGGTGGACATGTTTTGCGCTATAGGGACGAAACAAGCAACCGCAAAGACGGCTGCCTTTGCACATTGCTTCCAGAACGCCCTACCGACCAAATAGACCGGAAGTCTCTTCCCTATATAAAAAAGAACGTGGCAGGAGCGCCCTGCCACGTTCTGAGCATGCGGGGTTATTCGGCCTTTTCCTCTGCAGGCGCCTCTTCGGCTTTCTCGGCCTCTTCGGCAGCGGGTTCTGCGGCAAGCTTGGCAACGGTTGCAGCAAATTCGGCACGCTCTTCGGCGCTCATGGTTTTCATCGCAGCGGCAATGCTTTCCTCGCGAACCTTCGCAACGGTCTCATTTGCCTTATGCTGCAACTCGCGGTTGATGTCCTTGCCCTGCTCAACCGTAACGCCACCCTTTTCAATAAGGGTATCGAGCACTTCCTTCGCCTTTTCGCCAGTGATGGCCATAGCGCCAACGCCTGCCAGGAAAATATCGCGGAAACCCTTTTCAAATTCAGTAGCCATGATGACCCCTCCATTTCAGCTAGGTAGATTGTAGTCCCTGCTATCCATTATATCGGCTTTTCAGCAGCTTGAACGTGTTTCAAGGAAACGGGACATTCAAGGCGCAAGAGAGGAGGACTCCCCCTGCCCAATCTCCACAGCAGGCGCCCCAAAGGCCCTCAGCCGCACAACCGATCGGACTAAATCCACAACAGCGAAAAATAAATGGAGTTAACTCAAATGTCTGTTTTTATTGAACACTTTGTTGGGTAAACTAACTATGCCCTGCTCGACAGGGTCGTTTTAATTAGAAAGAAGTTTTTATTATCGTGGCCTCATCTGTGCACAACAACCAACCAACACAGCTTCTTGTAGGTATGGACGTTGGATCAACGACGGCAAAAATCGCTGTTATGGACGCATCATCTCATGAAGTGCTTATGCGCCGTTATGTGCGCCATCATGCCCAACAGGCAAACTGTTTGAAGAGCTTGCTTGCCGAATTGGACCAGCAGTTCGGGGGCGTTCCCATGCGCGCCGCTCTATGCGGTTCGGGAGGCGCAGCGCTGGCAGAAGCCCTGGACCTGCCCTATGTGCAGGAGGTTGTAGCCAATTCTCTTGCAGTGGGCGCACATTACCCCACCGCACGCACCGCCATCGAGCTTGGCGGACAAGATGCAAAAATGATCTTCTTCAAATACGACAAAGAGGCAAACCGCCTTTCGGTTGCCGATATGCGCATGAACGGAAGTTGCGCGGGCGGCACAGG
>ENA-OUQG01001696-OUQG01001696.1-human-gut-metagenome-genome-assembly--contig:-NODE-1696-length-11442-cov-13.610960_pt1 | contig 11442 bp, 8 predicted proteins | sample MGYA00237943_ERZ548823 | MGnify/ENA primary metagenome ERZ548823 (study PRJEB26490, sample SAMN05194731) | human gut metagenome | biome: terrestrial biome; feature: human-associated habitat; material... | reverse complement strand
GCATCTGCGCCTGCTGCTGCATCATCCCGGCACCGCCGGTAAAGCCCCTGCGGGCGCTGTATCCCTTTGCCATATTCGTTTCTCCTTTATATCGATCTGTTCATTTTGCCAGTGTAAACTATCGGACATCTTATGTGCAGCATCGGTCTACCCATGTGTAATACCGATGCGCTCTTTGTGTAACATTGGTGTGCTCCATGTGAGACACCGGTGCGCTCAGCATGAAATGTCGGCTTATTTGATGCGAAAATTGTCCAGCTGTTTGGCGTTTTCCACCAACTCGTCCAGCTTGTCCCTGTGGGGAGCCGGCACCTCCCAGGGCGGCAGGTCCGGCGGGGCGGGCGGCGCCTCCTCCGGCAGGGGCGGGCGCTCATAGTCGTCCGCCGGTGGGGTGGGTTCTGGCCGCGGCGCGGGGCGGACCGGGGCGCGCCGCACGGGCGCGGCGGGGCCGCCGCCTACGGTGAACTGCACCCGGACGGGACGGCCCACATGGCGGCTGGTGACGCCGCAGAGCACGTCCTCGATGGCCTTGCGGCTGAGCTGCTGCTTCACCAGATCGTTGGCACAGGAAACGGTGAGCACATCCCCCTCCAGCGTACCTGTCGCCTGGTTCAGCCATACCCGGTCGGGGATGGTCAGGGGCCCCTTGTAGTGCTCGATAAGCGCGGCCCAGACCTGACTGTCACCGCCGGCGGCGGGCGCCGCCGGGGCGCTCTCCGGCGCAGGCGTCGCGGGTGCGGGGGCCGTGGGGGCCGGCGTGGGTACCGGTGCGGGAGATGTCTCCTGCGGGATCGGAGACACTTCACGCCGGGGCGGCGGAGTCGGCGCGGCCGCCGGACGGGCGGCGGGTCTTTCCGCCGGGACGACGCCCTTCTTCAAGGCGTCCTCCAGGGCGGAGACACGGTCCGCCAGGGCCTCCGTGTCGTTGGAAAGGCTCTCGTCGCACAGACGCAGCAGGCACAGCTCGGCGTCCGTCCGCTGGCGGATGCTCCGGGGCAGGGCCGCGGCGGTGCGCTGGATGGTATCGGTCATATAGAGCAGGCGGCGCATGGGGATCTCCGCCGTCAGTTCAGAGAGGGTCTTGCGGTCATACAGGCCGCCCAGCAGGGCGGCGCCGCCCTCCGGCGCGGCGGCCAGAACGGTCATATCCCGGCACAGGTCGCTGAGCTCGCCCAGCAGCGCGCCCACATCCTTACCGCCCCGGTACAGCTGGTCCAGCAGCGCCAAAGCGTCGCCCCCCTGACGCGCCAGGAGCAAGCGCATGAGCTGCACCGTCTGGGTACTGCCGGCCAGTCCCAGCGTGTCCAGCACGCTGCGGCCGTCCACGACCGCGCCGGCGGCACGGCACTGGTCCAGCAGGCTGAGCGCGTCGCGCAGGGCACCGTTTGCCATGCGGGCCAGCAGGTCCGCCCCGTCCGGGGTCAGGTCGATGGCTTCGGCCTTCGCCACCTTCAGCAGCTGCTGCTCCATATCGTGGGGCAGGATGCGCTTGAAGTTGAACCGCTGGCAGCGGGAGAGTATGGTGGCCGGGACCTTCTGGATCTCGGTGGTGGCCAGGATAAACAGCAGGTGGGCGGGCGGCTCCTCCATGATCTTCAGCAGGGCGTTGAAGGCGTCGCGGGAGAGCATATGCACCTCATCGATGATGTAGACGCGCTTTTGCAGCACCGCCGGCGGGTAGACGGCCTCCTCCCGCAGGCTGCGGGCATCGTTGACGCTGCCGTTGGAGGCGGCGTCCAGCTCCGTCACATCCAGCAGCGAGCCGTCGTCAATGCCGCGGCAGGCGGCGCACTGGTTGCAGGGCGCGCCGTCAATGGGGTGCTGACAGTTGACGGCCTTGGCCAGGATGCGGGCACAGGTGGTCTTACCGGTGCCGCGGGTACCGGTGAACAGGTAGGCGTGGCCCACCTGACCGTCGGCCACCTGGCGCTGGAGCGTATCGGTGATGTGCTGCTGGCCCACCACCTCGGAAAAGGTCTTGGGCCGGTATTTGCGGTACAGCGCCTGGTACATGGGCACACCTCCCTGCTGACAAACAAAATAAACGAGTCCTCCGCCGTGAGCCACAGGGCCGGCACCCTCGCGGCACATGGATGATCCCTCTTAATGCTGCTCGGTTCCCCGCCTGACATGATTCGTGGGTATCCATTGCGCGAGACCGGCCCCGCAGCTCACGGCGGAGGACAAGTTCGTGAGATACATTCTACTACAATTCTTCCGCGATGGCAACTGTTTTTTGCCGCCTGTTTCGCTTTTGCTTTTATTATACCCTCTGTTGACAAGGGCAGACACGAAAAAAGACGGCGCTTCAGCGCCGCCTTTTTTTCGGTAAAAGGAGAGAGAAATACAATGGGTGGGTATCCTTTCGGATGAGCGTATCATACACGCATCCGGGGCGGAAGTCAACAGGCTTGATAAAGAATTAACAAATCATTCACAAAGCGCGCCCGCCGTTCACAGATCGTTTACAGAGCCGCCCCTCTTCCCTATTGACAACAAAAAATATTGGTGCTACCATTTAGCACACTAATAGTTTGTATGCTAAAAATTTAAAAGTAAAGAAGGAGGACCGCCATGAAATTCTGCTTTGACGAGCACCCGGCGCACTTCGGCGCGCTGTTCGGCTACTGCGATCACCAGGTGCATAAGCTGATGGGGCGGATGCTGAAGCGCTACGACGTATCGCCCATGCAGTGCCGGACGCTGATGTTCCTGCACGACGCGGAGGACAGCGTGAACCAGAAAACACTGGAGCGCCATCTGATGATCAAGCCCAGCACGGTGAACGGCATCGTGGACCGGCTGGAGGAGAAGGGGCTGGTATACCGCACCGTCAGCGCCACGGACGGACGGTGCCGCATTCTGGCACTGACAGAGGAGGGCCAGCGGTTCCATGACGATTTTCAGACCGTGCTGCACCAGGTGAACGAACGGCTGGAGCGCGGCTTCACGCAGGAGGAAAAGGCACAGTTCACCGCGTTTCTGCTGCGGGCGGGACGGAACCTGACCGACGAGGAGGAGGAAGCATGATAAAAAAATTGGCGCCCTATACCAAGGGCTACCGCCTGCTGATGCTGTTTGCCATCGCCTGCTCCGCCGGAGAGGCGGTGCTGGAGCTGACGCTGCCCCAGGTGATGAGCGACATCGTGGATATCGGCATCGCCAACGGAGACAGAGGCTATATCCTGATGGCGGGGCTGAAAATGGTCATCATGGCGCTGCTGGCGCTGGGCTGCGGCGTGGGCGCTGCGGCACTGGCCGCCAAGGCGTCCATGGGCTTCGGCGCGGCGCTGCGGAAGGCGGAGTACGAGCAGGTACAGCGTTTCTCCTTTGCCAACATCGAGCGCTTCTCCACCGCCAGTCTGGTGACGCGGCTGACCAACGACGTGGCCTCGGTGCAGATGACCACATTTATGGGAATGCGTATGCTGGTCCGCGCCCCCACCATGCTGGTGACGGCGCTGGTAATGGCCCTGATCATCAGCCAGCGGCTGAGCCAGGTGTTCCTGGTGGTCATTCCCCTGCTGATCATCGCGGTGGTCATCGTCATCAAGCGTGTGGGGCCGTTCTTCACCTCTTTGCAGGGGGCCACGGACCAGCTGAACCTGGTGGTGCAGGAGGACCTGAACGCCATACGCGTGGTGAAATCCTTTGTGCGTGAGGCGCAGGAAAAGGAGAAGTTCACCCAGCGCAGCGAGAAGCTGCGAAGCATGGCCGAGCGCGCCTTCGGCTTTGTGGTGCTGTTCATGCCGGTGATGATGGTTCTCATGGGCGGCACCATCACGGCGGTGCTGTGGATCGGCGGCCACTACGTGTGGGAGGGCACGCTGCTCTCCGGCGATCTGATCGCGTTCTTTACCTATGTGAGTGAGATACTGATGTCACTGATGATGGTATCCGTGGTACTGATGATGCTGACCCGGGCCATCGCCTGCGGCAAGCGTATCGCCGAGGTGCTGGAGGAGAAACCCCGCATCACCGACGAGCAGGCCGACCCGACGCTGAAGGTGGAGGACGGCTCCATCCGCTTCGACCATGTGTATTTCAAGTACCACGACACGGCGGAGGCCTGGAATCTGGAGGACGTGAGCTTTACCGTACCCAGCGGGGCCACGGTGGGCATTTTAGGCGGCACCGGCAGCGCCAAGACCACGCTGGTGAGCATGATCCCCCGGCTGTACGACGTGAACGGCGGCGCGGTGTATGTGGGCGGCCACAATGTGAAGAACTACACCATGGAGGCGCTGCGCAGCGGCTGCGCCATGGTATTGCAGAAGAACACGCTGTTCTCCGGCACCATCCGGGAGAACCTGCGCTGGGGCGACGAGAACGCCAGCGATCAGGAGATCGAGGACGCCTGCCGTCTGGCCTGCGCCGACGAGTTCATCGAGAAGATGCCGGACGGATACGACACCTATATCGAACAGGGCGGCACCAACGTCTCCGGCGGGCAGAAGCAGCGGCTGTGCATCGCCCGAGCGGTGCTGCGGAAGCCGAAGATACTGATCCTGGACGACTCCACCAGCGCGGTGGACACCGCCACGGACGCGAAGATCCGAGGCGCGCTGAAAACGGCGCTGCCCGGCACCACAAAGCTCATCATCGCCCAGCGGATCACATCCGTTATGGACGCCGACCTGATACTGGTGATGGACGATGGGCACATCTCCGCCATAGGCACCCATGAGGAGCTGATGGCGCAGAGCGACATTTATCGGGAGGTCTATCGCTCCCAGCAGGAAGGGGTGAGCATCGATGGCTGAACAAAAACGCGGCGGACCGCGCGGCCACGGGCCCCAGGGACACGGCTTCCAGCGGCCCAAGGACTTCCGGGGCACGGTAAGCAAGCTGCTGGCTTATATTGGGCGCTACAAGGCGGCGTTGGTGGTGGTGTTCATCTGCCTGGTGATCAGCTCCGTGGGCTCGGTGATGAGCAGCTATCTGCTCAAGCCTATTATCAACGACTATATTCTGGTGGGCGACTTCGTCGGCCTGCTGAAAATGCTGGCGCTGCTGCTGGGATTGTTCCTGCTGTCGGGCCTGTGCTCCTATGCCTACGCCCGCATCATGGTGCATATCTCCCAGCGGACGGTAGCCCAGATGCGGCAGGATCTGTTCGACAAATTGCAGGACCTGCCCCTGCGGTACTTCGACACCCACCAGTCCGGCGACCTGATGAGCCGCTTTACCAACGACATGGACACCGTGTCGGAGATGATCAACTCCAGCTTCGCCAGTGTGGTGTCCTGCGCCTTGACGTTTATCGGCATTGTTGTTATGATGCTGTATATGAACTGGGTGCTGACGCTGATCACCTTTGCCTTTCTGGTGCTGATGCTGCTGGTGGTCAAGGGCGTTGGCGGCAGAAGCCGCGTGAGCTTTCAGGCACAGCAGCAGGCGCTGGGCGCCATGAACGGCTATATCGAGGAGATGGTGGAGGGCCAGAAGGTCATCAAGGTGTTCAACCACGAGAGCAAGGCCATCGCGCAGTTCTCCGGGCTGAACGACAGCTATCGGGACGCCGCCACGGCGGCCCAGACCTACTCCGGCGCCATGATGCCGGCCATGGCCAACCTGTCACGCATCGACTACGCCGTCACCTGCTGCGTGGGCGGACTGCTGGCCATCGGCGGAATGTTCGACGTGGGCTCCCTGGGCGCGTACCTGCTGTATGTGAAGCAGGTGAGCCAGCCCATCTCGCAGATCAGCCAGCAGGTGAATGTGCTGCTGGCGGCGGTGGCCGGCGCGGAGCGCATCTTCGCCGTGATGGAGGCCGAGCCGGAGGTGGACGAGGGCAAGACCGTCATCGTCCGGGTGGAAAAGCATGGCGATACGCTGACCGAGACAGACCGCCGCACCGGCTGCTGGGCGTGGAAAAAGCCTGACGGCACGCTGGTGGAGCTGAAGGGCGACGTGCGCTTCGACCATGTGACCTTCTCCTATGACGGGGAGAAAACCGTGCTCAACGATGTGTCGCTGTTCGCCAAGCCGGGGCAGAAGATCGCCTTTGTGGGCTCCACCGGCGCGGGCAAGACCACCATCACCAACCTCATCAACCGTTTTTACGACGTACAGGAGGGTACCATCACCTATGACGGCATCGACGTGAGGGACATCCAGAAGGACTCCCTGCGCCGTTCGCTGGGCATGGTATTGCAGGACACCCATCTGTTCACCGGCACCATCGCCGACAACATCCGCTACGGACGGCTGGACGCCACGGACGAGGAGGTCCGGGCCGCGGCGAAGCTGGCCAACGCCGACAGCTTTATCCGCCACCTGCCCCAGGGGTACGACACGGTGATCACCGGGGACGGCGGCAGCCTGAGCCAGGGCGAGCGCCAGCTGCTGGCCATCGCCCGGGCGGCGGTGTCCGACCCGCCGGTACTGATCCTGGACGAGGCCACCAGCTCCATCGACACGCGGACGGAAAACCTGATCGAACAGGGCATGGACTCGCTGATGGAGGGCCGGACGGTGTTCGTTATCGCGCACCGGCTGTCCACCGTGCGGAACAGTCAGGCCATTCTGGTGCTGGAGCACGGACGCATCATCGAACGCGGCGACCATCAGGAGCTGCTGGCGCAGCAGGGCAAGTATTATCAGCTCTACACCGGCAAGGCGGAGTTGAGCTGAGGTATAAACGAGGAAGAAACCGGAAAAGATCAAAGGAGGATGCACCATGACGGAAAAACAGCTTTGTGATATGGCGGTGGCCATGCTGGAGCGTTCCTATGTACCCTATTCCCACTTCCCGGTGGGCGCGGCGCTGCTGTGCAAGGACGGGACGGTGTTTACCGGCTGCAACGTGGAGAACGCCGCCTACGGCGCCACGATATGCGCCGAACGGACGGCCATGGTCAAGGCGGTCAGTGAGGGACACAGGGACTTCGACACCATCGTGATCGCCGGGCGCAGCGAGGACTACTGCGTGCCCTGCGGCACCTGCCGGCAGGTGATGATGGAGTTCGCACCCGACCTGACGGTGATCTGCCTGAACGGAAAGGGCGAGAGCAAGCGCTTCGCGCTGAAGGAGCTGCTGCCCTACGGCTTTGACCAGAGCTGGCTGTAAAAGCGGAAAAGCTTTCCATGGAACCAAATCGCACCGCGCTCCGTCTCAATGGACAGAAACCTATTTCAGGAGGAAACTACACGATGAAAAAAATCATTTCCCTTGTGCTCGCCGCCGTGCTGACCCTGAGTCTCGCCGCCTGCGGCACGAAGAACGACAGCAAGGGCGATCAGCCCGCCGCGCCTGCCAGCGCTCTTGACCTGCTGGAGAAGGTGTGGAGCACCTACACCGATGATGAGAAGTTCCCCGCCGCCGGCGGCGACTACTCCGAGGCGAACAGCAAGGATGACGCCCCCGGCGTCTATGACCTGACCGACCGCGCCGCTGTGGACAGCGCCCTCGGCCTGCCGGAGACGGCCAAGGTGGATCAGGCCGCGTCGCTGGTCCATATGATGAACCAGAACACCTTTACCGCCGCGGCGTACCACTGCACCGATGATGCCGATGCGCTGGCCACCGCCCTGCGGGACAACATCCAGCAGCGGCAGTGGATGTGCGGCTTCCCCGATAAGGTTGCCGTGGCCGTGGTGGGCGAGTATGTGGTGTCCGTGTTCGGTGCCGAGGATCTTGTGAACACCTTTATGTCCCACCTGAACGGCATCTTCGGCGTGCAGCCCGTCTACGACGAGGCCATCCTGTGAAGCGCTGGATAGAGCGAGGCGTATTTCTGCTGGCGGCAGCGGCTATGGTCATAGCTGCTGCCGCCATTCCCACCCGGCGGGTGCAGGAGGATACGCTGCCGGAGGTATATGTGTACCGTGGCTATGCCGCCGCCACCGACGCACCGTGGAGCGAGAAATCACTGGACTTCGCCGTAAAACGGTTTTCTCACCTGTTGGAGGCATATTTCCCCGGGTCGGAACACGTATATATGAGCGTGATCCCAGATAAAGCCGCTTTTATGGAGACGCCGGAGGGCTACACGCCCGCCGGGGCCCAGGAGACGGCGGACTATCTGGCGCAGCGGCTGCCGGTGGAGATCATCGACATCGCGCCGCTGCTGGCGCTGGAGGACTATTACCGTACCGATCCCCACTGGCGGCAGGAGCGTCTTTCCGCCGTGGCGCAGACCATACTGGAGGCCATGGGCGCGCCTGTGCCGGACACGACGGAGGAGACGCTGTGCGCGCTGGCGGGCGAATTTCACGGCAGCTACTGGGGCAAGACGGCGGAGCCGCTGACGGCGGATATACTCTCCTACATCAGTACACCGGTGCTGGAGGGCTGCACGGTATACGACTATGAAACGGACAGCACCGGCGGCGTATACGACTTTACCGCGGCGGAGAAATCGCCCTATGATCTGTTTCTGGGCGGACCGAAGGCGCTGCTGCGGATCGAAAACCCGGCGGCGGACAACGACCGGACGCTGGTGGTGTTCCGGGATTCCTTCGGCAGCAGCCTGATCCCCCTGCTGGCGGGTAGCTACCGCACCGTCTATGTGGTCGATATCCGGTATATGGCCACAGACGCGCTGGCACGGGTGACGGAATTCCCGGAGGGGGCGGATGTACTGCTGCTGTACAGCGTTGCCGTACTGCAAAACAGCATTACGCTTAAGTAAGCAAAAGGCCGGGCGCTTTCAGCGCCCGGCCTTTTGCGGCAGAAAGAACGCCGGAGCATTGCTCCGGCGTTCTGCATTTACTTAGAAGAAGAACTCCTTGATCTGGCCGTACAGGATGAGGACCATGCACAGCGGGGTGATGAACTTGACGCAGACCTTGAAGAAGCCGTAGCTGCCCATGGCATGGCCGGACTGCTCCGCCTCTTCCTTGACGAACTCGGGGCCGATCTCCCAGCCGATCATCAGGCACATCAGCAGGGCGCCCAGGGGCATCATAACACCCTCGGACAGTGCATCCCAGAAGTCCAGCCAGTCAGCCGCCCAGTTCTTGGGTTCCGCTATATTCAGTATATTGGCCGGTGCGATACCGCTGGAACCAAGGCAGTCGGCGCAGACCAGGATGCAGCCCAGGCCCACCAGAGCCGCGGCGATCAGGGTGTACTTCTTGCGCTTGTCACCCTTGCCCTCGATACGGGCCTTATCCACGAAGTGGGCCACGATGACCTCCAGCAGGGAGATGGAGGAGGAGATGGCGGCAAAGACCACCAGCAGATAGAACAGGATGCCGAAGATAGGACCGATCGGGCCCATGCGGCTGAACACGTTCTGCATGGTGACGAACAGCAGGGACGGGCCGCCCAGCGCGCCCTCGGGGTCAAGGGCGAAGCGACCGGGGATAACGCACAGGCCGGCCATCAGGGCCACCAGGGTATCCATCACGATGATCAGGATGGCGTTCTTCTGCAGGTTCTCCTTCTTCTGTAGGTAAGAGCCGTAGGTGATCATAGCGCCCATGCCCAGAGACAGGGAGAAGAACATCTGACCACCGGCGGTAGACAGTACCTTCAGGAAGCTGGGTGCTTCGGCAATAACGCCGTTGGCCACAGCCCAGCCGGGAACGAACATGTACTTCAGGCCGTTCACGGCATCAGTCAGCGTGCAGGCGCGGATGATGCAGATGAGCAGCATGACGAACAGAGCGGGCATACCCACGGAGCAGACCTTCTCGATACCGCCGCCCACGCCGCCGAGGACGATGAGCATGGTCAGCGCCACGAAGATCAGGCCGTAGATGATGGCTTCACCGGGGTTGCCGATGAAGTTGTTGAACACGTCAGCGCCGCTGAGACCGTTAGAGCCGAAGCTGGCATGGAACAGGTCGCCCACATTCAGAACGGTGTACTTGATGCAGTAGCCGCCCAGGGCGCAGTAGAAGAACAGGATGAAGAACGCGGAGGCGATGCCCATCCAGCCCATCCACTTGAACTTCTTGGACAGGACGTGATAGGCCTCCACAGCGCCCTTGCCGGTCTTACGACCGATGGCCAGCTCGCCCAGCATAACGATGAAGCCGCACAGAACCGCCAAAATCAGATAGATGATGAGGAACGTAAAGCCACCCGAAGCGCCCATTTTATTGGGGAAGCCCCAGATGTTGCCCAGACCGACGGCAGAGCCGACGGCAGCCATGAGGAAACCAAAATTGGTTCCAAAGCCTTTTCTTTCTTCCATTGTTTTCTCTCCTTATAACAGATTTTTCCCTCCGTCTCTCGTCGGAGTGGCTGTTTTCTGCTTCTTGTCTACCGACAAGAAACATCTTGAGGCGCCGCCACGCCTCTCAGCTCCCCGACAGCAGTTTCTTGCTGTCGGTTTATAAAAAAAGTATACAGGAAGCAAAAACCAACCGCAATTAGGAGTATTGATGAAATTTTCGCGCTTTCTTGTACATTATTAACATTCTATGAACGGAAGGCTTTTTGTGCTTTATAAATTTATAATTACTTTTTAACATCTATCCGCAGAGCTTTTCGCCGGTTTTTCTGACTTTTTTGCCGCGATCCTGATTTTTCGTTTCAGGAAACATATTGTGAAAGAAAAGACAGGCTGCCGCCTGCCTCTTAGTCGCCGCCGGCCGTCCGCCGCCTCCGGCAGCCGGTGTTTCTGAGCTGCCCGCCGTTTCCTTTCGCCATCCTCCGACACGGCGCACCTCAGTCGCCGCGCGCCGCCTCCCTCTGATGCGGCGCGCTGAACCCCTATGCGGCGCACTGCCGCCCAATCAAACAGCGCCCGCCGAAAACGGCGGGCGCTGTTTTTTCTGTTATTTGGGAGAGCATACCGAAATGGCGGTTCCGGTGTCTATAACATACCCGTAGAAGCTCTCCTTAGAAGAAGAATTCCTTGATCTGGCCGTACAGGACGAGGATCATGCACAGCGGGGTGATGTACTTGATGCAGACCTTGTAGAAGCCGTAGCTTGCCATGGCGTGACCGGACGCCTCGCACTCGTCCTTGACCACATCGGGGCCAAGCTCCCAGCCGACCATCAGTGTCATCATCAGAGCGCCCAGAGGCATCATAATGCCCTCAGACAGCATATCGAAGAAGTCCAGCCAGCAGTCATTCCATGTGCGGATCGATTCCGCAGGCAGGTTCAGCAGTCTCCACGGAGTGAAGGAGGCTTCGCCCAGGCTATCGGCGCAGATCAGCATGGCACCCACGCCCACCGCCACAGCAGCGATCAGGGCGTACGCCTTGCGCTTGTCGCCCTTACCGGCGTCGCGGGCATTGTCCACGAAGTGGGCCACAACAGCCTCCAGCAGAGAGATGGAGGAGGAGATGGCGGCGAACACCACCAGCAGATAGAACAGGATGCCGAAGATGGGGCCGATGGGTCCCATGCGGCTGAACACATTCTGCATGGTGACGAACAGCAGCTTGGGGCCGCCCAGAGAGCCGGTGGGATCCAGCGCGAAGCGGCCGGGGATCACGCACAGACCGGCCATCAGCGCCACCAGTGTATCCATGA
>ENA-OUQG01001694-OUQG01001694.1-human-gut-metagenome-genome-assembly--contig:-NODE-1694-length-11450-cov-3.649759_pt1 | contig 11450 bp, 10 predicted proteins | sample MGYA00237943_ERZ548823 | MGnify/ENA primary metagenome ERZ548823 (study PRJEB26490, sample SAMN05194731) | human gut metagenome | biome: terrestrial biome; feature: human-associated habitat; material... | reverse complement strand
ATTCCGAGCTCCATCTGAGCCTTAAATGCACCGAGGAGAGCCGAAAGCGGCTGACTCCAGCGCTTGCCGTCCTTGCCGGGATGCTTGAAATATTCCTGGAATGTCAGGTAAACATCTTTAAAATCGGCTCCGCTCGCAATAAGCTTGCAGACAGATTCAACAACAGCTAAATATGCTCCGTGATAAGGACTTTTCTCCGTTATGAACGGATTGTAGCCGAACGCCATGAGCGAACAGTCATCCGTCGCCTTTTTCTCAACGGAAATTTTCTGAACCATCGCCTGAATTGGTGTGAGCTGATTTTTACCGCCGAAGGGCATAAGAACGGTTCCGGCGCCGATGGTTGAATCGAAGCGCTCGGAAAGTCCTCTTTTTGAGCATATATTGAGGTCGTCGGCAAGTGCTTTATAGCTTTCCGAAAAGCTTGTGTTAAAGCTGCGATTTGCCAATTCGCATTTCTCGGTGTTGATTACAATGTGTTTGTCGGCTCCGTTTGAATTAAGAAATTCTCGGCTGATATCAACAATAGTATTTCCGTTCCAGTTCATTCTCAGGCGAGGTTCTTCGGTTACGACCGCAACCGGTACGGCATTGAGATTTTCTGATTTGGCAAGTGCAAGGAACTCATCAACCTTATTAGCCTCAACAACGACCGCCATTCTTTCCTGGCTCTCACTGATTGCAAGCTCCGTTCCGTCAAGACCTTCATACTTCTTGGGTACGGCGTTAAGATTGATTTCAAGTCCGTCGGCAAGCTCGCCTATTGCAACGGAAACTCCGCCTGCGCCGAAATCGTTACAGCGCTTGATAAGACGGCAGGCAGTTTTATTGCGGAAAAGTCTTTGAAGCTTGCGTTCTTCCGGTGCGTTACCTTTTTGCACCTCTGCGCCGCAGGTCTCAAGGGAAGAAACCGTATGCGATTTAGATGAGCCGGTTGCGCCGCCGCATCCGTCACGACCAGTAGCGCCGCCGAGAAGTATAACGATATCTCCGGGAGTCGGTACCTCTCTTCTTACGTTTTCGGCAGGAGCTGCGGCGATGACGGCACCGATTTCCATACGCTTTGCCGCATAGCCGGGGTGATAGATCTCATCGACAATTCCCGTTGCAAGGCCTATCTGGTTGCCGTAGGACGAATAGCCCGCTGCGGCTGTTGTTACGATTTTTCTCTGAGGAAGCTTGCCCTTGATTGTCTCGTCGAGCGGCTTTAAGGGATCTGCCGCACCCGTAACGCGCATAGCTCCGTAGACATAGCTTCTGCCCGAGAGGGGATCGCGGATAGCTCCGCCGATACACGTTGCCGCGCCGCCGAAGGGTTCGATCTCAGTCGGGTGGTTATGGGTTTCATTCTTGAAAAGAAGCAGCCAAGGCTCACTGACACCGTCTACATCAACATTTATTTTAACCGTGCAGGCATTGATTTCTTCGCTCTCATCAAGCTTGTCAAGCTTTCCCTGCTTTTTAAGTGCCTTGACGGCGATAGTTGCAATGTCCATCAGACAGACGGGCTTTGTTCTGCCGAGCGATCTGCGTGTTTCAAGATATTCATCATATGTTTTTTGAATAAGCTCGTCCTCAAAGGTAACGTCGTCAATTACCGTCAAAAATGTTGTATGGCGGCAATGATCCGACCAATAGGTATCAATCATTCGTATTTCGGTGATTGTCGGATTTCTGTTTTCGGATTTAAAATAATTCTGACAGAACTTGATATCGTCAATATCCATTGCAAGACCGAAATCTTCAACAAATTTTTCAAGCTCCGAGTCGGTTAAATCAAGGAAGCCGTCAAGAGTTTCGACGGATGTCGGAATATCATACTTTGCGGCAAGAGTTTCGGGCTTTTTGAGTGAAGCCTCTCTCGCTTCGACGGGGTTAATTACGTATTTTTTGATTGTATCAATTTCGCCTGCGGAAAGCTCGCCCTTGAGCAAATAAACCTTCGCTGTGCGCACGGTCGGACGCTCGGATTTTGAAATAATCTGTATGCACTGTGCGGCGGAGTCGGCTCTCTGATCAAACTGACCGGGAAGATATTCAACCGCAAAGCACGAATAGCCTTCGGAATTTATCACGTCCGAAACAATATCGAGCTGAGGCTCGGAAAAAACCGTCTTAACGGCATAATTAAAAAGCTCCTCGGTGATGTTTTCGGCATCGTAACGGTTGATAATTCTGACGTCCTCGAGACCCTTTATCGAGAGAAGCTCGTTGGCTTCTTTAAGCAGGCTCTTTGCCTCATGGGCAATTTCCGGCTTCTTTTCAACATAAACTCTGTAAACCATATTATTCCTCCGTTGCTTTCAAGGCTCTTTGACCGATGTCATGTCTGTAATATGCGTTTTCAAATGAAATTTCTTTAACCTTTTTATATGAGCTGTCGATTGCTTCCTTCAGCGTCGAAGCAACGGATGTTACTCCCAGCACTCTGCCGCCTGAGGTGTAAAGCTTTCCGTCCTTTTGCGTTGCGCCTGCAACATAAACGGAATCGAATATTTCTTCGGGAATTGTGATTTCATATCCTTTTTTATACGAAACGGGGTAGCCGTCCGAAGCCATGATAACGCAGCAGGCGTCGGCGTCCTTGAATTTGACGTCAGTTTCCGACAGAGTGCCGTCTGTTGTCGCCTTCATAACAGTGAGCAGGTCGCTTTCAAGCAGCGGAAGAACTACCTGAGTTTCAGGATCGCCGAAGCGGCAGTTATATTCAATTACCTTCGGGCCGTCCTTAGTGAGCATAAGTCCGAAGTATAAACAGCCCTTGAAGGTTCGACCCTCTCGGTTCATGGCGTTGATCGTCGGGACAAAAATTGTGTCCATACAAATTTTTGCAACCTTATCGGTATAATACGGATTCGGAGCGATCGTGCCCATACCTCCGGTATTGATTCCCGTGTCATTGTCGCCCGAACGCTTGTGATCCATTGAGGAAACCATCGGCTTTACGGTTTTTCCGTCGGTAAACGCAAGAACGGAGATTTCCGGTCCTTCAAGGTATTCTTCAATTACGATGCTTTCTCCGCTCCTGCCGAATTTTTTGTTCTGCATTGCTTCAACGACGGCTTTCTTGGCCTCCTCACGGGTAAATGCGACCGTAACACCCTTGCCGAGAGCAAGACCGTCGGCTTTGATAACAGTCGGGATAGGGGCGTTCTCAAGGTAAGCGAGAGCTTTTTCCATATCGTTAAATGTCTCGTATGAAGCGGTCGGAATACTGTATTTCTTCGTAAGATTTTTTGAAAAGACCTTACTGCCCTCGATTATTGCGGCATTTGCGCGAGGGCCGAAGCACGGGATTCCGATTTCCTCAAGCCTGTCAACCGCTCCGAGAACAAGCGGATCGTCGGGAGCGACAACGGCATAATCAATTTTTTCGCTTGACGCAAAGTCAACGATTTTATCAATTTCACATGCTCCGATGGGAATGCAGACAGCGTCGCTTTCAATTCCGCCGTTTCCGGGCAGAGCATATATTTTATCAATTGCCTTATTTTCTTTTAATTTCTTTATTATGGCGTGTTCACGGCCTCCGCCGCCGATAACCATTATTTTCATTGCTTATCATATCCTTTCAAGCGGAAAAAGAACCGTTAAAAATCAGTGGTGGAACAGTCTCATTCCCGTAAACGCAATCGCCATGTCATATTTATCGGCACATTCGATTACCAGGTTGTCGCGAATCGAGCCGCCGGGTTCGGCAATATATTTTACGCCGCTGAGCTTTGCTCTCTCGATATTGTCGCTGAACGGGAAGAATGCATCCGAGCCGAGCGAAACTCCGTTGACAGTGTCGAGATATTCACGTACCTCCGATTCTGTAAGCGGTTCGGGACGGGTGGTAAAATATTTCTGCCAGTTACCCTCGGCACAAACATCTTCCTCGCATTTATTGATATATCTGTCAATTACGTTGTCACGCTCGGGTCTGCCGAGAGTGGGGAGAAGGGGAAGATTAAGAACCCTGTCGCTTTGGCGAAGGAACCATGTGTCTGCCTTTCCGCCGGCAAGACGGGTGCAGTGAATTCTCGACTGCTGACCTGCGCCGACGCCGATAGCCTGTCCGTCATAGGCAAAGCACACGGAATTGGACTGCGTATATTTGAGCGTTATAAGTGAAATAATCAAGTCACGAATTGCATCGTCGGGGATATTCTTATTTTTGGTGACAACATTGGAAAGAAGCTCCCTGTTGATTTCAAAATTATTTCTTCCCTGCTCAAAGGTGATGCCGAACACCTGCTTGCGCTCAATCGGCTCGGGTGTGTAGTCGGGGTCGATTTTGACGATGTTGTAGCTGCCCTTGCGCTTCGATTTGAGGATTTCAAGAGCTTCGGGCTCATAGCCGGGGGCAATTATTCCGTCGGAAACCTCACGCTTGATGAGCTTGGCCGTTGTGACGTCGCAAACATCGGAGAGAGCAACCCAATCTCCGAACGAGCACATACGGTCGGTTCCTCTTGCACGGGCATAGGCGCAGGCGAGAGGGGAGCTGTCAAGGTCTTCGATATCGTCAACGAAGCAAGCCTTTTTGAGCTTTTCCGGAAGCTTTATTCCGACGGCCGCAGAGGTTGGGCTGACGTGCTTAAATGATGCAACGGCGGGAAGGCCGAGAGCCTCCTTCAATTCCTTAACAAGCTGCCATGAGTTGAATGCGTCAAGGAAATTGATATATCCGGGCTTGCCGCAAAGGATTTCGATGGGAAGGTCGCTTGCGTTATTCATAAATATTCTTGAAGGCTTCTGATTGGGGTTACAGCCGTATTTGAGCTCGAATTCTTTCATATATTTCCGTTCCTTTCTTGGTTGTTTTCAGCAATTCTTGTTTATAAGCTTTTCCTCATAACTGCCGTCTGTGAGGTCGGTGTATCTTACATAAAGGGAAATCTTATTGTTCTCGTCAAGATAATTCCAGATTTCATCGGCAAATTCGTCAATACTGTCGGGGATAGCTACTCTCTCGGGCTCACCCTGAAATGTCGGGATCGGGTTGCCGTCCGTCACATATGTATGGATAAAGTGACCGAGCCCTGCCTTTGACGGATACGAGAAGGTGTATCTTGCACAGTCGCTTCCGTTTTCATCAAGGCTTTTAAGTATGCTCATTTCATACTTAAAATCATTTTCGCCGAAGGTCAGCATTCCGCTGATTCGGGGAGTGAAGTTCGGCGCATCCGGCTCAAACTCACGGCTTTCAAGGCTTTCGGAAAAGCTTTTGCCCGTTACAATTCCGTCGTAAACCGTGTCTGTCTGGTCGCCGTTGGTGACGATGAGCTTGTTCTCAAATTTTCTGAGCGCCGCATAGATTATCAGGGAGGGATCCTCTACCTTTGAAGCGTCGAAAGGCTCGGTAAAGACCTCACCGTTTTTTACCGTGAACACACGGTTGCGGCTGTTTGCGCTTCTGCCCATGATGAAGTATGCCGTTGCGGCTTTTTTGCCGTCAGAGCTTTTGCCGATAACGATTCCGCGTCCTACATAGGGATTGCCGTCTATACGGTCTTTCATTGATTTGATTTCATATATGTTCATTTCAAGCTGTCCTTTCTTTAACGATCTCAGCGGATACAAGCTCGGCTGCCTGAGGAAGAAGCTTCCATTCCGCCTGCTCCATTACTCTTTTTTGAAGAATTTCGGGAGTGTCGCCGTCCTCGATATTGACGGCCTTTTGAAGAATTATTTTTCCACCGTCGGGTATCTCATTTACATAATGCACGGTTGCGCCCGTGACCTTTACTCCGTAGTCGAGCGCCGCCTGATGCACTTTTAATCCGTAGAAGCCCTCGCCGCAGAAGGAGGGAATAAGCGACGGGTGGACATTGATTATTCGCTCGGGATATTCAGAAACAAAATCTGCCCCGAGTATGCTCATAAAGCCTGCAAGAACGATCATGTCGATCTCGTTTTCACGGAGCAATTCCAAAATACGGCCTTCAAAATCCGCCTGATTTTTGCACTCTTTTTTTATCACAACAGCAGTTTTTATTCCTGCGTTTTGCGCTCTCGTGAGGGCGTAAGCCGAGCTGTTGTTTGAAACGACAAGTGCAAGCTCACCGCTATTTATTATTCCGCTCTGCTGAGCATCAATGAGTGCCTGAAGATTTGTTCCGCCGCCCGAAACAAGAACGGCTATTTTAGCCTTGTTTTTCATCTGTATGTACTCCTTTTAGTAAAGGTAAAACAATTGCGCCAAACGTGTTTCCTGCAACAACAAGGGCTGTAAAGAGAATTATTTTTACGCTGAAAATTCCCGAAGCACCTAAATAAAACATATCGGCAATCGAATGTTCAAAGCCGCAGAGGATAAACACGGGCACACAAAAGAGAATGCCTAGAACGGAGTTTTTCTCCTTATAAATGCTGACTGCAAGATACATCAGTATTCCGCAGAAAAAGCCGCGGATAAACGTGTATAACGGGAACTGTGCAAGCTTTGCCGAGCACATTTCCGCCGCCTTTTCGCCAATATTCGGCAGAACCGTCCGCAGCAGCATTCCGAGAAGAAACGTTGCAATGAGGTTACCGAAAAGTCCGACAGCGAGATTCAGAAAATCCTGCTTCTTATGCTGTTCGACTATGTAGCCGATTTTTCCCGTGAAAAGGTAGTAGCCTTTATAGCAGATACAAAGAAGTGCAACCGAAAAGAGCACCGCTCCGACCGTTTTGTTTTCACACGAGAGAAAAACCGTGCCGCCGATTGTTATGAGAATTCCTGCGCACAGGCTTTCACGAAAAGTTTTTAGCATATCGTAATTTTATCCTCTGAATTTTCAATTTTTCCGATTACATAAGCGTCCTCGCCGTTTGCCTTGAGAATTTCAACAGCCTTTTCGGCATCCTCCCGAGCAACAACAATGCTCATGCCGACACCCATGTTGAATGTATTGAACATATCTCTTTCGGAAATGTTTCCCTCTTTTGCAATGAGGTCGAAAATCGGGAGAACCCTTACGGCATTACGCTCAATTACCGCACCGAGACCGTCGGGAATGCTTCTCGGAATATTCTCGTAAAATCCGCCGCCCGTGATATGGGAAATTCCTTTTACCTTAACCTGCTCAAGAAGCGCAAGCACAGGCCTTACATAAATCTTTGTGGGAGTGAGAAGCGTCTCGCCGACCGACTTGCCGCCAAGCTCCTCACGGGGAGATTTGATATCGCTGTTTTCAACATCGAAAACCTTTCTGACAAGTGAAAAGCCGTTGGAGTGAACTCCGCTTGACGGGAGTGCAATAACAACATCTCCGGCTTTCATCGTTGAGGGGTCAAGTATCTTTGACTTGTCGACAACGCCGACAGAGAAGCCTGCGAGGTCATATTCGTCAACGGGATAGAAGCCCGGCATCTCCGCCGTTTCTCCGCCGATAAGAGCCGCACCGCTCTGAACGCAGCCCTCGGCGACTCCGGAAACGATAGAAGCGATTCTTTCGGGAATGTTTTTGCCGCATGCGATATAATCAAGGAAGAAAAGCGGCTTTGCTCCGCAGCAAATAATATCATTTACGCACATTGCAACGCAGTCAATGCCGACCGTGTCATGCTTGTCCATGAGAAAAGCCAGCTTCAGCTTTGTGCCGACGCCGTCAGTGCCGCTGACAAGCACCGGTTTCTCGATTCCCGTTGTGTCAAGCTCAAACAGGCCGCCGAAGCCGCCGACATCGGAGCACACGCCGGATGTCATTGTTCTTGCAATGTGTGATTTCATCAGTTCGACAGCCTTGTAGCCTGCCGTTATATCTACGCCTGCTGCGGCGTAGCTTTCGGAACGTGATTGTGTGTTCATCACTTTTTCTCCTTTTGTCTTTCGGAAATTTTACATTCAAACTTGCTCTTGTGCGTCTCGGTCGGCACTTCGGTCGGGTAATCGCCGTCAAAGCAGGCTGTGCAATAGCCCTTGCCGAGGTCGCCGCAGGCAATTTTTTTAACATTGTCAACGCTCAGATAACCGAGGGAATCAACGCCGATAATCTCTGCAATTTCGTCAACCGTATGGTGGCAGGCAATGAGGTTATCACGGGAATCGATGTCCGTGCCGTAATAGCAGGGGTTAAGGAACGGCGGAGCGGAAACACGCATATGAATTTCCTTTGCACCGGCATTTCTAAGCAACTTAACTATTCTTGCGCAGGTCGTTCCTCTGACAATAGAATCGTCGATCATGACAACTCTTTTACCCTTGATAACATTTGTGATAGGGTTTAGCTTGATGCGAACCTGATTTGTGCGGCTCTTTTGACCCGGAGAAATGAATGTTCTGCCGATATACTTATTCTTGATAAATCCTATTTCATAGGGAATACCGGACTGCTTTGCAAAGCCGAGAGCGGCATCAAGTCCGGAATCGGGAACGCCGATAACAACATCCGCCTGAACAGGGTGCTCAAGAGCCAAAAATGCGCCTGCACGGATTCTTGCTTCATGCACGCTTGCTCCGTCGATCACCGAATCGGGGCGTGCAAAATAAATATATTCAAATACGCAGGTGTGCGGCTTCTCTTTGTTGCAATGGTCCTTAATGCTTCGAACCGATTTGCCGTCAAAAACGACGATTTCGCCCGGCTCAACATCTCTGACAAATTCCGCTCCTACTGCGTCAAGCGCACAGCTTTCCGAAGCGACAACGTAGCCGCCGTTCTCGGGAAGCCTGCCGATACAAAGCGGACGGAAGCCCAATTCATCACGAACGGCAATCATCTTGGTAGGCGACATTACAACAAGGGAATAAGCTCCCTTGATACGGTTAACGGCACGGTTGACAGCCTCCTCGATCGAGGGAGCGGTGAGTCTTTCCTCGGTTATGATGTATGAAATAACCTCGGTGTCCGATGTCGTGTGGAAAATCGAGCCTTTAAGCTCAAGCGCACTGCGAAGCTCATAGGAATTGGTGAGATTGCCGTTATGAGCGAGGGCAATATGACCGTTAATGTGATTGACGACTATCGGCTGAGCATTGTCCCTTGCCGAGCCGCCCGTTGTACCGTAACGGACATGACCTATTGCAATGTTGCCCTGACCGAACTGGTTGAGATGGTCGGTGGTGAAAACATCGTTGACAAGACCTGTATCCTTATATGCGGTAAAAAGTCCGTCGTCGTTTACAACGATTCCGCAGGATTCCTGTCCTCTGTGCTGCAGGGCGTAAAGACCGTAATAAACGGTACTTGCGATATCATAAGATTCATTGGCGTAAACGCCGAAAACTCCGCATTCTTCATGTATATTAGACATAAAAAGCTCCGTTTCTTATTTGAAAACTCTCTTCATCATTTCTGCATAGGCATCTTCAACTCCGCCAAGGTCACGGCGGAAACGATCCTTGTCAAGCTTCTCGTTTGTTCTGCTGTCCCAGAAGCGGCAGGTGTCGGGAGAAATCTCGTCGGCGAGAACTATTGTGCCGTCCGAGAGCTTACCGAACTCAAGCTTAAAGTCAACAAGAGTCACGTTAAGGCTCTTGAAATACTCCTTGAGAACAGAATTGACCTTGAATGCCATTGATTTGATATTCTCAATCTCCTCCTTGGTTGCAAGTCCGAGAGCGAGAGCATGATATGAATTGAGAAGGGGATCGTGAAGATCATCATTCTTGTATGAAAACTCGATTGTCGGCTCGGCAAAAACAATGCCCTCTTCAACGCCGTAACGCTTTGCAAACGAACCGGCGGAAATGTTTCTGATAATAACCTCGAGAGGAACGATCGAAACCTTGCGTACAATCGTTTCACGGTCGGAAATTTCTTCGACATAGTGAGTCGGAACGCCCTGCTTTTCAAGAAGCTGCATGAGATAGTTGGACATTTTGTTGTTTACAACGCCCTTGCCGGCAATTGTGCCTTTTTTGAGTCCGTCAAATGCCGTTGCATCGTCCTTGTAGGAAACGATAACGTACTCGGGATCCTCGGTTGCAAAAACCTTCTTTGCCTTGCCCTCGTAAAGCTGTTCACATTTTTTCATGATTTGAAATCCTCCTTGGTTTTATTTGTTATAAATTTGATGCAATGTTTTTATCCTTTTCCAAAACGGCAGCCGAGTCCGACGCACGCTTTTGGGAAAGCTTTTCGGAAAGCTCCGGCTCGCAAAGAGCCAAAATCTGTATAGAAAGCAAAGCGGCATTGACTGCTCCGTTAATCGCAACTGTTGCAACCGGTATGCCGGAAGGCATTTGTACAGTGGATAACAAGGCGTCAATACCGTCGAGTGTATTTGATTTACAGGGTATTCCGATGACAGGCAGAACGGTCTGGGCGGCAATTGCCCCTGCCAGGTGAGCAGCCATTCCCGCGGCCGCAATGAGGACACCGAAGCCGTTTGATTGAGCGTTTTGAGCAAATTTCGCAGCCTCTCCGGGTGTTCTGTGCGCAGAGAATATGTGCACCTCATAGGGAACGTTAAATGCTTTGAGCGTGTCGATTGCTTTCTGAACAATCGGCAGATCGCTGTCGCTGCCCATGATAATTCCAACTTTTTTCATGAAAATCCTCCTTTTAAAAAAGGGCACAATTAAGGCAGGATAAACCTTAATTGCGCCCAGACGGTCGGCATATTTTTTCTCTTGCTCCCATGCAGTGTTCTGCTAATCCGTCAGTTACAAGAGATTAACCAAAGTATAACATAATAAAGCTTTGCTGTCAACTGTTCGGACATACGAATCATACAAAAAAACAAACAACAATATGTGAAAAGTGATGAAAATTATGATTGACATTATTTTATAAATATAAGCTTAAAATTTAAGATTTTGAAGTGTTGACATGCAAAATTATTTATTATATTATAATGGCAAAAGCAATGAAATGCTCAGAAACAGCTTTATAATACATCGGGTGAAGTTTATCATGCAGGAGTTTTTTCAAACACATTCTTATTTATCGCAGATTTTCGGGTTTTTGGCAATTGCGGTCGGAATATTGATGTATCAATTCAAAAAGCATAAAACAATAATGATTTTGATGACGCTCAATGCGGCGCTTTGGTGCCTTCATTACGGCAGCTTATGGCTTTTTACGCCCGTTGCGATGAATTTTATAAATCTGGCAAGGAGCTATGTTTGCAGCTTTGACAATAAATTCTCCTATCTGATACAAGATAATTCCCCCTTTTCCCTGTATTTCTATTGTACCACAAGGAAAAGAGGGCATTCAAAGGTCGAATTCAACGAAAATTTCTCATTATGAGGTTGGGGACGTTGCACAATTTTTCAAAATCTGTCTCACTTTTGAAGCTGCTGCAACACGGGCTTTCTTTCCCTTATCGATCTGCGTAAGTACCTCTGACCACGCATCATACAACCGATCTAAGTCACCATTCTTTGCATTTTTCCACTGTGTTTCATCGGACTGTAAATTTTCCAGATACCCTTCAAACTCAGACACCATCTGTTGAAGATCATGTTCCTTCCATGATGCCCCATAACTTGTTGTTATATACGCGTTTACAGCCTCACGGCAATACCCAAA
>ENA-OUQG01001693-OUQG01001693.1-human-gut-metagenome-genome-assembly--contig:-NODE-1693-length-11450-cov-9.888460_pt1 | contig 11450 bp, 11 predicted proteins | sample MGYA00237943_ERZ548823 | MGnify/ENA primary metagenome ERZ548823 (study PRJEB26490, sample SAMN05194731) | human gut metagenome | biome: terrestrial biome; feature: human-associated habitat; material... | reverse complement strand
ATTATGCAGGATCGACTATCCGTCAGACGTACATCACAATCGGAACGATGTTTAAGGCCGCATTGATCAACGACATGATTATCAAGCATCCGTTGGAAGGCGTAAAGGTGAATAAGCCGCTTCGCGCGCCAGATGATATTCATTTCCTGACGATTGACGAGCAGACGAAGTTTCTGGAAGTTGCTCAGCGTTCTCACAACTATCGGCAATATGTTTTGCTGCTGGAAACGGGATTGCGCACTGCGGAGATGATTGGGCTGACGTGGGATTCGATTGATTGGAAGCGGCGCAGACTGACCATCAGTAAGACGCTGGAATATCGTCATGAGAACGGTGTCTGGCGAGCTGGACCGCCAAAGACAAAAGCCAGTTATCGGACGATTCCTCTGACTGACCGGGCGTATGACGTTCTGGAAGCATGCTATGCCGAGCGAGAAATCCGAAAGGAAGCGCCGTTGCTTGAAATGGTGCTGCCGTATATGGATCGACGCAGTGGAGTGCAGAAGAATCTCATCATGCGTGATCTGGTGTTCGTCAACTGGCGCACGGGTGAACCTGCTAAGAACAGTTCCTACGACACGCATTTGTATAAGCTGTGCGATGAAGCGGGCATTGAACGATTCTGTATGCACGCTCTGCGGCATACTTACGCGACGCGAGCGATTGAAAGAGGGATGCAGCCGAAGGTGCTGCAAAAACTGCTGGGTCATGCCAGCATCAAAACAACAATGGATCGGTATGTTCATGTGACGAACGATTCCATGTCAAAAGCCGTATTACAATTTGAAAAAGTGCAGCAAAATCAAAATGGTACAGTAATGGTACAGTAAGCGCCATTCAAGTGCTGAAAACCCTTGAAAAATAAGGAGATAGAGAAAACTATGAAATTAGGTATCGTCGAAAGCGAGCCTGTTTCTATAAGTCTCCGCAAACGCACAAATGCCGATAAAGCTTGGTAGGACAGGCATTTTCGGATGAAGTCAAAACATAAAAATTCCTATTTCCCTACGCATTCCCTCGCAGAAATGGCGTAAAAATGGCGTAAAGGAACCGGCGATACGCAGTTGCGAAAATTGCCTGCTGCAACATTACTATGATCATTCAAGCAGTCTTGTTTTGAAAGCAAGACTGCTTTTCTTTTTTGAACGCCGTATTTGACCAAAAAAATCAATCATAATGAACTCCGTGTAATTCTTTCCCTTGCCGCGAAAAGCAGATCCGTTAGCGCGTCGCGTTAGAGCATACTCAATGCACTTCTTCTACGCCGAATATGGCACATATGTCGTGGTAGTAACAATTGATGCGGCAACATTTTTGAACAGGCACGGTGGCGCATACTGCGGGTAGTTGAGCGTAATTGCAAAATTGGGCTCCAGATTGCAGCTACGAAACACATCGCGAATCAGATTAGCAAAGCGTATATCCTCAAATGGCAGATTGACAAAATCCGCCAGCTCCGCCCCTTGCGTTTTTACTTTTTGAATCAACTCATCAGCCCGCATGCCATAACAACGATTCATTAGGTAATGGGAGACCATTTTAGATATATCTGATTCCGAAACAGCAGTGAGCTTATTACAAGCGGATGCCGCACCTTTTCATTAGATAGAGTAGCATCAAGCTCTCCGCTGAGCAGCATATCGACCGGTTTTGCTGGGTGATATACATAAAGGTCAAGCTCAACATTTGGATATCCTCACACTTTGTGCGCCACTGACCGAGCAGACACGGGATTTTATCTGCAAGCAGAGTCTGGCAAAGATGAAGGACGGTGCTGTTTTGATCAATACCGCGAGAGAGGAGCTTGTGGACTATGTCACCGCGCAGGCACTGCGCGAAGGAACGCTCCTCGGTGCAGGATTCGATGCAATTGAGGAGGGAATCGTCAAAGATGCCGGTCTTGAAAATGCGGTGCTCACACAGCATCTGGGGGGAATACCACCGACAACGCTTTAAAGATAGCGCAGCGAATTGCACGACAGATTATTTCTGTCAGGAATGGGGAGAAGCGGAAAAAACACACCTTGTCAACGGTGGGTACCTTGCGTGAGACCCAATCTATAGGATTTCCCAGATTCAATAAGGCAGCAAGTTCCTGAGAAATACTTTGCCATATTATGATTCTTCAGTAATCAGGTCATAGTTCGCGTAATTACCGCATTGACGGCGGAGGGTTTGAATCAAAGCCAAGGTGTAATGCGGAAGCATCCGGTTTTTAAGTGTGCAGACTGCCACTGGATTTCGCTCGGAGAGGTTCTCGATTGGAAAAACATTGAGTTTGTTGTCAAGGGACGCATTCAGCTTGAAAAGCGACGGAAGATACATCGTCAGGCAGAAGCTGGCAGCATAGTCTCTTGCGGACATCATGTGATGTAGATCCGGATGGCTGGAGGTGTGCACGCAATTTGGAGATATCCCGAGTTTTGTGAAATGCCGCGTAATAAGAATATTGGAATTGAGATTCGGCAGATTCATGGCAAAGGGAACCGATTGAAACAGTCTCAGATCTGCGCCATGTTGCAGCTTCTGTTTACAAGCAGGATAATCATCAGCAAACAGGTCACACAGCATGTTGTCACTGATAACAAGATACAGGCGTTCCCGCAAAACAACATCGTAGTTGAGCATGACGGAGCGCTCTGGCGGAACACCCGCAACAATCAAGTCAAGCTGACTGTTTTGCAGCAGCTTGCGCAGTTCGGGCGAAGCTGCACTGGTGATTAGCAGCCGGACACCAGGAAACTCCCGCCTGAATTCTGTAATAATGTCCGGCATGAGGATGCGAAGCCGCCCTTCAGTCGTACCGAGCCGTATTTCACCGCCGCTGTCTTTTCGCAGATCAACAAGTTGCGTATTGAGGTTATGCTCCGTCAACTCAACCTGTCGAAAGGCATCGAGCACGAGTTGTCCGGCATAGGTCAGCGCAAAGATAGGCTTGCGTTGAAAAAGCGGAACACCGAGTTCATCTTCCAAATTGGATAGGTATTTACTCAGGTTCTGATGTGTAATAAACAGACGGTCGGCTGCTCGGGAGATGCCGCCTTCTTCTGCCAGCGCAATAAAATAGCGATAGTTATTAAACAAGAAATTACGCCTCCCTATCTATCCGGTTATCTTCTGTAAATATTCTAAACGATTTATGCCCAGTACGCAAATAAAATTTGCGTACTGGGAAACTTTTTTCGCTTTACATTTGCGTGATATGACGTTAAATTATAGGAAAGCGAAAAAATGCACAAACTAAATCGAATTTTAACGTAAAGAATTGCTATGTTTCACAAGAACGATGTACGGAACAACAGTGTAGGTATTGCAAGGAAACGGAGCCCTTAACATTGGCACAGCATTGTTTGACTCGAGCAGTTAACTTAACGATCGATTTTAGACCAAGGGTGTTAAGAACCGAAACGGCAGGCTATAGAGATGCATTCTGTTCCATAGGAACTTGCGTAGTATTCGCTGGTCAGCTATGAGATGCAACAAAAAGCACATCACGAGATTTCTACCACAAGTTTGGAAGAACAACGAATAAAGCAGAACAAAAGGAGAGGAGAAATTTCAAAATGGCAACAAAATTCACTTATTTTGGCGGCATGTGCATTCTGGTAGAACGGAGCGACGGGTATAAGATACTGTTCGATCCCTATCTGAGTGCAAACCCCGCGACTAAAACGACGCTGGACAAAGTAAAGGATATCGATCTTCTGGTCGTGACGCACAATGCGTTTGATCACTTTGGTGATACGATTGAGATCATGCAAAAGAGTCACGCACTCCTGTTCGCCGGTGGAGAAGTAGTCCGGCGTGTACAGGAGGCTCTCCCTGATCTGCCAGAGGAACGTTTCCGGCTGACGATTTACGGCGATGAGCAGAATTACAACGGCTCTATCCTGCGCGTCATGCCGGCATGGCATGTTTCCAACTGCGTCGTGAACGGTGTGGTGATAGCCAATCCTCCGTTCGGCTATGTGCTGGATGTGGAACCGGGCGTTTGCTACTATCATGCGGGTGATACAAGCCTCTTTACGGATATGAAGCTCATCCGCGAGATGTATAAGCCGGACATCATGGCAGTCGGTATCTCTGGCATCGAAAAAAAGTATCCGTGCGAAATGAACCCGAGAGAGGCTGCCTTTGCCACACAGTGGATCGGTCCCAATGTGGTGATTCCCACCCATTATGAACCTGGCTCGAAAGCTCTTGGAGAGTATCTTGAGTTTGTCAAGACGACTTCGCCGAAGGCGGTGGTGCAGACAGTCGTGGACAAGACCTGGACGTATACACCGTTCAGCGTCGAATAAGAGGGACAAGATATGTTTGATGAACTGGTATTGAGAGAGACCGCTGAAGTGATCGCACCGCCCCACACGGCATTGATCATCGTGGATATGCAAAAAGATGCTTTGGCACCAGATGGTGCATTTGCGAAAGCAGGAAGAGACGTCAGCGACATTCAGAACATCATCCCCAATTGCCGCCGCTTGATCGACGCCGCGCGCGATTCCGGTGCGCTGGTGGTCTTCATCCGGCAACTGACGCTGCCAAACGGCAGAAGCGATGGACCAGCGTGGTATGCCTTTAAGACAAGGGATGGCAAGAGCGCGGAATATACGCTGATCGGCAGCGACGGCGCGAAGATCATCCCGGAGCTGGAACCGCTCCCCGGTGAAGTCATCGTTGATAAGTTCCGTCCGAGCGCGTTCCACGGAACATTCCTCGGGCAGCTCCTGCGGGCGAACGGGATTCGTTCGACGGTGTGTATCGGCATCAATGCAGAGGGATGCCTAATGGCAACGGTATTGGATTCGTCGTTTGACGATTACTACACCTGCGTGGTCGAAGACGCGGTCTCTTCATCCCTTCCTGAAATGAAGAAGACAGCATTCGACTTTATGAGAAGGCGCTTCCGCATTCTGCAAACGGATGAAGTCGTAGCAGAATGGGAAAAGCAGACGAAAAAATGATTCGGGTTCTCCCGTATCGATAAAAAACAAAAGGAGAAAGAGTATGAAAAAAGCGAACAAATTTCTTGCGCTCGTTCTGGCTTGCCTGATGATGACGAGCATCCTGTCCGGCTGCGGCAATAAGACTGACAGCAATGATGACGGCAATACCGATGGCAGCACGACCGGCAGCCCCGAATACGTGATCCGCTATTCACACGTTCAGGGCACCAGCACGCCGACCCATCAGGCGATGGAGTGGCTCAAGAGCTGGCTCGAGGAGCAGTCGGACGGCAGAGTGACGATGGAGATATTCCCCGCCGGTCAGCTCTATGACGACTCCACGGAGATCGATGCTATCACAGCCGGCAATATCGATATGATCTCGACCTATATCTCCAAGCTCACAACGATTGATACGTCTATGCAGTATTCCATTGCTCCGTTCCTGTTTGACTCCACGGAACAGATGCTGGATTGCTTTGCTGACCCTGATGTGCAGGCAAAGCTCTTCAAAAATCTTGAGGCACAGGGCATCAAGGTGATGGGTGCGTTCTACGGCGGCGACGTTATGCTGTTCTCCGCAAAGAAAGAAATCCGTACCCCCGCGGATTTCAAGGGTATGAAGGTCCGCGAAAATGTCGGTCCGATGTCGATCGCGCAGTATGAGGCGATGGACGCTTCTGCGATCACTGTTGCTTACGGCGAGCTGTACACCGGCCTGAACAGCGGTCTTGCCGACGCAGTCTGCACGACGCTTGACGGCGTTACCGGTATTGCGCTTCAGGAAGTGCTGAGCTACGGCCTGAATCTGAATCATCAGCAGGCGTGCTATCTCATTCAGTTCAACGAAGATACATTCAATTCCTATCCGCAGGACGTGCAGGATCTGATTACAGAGGGTATCGCGCTGGCCTCCGAAAAGGAACTTGAGATTTGCAGAGAGAACCGCGAGAACTATATCAGTGAAATTGAGGCGGGCGGCTGCCAGATCCACGATGCGACCGAGGACGAGCTTGCGCAGTTCCACGCTATTTGGGACCCCATCACGGAGGAATATGTCCCCGTCGATTGGATGGAGATCATTCAGAACTTCAAGGCAAATTACCAGGGCTAATCTGAGAAAGGAGAGGGGAAGTCCATTCCCCTCTCTTCCTATTTACAGATGTCAAACCATTGAAAGGAGCGATTCCTATTAAAAAGTTAGGGCATTCTTTTAACCGGATGGAAGATGCCGTTTCCATTTTCGGTATGTGTTCGGGTTTAATCCTGATTTTTGTCAATGTGATTGCCCGTTATATTTTCCTGAAACCCATCGCCGAGATCGAAGAGATTATTGTTATCGTTCTGGCCTGGGCGATCATCGTTGGCTTTTCAATCGACTTAGGCGATAGGTCTCACATCTGCATGGACGTTGTTTACGACGCGATCAAATCGGAGAAGATACACCGCGGGCTGGATCTTTTCGCCTATCTGGTCGGCGCGCTTTATAGCGGCTTCATCGCATTTTATGGCTATCAGGCGGTCGCACTGCAACATAAGACTGGGCGCGTGTATCCTGTGACGGAGATCCCGCGCTGGATTGCCTACCTGATCATTGTGCTGGTCGGCGTTGCGATGCTTGGGCGCTATATCGTGTTCCTAGTCAAGTTTTTCAAGGGAAAGAAGGAGGAGAAGTAAATGGAAACGATCCTGATCGTATTGGCGGTTTTCTTTATCCTGCTCTTCCTGAACGTGCCCATCGGTACATCAATGGGCGTTGCCAGTATCATTGGCTTTATTCTGATCGATTTCAATCTGGCGACAGTCGGTAGTATCGTTTACACATCTGTCAGCTCGGTTTCCCTTATGTGTATCCCAGGATATATTTTGGCGGGCAGCATGATGTCGCAGGGCGGCATTGCAGATGCGCTGGTGCGCAGTATGCGCGCATGGATTGGACATCTGCCCGGCGGCCTTACGGTCGTCACTGTTGTGGCGTGCGCGTTCTTTGCCGCCATTACGGGCTCGAGCGCTGCAACACTGGCAGCAGTCGGCGGCCTGATGATCCCGGCCATGCTGGACGCAGGCTACGATAAGAAGCTCTCCCTTGGCGTTGTTGCCGGTGCGGGTTCGCTTGGTATTCTGATCCCGCCGTCTATCCCAATGGTGCTTTATGCAACGATCGCGGGTGTGTCGGTCGCAAAGATTTTTGCGGCCGGTATGCTTCCGGGGCTGGTTGTGGTGCTGTTCTATGCGGCCTACTGCATTATTTACGCAATCCGAAACAAGTCCGGTATGCAACCGCGCGCAAGCATGAAAGAGCGTCTGCACGAGACCTGGCGTGCAATTCCGGCGATTTTGCTTCCGGTCGCGATCCTTGGCAGCATTTACGGCGGTATTATGACGGCTACTGAGGCATCTGCTTTCGCTTGCGTCTATGCGCTGGTTGTTTCTGTTCTTGTGTATCATGGCTTTACGGTACAGAGCTTTATAGCCTGCTTGAAAGCTGCGGTGCGCTCCACAGCATCCATTTTCTTCATCATCGTGGGCTGCGGTATGTTTGCGCAGTTGCTGACTACGCTGCGTATTCCGCAGCAGCTGCTTGAAATGGTACTTTCCGCGGGCGTCAGCAAGGTCGAATTTATCCTCCTGTGCGATATCATGTTGCTCATTATGGGCATGTTCCTCGAGGGCAGCTCCATCATGCTGATCGCGGCACCGCTGATGGCTCCGGTCGCTTCGGCACTTGATATTAACATGATCCAGTTCGGTATTATTATGACACTTGGCATTCAGGTCGGTCAGATGACACCGCCCGTTGGCCTGAACCTCTTTATTGTCGCTGGTATGCAGAAAGAGCGTGTTGTTACCGTGATCAAGGGCAACTTCGCATTCCTGCTGATGCTGGTCGCCGTCTGGATGATCGCTTCGATCTTGCCGGGCCTGTCTACATGGCTGCCGACGTTGATGTACGGCGCAGGAGGATGAACGGATGACAAAAGCAGAAAAGCTTCGCGCGTTGCTCAATGGTTCGGAGACCATATTGGCTCCCTGTGCGTTTGACGCGCTCAGCGCGCGCTGTATCGAAATAGCCGGTTTTCCAATGGTCGGAACGACAGGATTTGGAATCCACGGAGCCTATCTTGGAACACCAGACAACGGCCTGCTAACATTCAACGAGATGCTTTCCGCCTGTACACAGATGACGGAGACCGTCGAAATCCCGGTAATGGCCGATGCGGAAGGCGGCTACGGAAATGCCATTAATACTTATCGCACAGTGCGAGAATTTGAAAAGGTGGGCTTGGCGGGCCTTTTTATTGAAGATCAGAAACTGCCGCCGAATTGCCCCTTTTTCAAGAAGACACCGGGTGAAATATCGATTGAAGAAATGTGCGGAAAGATCAAAGCTGCGGTGCGCGCGCGGGAAGATGAGAACTTTGTGATCTGTGCCAGAACAGAGGCCCATGGAGCGGAGGCGGTCGAACGTGTAAACGCCTATGCAGAGGCCGGAGCCGATATGGTCAAGATCGTTCCTCTTACACGGGAAGAGCTTGAGTATTATCCGCCGCGCGTCAACGCGCCGCTGCACCTCGGGTTTGCTCCCGGCCGGGGCATCAATGACGGATTAACGGCATGGGATGCTGGAAAGATGGGCTACAAGGTGATCACCTTTCCGATGACTGTGCTTTTTGCATCCGTCAAGGCAATGCTTGATATACTTGTCCGGCTGAAGCAGGACGGCACAGATGACCGGTTGCTTGAGAGGATGACAAATTTTTCGGAGTATTTTGAGGTCGTTCACGGCGGCTTTTACAGAGATTTGGAGGCACAAATGTTAGAGGGTGAATGACCCTTCAGACACAAAACACAGCAATAGAGAGGAGGAAATATTATGAAGAGAGAAGCCTTGGAAGGGATTCGTATTTTAGATATCGCAACTGTTATCGCAGCTCCGTGGGCAGCCGGAATTATGGCGGACTTTGGTGCTGAAGTGATCAAAGTGGAGATGCCAGGTCGCGGCGACGCGTTCCGCGCGATGGGACCTCTCAAGGATGGTGTCAGCATTCGTTGGCCATCCATGGGCCGCAATAAAAAGAGCGTCACGTTGGACTTCCACTACGAAGAGGGGAAAAAGCTGTTCCTAGATATGGTGGCGAAGAGCGATGTGGTCATCGAAAACTTCAAAACAGGTACGCTGGATAAGTGGGGCATTGGTGTCGAGGAAATGCGCAAGGCGAATCCCGACATCATCGTAACACATGTAACAGGCTATGGACAAACCGGCCCCAATGCACATCTGGCGGGACTCGGTACGCCGTTGCAGGCGTTTTCCGGTATGACCTATATGCAGGGTTACCCAGACCGTCCGCCTGTCAGCCCGCCGTTTGCATTGGCAGACTACATTGCGGGACTGAACGCCGTGATTGGAACGATGCTCGCCCTCTACCATCGGGATGCGCTGAAGGGTGTGCCGCAGGAGGTTGATGTCAGCCTTTACGAGGGTATTTTCCGCATGGAAGAAGCAATGGTCGCGCAGTATGACCTTTTGGGAACTGTGCGTGAGCGCAGCCCGATGCCCTCTGGTGCAAGTTGCCCAATCGGCACGTTTGAAACAAAGGATAAGCGCTATGCTATCATTGTGTGCAGTACGAATCCTGTTTTTGAACACTTGTGTGATGCGATGGGCAAGCGTGAGGAATGGCTGCCGAAATATGCATTGGCGAAAGACCGTCTTGCAGACCAGAAACCCATCATGGACGCAGTGACCGAATGGGTCGCAAGCCATACTTTTGAAGAAATCAAAGAGCGCTGCGACAAAGCGGGCTGCCCGGTATCGGCGATCTACAGCATGAAGGACATTTTTGAAGATCCCCAGTATGCTGCGAGAAACGATATTCTTGAGGTTCCCTGCGAGGAATTCGGTACGATTAAAATGCCGGGTGTGACGCCCGTGCTGACGGAGACTCCGGGCAATGTGAAGTGGCCCGGTCCCAAGATTGGCTCTTACAACGAAGAAATATACCACGGTTTGTTGGGCAAGAGCGAGAAAGAACTTGTGGAACTGAGAGAAAAGAAGGTCATTTAAACAATGGTTAGAGAAGAAAACAAGCTCTATGGACTCGTTCAAAAGGTCCGCATCTGCGAAGTTGGTCCGCGCGATGGGCTTCAGAATGAAAAGCGTCTGCTCACAGCGGATGAAAAGGCTGAGTTGATCAATGCTATGTCGGATGCAGGGTTCCCCGTGATCGAGGTTGGCAGCTTTGTCAGCCCCAAGGCGGTCCCACAGATGGCCAATACGGACGAGGTCTTTGAAAAGATCACTAAAAAGCCCGGCGTCGAGTATCGCGCTTTGATTGCAAATCTGCGCGGCGTGGAGCGCGCGGAGGCCTGCGGGTGCAAGAAGGTAAAGCTCAATGTTTCCGCCTCAGTGGCGCACAATCTGGCAAATTTGAACCGCACCCCGGCAGAAAGCGTTGCAGGATTTGCGTCCTGCTGCGAACGGGCAAAGAGTGCCGGAATCGAAATATCCGGTTCAATCTCCATGCCGTTCGGATCTCCTTGGGACAAAGATATCCCTCTTTCCGACGTGAAAGAGATTGTAGACGCATACCTTGCCGTTGGCGTCACGGAGATCAGCCTGTCCGATGCCGCTGGCGTTGCAGTTCCGAGTCAGGTCTATGAGATGTGCAGCGAAATGAAACAGAGCTATCCGCAGATCTCTTGGTGGCTTCATTTTCACAATACACGTGGAATGGCGATTGCAAATATCGTTGCGGGAATGCAGGCGGGCTTTGCACAGTTCGATGTGAGCTTCGCAGGTGTGGGTGGATGTCCCTTTGTGCCTGGGGCCGCTGGAAATGTCGCGACAGAGGATGTGCTCCATATGTGCGATGAGATGGGCATTGAGACCGGTGTTGACCTGGATAAGGCAATGGCAATCAGTAGAAGTGTCGTCGGCTTGCTCCAGCACCCGACCGACAGCTATCTGCTGCGGGCTGGCAAGTCAAAGGATCTCATCCGTGATCTACCGACCGGCCAGATTAAAAACCAGACACTGAAGTAATGCATTTGTTTCTTTTACAATTTACCTATTGACTTGATAATACAACTATTTCAATCATGAAGCAAGAGAGTTTCGCACCGAGATGCGAAACTCTCTTTTTTGAAGCAACATCCAATTCACATTCTCTACATCTATATTCCATGTTTTGCTCGCTAATTTTGACTCTAATGCTTACTATTGTTTTCCAATCACCGTCAACATCATAAGGGTTTGGGATTATCCCCAAATTGCCGTGTGTACGGACAGCGGCTGTGCTTGCTATTCTCTCAAATCCCAGTTTTCTCTGTCCCAACGCCGCTCTTTCTCTCCGCCGAAATCTGTGCTATACTGTAAGAAAATCAGAGGAAGGGAGGGCTTATTCATGGCGCTCAAACGGGTATTTGCCGGGTTTTACACGCGATATGACGGAAAGCCCATCTTCGTTGTCCGGGTGCTCAAGGACATCGACACCGGCGAGT
>ENA-OUQG01001689-OUQG01001689.1-human-gut-metagenome-genome-assembly--contig:-NODE-1689-length-11476-cov-4.287978_pt1 | contig 11476 bp, 9 predicted proteins | sample MGYA00237943_ERZ548823 | MGnify/ENA primary metagenome ERZ548823 (study PRJEB26490, sample SAMN05194731) | human gut metagenome | biome: terrestrial biome; feature: human-associated habitat; material... | reverse complement strand
TCGCTGCTATTTGGCTGATATGCAGGAACAACGAAAGTTGAGCAAGGTGACCATAGATAATTTGAGACGCATCTTTTCAAGCTTCTTTTCTTGGATGGAAGATGAGGACTATATCACTAAAAGTCCGGTGCGCAGAATACATAAAGTGCGTACTGATGCTTTGGTGAAAGAGGTGTTGACAGATGAAAACATTGAAGTGTTGCGTGACAGTTGCCAAGAATTGCGTGATATTGCTATGATTGATTTGCTGCTTAGTACAGGTATGCGTGTAGGTGAGATTGTTGTTCTTAAGCAATCTGATATACACGAGAATTATATTGATGTGAATAAGACCGAAATCAGATACAAAGATGATGATGGTATTTTTCACACCGAAATTCAGAATTTTACAAAAACAAAAGCTGGACTCCGTAAGGTGGTTATTCAAGATGATGTTCATGAAATCATTGAGACTATAAATCGTCTTAATGATGGTGGCGAGTTTTTATTTATGCATGATAACGGGCAGTTGCTTCGAGGTACATCTGTTTCAAAGAGATTAAGGAGCTTGTGCAGTTATGTAGGAATTCCGGTTCGATCAACGCATAAAATAAGGAGAGCCTACGCAACAAAATTGATCAATAGCCATGTCGATGAGAAAATAGTAATGAAACAGATGGGACATACGGATATTACAACAACAAAGAAATATTATTACTATAATGATAAAACGGAGACAGAAGCAATTCATCAGATCAAAGATGCCTTGAAATCAGTATGTTAGTAATCAAAGGTAATCATTGATTGTTATAAGGTCTATAATAAATAAGCGGGAATTGGGAATCTCTCTCAGGGTTCAAGTCCCATCTCCCGCACGAAGAGAAAGAGAGATAGCAATTATCTCTCTTTTCTTTTTATATACATATGTTAAAATAGCAGCAGGAGCTGGATAAGGAGATAAAAGTCATGGCAAAGACGAAAAAATCAGACAATTTGGAATATTGCAGAGGAATTCGTGTGATGGATGTCGCGGTGTATGTATTTGCATTGTTGGCGTTTGGTGTGTATCCACTGATTTACGATGACCATTATTTTAATATTACGATCACAAAATATCATTTCTTTTTATATGCGGCCGGTATCTATCTGGCGCTTGCATTGATCGGTTATGTTGTGGAGGCAAATCTGAAGAATTATTATAAGTATGATTCTTTGCTCGTCGAGGATACCGGGAAGAAACGGTTCTTGCGACCGGAGTTTTATGCACTTGCATTCCTGATGGCAAACTTTTTTGCATGGCTTTGTGCAGATAATAAAAAAGATGCTTTTTATGGCTTGCAGGGCAGACGGATGGGCCTTTGCATGTATCTGGTTCTGATGATCGTATTCGTTGTGTTGGCACAGCGTGTGCGTCCACAGATGATCATGTTTATCTTTTTTGCTGCGGCGAATGCATTTGCGTATGCGGTTGCAATCGGACAGCATATGGAGCATGATTTCCTGAATCTGCGTTATAACATTGCATCAAATCAATATACGAAATTCATATCAACATTCGGAAATATCAATATGTATGCAAGTTATCTGTCCATCTCGATTCCAGTGTTGTTGGCAGTGTTTGCATTTTGTAAGAACTGGTTTTCGCGTATTCTGTCAGGAATCCTACTGATCGCGGCTGGCTGCAATATTCTGATTGCAAACAGTGACAGTGTATTCCTTGGTATTTTTGCTGGCGTTGTTGTGGTGACAATCCTTGCATTTATGCAGGGCAGACTGCGGTATAGTTCGTTTGCAGTGTTTTTATTGTTTGTCGGCAATCTGGTGCTTGGGTTTATCAATAAATATGGACATACAAGATATGACAAAAAACGGGGCGGACTTGCAATCGCCTTAAACCGGCTGGATATTGCATTTGTGTTATGTGGAGCAGCGCTGCTTGTATTTGCAGTTGTGTGTGTCTGCAACTGGAAGCTTGGCACGAGGGTTGCAGCATGGAATAAAAAGAAGATTGTGCTGATTGTCTGTGGTGCGTGTGTGGCGCTTGGCGTGATTGGTATTATTGTTTTGGCGGTAACTGGCTCTTCGTTACTGACATTCAATGATAAATGGGGCAGTTATCGTGGTTACATCTGGAGAAAGATTGTGGAAGTGTATGGTGATGCACCGTTTGTAAATAAGCTGTTTGGATATGGAAATGAGTCGGTACGTGTGACACTCAAGGCGGCATGCTACAATGAGATGGTTCAGGTCACGGGTAAAGTGTATGACAATGCGCATAACGAGCTGTTGCAGTACTTATTTACCACAGGTATTGTTGGTCTGCTTTCTTATCTGGCATTGGTCGGAAGCAGTATCGTCTATATGTTTAAGCATGCAAAGGAGCATGCATGGATCAGTGTGTGTCTGGCAGCGACAGTTGGATATTTCGCGCAGAGCATCCTGAATCTGAATCAGCCGATTACAACACCACTGTTCTTTGTATTTATGGCAATGGGCGTTGGTACTGTGAATTATTGTAGAAGAGTGAAGGAGTTAGAGAAACGTGCTTGAATTTCTGGTTCATAAGTGCATAAAGGATGCGGATGAGATCGAACGCCCGGAAGTGCGGAAACGGTATGGTTTTTTCTCCTCCATCGTCGGAATCATCTGCAATGTGATCTTGTTTGCAAGTAAGCTTGCAATCGGTCTGATCGCGGGCTCGATTTCGATTGTATCAGATGGTGTGAATAACTTATCGGATTGTGCGACTTGTATCGTGACGATGTTTGGGTATAAGATGGCAGCGAAGCCAGCCGACCGGGATCATCCGTTTGGACATGGGCGGATGGAATATCTGACTTCGCTTGTGATCGCGGCTGCGGTTGTGGCGGTTGGATTTGAGTTGCTGCGAAGCTCGGTGGAGAAGGTCATGCATCCGGAGCGTGTAACGTTTTCATTTCTTGCTCTTTTGGTGCTGGTGCTTTCCATGCTGGTGAAGATTGGGATGGGAGTTATGAACCGGAAGCTTGGCACGAAGCTTTCTTCGTCCATTATGCTTGCAACCTCTAAGGATAGCTTTAGCGATGTGTTTGCAACACTGGCAACCGCAATCGCACTTGTGATGTCGGCATTTTCAGATCTGCCGATGGATGGAATCATGGGAATCGTGGTGTCAGTCATGATTATGCTTTCCGGTTTTGGTATTGTGAAAGATACGGTGGATCAGCTGCTTGGACAGCCGGCGGATGAGGAGTTAGTTGCAAAGATCCGGGAGCTTGTGATGGAGAATATGTTCTGTCATGGCATGCATGATCTGATCATACACAGCTATGGTCCGGGAAATCTGATTGGTAGTGTGCATGTGGAAGTGGACTGTCATGAAAATATCATGGAGATTCACGATGCGATTGATGAGTTAGAACGGAACATCTACGATGAATTGCAGGTACATATGACGATCCACATGGACCCGATTGATTACGATGATGAGAAGACGAATGTTTGCCGTGATATGATGGCGGGGATTTTAAAGGAAATCGATGAAGGTCTTACGATGCATGACTTTCGGATTGTGTCGGGACCAACGCATACCAATCTGATCTTTGATGTGCTTGTGCCATATGAATGTAAGAAGACAGAAGCACAGATTAAGTCTGAGATCCAGCAGAAGCTTGCGGAGAAACAGGATACATATTATACAGTAATTACGTTTGATAAAGGATATTGTTGACAAACGGAAAATCATCATATATAATTTTCATATCATTGTGAATGATAGCAAAGGCGAGGAAGAGAACAAGTAGTGTTTGCGAGCAGCTGCCACAGAAAGCAGCCGGTTGATGAGAGGCGCGGTAAGTCGGAAACATGAATACATCTCGGAGCTGCTCCCTGAACGCTTGTCAAGTAGGGGCAGACGGATTGGCACACGTTACAGAGGCTGAAGTATTGATATCGATACTTGCAAAGGCGGTTATCGTGAGGTAAGCGTGAAATAAGGTGGTAACACGGAGTATACTTCGTCCTTATATTTTTATAAGGGCGTTTTTTAATGCCCAAAAAAGAAAATATATTTTGGAGGAAAGAAAGATGACATTGTACGAAGAACTTGTAGCAAGAGGTTTGATTGCACAGGTAACAAACGAAGAGGAGATCAGCCGTCTGATCAATGAAGGAAAGGCAACGTTCTATATTGGATTTGATCCGACAGCAGACAGCCTGCATGTAGGACATTTTATGGCACTTTGTCTGATGAAGCGTCTGCAGATGGGTGGCAATAAGCCAATTGCTCTGATTGGTGGAGGTACCGCAATGATCGGTGATCCATCCGGAAGAACCGATATGCGTCAGATGATGACAAAGGAGACCATTCAGCATAACTGTGATTGCTTTAAGAAGCAGATGAGCCGTTTTATTGATTTCTCAGAGGGAAAAGCGCTTATGGTAAATAATGCGGACTGGCTGCTTGATCTGAATTATATAGAGGTATTGCGTGAGGTTGGAGCGCATTTCTCTGTCAATCGTATGCTGACGGCTGAATGCTACAAGCAGCGTATGGAGAAGGGACTTAGCTTCCTGGAGTTTAACTACATGATCATGCAGAGCTACGATTTCTATGCGTTGTTCCAGAAGTACGGCTGTAACCTGCAGTTTGGTGGCGATGATCAGTGGTCGAACATGCTTGGTGGTACAGAGCTGATCCGTAGAAAGCTTGGCAAGGATGCACATGCGATGACAATCACACTGCTCTTAAATTCTGAGGGTAAGAAGATGGGTAAGACACAGAAGGGTGCTGTATGGCTTGATCCAAACAAGACAACACCGTATGAGTTCTTCCAGTACTGGAGAAATGTCGACGACGCAGATGTTATCAAGTGTCTCAAGATGTTGACATTCCTTCCATTGGAGCAGATTCAGGAGATGGAGCACTGGGAAGGCAGCGAGCTGAATAAGGCAAAAGAGATTCTTGCCTATGAGCTGACTGCACTTGTACACGGCGAGGAAGAAGCGAAGAAGGCACTTGACGCAGCGAAGAATATCTTTGGTGGCGGAAATACAGAGAATATGCCAGTTGCTGAAATCACAGCAGATATCTTCAATGATGGACAGACAGATCTGATGTCGATTATTGTACAGGCAGGACTTGCAGCATCCAAGAGCGAGGCAAGACGTGCGATGGAGCAGGGCGGTGTCTCTGTCAATGGCGAGAAGATCACAGATGTGAAGAAGATGTTCACACCGGATGATTTCGCAGAGGAGTTCGTATTGAAGAAGGGAAAGAAGAATTTCCGTAAGGTTGTATATAAGGCGTAATGATTCGAAAATGTGTCAATACAATTAAATATGGAACGGCAAAGGCAAGGGCAATCGTGCTCTTGTCATTGCTGTTCGGAATCGGAACTGTCGGTGCGATTGTGTGTGCAATCGTGTTCCGGCAGATTCTGTTTATTTTTGCAGCAGTCGTATGTGTGTTTGTTGTGATTACGCTGGCGCAGACGCTTGTGATTCAGGGTGGTGTTGTGGAAGATGCGAAGAACGCGGAAACGCAGGACACAAAACGTTCCAAACGTACGAAGCCACAGGATGCGGACAAGAAAGTCGATCATATGAAGCCGCCGGTATTTGCGAAGCGAAAGAACGAGAAAGAAGCTTCGAATGTCGAGGAAGAACACAACCGGCACAAGCGGAAGAAACAGCAAAAGAAGGACGCGGATGAGGGCGGACAGGAGTCGCAGGACAGAGAGGAACGGATGGAAGAACAGTCGATTGTTGCTCTTACGCAGGAAACTGTCACAACATACGACCGGAAGAAGGTCAAGAAGACGCTGCATAAGTTCAAGGTGCGGCGGGAGCATCGTATGATCTTCGTAGATCGTTCCGAAAAGCTCAAGGCAAATCAGACACCTGCCTATATCTGGGTAGAGAAAAAGGATTTTCATCTGTTGCTGATTGAACAGGAACCGCGGCACATCACGATTCCACTATATCAGATCAAGAATATTACATATCTGAAGAAGCAGCCGGCAAATGAAGATATTGATTATGCAGCGTATAAGGGCAGCAGTGTGCTTGCGGATATGTTTCGTCCGTATCTGCCGGATTATGCGCACAGTACGGTTGTGGATGATCTGTCTGCCTATAAGAATTTGTATGGAATCGGAAATGATATCTATGTGACAAACCGGTCGGCATCGGCACTGTTTGACCTGTTAGGGGTAGAGTTTCAGGTGGATGACCGGGTAACAATGTCCAACAAGGTGAATATTTATTTTAAAGAAGCATACAAGTCGAATATCTTATTACGGGACAATGTGATTGATGCGAACGGATATGCAGACCGGATCAGCAAGACGCTGGATAATCTGGCGCATTCGACAATCAGCTATGCAGAATTTAAAGATACGCTCAACCTGATGATACGAAACAAATTGATTACACAAGAGTTTGCATCGTATTATATGGGTGTGAGAGATGATTTGACTAGATAAAAACAAGTAGAAACGGACTTTTGATACGGTTTCACAAGTTAAGCGTTGCGAGCGCCTATATTTACTTGCGAAAACGACACAAAAGTCCGTTTTTACATACGATTCACAAGTTAAAACTTAATAATGTATAGTAAAAATTCGATTTGACGTAATTTATGAAAGAAAAAAGACGGTTTTTTCAGTTTGCGTTTTCCTTAGACTTGAGTTATCTTAATTACGAGTTAAAGATAATTAAAAAAATTAAGGAAAAGGAGAATACGAGTATGGAAGTTACAGCAGAAGATTTAGGAAAGCGTTCATTTTGTGAGGCAGTCATGCGTGCAAGATTGCCAAAGGCAGTATTCAAGGAATTAAAGAAGACAATTGATTACGGTGCACCGCTTGACGCAGCGATTGCTGATTCCGTAGCGATTGCCATGCGGGAGTGGGCAAAGGAGCTCGGCGCAACACACTATACACACTGGTTCCATCCACTCACAAACCTGACAGCAGAGAAACATGATTCTTTCATGGATCCGGTTGGTGATGGTACATTCATCACAGAGTTCACTGGCAAGGAATTGATCAAGGCTGAGCCAGATGGTTCTTCCTTCCCTTCCGGAGGAATCCGTGAGACGTGTGCAGCAAGAGGTTATACAGTCTGGGATTGTACATCTCCTGCATTTGTCAAAGAGATTCCGGATGGCTGTAAGGTTCTTTGTATTCCGACTATTTTTATTTCATATACAGGCGAGTCTCTGGATCACAAGACACCACTTCTTCGTTCCATGGATGCCGTTAACAAGCAGGCACTTCGTATCCTGAAGCTGTTTGGTAAGACACCAGCGAAGGTAACTGCTTCCGTTGGACCAGAGCAGGAGTACTTCCTGATTGACAAGGATAAGTTCAATCAGAGACTTGACCTGAAGCTGACTGGACGTACATTGTTTGGCGCACCGGCACCGAAGGGACAGGAGCTTGACGATCAGTACTTCGGCGTGATCAAGGATAAGGTTTCTCATTTCATGAGAGAGCTGAACAAGGATCTGTGGGAGTATGGTATTCCAGCGAAGACACAGCATAACGAGGTTGCTCCTTCTCAGCATGAGATCGCACCAATCTATGGTACAACAAATGTAGCAACGGATCAGAACCAGTTGCTGATGGAGACATTGAAGAAGGTTGCAGAGAGAAATGGATTTGCATGTCTGCTTCATGAGAAGCCATTTGCAGGTGTCAATGGTTCTGGTAAGCATAATAACTGGTCTATCTCAACATCCGATGGCGAGAATTTGATTGATCCAGGCAAGGAGCCAGAGAAGAACCTGCAGTTCCAGGTATTCTTAGCTGCAATTCTGGAGTCTGTTGATAATCATGCTGCATTGCTTCGTCTGTCAGCAAGCTCTGCTGGTAACGATCACAGACTTGGTGCAAATGAGGCACCTCCAGCAATCATTTCTGCTTACCTTGGTGATCAGCTTGCTGATGTTGTTGATCAGATCATTGCAAATGGAGAGGCAACAAGCAGCTTGAAGGGTAAGGTTTACAAGTCAGGATGTTCAGTCATCCCTGAGTTCAAGATGGATGCGACAGACCGTAACCGTACATCACCATTTGCGTTTACCGGTAATAAGTTCGAGTTCCGTATGGTTGGTAGTACACAGTGTATTGCACAGCCAATGATGACTTTAAATACAATCGTTGCTGACACACTTTGCAATTTTGCAGATGTGCTGGAGAAGGCAGATGATTTCGAGGCAGCCGCAAAGAAGCTGGTTGCAGATAAGTTGAGAGAGCATCAGAGAATCATCTTCAACGGAAATGGTTATTCTGAGGAGTGGGTAAAGGAAGCAGAGCGCCGTGGACTCCCAAATATCAAGTGCATGGTTGATGCGGTTGATTACCTCGCAACACCGGAGAATATCGAAATGTTTGAGAAGCATGGTGTAATGTCTAAGCGTGAGCTGGTTGCAAGAGGCGTTGTTATGTATGATAACTACGCAAAGCAGATCAATATCGAGGCTAAGACAATGATCGAGATGTCCACGAAGCAGATTATTCCGGCTGTTATGAAGTATGAGGGTACTCTGGCTGCTTCTGTGAAGGATTTGAAGGAGCTTGGTATCAGCGCAGATACACAGATGGAGATTCTTTCTACCATCGATACAAAGCTTGCGGAACTTAAGAAGGCAACTGCAGAGCTTGAGGATATTGTGGCTAAGGCTGCCGAGAAGGAAGAGGATCCAAAGGCATGGGCAAAGTATTACCATGATGTGGTATTTGCTTTCTTCGATACGGTTCGTAAGCCGGCGGATGAGCTTGAGAAGATCGTAGATGCAAAGGCATGGCCATTCCCTACATACGAAGAGCTGTTGTTTGAACAGTAGAATATGCTATAGACCATTTGGTTTATATATTTTCCCCCAGGGGCTGCTTTGGCAGCCCCTTTTTTGTTATGGCGACGAGAAAATGCACGCATTTATGCGGTGCATTTGACGACCGCTAATCAGAGCAAGATGTGCAGAGTGCATCTAGTCTCTGTGGAGATTTTTACTCGGCGTGATAGCAAATGGGCGTAGAATGGAGTATAATTATGGAAAAACCCACGACGCGGGTGTAGAGTATAAAAAGTAAGCAGAAAAAACCGCGCTGGAAGCTAATCGGTATGTGTATGAGAGAAAACTGGGCGTGGAAGCGAGATGGTGAGCGGGAAAACCCACGACGTGGGCGCAGATACAGAAAAGCAAGCGGAAAAACCCATCCCGGAAATTTTAAGCGAATTTCAGAGTGGATTCTGTATATCCACTCAGATGTACATATATAAAGATAAGAAGAGGATGAGACATGAAAATAAGGAACATTATATTTGATTGTAATGGCACGATGATTTTTGATGGCAAATATCATGATATTGCATGGCGGACATATGTGAGTAAGCTGGCTGGCAGGGAACTTACCAAAGAAGAATTCCAGCATCAGATACTCGGACATACGAACCGGGATATTTTCGAGTGGCTGCTTGGGAAGGGTGCTTTGTCCGAGGAGAAGATCATGCAGTTGACCGAAGAGAAAGAGGTTCTATACAGAAGCATGTATCAGGAAGATCAGGACGCCTGCAGGCTGGTGAAGGGGTTACCAGAATTTCTGGATGAGTTGCAGCGAAGAAATATAAAATGCAATATCGCAACGGCATCTGGTCTATCCAATGTCGACTTTTATTTTGAACGGTTTGCACTTGCAAAATGGTTTGACAAATCAAAGCTTGCCTATGATGATGGAACGATGCGGGCGAAACCAGCACCGGATATGTATATTCGTGCGATGGAGCGCATCGGGGCGGAGCCATCTGAGACGATGGTGATCGAAGACAGCCCATCCGGTGTGAAAGCCGCCGTTGCTGCGAACGCAGCTTGTATTGTAGGAATCTACGGCGATTCCGATAAAAAGCTGCTTCAGAATACAGGAGTGTGCGATTATCTGATTGAGGATTATACACGAAATTATATTGGATATATAGAGCGGAATCTGTTAGAATAGGGTAGCGGATAAAGTTACTGTGTTGTACGAATAAACGCAGGAAAGTAATTGGTATGCTATGGAACGATAAAATATAGGAGAATACAATAATCAGGAGGATAAAAACATGCAGGTAACTATTTCAGATGCAATTCGTTATATTGGAGTGGATGATAAGGATATTGACTTATTTGAGAGTCAGTATGTAGTACCAGAAGGTGTATCGTACAATTCATATGTGATTCTGGATGAGAAGATTGCAGTTATGGATACGGTTGATGCCAGGGGCATGGAAGGCTGGGAGGATAAGCTGCTTCAGACATTGAATGGAAAGAAGCCGGAGTATCTGATTATCTCGCATCTCGAGCCTGATCATGCGGGAAGTATCGGAAGAATGGTCGAGCTTTTTCCGGAGGTAAAGCTGGTTGCAAGTGCAAAGGCGATTGCGATGCTGCCACAGTTCTTTGGGATGGATGTAACAGACAAAAAGGTGGTTGTTGCTGAGGGAGATACCTTGTCTCTTGGTGCACACACACTTACGTTTGTGATGGCACCGATGGTTCACTGGCCTGAGGTAATGGTCACATACGAAGCAACCGAGAAAATTCTATTTTCGGCTGATGGTTTCGGCAAATTCGGAGCGATAGAACTTACCAAGGATAAAGACTGGGCTTGTGAAGCAAGAAGGTATTATTTTAACATAGTAGGCAAATACGGCGGACCTGTACAGCAGCTCTTAAAAAAAGCAGCAGGACTTGATGTCAATATGATATGCCCGCTTCACGGACCTGTACTTAAAGATAATCTTGGATATTACATAGGACTTTATGATACATGGAGCAGATATGAACCTGAAAATAAAGGCGTATTGATAGCTTATGCGTCCATTCATGGTAATACGGCTAAGGCTGCACATGAACTTGCCGATATGCTTAAAAAAGCAGGTGAAGATAAGGTTGTAGTAAGTGATTTATCAAGAGAAGATATGGCAGAGGTAATTGAAGATGCTTTCAGATATGACAGAATGATTCTTTGTGCCGCAAGTTATGACGGAGGGGTGTTCCCTTGCATGCAGGATTTCCTTTTACGCCTGCAGTCAAAGGCTTATCAGAACAGAACTGTGGGAATGGTTGAGAACGGTTCCTGGGCACCATGTGCGGCAAGAGTGATGAGAAACATTGTTGATACCTTCAAAAATATTACAGTGGTTGAACCTGTTGTAACGATTAAGTCCACGGTTAAGGAAAGCGATAAAGCGGCACTTTCAAGTCTTGCGCAGGCAATATATGAAGCTGCTGATAAAACAGTTGAATAAAATAATAAAAAAGGATATAATCATAGGAGCAGTCAATAAATGCTGCGGGCGGATATGGCGGAATTGGCAGACGCGCTAGATTTAGGTTCTAGTGGGAACACTCGTGCAGGTTCAACTCCTGTTATCCGCATTTTTAAGAGTACCGGAAATGGGATTTCCCGGTACTTTTTTTGTAAATGTAAACGGAGGGCATATTATGGATTATACTGACGTTATAATTATA
>ENA-OUQG01001681-OUQG01001681.1-human-gut-metagenome-genome-assembly--contig:-NODE-1681-length-11499-cov-14.144006_pt1 | contig 11499 bp, 10 predicted proteins | sample MGYA00237943_ERZ548823 | MGnify/ENA primary metagenome ERZ548823 (study PRJEB26490, sample SAMN05194731) | human gut metagenome | biome: terrestrial biome; feature: human-associated habitat... | reverse complement strand
TCCACGTTCTTCAGGCCCTGGAGCATCAGGATGCCCACGTAGATCAGGGCGGAGGAGGTAGCGGCAGCGGGAATGACGGCCGCCACGGGCGCGATGAACATACAGGCCAGGAACATGAACGCGGCGGTCAGGCTGGTCAGGCCGGTGCGGCCGCCGGCCTCCACGCCGGAGGCGGACTCCACGAAGGTGGTAACGGTGGAGGTGCCGCAGCAGGCGCCGGCCACGGTGCCCACGGCATCGGACAGCAGGGCCTCCTTCATGTTGGGCATATTGCCGTCCTTGTCGGTCATGCCGGCGCGGGAGGCCGTACCCACCAGGGTGCCGATGGTGTCGAACATATCGATCATGCAAAAGGTGATGATCAGGCTGATCGCCGTGAACCAACCGATGTTGAAGAAATCAGCGAAGTCAAACTTGAACAGCGTGGTCTCCACCATGTCGTGAAAAGGCGGCAGGAAGGACGCACCCTCCAGAGAGGCAAAGGGATTGGTACCCAGGAAGATGAAGCAGCCGGCCCAGTAGATCACGGAAGCTACCAGCATACCCACCAGCACGGCGGCCTTGACGCCCTTCTTGGCCAGCAGGATGATGACAAACAGGCCGATGAACATGGTGACGACCGTCAGCACCATCTGGCTGTACTCGGCACCCATGTGGTCCTTGATCACGCTGGGGGTCATGGCGCCGAAGAAGTCACGCATGACATAGAAGGGGGAGGTATAGCCATTGCCCTCGGCGTAGATGCCCACGTTGGAGCCCAGGCCGATGTTCATCAGCATAAGGCCGATGGCGGGACCGATACCCAGACGGACACCCAGAGGGATAGCGGTGACGATCTTATCACGAATGTTAAAAATGCTCAGCAGAAGGAAAACGATGCCCTCCACCAAAATGATGCACAGCACCGCCTGGAAGGCGCTGGTGTAGTCGGTGTTCAGCATGGCGGCCACATTGCCGGCGATGACGGCGAAGAAGCTGTTAAGGCCCATACCCGGCGCCATGACGAAGGGCTTGTTGGCGAGGAAGGCCATGACCACGGTGCCGATGGCACTGGCGATGCAGGTGGCCAGGAACACACCGTTCCACAGGGGTGTGCCCACGGCAAAGTTGGTCAGCAGGTTGGGGTTCAGGGCGATGATGTAGGCCATCGTCATGAATGTGGTGAGACCGGCCAGGATCTCCGTTTTGACGGAGGTGCCGTTCTCTTTCAGATGAAAGATACGCTCCATGTGATTTTCTCCTTTGTAAAATGCTGCACGCCCTCCGGCGCAAGCATCATCTTAACGCTTTTTAACGGGAAAAACAAGACTTTTTGTCAGGTCTTCTGAAATTTTTTCAGATGCCAGTCAAAAAAGCGCCCCCGGCGTGGCCGGGGGCGCTTTTTCAGAGAAGCTTATTGGGCCGCGCGATCGGCCTGAATGAGCCGCTTCAGGGCCTCCACGCCCACCTGAACGGCGGAGGTGGTGTCCTCGCTCATATCCTGGTCCAGACCTGCCTTTTCACGCTCCTGGTTCCAGACCACATGGAAGCAGCTGCCGCAGCGGCAGTTCAGGGCATCGGCCACCACAAAGAGGGCGGCGGACTCCATTTCACTGGCCTTGACGTGCAGGCGCTTCCAGGCCTCCCATTTGTTGAGCAGCTCATAGGATACAGGCATACGCTCGGGGCTGTGCTGGCCGTAGAACGCGTCCTTGCACTGGACGACGCCCACCTGTGTGCGCTTGCCCAGCGCCCTGGCCGCCTGGACCAGCGCGGTGGTGACCTCGAAGTTCGCCACCGCGGGGTACTCGATGGGGGCATATTCCCGGCTGGTATGCTCAAAGCGGATCGCGCCGGTGGCGACCACCACGTCGCCGCTGCGGACATCCAGCTCGATTCCGCCGCAGGTCCCTACGCGGATAAACGTGTCAGCGCCGATGTTGTGCAGCTCCTCCATGGCGATGGAGGCGGAGGGCCCGCCGATACCGGTGGAGCAGACGGAAACCTTCTCCCCCAGCAGCGTACCGGTATAGATGGTATACTCGCGGTTCTGAGAAACAAAATGCGCGTCGTCGAACAGCTCCGCGATCTTTTCACAGCGGCCGGGGTCGCCGGGAAGAATAACATAGCGGCCCACGTCGCCTTCGGCGCAGTGGATATGATACTGCTTTTCCAGCTTCTGCATGATATATCGTCCTCCATGTATGTTCAAGTCGTTATGTCCTAAGCAAATAACACGGTTCGTAATCAAACATTTACCCATCTCTGAGGTAGAAAAAATCATATCATGGTTTTTCGGAAAATGCAATACTTCCGCCACAAAAGATACGGCTTCTCCTGTACAAATGATGCAAAAGGCAAAAAGTGTCGGGGCTATAAAACCGCCCGCGGCAAAACCTACGTTTGGCGGCGGCTGTTCTCTGCGCATGTGCGCGTGTTTTTGCGCGGTTAGGCCGACGCATATGGAAAAAGGAGGAAAAAGATATGACAGATCGACTCGCTGCACTGGCGGCAGCAGTGATGCTGGCGGTGACGCTGGCGGCCTGCGGCGCGGCAGACGACAAGACAAACGGCAACGCGCCGGACACCACACCCAACGGCAGCATCACCACACAGCCGGACACCAACGGCACGGACACCGGCAGCGCCAAAGATGACCTGAACGGCGGCCACAACGAAAGCGGCCGGGCGGATGAGGACGGACAGATGGACGGCACCGTGGAAACGCGGCGGTACGACCGGGCACTGGCCGCATCGCTGAGCCAGCTGATCCTAAACCGGATCGGCGAATGACAGAAAGCGCGGCGGGCACAGGATGTCCGCCGCGCGGTTTTTACCGGCAGGACTTGCATTTTTCAAAAAATGGGATATTATATAGGTGAAAAACGTCCCCGCCCCCTTTTTTCGTCCTCTGAACGGCGAACGCGGGGCACGGAACAAAATTTACGCCGCAGTGGGCGGCAGAGAAAAGAAGGTTTTTTCTATGACAAAGATCGACATCGTTTCCGGATTTTTGGGCGCAGGTAAGACGACTCTTATCAAGAAACTGCTGGCCGAGGCCTTCCCCGGCGAGAAGCTGGTACTGATCGAAAACGAGTTCGGTGAGATCAGCATTGACGGTGGGTTCCTGAAGGACTCCGGCGTGCAGATCAGTGAAATGTCCTCCGGGTGCATCTGCTGCTCTCTGGTGGGCGACTTCAACAAGGCGCTGAAGGACGTACATGAGCAGTTCCACCCTGACCGCATCCTCATCGAGCCCAGCGGTGTGGGTAAGCTCAGCGACGTGATCGTGGCGGTGGAGAACACCGTGAAGGACGTACCGGACATGAAGCTGAACAGCTTTGTGACCGTAGCGGACGCCACGAAGGTCAAGATATACATGAAGAATTTCGGCGAGTTCTACAACAACCAGATCGAGTCCGCCGGCACCATCATCCTCTCCCGCACCCAGCGGCTGAGCCAGGAGAAGCTGGAGGCCGCCGTGGCGCTGCTGCGGGAGAAGAACCCCAATGCCGCCATTCTCACCACACCCTGGGACCAGCTGGACGGCATGACCATCCTCAGCGCCATCGAAAAGGTCTCTCTGGCGGACGAGCTGCTGGCGCATATGCGCGCCGAGCACGAGGCGGATGAGGCGGAGCACGAGCATGAGCACCACCATCACCACCATGACGAGGATGAGGATGAGCATGACCACTGCTGCCATCACCATGACCATGATGATGACGATGACGATGACGACGACCATGAGCACTGCTGCCATCATCACCACGATGAGGACGAGCATGACCACGATCATCACCACCATCACCACGACGGCGAGGAATGCGATGATCCCCACTGCGGCTGCCACCATCACCATCATCACGCCGACGAGGTATTCACCAGCTGGGGCACGGAGACGGTGAAGGCCTACTCCGAAGCGGAGCTGGAGCACATCCTGACGGCGCTGGACAGCGGCGAATACGGCGCGATCCTGCGGGCCAAGGGTATCGTGGCTGCCGCCGACGGCGGCCAGTGGCTGCACTATGACTTTGTGCCCGAGGAGCACCAAGTGCGGCGCGGTCCGGCGGACTACACCGGCCGTATCTGTGTGATCGGCTCCCAGCTGAAAGAGGATAAGCTCTCTCAGCTGTTCGGACTGTAAGGAGCGGCTGACATGGATATTCCTGTTTACCTCATCGCCGGATTTCTGGACGCCGGTAAGACCGAATTCATCAACGGCATCCTGCGGGACGGCTTTGCCGCCGAGGACCGGACGCTGCTGCTGTGCTGCGAGGAGGGCGAAAACGGCTATGATCCCAAGGTACTGGGCAACGTATTCACCTATACCGTGGAGGACGAGGACCAACTGACACCGGACTTTCTGAAGAAGCTGGAAAAGCAGTACCGGCCTAAGCAGGTCATCGTGGAGTACAACGGCATGTGGAGCATGGAGAAGCTGTACCGCGAAGGACTGCCCGCCAACTGGATACTCTATCAGATCATGTGCCTGGTGGACGCCACTACCTTTGAGATGTATTTGAAGAACATGGGGCAGCTGATGATGGAGAAGATCACCAACTGCGATATGCTGATCTTCAACCGCTGCAATGAGCAGCTGCGCGCCCAGCTTCGCAGCCGCAACCTGCGGATGGCCAACCGCCGGGCGGATATCTACCTGGAAAACGAGGACGGCACCAGCGAGGAGTACGTCACGCCGGAGATGTCTCCCTTCGACCTGACCGGCGGCAAGCTGGAGGTGCCGGACGAGGACTACGGCATCTGGTATGTGGACATGATGGACAACCCGGGACGCTACGAAGGCGTGGAGGTGTCCTTCAAGGCGCTGATGTGCCACTCCAAAAAGTTCAAGGGCGTGCACTGCCCGGGGCGCTTCGCCATGGTGTGCTGCGACAAGGATATGCAGTTCCTGGCCCTGGTGTGCCGCGGCGAAGGGCTGGAGCAGTATAAGGACAAGCAGTGGGTGAAGATACACGCCACAGTGAAGAAGGAGGCCTGTGACGCCTATCAGGGTGAGGGCCCCGTGCTGTACGTCACCTCCATCGCCGCCACCACCAAGCCGGACCCGGAGATGGTGTCCTTCTGATCGCGATCCGTATATTTTCACCGCACAATTGCAGCGTGTATAGAAAAAGACCCGCCGATGGCGGGTCTTTTCAACTTGTTTCGGCCTCAGCGGACCAGCTGAATGGCGGCGGGGAGGTTCTCGATCTCCACGCGGGGCGCACTGGGGCAGTATTCACCGTCCAGGGACCAGGGGAGGTTCTCCTCGGTGGTCAGGGTAACGCGCCGGACATGGCGCAGTATCACGCCGGGATAGTCGTACTGCATACGGGTCATGGCGGTAATGAGGTTCTGCAGATCCAGTGCCGTCTTTGGCATACGGAGCAGCAGCAGTTCGAATTTTCCGTCGTCCATCCGTACACGGGAGGGATCCAGCTTCACCAGGCCGCCCAGGGAGGTGGAATTGCACACAGCGCCGAAAATGAACTCCCCCTCGAAGCGCTCACCATCGGCATCCACCGCGCAGCGGTAGGGCCGCAGGGAGTCCAGATCGCCCAGCCCCTCCAGAATGTAGGCAAAATGGCCCAGGGCGTTCTTGGCCGCCTGGGTGGCGGAGTAGGAGGACCGGGTAAAGGCCCCAAAGGAAGCCACATAGGCGAAATAGCGGTCGTTATGCCGCCCCACGTCCAGGGGGCAGGGCGTGCCGGTGGCGGCCGCCTCTGCCGCGGCGGGCAGCATGGTGTGAAGATGCAGGCTCATGGCAAAGTCGTTGGTGCTGCCGCAGGGCAGATAGCCCAGCAGGGGCCGCTGCTCCAGCTGCATAAGCCCGGACAGCGTCTCGTTCAGCGTGCCGTCGCCTCCGGCACAGACCACCATGTCGTACTGCCCGCCCCACCGGGCGGTGATATCGCGGGCCTGGCCGCCCGCCTCGGTGATATAGACCCGTACCAGATAGCCGGCACGAGAGAACTGCGCCACGGCGTCGAACAGCGGGGCGCGGGATTTTGTCTTTCCCGCACGGGGATTGACGATAAACAAGAGCTTTTTCATAGGGACACCCTTCCATACCATCGTAATTCTCGCATTTTGCGCGGGGTTGTCCGAGTATGATACCACAGTTGCGGCGGGATTGCAATACACATTCCGCCGCGGGTGTTTGTGTTCGAAAATTGTTGCAAAACGCCGCGCATACGGGTATGATAGAAAAAACAGCAGTGGGAGGTCCTGCCATGAAGCGAACGCAGTATTTCAAATGGGGACTGACGGCCTTTTTGACCGTATGTGCCGTGCTGGTGTTCTACGACACCTTCTATCAGGCGGGAACGCTGCAGCAGTTCGTGTCCAAGCTGGCATCCATCCTGGCACCGGTGCTGTACGGCTTCGCCATCGCCTATCTGCTGACGCCCATCATGTCCTGTCTGGAACAGGCCATCGCGGCGCTGTGGAAAAAGCTCTTCAAAAAAGAGCTGAAGCAGCCGTCAGGCGCGCTGCGGCTGGTGAGCATCCTGCTGACCGAGGCCGTGGTCATCTTCCTGCTGTACCTGCTGATGAGCGTGCTGGTGCCCCAGGTGGTGGACAGCGTGACCACCCTCATCAACAACGCCGAGTCCTACTACCGCAAGGTCTATCGCTGGGCCAACGACCTGCTGGAGAGCGACAGTGGGATCGGTGTCTGGCTGGCGGGGCTCATCACTGAGCGCTATACCGACGGCATGGCCTTTTTGACCGACAAGGTGCTGCCCTGGGCCCAGAAGGCCATTGTGCCGCTGACCAACGGTATCTGGAGCGGCATCCGCGGCGCGGTGGGCTTTGCCTTTGACCTGATCGTGGGCATTATCGTGTCCATCTACCTGATGGGCATGAAGGAAAAGAGCCTGGCTCGCTGCTGCAAGGCGGTCTACGCCGCGCTGCCGGAGGAAAATGCCGACGCGGTCATGCGCGGCACCCGGCGGGTGAACGCCATCTTCTCCGGCTTTGTCCGCGGCAAGCTGCTGGACTCCCTCATCATCGGCATCCTGTGCTTTATCTGCTGCTCCATCCTGAAAATGCCCTACACCCCGCTGGTCAGCGTGGTGGTGGGCGTGACCAACGTGATCCCCTTCTTCGGGCCCTTCCTGGGCGCGGTGCCGTCGGCATTCCTGATCCTGCTGGTCAGCCCCAAGCAATGTCTGGTGTTCGTGATCTTCATCGTGATCCTCCAGCAATTTGACGGCAACATCCTGGGGCCCAAAATTCTGGGCGACGCCACGGGCATCTCCAGCTTCTGGGTCATCGTGGCCATCCTGGTGGGCGGCGGCTTCGCCGGCGTTCTGGGTATGTTCATCGGCGTGCCGGTGTTCGCCTGCATACAGGAGCTGCTGAAATTCCTGATGGACCGCCGGCTGCGGAAGCGGAATATGCCCACGGAGGCCTACGCCTATGTGGGTCGGGCCAAGGATTCCCCGCCGGAGGATACGCCCGCTCCCGAACCCGAAGACCCCGCGTGATATAGCAGGCAGGCGGGCACGCAGCCCGCCTGCCTTTTCTTTGAAAGGAGCACCTCCATGACAAAAGACCTCTATGATAAACTAATGGTCTTCGGCAACGACCAGGAGCCGTTTCTCGCCCACAACTTTATGCGGACCACCGACCTGGATGACGGCACCGCCACCGTAACGCTGCCCATGCACACCGAAAGTCTGAACCGCTGGGGCGGCGCCCACGGCGGCATCCTGTTCTCGCTGTGCGATGTGGCCATGGGCATGGCCATTATGACGCTGCGGCAAGAGATGGTGGTCACCGTGAACGCCACCATCGATTACCTGTCCGCCGCGGCCGCCGGCAGCACCCTGACCACCGTGGGCAAGGTGGACCGCCTGGGCGGCAAGCTGGCCTTCTGCTCCGCCGAGATGACCGACGAGACCGGCAAGGTCATCGTCCGCGCCCACTGCGTCATGTGCTTCACCGGCAGGGCGCTGCCCCTGTGAGCCGCCGCGCCCTGTGCCGCTGGTGTATTGCGCTGGCGGTGTTCTTTGCCGCGTATTTCGCCCTGCGCACCAGCCGCGCGGCCATGACTGCCCTGTGGTACGGCGCCGTGCTGCCGGCGGAGCAGTGGCTGGGGCGGCTGTGTGGGAGGTTGACGCTCTCCGTAGGTGAGGTCCTTATCTTGACGGCGGTGTTCTGCGCCATACTGTGGCTGGCCAACGTACCCCGGCGCATCATCGCCGCGCGGGGCCGCCGTTGGGGCATGGCCCTGCGCCTGACGCTCACCGCCCTCTGCGCCGTGCTGACGGTGTACGCCGGCTTTTGCCTCACCTGGGGCATCGGGTACAATACCGACAGCTTCCAGGAGAAAAGCGGCATCCATGCCCGGCCTTCCACGGCGGAGACGCTGGCGGAGGTGACGGCCTATTTTGCCGGCAATCTGGCCGCCTGCGCCGATGACGTCCCCAGAGATGAAAGCGGTGTCTGCACGCTGGACCGGCAGTCGGTGCTGAACCGGAGCGCCTCCGCGCTGGATGTGCTCTGCGGCGAGTTCCCGTTCCTGCGGGCGGAAACGGGCGGTGCCAAGGGCTTCGCCTGCTCCCGGGCGCTGAGTGCCCTGCGCTTCACCGGGTTCTACTTCCCCTTCACCGGCGAGCCGAACGTCAACATGGACAGTCCGGCGGCCTTTCTGCCGGCCACTGTATGCCATGAGCTGGCGCACCAGCGAGGCATCACGGCGGAGGAGGAGTGCAATTTCATCGGCATACTGGCCGCTGTCCGGTCAGAGGACGCAGGGTACCGCTACTCCGGCTGGCTGACGGGGTTCGGGTATCTGTCCAACGCCCTGTACAGCGCCGACCGGGAGGCGTGGCAGACCATACGGGACGCACTGCCGGACACGGTGGTGGCCGACTTGCGGGCGGACAACGCCTACTGGGCGCAGTTCCGCGGCGTCGTCTCAAAGGTCTCAGACACCGTGTATGACGGCTTCCTCAAGAGTAACGGCGATACGGACGGCAGCAAGAGCTACGGCGTGGTCACGGATCTGCTGGTGGCCTATTTCGGATAAAAAAATCTCCCCTTCCGGGGAGATTTTTTATTGGCCTGTTTGGTCAGAGGTTGACCAGCTGCAGTTCTATATCCTCACCGGACGGCGCGTGCCAGATCAGCAAAGCAGCATTTTCGTTATAATTCTCAACGACCTCCACATGGTTTGAAGCGTCCGGCTTCGGATGTCCGTCTACGACCGGGAATGTTGTCTCATAGCGCCCATCGCCGGTACGCAGCGTCACGGTGCTGTTTGCGTAAGCCTCTTTCACCTTGTGACTATCTCCGGTCTCGCACTCCTGTGTCAGTGAGCCTCTGCAAACGCCCTTGAGATAGCCCGCATAGTAATACTTGCAGACATAGCGGCTCCCCGCCCCGCCGAACAATCCCGTGCCGGCACCTGATATCTCCTTCACCCTCTCAAAATTGAAATCGCGAAGACCGTCCCCATCGCCGTCGCAGCGCACCCAGCCGGACACATACGGTAATATTGAGTACACATCCCAGTGCACACCCCAGGATTGGAATCTATTGGAGGTGGCAACGCTGAAAAGCAGATCGTCCCGCATGGACCTCCCCTCCCGGAAAGGCCCCAGTGTTTTCCCGTCATAATCGATGTCCCGGTAGTAGGTATAAAGCTCGTCCTCGCGCACCATATCGCTGTAGGAAGCGTCGTAGGGCAGCAGCACGTCGTAGTAATACGGTTCTATGACCTCCTCGCAGAGCTGCCGCATCATGGGATCCAGCGCCAGCGCCTCCAGACCGGGGATGTCCTCCTCCAGCAGCGCCTCGCTGACCGCGTCCAGATAGGCGCACTGCTCCGCCGTCAGCGCGGCGCGGGGCGTGTTGTCCGTCACGGCGGCGCCCCAGCACGACATGCCGATGGCCACCGCCGCGGCCCCGGCCACCAGCATGGCCGGAAGACTGCGGCGCTTCTTCTGCGGCGGCGCGGTGTCGTCGCGGGATATCTCGTTCCCCGGCGCGGCCCACTCCCGCGGCGGCGCGGAGAACTCCGGCCTCGGCGGAGAAAATTCCGCGGGTGCCGGTGAAAATTCCTTGTCGTTCATGGCTTACTCCCGATCCAGCTCCACCCTGTGGACGGGGCAGGAGAGCCCCTCCTCCTCAAAGGCCATGAACAGCGTGCGGTTCAGCAAACGCTGCGCCTTGTAAATGTTCTCCTCGTGTGTCTCCCCCGCCACCCGCAGCACAACGGCGCGATTTTCATAGTCCAGTGACTGTACGCCCAGATAGGCCGGGGCCTTGCTGAACAGGTCGGGGTGCTCCCGATGCAGCTTCGGCAGTACCTCGCCCAGCACCTTCTCCGCCCGCGCCAGACTCTCCTTGTCATAGGGGACCGCCATGTCGCACACGGCGAAGGACAGGTCGTTGGATCGGTTGATCAGACTGCGGATATCGGAGTTGTTGATGATCTTCACGTTTCCGCCGGAGTCCATGATCTGCGTGGTACGGATGCCGATTTGTGTGACCGTGCCGCGGAAGTCACCCACCACGATGATGTCGCCCACCTCGTACTGGTGCTCAAACAGCATGAACGTGCCGGTGATCACGTCGGCGATCAAGCTCTCCGCACCGAAGCCGATGATCAGTGCCAGCACGCCGGCGCCGGCCAGCAGCGCCCGCACATCCACACCCACGATAGACAGCGCCCACAGCAGCCCCACGATGATCAGCAGATATCGGATAGCGCTGTCCGCCAGCGTGAACACGGTCTTGCCGTGGTTGCTGCTGGGCGACACTCTCTGAAATACGGCTCTGGCCGCCGCCGAAAACAGCACCAACCCGGAAAACAGTATGATCAGCTGTGTGCCGATGTTCCAGATCTGCGTAAACAGGCCCGCGGGCACGGGCACCGCCGCCCGCGCTGCCAGGGCCGCCGCCAGCAGCACAGCGGCCAACCACGGCAGCACCTTTCCCGGTTTCTTTTTCATCTCGTTTTTTTCGTTTTCCATGATGTATTTCTCCCGTTTTTTATCCATATGATAAGCAGAAATTTAACAGAATTTCTACATACACAGAATACACCGCCTTGTCGAATGTGTCAATATATCGCGTGAAATATCCGAATATTTTGTCCTTTTTGCGCGAAAAGCGCCCGCCCTGCGTTATGCAGGGCGGGCGCTTTTCTATCACGGTTTACAGGCCCAGGCCGGGGATGTTCAGCCCACCGGTGAGCGAGCTCATGGAGCTGTTCATGGCATCATCTGCCTGCCGAAGTGCCTCATTTACCGCAGAAATGACCAGATCCTGCAACATTTCGGCATCCTCCGGGTCGATGACGTCGGGCTTGATGGTCAGCTTGGTCAGCTCCTTTTTGCCGGTGACCACTGCCGTTACCGCGCCGCCGCCCACAGAGGCGGTGAACTCCGTTTTTTCAACTTCTTCCTGCGCTTTTGCCATATCCTGCTGCATTTTCAGCAGTTTTTGCTGCATCTGCGCCTGCTGCTGCATCATCCCGGCACCGCCGGTAAAGCCCCTGCGGGC
>ENA-OUQG01001678-OUQG01001678.1-human-gut-metagenome-genome-assembly--contig:-NODE-1678-length-11512-cov-3.584533_pt1 | contig 11512 bp, 9 predicted proteins | sample MGYA00237943_ERZ548823 | MGnify/ENA primary metagenome ERZ548823 (study PRJEB26490, sample SAMN05194731) | human gut metagenome | biome: terrestrial biome; feature: human-associated habitat; material... | reverse complement strand
ATATTTTTACATTTTTGTAGTTCACCATATTTTTATACTCATTTCTGATTGTACTGCATATATTATGAATGAAAAACCTCAAAATTACAAGATATTTTCCTTTTCCATACAAAAAATCCCCCAAAATCCTCGCACCTCGATGAGGTGCCCTGGATTTCAGGGGATTGAAATGTTCTGACTTAAATCAGATCAGAAATTATTTACCAGCTACCTGAGCTGCAACTTCTGCTGCGAAGTCATCCTGACGTTTTTCGATACCTTCGCCAGTTTCGAAACGAACGAAACCTTTGATTGCAATCTTAGCGCCGTTTGCTTTAGCAACTTCTTCTACGTATTTAGCAACAGTCTGTTTTCCATCTTCTGCTTTAACGTAAACCTGATCAAGAAGGCAGATCTCTTTGAGTTCTTTCTTGATACGTCCAGTGATCATACCCTGGATAACCTTCTCCGGTTTCTGGGATTCTTTCGGATCGTTCTGGATCTGAGCAAGAAGGATTTCTTTTTCATGCTCGATATATTCAGCACTTACTTCGCTGTCGCTTGTGTACTGCGGTTTCAGAGCTGCAATCTGCATTGCTACGTTCTTAGCCATTTCTTTAACAGCATCGTTAACAACATCTGTCTCAACGTCTACAAGAACGCCGATCTTTCCACCCATATGAGTGTAGGAAGCGATGAATCCGTTCTGTTCCTCAACCTGAGCAAATCTACGGATGTTCATGTTCTCGCCGATTACTGCGATCTGAGCTGCAAGAGCCTCTTTTACAGTCTTAGTTGTATCAAGTGCCCATGCCTCAGCAAGGAAAGCATCGATATCAGCTGCTGTTGTGTTAAGTGCCTGTGCTGCAACATCTGCAACATAGCTCTGGAATTTTTCATTCTTAGCAACGAAGTCTGTCTCAGAGTTAACTTCTACAACAACTGCGTTCTTCTCATCATCAGCAACAAGAGTCTTGCAAAGACCTTCTGCTGCAACACGGCTTGCTTTTTTCTGAGCTGTAGCAAGACCTTTTTCACGCAGGAATTCTACTGCTTTGTCCATATCGCCATCTGTAGCTGTAAGAGCTTTCTTACAATCCATCATTCCGGCGCCGGTCATCTCTCTTAACTCTTTTACCTGTGCTGCTGTAATAGCCATTGTTCGTTTCCTCCTGAAATATTCTGTTTATACGAATTATTCCTCTGTAGCTGCAAACTCCTCAGACTCAGCCTCGATCTCGCCATCTGCCTCAGCAGTTCCCTGCTTAGCCTCGATAACAGCGTCAGCCATCTTGGAAACGATGAGTTTTACTGCACGGATAGCATCGTCATTTCCCGGGATCACATAGTCAAGCTCTTCCGGATCACAGTTAGTATCGCAGATACCGATAAGCGGAATACCTAATGTATGAGCTTCCTGAACACAGATTCTTTCTTTCTTAGGGTCAACGATGAAGATTGCGTCTGGGAGACGTTTCATTTCTTTGATACCGCCAAGGTTTTTCTGCAGTTTAGCAAGTTCTTTTCTTAATTCAATAACTTCTTTCTTTGGAAGTACTTCGAAAGTTCCGTCAGCTTCCATAGCTTCGATCTGTTTCAGTCTTGCAATACGGCTCTGGATTGTCTTGAAGTTTGTAAGCATACCACCAAGCCATCTTTCGTTTACATAGAACTGTCCGCAACGCTCTGCTTCTGCTTTGATAGCATCCTGAGCCTGTTTCTTAGTACCAACGAAAAGGATGTTTCCACCGTTAGCTACGATATCAGCTACTGCATTGTATGCATCGTCTACCATACCTACAGACTGCTGAAGGTCGATGATGTAGATACCATTTCTTTCTGTGTAGATGTACGGAGCCATTTTAGGGTTCCATCTTCTTGTCTGATGTCCGAAATGAACACCTGCTTCTAAAAGCTGTTTCATTGAAACTACGTTTGCCATTATTATTTCCTCCTTTAAGGTTAATTCCTCCACACCGAGTATGGCAAAAGCCCATAAAAATCACCTAAGGCTTAACTCATGTGTGTGCGTATTCGCTTGTATTTCTACGAATGCTGGGATATTATAACAAAAAAGGCTTGAAAAATCAAGCCTTTTTTCAATATTATTTGGTTTTTACAGTCTTAATCTTTGACCATTTTCCATAGTAAGTTTTATTTCTTCCGTTAATCTTTACAGTTTTATATGTTCTCACTTTAACATAATATTTCTTTTTTGATTTTAGCAGGAACTGTACTTAATAGCGACCACTATTCTTTTGATGATGCGGTATATCCAATCACTTCTGCCTTTTATGTTGGTTTTGGTTTCCAAAATCTCATTGCAGCACGTTTGGATAGCTGGGAAAAAGTTTTATTTGCCCTCTTCATTGTTTGGGCGACGGACATTGGTGCCTATCTCTTTGGTCGTCGATTTGGTCAAAAAAAGTTATTGCCAAAAGTATCACCTAATAAAACCATTGAAGGTAGTGTTGGTGGTATATTATCAGCAATCATTGTAGCACTACTCTTTGGGTTGATTAATCATAATGTCTATGCACCCCATAGTTTCTTCTGGTTGCTTATCTGTACGATTCTCTTTAGTATCTTCGGTCAATTTGGTGACTTGGTTGAATCAGCTATTAAACGACACTTTGGTGTTAAAGACTCAGGTAACCTTATTCCTGGACACGGTGGCATATTAGACCGTTGTGATAGCTGGATTTTCGTTTTCCCAATCATGCACTTACTAGGACTTTTTTAAGGGTGGTGGTGTCTAAATGAAAGCTATTATTACTTTTTTACTGATTTTCTGTGTGATTGTCGTCTTCCATGAGTTTGGCCATTTCTTCTTTGCCAAACGATCAGGCATTCTGGTGCGTGAATTTGCCATCGGGATGGGTCCTAAAATTTTTGCACATACTGGTAAGGATGGTACCGTTTATACTATTCGTATCCTTCCTTTGGGTGGTTATGTGCGTATGGCTGGTTGGGGTGAAGATACAACTGAGATTAAAACGGGGAGTCCTGCTAGCCTAACGCTTGGAAAAGATGGCAAAGTGAGACGTATCAATCTTTCAGATCGTCAGGTTGACCAGACGGCTTTGCCTATGAACGTTACTGCCTATGATTTGGAAGATAAGTTAACTATTACTGGTCTTGTCCTAGGTGAGACCAAGACCTATGAGGTTGACCATGATGCCACTATCGTTGAGGAAGACGGTACGGAGCTTCGTATTGCTCCTAAGGATGTCCAATATCAAAATGCTAGCATTTGGGGACGTTTAATTACCAATTTCGCTGGTCCTATGAACAACTTTATTCTTGGGGTCTTGGTCTTTATTATCCTTGCCTTTGTTCAAGGTGGTGTTCAAGATACGTCGACCAACCTTATCCAGGTGGCTAATGGTGGTGCTGCCCAGGTGTCAGGTTTGAAAACTGGTGATGCCATCGTGGCCATTAACAAGGACAAGGTTACTGACTGGGACAGCTTGAAAGAAGCATTGAGAGAGAATACCCAAAAATTCTCGAAAGGCGACAGCCTTTCTGTGACGGTTAAGAGAAGTAATGGTCAGGAAGAAACTATTTCTGTTAAACCCCAAGAGAGCCAAGGAAGCTACTTTTTAGGTGTCTCTCCTGTCTTAAAGACAGGTCTTAAAGATAAGATTTTTGGTGGTTTCCAAATGGCTTGGGAAGGTGCGACGGCAATCCTCGCTACGCTCAAAGGGCTCATTACCAACTTTAGCTTGAACAAGCTTGGTGGACCGGTTGCTATGTTCCAGATGTCTGCACAAGCCTCAGAAAGTGGGTTGATTTCCATTCTTGACCTTATGGGAATGCTCTCTATCAACTTAGGGATTTTCAATCTTATTCCAATTCCAGCCCTTGACGGTGGTAAAATTGTTATGAATATTATTGAAGCTATTCGTCGTAAACCACTTAATCAAGAAATTGAAAGCTATATCACACTCGCAGGTGTTGCGGTCATGGTTGTCCTTATGATTGCAGTAACTTGGAATGATATTATGCGTGCTTTCTTTTAATTAGAAACAAAGAAATGAAAGGAAGTCTAAGGAACTTGACCCACGGGCTAGCCTCCTTAGTATGTAAATAATGAAACAAAGTAAAATGTTGATTCCAACACTTCGTGAAATGCCAAGTGATGCTCAAGTTATTAGTCATGCCCTTATGGTACGTGCGGGTTACGTGCGTCAGGTCTCTGCTGGTATTTATGCTTATATGCCATTGGCAAATCGTGCTATCGAGAAATTTAAAACCATCATGCGTGAGGAGTTTGAAAAAATTGGTGCGGTTGAAATGTTGGCGCCAGCGCTTTTGACAGCAGATTTGTGGCGTGAATCTGGTCGTTATGAAACTTATGGTGAAGACCTTTATAAACTAAAAAATCGTGATAACTCTGACTTTATTCTCGGTCCAACTCACGAAGAAACTTTTACAGTCTTGGTTCGTGATGCGGTTAAATCATACAAACAATTGCCACTTAACCTTTATCAAATCCAATCTAAATATCGTGATGAAAAACGTCCTCGTAATGGTCTTCTTCGTACGCGTGAATTTATCATGAAGGATGCTTATAGTTTCCACCAAAACTACGAAGATTTGGATGTAACTTACGAAGACTATCGTAAGGCCTATGAAGCTATCTTTACACGTGCTGGCCTTGAGTTTAAGGCTATCATCGGTGATGGTGGTGCTATGGGCGGTAAGGATTCCCAAGAATTTATGGCTGTCACTCCTGAGCGTACGGACCTTAATCGTTGGGTAGTTCTTGATAAGTCAATTGCTTCATTGGATGAGATTCCAGAAGATGTCATGGAAGAAATCAAGAATGAATTGACATCGTGGTTGGTAGCTGGTGAAGATACGATTGCATATTCTACAGAGTCAAGTTATGCAGCTAACCTTGAGATGGCAACAAACGCCTACACACCAGCGACTAAGGTTGTGACTCAAGAAGAAGTTTCACGAGTCGAAACACCAGGTTGCAAGTCAATTGACGATGTTGCTGCTTTCTTGAATATTCCAGAAGAACAAACGATTAAGACTTTGCTTTTCACTGCTGATGACGAACCAGTAGTGGCTCTTCTTGTTGGTAATGATCAAGTTAACGATGTGAAGTTGAAAAACTACCTTGCAGTTGACTTCCTTAAACCAGCTACAGAAGATGAAGCGCGTCAAGTCTTTGGTGCTAACTTCGGTTCTCTTGGTCCAGTTAATCTTCCTGAAAATGTTCGTATCATTGCAGACCGTAAGGTTCAAGACGTGGCTAATGCTGTTGTTGGAGCCAATGAAGATGGTTATCACTTGACAGGAGTTAACCCAGAGCGTGACTTCAAGGCAGAATACGTGGATATTCGTAAAGTTAAAGAAGGTGAGATTTCGCCAGACGGTCAAGGTGTCCTTCAGTTTGCGCGTGGTATCGAGATTGGTCATATCTTTAAACTTGGTACACGTTACTCTGAAAGTATGGGTGCTAACGTTCTTGACGAAAATGGTCGCGCAGTTCCAATTATCATGGGATGTTACGGTATCGGTGTAAGCCGTATCTTATCAGCGGTTATTGAGCAACATGCACGTCTCTTTGTCAACAAAACACCAAAAGGTCAATACCGTTATGCTTGGGGTATTAATTTCCCTAAAGAATTGGCACCTTATGATGTTCACTTGATTACAGTTAACACAAAGGACGAGGAAGCTAATGCATTGACAGATCGTTTGGAAGCTGCTCTTGCTGCTGAAGGTTATGATGTTTTGATAGATGACCGTAATGAGCGTGTTGGTTCTAAATTCTCTGATAGTGACCTTATCGGGCTTCCAATTCGTGTGACGGTTGGTAAAAAGGCAAGTGAAGGTGTTGTCGAAGTTAAAATCAAGGCAACTGGTGACACTATTGAAGTGAACGCAGATAATTTGATTGAAACACTTGCTATCTTAACAACTGAACAAGATGCTTAATACTAAAAAATCTTTTCTTGCAGAGGCGGGAAGAGATTTTTCTTTTTAAACGACAAAGATTAATTGAGAAAAAGGAGATAAATTCCAATTTGACAGAATTGTCTAAATAGTGTAAACTTAAATCTATCTTAACTACGGAGGCATTACATGCTTGACAAATCTACCCACTGGGGAAATCTTAAAGCTTGTTATTACTTTAGTTTCTTTAGATAGGGCGTTTGTGTTTCAAGATACAAGCGTCAATAAGTTTGTATCTATGAAGCTAAAGCATTTTGTGATGGATTAGCCGATTAGATGAAGAGGTCTAACCGGTGACATAAGCTAGCTTGTGCTAGTCAAGATGCAGAGAACCAGTTGGGTCTGTCCTAGCTGGTTTTTCCATGCCGTGGTCTATTTTTAATTTCTCATTCTAAGCTAGAATTGTTCTTTAAACAGCAAGATTTAGCTTACTTTTGACGTGATAAATAAAGTGATTGTATCATTTGGGGATGCTCTTGAAGACTTGAGGATTTTTCATGGGCAATGAAACTGTTGTTTTCCCTGTGCCTCCAATGCTTCAGAAGAACATAAAAGGAAATTGGAAATAGATAAAATAAAAAAAACAGAGGTGTACAAGATGAAGAAATTCTTGGTCAGTATGATGGCTGTTATAACAGCTGCCATCTTGGTTGCATGCTCCAATGCTTCTAACAAAGATTTAGTTCACATCGGTGTTCTCCAATATGTAGAGCATCCTTCCTTGTCAGCGACACGTAAAGGGTTCATTGAAGAACTCAAAGAGGAAGGGTATGTCGATGGTAAGAACATTAAAATAGATTATCAGAATGCACAAGGAGATCAGTCTAACTTGCAGACGATTTCTCAGTCGCTTATTGAAGATAATGATGTCATGTTGGCTATCGCAACCCCAGCAGCTCAGTCATTAAGCAGTTTGACAAAAGGTAAGCCAATTCTCTTTACGGCAGTGACGGATCCTGTCTCAGCTAAGTTGGTTAAGTCTATGGACAATGTTGGTGGAAATGTGACGGGGACAAGTGACATGTCTCCTATCAATAAACAGGTTGAATTGTTGAAAAAGGTCTTTCCAAACACTAAAAAAGTTGGGATTATGTATACGACCAGTGAGCGTAACTCAGAAGTTCAGGTTGAAGAAGCCAAGAAATACTTTAAGAAAGCTGGTATTGAAACGGTTATTAAGGGGATTTCATCAACCAACGATATTCAAGATACAGCCAAAAGCTTGATGAGTCAGACCGAAGTCATTTTTATCCCGACTGACAATACCATTGTTAGTGCCATTAATACCTTGGTAGACCTTTCTAAAGAGACTAAAGTTCCTGTTGTTGGTAGTGATGCTGGTAGTGTAGAAAAAGGTGTCCTATTCACTTATGGAACCAACTATGAAGCGCTTGGTCGTCAAACAGGTAAGTTAGCAGGTCGTGTTCTGCGGGGTGAGAAAGTTAAGGACATTGATGCGGAGTACCCTAAAACTCTAAATGTTGTGGTTAATCATGATATGGCTAAAGAACTTGGCATTGATGTTTCTAGCATTAGTGATGAGGAATCTAAAGTATCAACGAAAGATGACAAACCGATTGCCAAAAAAGATAAGGGTGTCATTAAGCTTAAGGTGAATAAGTCATCTAAGAATGGCTTTTCAAATGTGGTTCTAACATCCATTTCTCAGGGACTTCTCTGGGCGATTATGGCTATTGGGGTCTTCATTACCTTCCGTATTTTGGACCTTGCCGATTTGACAGCTGAGGGAGCCTTTCCACTTGGTGCTGCAACGACAACTATCATGATTATCCGTGGTATCAATCCAATCTTTGCAACTCTAGGTGGTTTTGTAGCTGGTATGTTTGCAGGTGCTGTGTCTGGCTTTATGCATACGAAAATGAAGATACCAGCACTATTAACAGGGATTATTACCCTAACAGGGCTCTATTCAGTTAACCTTTTGGTTCTCGGAAGTGCCAATATCTCTCTTTCAGGACATAATACGCTAGTGACTATGGTGATGGGGCTTGGATTGTCTAAGCTGAGTGGTGTGATTCTATTAGGACTAATCTTCGTTAGTCTTGTAGTGTTTATGTTGGTTGTTCTCCTTAATACACAGGTTGGACTTGCTCTTCGTGCAACAGGTGATAATCTTGCCATGGGAGAAGCTAATGGTATCAAAGTTGATCGTATGAAGATTCTTGGTTACATGATTTCCAATGGTTTGATTGCCCTATCAGGTGCTCTGCTAGCTCAAAATAATGGCTATGCGGATATGAATATGGGTACAGGTACAATCGTAAATGGCTTGGCTGCAATCATCTTGGCTGAGGTTATCGTTAAGTATTTACCACTTGGCAAACGTCTTTGGTCAATTGTTGTCGGAGCTGTTCTCTACCGTTTGGTCTTGGTTATGATCCTTGCCATGAACGTTGATGCTCAAATGCTGAAATTAGCTTCAGCTATCTTGCTTGCTATCATCCTTTATGTGCCTGAAGTACGACAAAAATTGAAAATCAATCCTAACAAATCCTTGACTCCAGGAGGTGACAAGTAGTGGCTTTACTTAGTTTACAACAGATTCATAAAACCTTTGAAAAAGGCACAGTCAATGAAAATCACGTCCTGCGTGGTTTAGATCTCGACATTGAACAGGGAGATTTTATCTCTGTCATCGGGGGAAACGGTGCTGGTAAGTCAACCTTGATGAATTCAATTGCTGGTGTTCTCAGCATTGATGAGGGGGATATCTTGTTGGATGGTCAATCTATTAAGAAAGCATCTGTAGATGAGCGCTCTAAAGACATTAGCCGTGTTTTCCAAGATCCTCGAATGGGTACAGCGACAAACCTTTCTATCGAAGAAAATATGGCAATCGCCTATCGTCGTGGCAAGAAACGTAGCTTCTTTAAAAAGTCTATCACTGAAAGTGAACGTCAAATATTCAAGGAAGCCTTGGTAGATCTTGGTCTTGGTCTTGAGAATCGTATGAAGACTGATGCTAATTTCTTGTCAGGTGGACAACGTCAGGCCTTGACGCTTGCTATGGCGACCTTGGTTCGTCCAAAGATTTTGCTGCTAGATGAACATACAGCAGCACTGGATCCTAAGACAAGTGACATGGTCATGAATTTGACGCGTAAGATTGTTGAAGAACAAAAGTTGACAACTCTTATGATTACCCACAATATGGAACATGCTATCGAATATGGAAACCGTTTAGTTATGCTCTATCATGGTAAGATCGTCGTAGATGTGCAAGGTGAAAAAAAGAAAAACCTCACTGTTGCAGAGCTTATGGCCCTCTTCCACAAAAATAGTGGACAAATTCTCAATGACGATGCCTTGGTACTCGGTTAATATACTAGAAAAAAAACTATCCAAAGTTTAGATTTTGGATAGTTTTTTCTTGACTATTTTTGACTAAGTGCTAAAATGAAAATATAGATTAGCAGTTGTCTATCGTGAGTGCTAAAACAACATTTTAAACGTTGCTAATCTAAATAACATTTTTGGAGGTAATTGGTATGGCATTAAAACCATTGGGCGATCGTATCATCGTCCGTTTTGAAGAAACAGAAGAAAAAACAGCTAGTGGCTTTGTATTGGCAGGAGCTAGTCATGAAACAACTAAGACTGCAGAGGTCTTGGCGGTAGGTGAAGGTACCCGTACTCTTACTGGGGAATTGATTGCACCTAGTGTTGCAGTAGGCGATAAGGTCCTTGTTGAAAATGGTACAGGTATCAGTGTTAAAGACGGAGAAGATTACGTTTCAATTATCCGTGAAGCAGATATTTTAGCAGTTCTAGCTTAAATTCTTGCTAATCAGATATAAATTAAGATAAAGAAGGAGTGAGTAATTATGGCAAAAGATATTAAATTTTCATCAGATGCACGTGCAGCAATGGTTCGTGGTGTTGATACTTTAGCTGATACCGTTAAGGTAACGCTTGGCCCTAAAGGTCGTAATGTTGTTTTGGAAAAGGCTTTTGGTTCACCACTTATCACTAATGATGGTGTGACAATTGCTAAAGAAATTGAACTTGAAGATCATTTTGAAAATATGGGTGCCAAGCTCGTCAGCGAAGTGGCTTCAAAAACTAATGATATTGCCGGTGACGGAACAACTACAGCCACTGTTTTGACACAAGCTATTGTTCGTGAGGGGCTAAAAAATGTAACAGCTGGTGCTAATCCAATCGGTATCCGTCGTGGGATTGAAGCAGCTGTAGCTGCAGCTGTGGAAGAGCTTAAAGTCATTGCTCAACCAGTTGCTAATAAGGAAGCTATTGCTCAAGTTGCTGCGGTTTCATCTCGCTCTGAAAAAGTTGGTGAATACATTTCAGAAGCAATGGAACGCGTTGGTAATGATGGTGTTATCACTATTGAAGAGTCTCGTGGTATGGAGACAGAACTCGAAGTGGTTGAAGGTATGCAATTTGACCGTGGATATCTTTCTCAGTACATGGTTACTGATAATGAAAAAATGGTCGCAGATCTTGAAAATCCATATATTCTTGTGACTGACAAGAAAATTTCAAATATCCAAGATATTCTTCCACTCTTGGAAGAAGTGCTTAAGACCAGTCGTCCACTTTTGATTATTGCTGACGACGTGGCTGGTGAAGCTCTTCCAACACTTGTTCTTAACAAAATTCGTGGAACCTTCAATGTCGTTGCTGTTAAGGCGCCTGGCTTTGGTGACCGTCGTAAAGCGATGTTGGAAGACATTGCTGTATTGACTGGAGCAACTGTTATTACTGAGGATCTTGGTCTTGAACTTAAGGATGCAACTATGGAATCACTTGGTCAGGCTTCGAAAGTAACTGTGGATAAGGATAGTACAGTTATCGTTGAAGGAGCAGGAAGCGCAGAAGCAATTGCTAACCGTGTTAACCTCATTAAATCTCAATTGGAAACAACAACATCTGAATTTGACCGTGAAAAACTTCAAGAGCGTTTGGCTAAATTGTCAGGTGGTGTTGCAGTTATTAAGGTTGGTGCAGCCACAGAAACAGCTCTTAAAGAAATGAAACTTCGTATCGAAGATGCTCTTAATGCTACTCGTGCCGCTGTTGAAGAAGGTATAGTAGCTGGTGGTGGTACAGCCCTAGTTAACGTCATTGCTAAGGTTGCTGAACTTGATCTTGAAGGTGACGATGCTACAGGACGTAATATTGTCCTACGTGCCTTGGAAGAACCTGTTCGTCAAATTGCTTATAATGCCGGTTATGAAGGTTCAGTTATCATTGATAAATTGAAGAATAGCCCAGTTGGTACAGGATTTAACGCTGCCAATGGCGAATGGGTAGATATGGTTGAATCAGGAATCATTGACCCAGTTAAGGTAACACGTTCAGCCCTTCAAAATGCTGCTTCAGTAGCTAGTCTTATCTTGACAACAGAAGCAGTCGTTGCCGACAAACCTGAACAAAAGGCTCCAGCAGCGCCAGCTACGGATCCAGGAATGATGGGTTACTAAGATTTAAGAAAGAAAAAAACCTAGGAGAAGTCGAGAAATGAACTGCACCCCAAAAGTTAGACAGAAAACTCTAACTTTTGGGGTGTTTTTATTAT
>ENA-OUQG01001672-OUQG01001672.1-human-gut-metagenome-genome-assembly--contig:-NODE-1672-length-11548-cov-4.611416_pt1 | contig 11548 bp, 11 predicted proteins | sample MGYA00237943_ERZ548823 | MGnify/ENA primary metagenome ERZ548823 (study PRJEB26490, sample SAMN05194731) | human gut metagenome | biome: terrestrial biome; feature: human-associated habitat; material... | reverse complement strand
CGAGATAGGAGTCCGTCTCGTGGGCTCGGAGATGTGTATAAGAGACAGCTTTAATGCTGTATATGTGGAAATGTAGGAAGGAGGGTGTCTTATGAGTCATATGATCATCGATGGAAGAAAAGTTGAATTTACGGATGAGAAAAATGTCCTGTCAGTGATCCGAAAGGCGGGTATCAATATCCCGACACTGTGTTACCACTCCGAACTTTCCACATTTGGTGCCTGTCGTCTGTGTACCGTGGAAGATGACAGAGGAAAGATGTTTGCATCCTGTTCGGAAGAGCCGAGAGACGGCATGGTGATCCATACCAATTCCGGACGTATCAGAAAATACAGAAAACTCATCGTGGAACTGCTTCTGGCAGCACACTGCCGTGACTGTACCACCTGTGTAAAGAGTGGAGAATGTGTTCTGCAGGAACTGGCACATCGTCTGGGGGTTGAAAATGTCCGGTTCCAGAATACGAGAGAGCAGAGAGAACTGGATCTGAGTTCCCCGTCTCTGGTGAGAGATCCGAATAAATGTATCCTTTGTGGAAACTGTGTCCGCGCCTGTGAAGAACTGCAGGGTATCGGTGCTCTTGGATTTGCATTCCGTGGTACCGAAGCGATGGTTATGCCGGCATTTGACCGGAAGATTTCCACAACGGACTGTGTAAACTGTGGTCAGTGTAGAGTATTCTGTCCGACCGGAGCTATTTCTATCCGAACCAATATGGATGAAGTGTGGGAAGCTCTGGCAGATCCGAATGTGCGCGTGGTAGCGCAGGTAGCACCGGCTGTCCGTGTTGCAGTGGGAGATCATTATGGTCTGACCAAAGGAAGAAGCGTGATGGGCAAGATCGTCAATGCCCTGCACCTGATGGGATTTGATGAAGTATACGATACTTCCTTCAGTGCGGATCTGACGATCATGGAAGAGAGTGCAGAGTTCCTTGACAGAATCAAAAAAGGAGAAAAACTTCCGTTACTGACTTCCTGCTGTCCGGCATGGGTCAAATTCGTAACCGATCAGTACAAAGATTATATTCCGAACCTGTCCACCTGCCGTTCCCCGCAGGGAATGCTTTCCGCAGTCATCAAAGAGTATTTCCGTGATCCGGAACATGCACAGGGCAAGAAAACCGTGATGGTTTCCATCATGCCGTGTACTGCGAAGAAGGCAGAAGCCGTTCGCCCGAACAGCTATACCAAGGGAGAACAGGATACCGATGTTGTAATTACGACCACAGAGCTGCTTCGTATGATCGATAACTTCGGTCTTGATTTTGCAGTTCTTGAACCGGAAGCATGTGATATGCCGTTTGGATTTGGTTCCGGCGGCGGTGTGATCTTCGGTGTAACCGGTGGTGTGACTGAGGCGGTTCTTCGTCGTCTGACCAATGACCACAGCAAGGAAGCGATGCATGAGATCGCAGAAAGCGGTGTCCGTGGAGAAGAAGGTATCAAAGAGTTCTCTGTAGATTATCAGGGAACCGAAATCAAGATCTGTGTAGCCAGTGGTCTTGCCAATGCGAGAAAAGTTATGGATCAGGTAAAGAACGGAGAAAAAGAATATCATCTGATCGAGATCATGGCCTGTCGTCGTGGTTGTATCATGGGAGGCGGACAGCCGACCAGAGCCGGTGACAGAACAAAATCACTCCGTGCGAAAGGTCTGTACAACGCAGATAATACAACGATCATCAAGAAATCCGATGAGAACCCACTGGTTCTGGAGCTTTATGAGGGACTCCTCAAAGGCAAAGAGCATCATCTGCTTCACAATGAGTTCTATATCAAAGACTGATATGAGGAATACAAAGGGCTGCTGTTCCCGGTGAACAGCAGCATATAAGAAGCCTTCCGGGCATATACTGTGGTATGCGGGAACTGTCTTTTTTAAGACGTTTCCCGGAACTTACAGGCCAGTATATGCAGGGAGGCTTTTTTATATGGAAAACTTTCAGGTTTACCGTGATATCCAGGCGCGGACGGGCGGGGATATCTACATAGGGGTTGTGGGACCGGTCCGTACAGGAAAATCCACATTCATCCGGAGATTTATGGAGCTGATAGCACTGCCATCGATCAGCGAGGGAAAAAGAGCAGAACTTCAGGATGAACTGCCATTAAGCGGTGCTGGAAAAATGATCACCACCGTAGAACCCAAATTTATTCCAAAAGAAGCAGTGGAAGTATCCATAGGGGAAAACCAGAAAATCCGGGTAAAACTCATTGACTGTGTAGGCTTTCTGGTAAAAGATGCATCCGGAAATGTGGAAGAAGGCAGGGAGCGGATGGTCAAAACTCCCTGGCAGGAAAAAGCAATCCCGTTCCATGATGCAGCCCGCATTGGAACGGAAAAAGTGATCAGCCAGCATTCCACCATCGGAATTGTAGTCACAACAGACGGAAGTTTCGGGGAGATTCCCAGAGAAAATTTTATCCCGGCAGAGGAACAGACCATAAAAGAACTGAAAGTCCAGGGAAAACCCTTTCTGATCCTGGTAAACTCCCAGACTCCCTACAGTGAGGAAACCGGAAAAACTGTAAAACATCTGGAAGAGAAATTTGGAGTATCCGTTCTGGCAGTCAACTGTGAACAGCTTCGAAAAGAAGATGTCACCAAAATTCTTTCGAATGTGCTGTATGAATTCCCTGTGACAGAAATTCAGTTTTTTGTTCCGAAATGGGTGGAGATGCTTCCAAGAGACCACAAGATCAAACAAGATCTGATTGAACATGTGAGAGTGATTCTGGAACGACTTACCAAAATCCGGGATGCTCTTGGAAGTATAGATGTTTCTGAGAGTGAGTACATAGATTCCTGCAAAGTGGATCAGATTGGAATGGGTCAGGGCTGTGTGAATATCAACATTTCTATACCAGAAAGATATTATTACGAAATGTTAAGCGAGATGACGGGAACGAAGATTGCAGGACAATATGAGCTGGTTGCAACAATTCAGGAACTTGCGAAATTAAAGGAAGAATATGAAGGAGTCCGGGACGCATTTACAACTGTTCGAATGAAAGGATATGGGGTGGTCAGTCCGGTAAGAGATGAAATTACACTTTTGGAGCCGGAGCTTATCAAACAGGGAAATAAATATGGTGTGAAGATACATTCAAAGGCCCCGTCTATCCATCTGATCCGGGCGAATATCGAGACAGAGATTGCACCGATTGTCGGAACAGAAGATCAGGCGAAAGATCTTCTTACATTCATTAAGCAGGAAGCAGAAACCGAACATGGAATCTGGGAGACGAACATTTTCGGAAAATCTGTGGAAGAATTAGTGATGGATGGTATCCGGGGTAAGATTGCCATGATCGGGGATGAAAGCCAGACAAAGCTTCAGGATACAATGCAGAAGATTGTCAATGACAGTAATGGAGGACTGGTGTGTATCATCATATAAAAATGATTTACCCCCTGTATAATTTGTGCTATACTATTTTATGAATGTCAAAAAGGAACTTAAGAAAAAAGATAAGACTTTGAATGAGATAGAAAAAATGTATGGAGGTACAATTTGATGAAAGTAGCGATTATTACTGCAAGTACAGCAGTTTATAAAGGAGAGCAGGAGGATGCAAGTGGAAAAGTAATCCGCAAGATGGTGGAAGAAGCAGGGCTTGACGTTGTGTTCATGAAGGCTCTCCCGACAGACAAAACTGTATTATCTACTGTTTTCCAGAGAATGGCAGACGGAAATCTTGCAGACCTGATCCTGACAACAGGCGGAGCAGGCTGCGGACCGGAAGACTGCACACCGGAGGCAACTATGGAAGTTGTAGACAGACCACTTCTTGGAATTCCGGAAGGTATGCGTGCACACATGCTTACACTGACAAAAAGAGCTATGTTGAACCGTGCAGCGGCAGGAATCCGTGGAAATGTTGTGATTGTAAATCTTCCTGGAAAAGCAGGAGCTGTAAAGGAATGTCTTGGATACATCTTGTCAGAGGTCATGCATGCAGTTGAAGTGGCACAGGGAATAAAATAATGATTAAAATTACTTACCTGGAACATAGCGGATTTGCTGTTGAGTGTGATGATTATGTATTGATTTTTGATTATTATAAAGGAAATCTGCCACAGTTTGATAAAGATAAAAAAATCTGTGTATTTGCAAGTCATGTGCACTACGATCATTTTAAAAAGAAAATATTTACGTGGGCAGAAGAATATGAGAATATCCACTATATTTTATCTGATGACATTGAGGCGGCAGGGCCAAAAGATCAGACGGAGCATATAGGTGCAGATGCAGATTTTAATATTTGGGATTTAAGGATTCATACACTGAAATCCACCGATGAAGGTGTGGCATTTCTTGTAAGGGTGAAAGAGAAAACATTTTTTCATGCAGGAGATCTGAACTGGTGGTACTGGGAAGAAGAGGATGATGAGACCTGGAATGAACCGATGAGACAGGCATATCAGAAAGAGATTGCAAAAATCGAGGGTGAAGAAATTGATTATGCATTTTTCCCGCTTGATTCTAGACAGGGAGAAGAGTCTGTGCTTGGTATCAATTATTTTATGCAGCATACGAATACAAAGATTGTATTCCCAATGCATATGTGGGGGTATGACATTTTAGATAAGTTTTTGAAAAATTCAGTGTCGGAGCCGTATAGAGAGCGGATCATGAAGGTGAAAGAACCGGGTCAGAGCTTTTATTTCGAGGAGGAAAGATAGATGCTGGTCAGTATATATACCGATGGAGCAGCCAGAGGAAACCCGGATGGACCGGGAGGATACGGAACCATTTTAGAGTACGTAGATTCAAAAGGCGAACTTCATACAAAGGAATTGTCAAAGGGATATGAGAAGACAACGAATAACCGCATGGAGTTGATGGCAGTCATAGCTGGACTGGAAGCATTGAACCGTCCGTGTGATGTGAAGTTGTATTCTGATTCAAAGTATGTGGTAGATGCATTCAATCAGAACTGGATCGGCGGGTGGCTGAAGAAAGGCTGGAAACGTGGAAAGAATGAGCCTGTAAAAAATGTGGATCTCTGGAAACGGCTTCTGGAAGCGAAAGAGCCACACAATGTGACATTTATCTGGGTGAAAGGACATGATGGACATCCTCAGAATGAGCGATGCGATGAACTCGCAACTTCTGCGGCAGATGCAATGAGGTAAAAAAGTTCTTTCTTTTTTGAAAAAATATGATATAATAAATACTTGCAAGTAAGACAGGTGATCGCGGCTGTAATTGCCGAAAGGCAGCAGGTGAGGAAAGTCCGGGCTTCGCAGGGCAGGGTGCCGGATAACGTCCGGTGGAGGCGACTCCAAGGCCAGTGCAACAGAAATGTACCGCCTGACAGACTCTTATGAGAATGGACAGGTAAGGGTGGAAGGGCAGTGTAAGAGACTACCGCCCGGCCGGTAACGACCGGGGCACATGTAAACCCCACTCGAAGCAAGACCGTGCAGAGACAATTTGGCGGCCCGTCAAGTCTCAGGTAGGTCGCTGGAACCTGATGGCAACATCAGGTCTAGATAGATGATCACTCAACGACATAACCCGGCTTATCGTCTTGCTTGCTTTTGTTTTATTCCAATATGGTAATAAAAAAGATTTTCAGCTTCGAAAATTGAAACTGAAAATCTTTTTTTATACATTTAATTCAATGTTTATCATCAATTCATAAATAAAAGATAACTGTCTGCATAGTTAAAACAGGAAGTTTTATTTGCGTTTACCAAGTCTTCCCTGATATTTTTCTTCGCAGTATTTGCAGCGGTATACTTCTTCGTCCGGATCGGTCAGTACGAAGACATGATCCAGTCCCTGCTCAATAGAAGTGATACAACGAGGATTTTTACAGCGGATCACATTGCGGATTTCGTGAGGAAGGTGAAGACATTTTTTCGCAACAACCTTCTCATTCTGGATAATGTTGACAGTAATGTTGTGATCAATGAAACCAAGGATGTCAAGATCCATAAAATCGATCGGACATTCGATTTTCATGATATCCTTTTTGCCCATACAGTTACTTTTTGCATTTTTGATAATTGCAACACAGCAGTCCAGTTGATCTAAGTGAAGATATTTGTAAATATCCATACTTCTTCCTGCCTGGATGTGATCCAGTACAAATCCTTCTGAGATCTGACCTACATTCAGTGTATTCTTAACCATAGTATATTCCTCCTTAGACTTCGATTTCCAGTAATGTCAGAATCAGAGCCATTCGAATGTATACTCCGTACTGAGCCTGAGCGAAATAAGCAGCTCTTGGGTCATCATCAACTTCAACAGCAATTTCATTTACTCTAGGAAGTGGGTGAAGTACATACATATCCTTTGGCGCAAGCTCCATCTTCTGAGCATCCAGTACATAAAAATCTTTCATACGGATATAATCTTCTTCATTGAAGAAACGTTCTTTCTGTACACGGGTCATGTAGAGAATATCGAGCTTTGGAAGAGCATCTTCCAGACGAACGACCTCTTCGTACTGTGCATGTTCTTTATCGAGAACATCATTGCGGATATAACTTGGAACACGAAGTTCTTCTGGTGAGATCAGAATGAATTTTACATTTTTGTAACGCACCAGAGCGTGAATCAGAGAGTGAACGGTACGGCCAAATTTTAAATCTCCGCAAAGACCGATCGTGATATTATCAAGATGACCTTTTAAAGAACGGATCGTAAGCAGATCGGTCAGGGTCTGTGTCGGATGCTGATGTCCGCCGTCTCCTGCATTGATGACAGGGATTCTGGAATGCTCGCTGGCTACCAGCGCAGCTCCTTCTTTCGGATGTCTCATTGCACAGATATCCGCATAACAGGAAATCATACGAATCGTATCTGCAACCGTTTCCCCTTTTGTTGCAGAACTGGAATCGGCAGAAGAAAAACCAAGAACACTGCCTCCGAGATTAAGCATTGCTGCTTCATGACTGAGTCTAGTACGTGTACTTGGTTCAAAAAATAAAGTTGCTAATTTCTTTCCATCACATGCATGAGCATATTTCTTAGGGTTCTTTTCGATGTCCTGGGCTAAATCCATAAGATTGTCTAATTCTTCCACTGTGAAATCAAGTGGACTCATCAAGTGTCTCATAAAATCCTCCTTCGCGACGTTTACTTAAAAGTCTCTGTACATAATATAACAAACCTGTCAAATTTTCAATGTAAAAATTATTTTTTTTGAATGTAAAAAATAATTTTTTTGAATCTGTAATCAGGATAAGAATGTAAGGTAGATTTTAGATATGAAATGTATTATAATGCAATAGTGTCAGTATAGAGAGGCCGGGGATGCAAGTGATACTGACTATGGTATTTGTAAAGGAGACAAGATGGATGGCTACATTAGAAGAATTAAGAGGACAGTTAGATGTCGTAGATAATCAGATTGTGAAGTTATATGAAGAGCGAATGAAAATATGTGAACAGGTTGGAGAATATAAGGTCGAAGCAGGAAGAAAAGTATTTGACCGTGTAAGAGAGAAAGAAAAGCTTCAGAATGTGGCATCAAAAGTTTCTTCTGATTTTGATAAAAAAGGAATTCAGGAACTGTATCAGCAGCTTATGTCCATGAGCCGCAAGTTACAGTATCAGCAGCTTGTGAAGGCAGGAGCTCTTGGAAGACTTCCTTTTATAGAGATTGATTCACTTGGCGTGGAGAAAGCGAGAGTCGTATTTCAGGGCATGGAAGGTGCTTATGGACAGGCAGCTATGAAGACCTATTTCGGAGAGGACTGCAACAGTTATTCTGTCCGTACATTCCGGGATGCAATGGAAGCAATCGAGGAGGGCGCCGCAGATTATGCAGTGCTTCCAATCGAAAATTCTACAGCAGGTGCGGTAAACGAAGTCTATGACCTTCTGGTAGAATTTGAAAATTATATTGTAGGAGAAGTCATAATTCCAATCACGCATACACTGGCAGGACTTCCAGGGACACAGCTTTCTGAACTGAAGCGAGTGTATTCTAAAGCGGAAGCGCTGATGCAGACAACCAGGTTTTTGGAAGAACACAGTGACTGGCAGCAGATCAGCGTGGCAAATACAGCTATTGCAGCAAAGAAAATCCTAGATGACCAGGACCGGACTCAGGCGGCAGTCTGCAGTGCCTATGCGGCAAAAGTCTACGGACTGGAAGTGTTAGAAGACAACATTAATGATGAATCCGGAAATTGTACAAGATTTATTATTGTGACGAACCAGAAGGTGTTCTTGAAAGGGGCAAAGAAGATCAGTATTTGCTTTGAGGTTCCACATGAGAGTGGATCGCTGTATCATTTACTGTCACATTTTATTTATAATGATCTGAATATGTCAAAAATTGAGTCCAGACCAATTGAGGGAAGAAGCTGGGAGTACCGTTTCTTTGTAGATTTTGAAGGCAATCTGGAAGAACCAGGTGTGAAGAATGCACTTAGGGGCTTGCGGGAAGAGAGCAGAAGCCTGAAGATACTTGGAAATTACTAATACCAGTGTGGGAGTGCCGGACATAGAGTAATCCGTTAGAGGATTTGTATAATAGAAAAACATAAAATGACATAAAAAAGGAGACATCGAGGAAATGAGAACGAATGAATTGATTTTATATAAAGATATGGAAGACGGGGAACTTCTCCAGGACATGACATTTCTTATGGAGAACTATAATAATGAATATTACAATGAGGACGATATGAAGAGCCTTCTGTATTCTACTATTGGTGATCTGACAGAGTTATCAGTCAGTCACGGATTTGAAGGAAATCTGTGGCATACTTATCTGACTTACCTTATGGTCAGTCATGAGAATGCATACAGCACTTCCTGTGAGATTGTCGGACCGGTCGAAGGAAGTATTAATATTGCAGCACTGCATGATTTTAAGATTTTTAAAGAACTGTTTGACTATGATTTCCAGAATCTTGGAGAGGTACTTGGAGAAGACGGACTTGCCATGATCCGGGATTACAAGGGGGTCAATGGACATGGACAGGTCTTCAATGAGAGAATCCGTGACCGTATCTGTGACCTTGCAAAGACACTTGATGGAACGAAATGTGCAGAAGAATTTAAAGAGAAAGTAACACAGTTCTATAAGGAATTTGGCGTTGGCAAACTGGGGCTTCACAAAGCATTTCGTATTGAGCATACCGAAGAAGGGGCAAGAATCGTGCCAATCACAAAGATTGCTCACGTGCACCTGGATGATCTGGTGGGATACGAGATGGCAAAGAAAAAACTGATTGACAATACAGAAGCATTTGTTATGGGAAGAAAATCCAATAACTGTCTGTTATTTGGAGATGCCGGAACCGGAAAATCTTCTTCTATCAAGGCAATCCTGAATCAGTATTATGATCAGGGCCTTCGTATGATCGAAGTCTATAAGCATCAATTCCAGGATCTCAATGATGTAATTGCGCAGATCAAGAACCGTAATTACAAGTTCATCATATACATGGATGATCTGTCATTCGAGGAATTTGAGATTGAATATAAATATCTGAAAGCGGTCATCGAGGGAGGACTTGAGAAAAAACCAGATAATGTGCTTATTTATGCAACATCTAACCGAAGACATCTGATCCGTGAGACATTTAAGGATAAAGAAGATAGAGATGAAGAATTACATACAAATGATACCGTACAGGAAAAGCTGTCACTGGTAGCAAGATTTGGTGTGACGATCTACTTTGGAAGACCACAGAAACGAGAGTTTCAGGAAATCGTGTGCCAGCTTGCCAAGAGAAATAATCTTAATCTAACGGAGGAGGAACTCCTGGCAGAGGCAAATAAATGGGAGTTAAGTCACGGAGGAATGTCAGGAAGAACTGCACAGCAGTTTATTGATTATCTGGCAGGAAAAGAGGCGTAATCATGAATGTATTTTTGCCGGCAGATATTCTGATTCCGGATGTAGAAAGCATGGAGAAGTGGTCGGTGATTGCATGCGACCAGTTCTCTTCGCAGCCAGAATACTGGAAAGATGTAAAGGAGACGGTAGGGGATGCGCCTGTCGAATTGACACATGTATTACTTTTGTGTGATGATAGAAGTGATGGGTTGATGAAATGGATGAGCGGGAAAAAGGAAGAAATGCGTAAGATTTATAATTTTAATCTTATGAAAGAAGGCGGACATATCAGTGGATGGCTGGTGTCTGGAAAACTTGCAAAAGATTTTGAAAAGCAGATTACATCTTATGAGAATATAAGTGCAGAGATGCCCTATGCGGTTGGCGACGGGAATCATTCACTGGCTACAGCAAAAGTATGTTATGAAAATTATAAAAAAACACATTCACAGACACTTCTTCCAATGTTGGATGAAGTCGCAAAAATGATAGAACTTGATCTGAATACGATTGATGTGATTGCAGTGTCCGCAGGACCTGGATCTTTTACGGGACTCAGGATCGGCTCTGCGACGGCCAAGGGACTCGCTCTTGCCCTGAACAAACAGATTGTTTCCGTGCCGACGGTGGATGCCCTGGCATATAATCTGTGGGGATGTGAGGATCAGGTATGTCCGCTTATGGATGCGCGCCGGCAGCAGGCCTATACCGGACTATATACTTTCTCCGATGGGCAGATGCAGACACTTCTTCCACAGTGTGCGGTAGGAATCGATGAAATTACCGCAAAGATCAATGAAAGTGGAAAGAAAACCGTATTTTTGGGCGATGGTGTGCCGGTTTTTGCCGATTACCTGAAAGAAAATTTACAGGTACCATACCTGTTTGCACCTGCACATTGCAATAAGCAGCGTGCGGCATGTGTTGCGGTACTCGGCGGCATTTTATACCGTCAGGGAAAGGCTGAGGATGCAGCTGCACACAAGCCGGATTATCTGCGCCTGTCGCAGGCGGAAAGAGAACGCCAGGAAAAGGCAAGGGATTTTCGCATATGAGAATACGGCAGATGACCGCGGAAGACATTCCGGCTGTTGCACAAATTGAAAAAGAATGTTTTTCCCAGCCGTGGAGTGAACAGGGATTTCTGGATGGAATGAAAGATGCCATATTTTTCGTGGCGGAAGATCCTCAGATCGCAGGTTATATTGGCATGTACCGGATGCCGCCGGAGGGAGAGATTACCAATGTGGCAGTGACACGGAAAATGCGTAAAAAAGGCTGTGGAAGAGAGCTTCTTCTTAGGATGCAGCAATGGGCAGATGAACATGGAATTGACCGGATCATACTTGAAGTACGTTCCGGAAATGAGCCGGCGATACACTTATACCGGACATGTGGATTTGAAAAAATTGGAGTGCGAAAAAATTTTTATCAGTTTCCCAGAGAGGATGCAGATATTATGGAGTGGAAACGATTATGTTAGATGTATGTTTGTTAGGAACTGCAGGAATGATGCCGCTGCCGTACCGGTGGCTGACATCACTTATGCTCAGATATAATGGGAGCAGTCTGCTGATCGATTGTGGTGAGGGAACCCAGATTGCAATCAAAGAGGCGGGACTTAGCTTTAAACCGATCGATATTCTCTGCGTGACACATTTTCACGCGGATCATATCAGCGGTCTTCCGGGGCTTCTTCTGACGATGGGAAATGCGGAGAGAACAGAAC
>ENA-OUQG01001671-OUQG01001671.1-human-gut-metagenome-genome-assembly--contig:-NODE-1671-length-11551-cov-9.654489_pt1 | contig 11551 bp, 9 predicted proteins | sample MGYA00237943_ERZ548823 | MGnify/ENA primary metagenome ERZ548823 (study PRJEB26490, sample SAMN05194731) | human gut metagenome | biome: terrestrial biome; feature: human-associated habitat; material... | reverse complement strand
AAAATAACGGCATTATTGCAGACTGTCGAGAAAAGCCGACGGCTTTTTCGACAGCCTGCGGGCGGGACGCTCCTGCGTCCCGCCCTGTTTTTATCATTTCCCGCTCCGCTTCTTAGCGAACGCCGCCTTTTTCCGCGGCGACATCTTCCCCTTCTGCACAGGTGCCTTCGCCGTGGGCGTCCCCCGCCGCCCCCGGTTCCCGGCGGCCTCCTTCCGTCTGTGGGGCTGCCGCTCCGGCTTTTCCGGTTTCTCCGGCTTGGCAGGTGCCTGTCCGTAGGGCTCGCCCTTTCGCGGGCGTATCAGGCACCGCTTGTCGTACCCGATCAGATCCGTCCGCCCCGCTTCCTCCAGAGCCTCCACCACCAACGCCCGCTTCTCCGGTCTTGACCACTGGAGCAGCGCGCGCTGCATCGCCTTCTCCTTGGGGTCCTTCGCCACGTACACCTCGGACATATCCCGGGGGTCGATCCCCGTGTAGTACATACACGTGGACAGCGTCCCCGGCGTGGGATAGAAGTCCTGCACCTGCTCCGGCGTCCTGCCGTTCCTGTGGAGGAACTCCGCCAGCTCCACCGCGTCCTTGATGGTGCAGCCCGGATGGCTGGACATGAGGTACGGCACCAGATACTGCTCCGTGCCCCCCTCCTCGTTCAGCTTCTGGTACTGCCGCCAGAACTTGAGGAACACGTCGAAGTGGGGCTTGCCCATATAGTCCAGCACGGAGCTGACGCAGTGCTCCGGAGCCACCTTCAGCTGCCCGGAGATATGGTACTTCACCAGCTCCTTGAAAAACGACCTGTCCTTGTCCTCCAGCATATAGTCGTACCGTATGCCGCTGCGGACGAACACCTTTTTGATCCCCGGTATCTCCCGCATCCGCCGCAGCAGCTCCGTGTACTCCGAGTGATCCGCGTCCAGATTGGGGCACGGCTCCGGCGCGAGACAGCTGCGGTTCTTGCACATACCGCACCGCTTCTGCTTCTGGCAGCTGGTGTGCCGGAAATTCGCGCTGGGGCCTCCCACGTCGTGGATATACCCCTTGAACCCCGCCTCGTGGGTCAGCAGCTCCGCCTCCTCCAGCACCGACTCGATAGAGCGGCTGGTGACCATCCGCCCCTGGTGGAACGCCAGCGCACAGAAATTGCACCCGCCGAAGCACCCCCGGTTGTGGGTGATGGAGAACTGCACCTCCTCGATGGCGGGTATCCCCTCCTTATATATAGGGTGCACCTGCCGCGTGTAGGGCAGCGCGTACAACGCGTCCAGCTCCTCCCGCCGCAGCGGTCTCGCCGGCGGGTTCACCACCAGATACCGCCCCTCGCAGGGCTGCACCACGGCGCAGCCCCGGATGGGGTCGTGCTCGTCGTACTCGATCTTCGTGGCACGGGCGTAGGCTTCCTTGTCCGCGCACACCGCCTCGTAGCCGGGACAGTCCGCCCGGTGGAACCGCAGCTCCCCCACCTCGTCGGTGATATACGCCGTGCCGGGGATGTCCGTCATCTCCGCCGCGGACACCTTCCGCGCCAGCCGCCGTGCGATCTCCACCGTGGCACTCTCCCCCATGCCGTACACCAGCAGATCCGCCGGCGCGTCAAAGAGGATGCTCCGCCGCACCCTGTCGTCCCAATAGTCGTAGTGGGCGAACCGCCGCAGCGACGCCTCCAGCCCTCCGATAACGATGGGCACATCCGGGAACGCCTCCCGCACCCGGTTGGCGTAGACGATGGTGGGGCGGTCGGGCCGCTTGCCCATCTGCCCGCCTTCGCTGTACAAATCGCGTGTGCGCCGCCGCTTGGCGACGGTGTAATGCGCCACCATGGAATCCAGATTCCCGCCGCCGATCAGCACCCCGTACCGGGGCTTGCCCATGGCGCGGAACGCCTCCGCCGAGTGCCAGTCCGGCTGGGGCAGTATCGCGACCCGATAGCCCTTGCTCTCCAGCAGCCGCGCGATCAGCGTGGTGCCGAAGCTGGGATGGTCGATGTACCCGTCCGCCGTCACCACCAGAAAGTCGTAGTAGTACCAGCCCCGGTCGATCATCTCCTCCCGGCTAATGGGGAGAAATTCAATTCCCTTTTCCATATCCGTCTCCCGTCTGTGTTGATAAATCCTCGCCGTCCTCCGTCCCCGCCGCAGGGGGAACAAATTGCCGCGCCAGTCTAATGACAGCACAGGCGGGCAGATCCTGCCGGGGGCCTTACCCCTGATAGGCAGGCGGCAGGGGCGGCATCACCCGCCGCACGTCCTTCTCCATGGTGTCCCCCGCCGTGGGCACGAAGCCCAGCCGCGCAAAGAAGGGGCGCAGCGTCCTGTCGGGACAGTCCAGCCGCAGCGCATCGCGCCCCCGCTTCAGGCAGGCGTCGATGGCTTGTCCCATGGGCGGGATGCCCAGCCCTCTGCCCCGCCACTCCGGGGCAAGACCATACCACGTGAGCCGCAGCGCGTCGCCCTCGTCCCGCAGGGTAAACGCGCCGATAAGCGCGTCGCCGTACCGTACAGCCACGCCGTCGCCCCCCGCCGGAACGCCGAGCGTCTCCCGCTCTCCGTCGGTCAGCATCGCGTAGCCCTCGCCGGACTCCACCATATTTTTATCCTTCCACCAGCTCTGCTTGGCGAAGGTGGAAAGCCCCCGCTCCGCCAGATGGCTGTTGTCGTCCCGGTACACCACGCGGAACGCGCCGTTCTCCCATTCCAGCAGGGATACGGCGGTGTTGTCGCCGTGGGGCGTCTGCCCCACCTCCGCCAGCGTCTGCCCCTGCAAAACGCCCAGCACGGTCCGCAGCGCCATCCCATGGGAAAATACCGCTGCGGTGCCGCCCTCATGGGCCCGGGCCACGCGCTCCAGCGCCGGGATAAACCGGTCCACCACCTGCTGTGCCGTCTCGGCCCCCGGCACACGCCACAGGTCGGCCCGCCGGTTGAAGTTGTACATCTCCTCCGGGTATTTCACGTTCAGCTCATGCCAGGTGTGGTCCTCCCACTCCCCCATACAGATCTCCCGGAACGCCGGCTCCAGATGCAGCGGCAGGGCCTTGGGCAGCCAGATGGCCCGTGCGGTGATCTGCGTCCGGTACAGGTCGCTGCTGTACACCGCGTCGATATCCACCTTCCGGAACCTCTCCCGCAGAGCGTCGATCTGCTGATACCCCCGGTAGTTGGTGATCAGCCCGTTGCAGTGGCCGTGTGCAACGCGGTACAGGTTTCCCTCCGCCTCCGCGTGGCGGATCAGATACAGCCGCGTCATACCACCGTCACCCACTGCTTCCACGCGCGGACCGCCTCCTCGACCGCCGCCGCCGGCTCCGCCGCGTACTGCAAAGCACTGTCTGTCGCCAGCGCCCCGTGACCCATATCGTCAAAGGCCGGCAGCGCATTCTCCCCGTCGCAGTCCTCCAGCAGCAAAAACGCCCCCGGACATACTCTCCGCACGTCCCTCACATCCAGACTGTACCCCGTGGACACAGCCAGCGCTGCACCCCGGCGTGCCATCTGCTCCGCCACGGACAGCCACAGCGCCCGGTCGCCGGCCACCAGACTCTGCACCTGTCCGCCAGTCCGTACCGCCGCGATGGGCAGCATCTCCCCAGCCTCCAGGCACCCGCTTCCGCCGTAGGGGCACACCGTCACGGCGTCCGCCCCGTACCCGGCCCAGCACTCCGGCTCCGCGGTGTTCATATCCAGTATCACATACAGTTCCTTGGCATGGGCCGCGCTGACAAGGTTCGCCAGCACGTCCGCCCCCATCATCCCGTGACGCAGATACGCTCCGCCCCGCAGCACCACCGCGGGCAGCTTTCCCGCCGCCGCGTCCAGCAGCGTCGTGCCGTGATACCGCAGCGCCTCCGCCTGGGCCATGGGCGTGTCGCCGAACATATCGATAAAGTTCTTCACAAACTTCCCATTCAGCTTCTCCGCCTCCGGCGCCAGCGTCAGCGCCAACGGTGTTTTTTTCTCGCGGATACGCCGCTGCAATTCCAAATCAAACATCATGTTCTCCTTTTTTACCTTTGCGCTCCCATATACACGCGCTAAGAGCACGCAAAATGACAAATGGCATATAAATAGTGTATAGATAACCTATAAACAACATCTACGCAAGTGTCTGACATCGTCTCATGGTATTATACCAATTCCGCCCCTGCTTGGCAAGAAACACCGCCGTCTTTTTCGCATTTTTTCACCTCTGCCGGGCATACTGTACACAGGCCGATAAAGGATAAAAATGCAACGAAAAAGAGGTGAACACGATGAAAACGTGTACTTTCCTCAAGGGAATGGTCGCCGGCATGGCTGTCGGCGTCCTGCTGGACAACGCCCTTCGTCCCTCGCCCAAGTTCCGCAAGACCCAGGCGGGCAAAACCCTCCACCGCCTGACCTGCGCCCTTGACGACGCCGTGGACGAGGTCTGCTCCAAGCTGCAATAACCGCGGTATCGCATCCGGGCGGTGTATGGTTATGTAAACCATACACCGCCCTATAATCAGCAGATTTCCATTGTTCAAAATTACGCATTATGTTAACTTAGATATTTGCTGTCAATTCCACAACTCACCCCGAAAATTCCATCTTGACAAACCTGGTATTTTTGGTATAATAGTCCATGCTGTTTATCAGCGAATCGAATATGCAGTGGTATCGAAGAGGTCATAACGAGCACGACTGGAAATCGTGTTGTCGTCAAAAGCGGCACGAGGGTTCGAATCCCTCCCACTGCGCCATATGAAAGCACCATTGACATCTGAACCCCCCAAGGTTCGGACATCAATGGTGTTTTTTTGTTTCCTTTGATTTATAAGGGATTCAGGGCTTCAAGGAGCAATCTCCTTTTCGGACATTCTTGATAAATCGTTGAATTTTAGGCCGTAAAACAGCGAAAGCAATCAATCTGAACCCCTTTGTTCAGGACATGGTCTCTGGCTCCCTTTGCTCGCCAAAATAGATAGATTCCAGTTTCATTGGTGTCTTGTAACCGTTTTTAGCGTGAGGTCTGCGCTCGTTGTAAAACACCATATACGCATCTACTGCCGCTCTGAATTCTGCTTCAGAGCGGTATTTTGTTCGGTACAGTTCTTCTCGTTTCAACGAGGAGAAAAAGGACTCCATTACGGAATTATCATAGGGAACTCCCGCCTTGGAAAATGATTGTATCACGCCAAACTCCCTAAGATACGAGCACATGGCATAAGAGCGATAATTGCTCCCCCGGTCTGTATGGAATAGCAGTTGTCCTGCAGGCTTGCGGGATTCGTATGCTTGCTTGAATGTACTTTTCACAAGTTGTGTGCTGTTACGCTTTCCAACTCGATAGCCTACAATTCGCCTGGCATACAAATCGATAATGGCACAGATGTAGTACTTGATATCCTTACAAAGAAAATATGTAACATCACTGACCCATACTTCATTTGGCCGCGTTACCTCAAATTGCTGGTTTAAATGATTTTTCAAACTGCGTCGCTCTTTGGCATAGACCTTTTTGGCATCCTGTCGAATGCTTAGCAGGCCCATATCCCGCATGAGTTCCCGAACCATTTCCTGACTGACTTTATAACCTTCCTCTTTCATAACTGCGGTAATCTTTCCTGCTCCAAAGATTTGCTTACTTTCATCATAGATTTGTTGAATTCTGATTCGAAGTTCCTCTCTTCTCTTTGCATACCAAGTATTGTCCCGTTTGTTCCGGAAGATATAATTGTAGAATGTTCCGCGGGGAACTTTCAGCGCGTCACAGAGTATATGCACATTGTATTGGCCATGGAGTTCTTCTAACGCTTGGAGTTTTTCATTGAGAGGTGCGTTGGCGGTACAGTTTGCGATTTGTAAAATTTCCACGATTCCTTCCAGACGTTTGACCTTTGCTTCCAGCATCCGAAAATTTTTGCGAGTGAACTCTACCATACCCGGCTCAATCTGTGCGGACTTGATCCAAGCATAGAGAGTACTTCTGGAGATACCAGTGTCAGCGGCAATCGTCGCTACGGATTCTCCACCGACTAAAAAGCGTTCAACTGCTGCGAATTTTTCAGATTCCGAATAGTTTCTGCTTTTCATCCTTATCATTCCCTCCTAATGGTGTAGTTAAAATGTGGATATTTAACTCCATTATAAAGGATTAAATAATGTAGGGTTATTGGGCAGATATTATCCGTCCTACTCTTGCAAATAGCGGCTTTTTTTGCTAATATATAGGAGGAAATACTTAGTAAATTATATGGCTTAGAAAGTCGTATTGTGCTTTGTGTTAAACAGAGCCAGAAGAATTGTGAGGATTACAAGCAGTTGCTGCGTCACGCTTGTAATTTCTCATTACAAGCGCGCCGCAGCAACTGCTTAGTTGTAAGTATTTCCATTCTGACAGGGTAGGTGATATTTTTGCAGGCGAAGGCATTTGGAGAGAATCAAATTAAAAACATTCGCAACCATCTTGATACAAGAGATGCAAAATATATCACCTACCCTAAATTTATATTTCTTTGTGGAAAAGGTTTTGATAAAAGCGTTGAGGACTCTTATTGGAATACTAACCGTGGAATAATTCACCGATATATGGAAAAATTGTTGCCGGATATAAATGTTGTATTATCAGAACAATTGTGGGAAGATGGATTTGATAGTAAAATCGATCTCTTGACATTTGAAGAGTTCCTTGCTGAAGTTAGTGACGCAATTATTCTTTTTGTGGAAAGCCCCGGATCATTTTGTGAACTTGGAGCATTTGCTTACGCAGATTCACTGTTTAGTGACAAAATGATTGTTGTATTGGATGAGGCATATCGCAATAGCCGATCTTTTATCTCAACAGGTCCAGTTTTAAAAGCCTCAGATAACGGTTCAAAAGTTGTATATGCCGAAATAAAATACGGGGCGCTATTGGCAAGTGAAGAACTAAGATCGGTTGTGCTTGACTTAACAAGCAGAATGAAAACGAAAATTTCATCTATTAATAAACGAACAATCAATAAAGATACTAATGTATACATTAGCTCATTTATTCCTGAAGTACTTGAAATTATCAGACTGGCACAACCAATATTGAGTGCCGACTTAATTCAACTTTATAAGGACATCAAGGGTATTGACACTTTTACATTTATTAAGCGCAATGGCGAAGCTTTTTCACGTGAAATTCAAGTAACCTATATATGGAAAATGCTTGAAGTTGCACAGATAGTTCGTATAGACGAAGGATACCTATCTTTGCTGAATTATTCCAAAACGCAAAATTTCATGCTGAGATATTCAGGAAATGCTATGGATCGTGAGCGTAATAGAATTATATGCAGAAAATATCGTTATGGTGAGAAAGTATGAGCTCATTGATTACTCGAATTTCTTCAAATCTACAATTAAAAGACGATTACATTAGTTCCATTATTCGTCGTAGCAATTACTATTATAAAGATTATTATATTCCCAAAAGTAACGGCGGACGGAGAAAAATATCTCAGGCAAGTCCTGAATTAAAAACACTGCAGTATTGGGTCAAGACTAATATACTTTCTCTGCTACCAATTTCTAAAGCAGCTTTCGCTTACAACAGAGGAAACAGCATCAAAAAACACGCTACATTTCATAAAGAGTCTTACTTTATTTTTCATACAGACATAAAAGATTTTTTTCCCAGCATAACCTCAGAACACCTGGTCGCCGAGCTTGCTGCAAATCGCGGCATAATCGAAGCAGCAAATCTATGGGATGACGACATACTCGATGTTGTGTCAAGTATCTGTTTCCGACGCAATCATTTATGTATTGGCACAGTAAGTTCTCCTATCATATGTAATATCGTGATGTATGCATTTGATGAACATTTTACCAATTATTGCAATCGTCGTAATTGGAAGTATTCAAGATACGCCGATGATATTTACATATCTGCACAAGAATATCTACCTTCTTCTTTGCAGAGTGAAGTTAATGAAAAATTACACGAGATAGGTTTTTCTTCTAATGCATATAAATCATGGTTCTGTTCAAAAAAATGCCGGAGAGAGATTACTGGCCTGATATTAACAGAAACCGGAAAAGTTTCGGTCGGTCTGGAAAAGCGATTAGCCATAAAGAAAATGGTATATGAGCGCATTATGCATGGTCGGGGAGATCCAGACACTATTTTAGGAAGTTTAGCGTTTCTAAAAGATGTCGAACCAAACTCATACAATAGTCTGCTCATCAAATATGCGGCATATTGTGACGGAGATGTAATTGACGCAATTAAAACCGGGCCTAAACCACACCGCGTAATTACGCTTGATTTACCTGATATCTAAAATCCTCACTCTTCGTCGCTTTTATTGCACATAGGTTCAAGATCAAGATATGTTTAAACGAAACGATCTTTTGCAGATGTGTACCATCGTGATATCCGGATTTGCTTGGCATCTATAGTGTTGCGATATTCCAGTGAAAAGCCCTGTAACCATGCCGGTTACAGGGCTTTTCTTCTGCGCCAGAACGGGGATTTGACCATAATTTTGACCACAAACACGCCGGTGCTTACTGACCGCGCGGGCTGTCACTCCTCCACCAGCGGCGGCTCAAAGCTCTCAATAGCACTACGAAGCTTGGCGTGACGGATGACAAAATGTATGGCGGGTGATTTTTCCTTGGACACCATGGCCCACCGCCCCTCGTGCATGACGATCTGCAAATTGCGGAAGGTGCTGTCGGCGGTCAGTTCCAGGCGGCAGCGCGGGTGCACTGCCGCGAACTGTTCTGTCTGACCGATGTGTTCCAGATACTCCTGATAGGTATACGGTATATCACGTTCATAGAACGATCCTGACAGGGGCAGGGACATCGGGTATCGTTCAAAGGCTTCCTCTGTCAGTCGGGGCAGAGCCAACACCATTTCATTGTCCCGCAGGATGGTTTCGGCCTGCTCCCGGCGGCTTTTGGCGTGGGCCAGGATACGCTCCTGATCCGGCGCAGGCACATCGTGTCTTTGCAGCACCGCCGTCAAAAACGCGGGGTACGCGGTATACAGCGGCGGCGCCGATAGGACACACCGCCGTCGGCCGGGGGTGCGGCTGTCCGCCAACAGAAACGCGTTCAGCCGGGAAGCGCCGTCGGCACGGTATATCTCCATCAGCGGCTTGGCGTTCTCCAGCAGAGCGTCGGCCCGACGGCGGTAATAGGCCACCTCTGCGCGGTTGTTGGTCAGGTAATACCGCCCCTCGCTATGGTGGCCGGACACAGCCTCACCGGTCAGCGCGGCTGTGCCGGATACCCGCAGGAAATGCAGGAACACACCGCCCTGGGGCGCTTTGAAGTAATACGGCTCGATCTGGCCGGTCATATACATGGGGATGAAGCTCTCCAATCCCAGCATCATCTCCGGCAGATTGCGGTCAATGTTGTGGATGATCTGCAGCCGCAGACCTTTTTTCAGCAGCAGCGCCATGCCGAACATCCACTTCTTGGGGAACTCCTGGTCCTTGGCCATCTCTGTCATGGGCATATCGCTGTACAAAAACACCGGCTCTGTGGAGCGCGACAGCACCGCCGCCTTCATAAAGTCCAGCTCGCTGTCCATCATCTGCCGCAAACCGGAGTAACTGCGGCTGGTGGGCAGCTGGAAGGGCGCCACAGGGACCTTCAGCTCGTCAAAATGGACGGAGCGTATGTACGCATTCAGATCGAACTCATCCAGCTTGGTCAGGAAGCGGGAGACGCTGTCCTCCCGGGGCGCATGGCTGCCCAGCAGCCAATCCTGCACCCGCCGGCAATAGGCGGCGCGGTCGCCGAGATCTTCAGCGGCACAGCCCAGCAGCGCGGCGGCCACTTCCCACTGGGCGGGGCCGTCCATCTCCCGGGAAACATAGGACGCCACGGCGGCGGCGAACTGCTCCGGCTCCGCCGGCTGACGCTCGCCCCGGCGGAAGCGGAAGATGGCGGACGGGTCGTAGTTGGCACGGCAGGCGCCGCGGGCAGTAAACCAGCTATTCTCTCCGGGTCGATACCGACAGGGGTAAGCCGCAGCAGCGGCAAGCAAAAACGCCGCCCGAAAGGGCGGCGTTTTTGTCGATTTCGCACACGCGGAAAAACAAGCGTCATATCGGTGGAAATACCTTAAGACCCGCGAACCGAGTCATACTTGGAATTGCCCAAAGCGCTGAGGTAGGCGTCGTAGGCCTCCTCTAACGAAGAAAACGCTTCTCCGTTTTTCAGAATCTGCTTATACTGGTTTTGCGAAGTAAGTGATTGGGAAACGGCGACATATTCGCTGCCGTTTTTCGTCCTCTTGCCGGTCGTGGTTTCGGAAACATAGTACTTCCCGTCCCCGGTCTGGATGATCACGGGAATTTCCTTTCCGGCTCCGACTTCGTTAGTGTTCAGAGAGGTCCAGAAAAGGTATCGGTTTGCATCTTGTCCATCTTTTCCGCTGCCAAGAAAGGCCCATGTGCAGTCCGGCTGCTGCAGGAGACTGTTGTCCGAATTTTTGATCGCTTCGGAAATAGCCGGAACATAATCTGAATACGGACACCTGGAGTCAAACTCGAAGTTAAGGTGATCTTTTACAGCGCCGTTTTTCCAAAAGTCTGTACTATATAGAAGTTGGAAGAAATCCGTCACGCTTGTGTTAAATGGATACTTGGGGTCAGAAGGGTCGGCTTTCCCGCTCCAAGTCAGAATAATTCCGTAATTCTTATCATATGAAACAACACAGGTTCCATTCGGCGTAGCAACGCCTTTCCAATTATCTGTGTCTCCTTGCTTTTTATAGTGGACGATACCGCCGATATTCACGGGGTCCAATGACTGCCAGTCCGCCTGCTTCTGCTTCAGATCGACCGTGACCGTGGCCTCAAAATTTCCGAGCTGCGCCTCTGTGGAGACCTGTGCATACGCGGCGCGTACATTCGCAAGGTCTGTGGCCTCCCTGCTCTTTTCAAGCTGTGACGCAAATACCGGAATCGCGATCGCGATCAGTACGGCAATGAGCGCAATGACGATCAGCATTTCCATCAATGTAAATCCGCTGCGATTTCGTTTCATATGATCCCTACTTTATCTTTGATAGGACAAACACATGGTGCACCCATCATGAATTGTTATTTTTAGAGTATAACACACCGCTGCCGAAAAATAAAGTAATCAAATGAAGCCAAAAAAGGATTTCTGCGAAAACTCTGCTTTTTTCGATCCCACTTTTCAGCCGCACCGGTATTTCGCCATCGGAGAGCCACGTCTGTGCGATCATAGTCCCGATCCCAGGTAACAAACTGGATGCCGTGTTTACTATGCGTTCCCGCCAGTATCGTGCCATTGAAGTCGGCAAGGATGCGGTAGTCACCCTCCAGCCCGCTGGCTTCGGGCTGCGGAGCAGTTTCCATCGCAGTCATGTACTCCAGCGTTCGGGCGGCGATGTCCTCATCACGTGGCTCGACTCGCTACCGGCATCCCACGAATGGCAGAGCCATTCGCAGGAGCCCTGCCGGACCTCTTGATTTAACGCGCTGCGCGCAGGTCGAGGCAGCGAGTTTTTCCTGATACCGCAAGGAAGGGGGAGTGTGAGGGGGGAACCTTTGACGGGTTCCCCCACTCGCGT
>ENA-OUQG01001665-OUQG01001665.1-human-gut-metagenome-genome-assembly--contig:-NODE-1665-length-11596-cov-3.442509_pt1 | contig 11596 bp, 5 predicted proteins | sample MGYA00237943_ERZ548823 | MGnify/ENA primary metagenome ERZ548823 (study PRJEB26490, sample SAMN05194731) | human gut metagenome | biome: terrestrial biome; feature: human-associated habitat; material... | reverse complement strand
GATAGGAGTCCGTCTCGTGGGCTCGGAGATGTGTATAAGAGACAGGCGGTATCGTGTCGGTCAACGGCAGCAACAGCCAAATCAGCGGCATGACCAATACGGGTCTGGTCGCGGCCTTTGGAAAGAACGCGGCCTACGTCGGCGGCATCGTCGGCGTCAATGATGCCGACTGGGGCGGCAGTCAAGACCCGAAAGCCACAGCCACCGTGCAGAACTGCGCCAACCGTATGTCCGGCGACAACGCCACCGACACCCGCCGCATCAACCTGTTAAAGGAGCTGAGCATCCCCGCGGGCAGCTCCGCGGGCGACTACGCCGACTACGTCGGCGGCATCGCAGGCTGCAACGGCAAAAACGGCGTTGTGACGTGGGATACAAGCACCCCGACGCTGGGTGCCATCCTGTACGGCAACAACTACGTGGGCGGCGTGGCCGGTTATAACGATGAAAAGGCGATAATCTCCAACACCTCCGGCCAGAAACTGACCATCAGCGGCCAGATCGTGGCGGCGGGCAAGGCTGTCGGCGGTATGATCGGCCTGAACTGCGCGCCGGAACTGCCCTCCGCCACTGTGAAGGTCAGCCGCGTGGCAGGTCAGCAGCTTGTCGGCGGCGTCATCGGCGCCAACCTGCCGGTGGGCGGCTTCACCGTGGCGGGCGGCGCGTTTAACACAGATGTGGCCTCGGGTCGTGTCGAGGCCGACGCCGTCGCGGGCGGCATCATCGGCTACAACCGTCTGCTGGCGGCCAAGCCCGCAAACGTTACGCTGGCGGCGCTGCTGCCGACGATTGACAAGAGCACCGGCGTGCTGACCGACAGCACCGACGCGGAAACGGAAACGAATACCACAATCACCCTGACCGGTTTCCAGAACATGCTCAACCTGCAGGCCGACATCTACGTCGGCGGCATCGTCGGCGCAAACGACGCCAATACGAAGCTGACGATTCAAAATGCAACCAACGGCGCAACGCAGAACGCCCTGTCCGTCGGCGGCCTGAACCCGTCCAACAACGGCGCGTTTAAAAACGGCGTATCGCTGAACGCGCTGGCCGATGGCCGCTATGACTTTGGCACCGCGCACGGCGCACTGGCGGGCGGTATCATCGGCTATGCCACACCCAACACAACGCTGAAAGACTGCACAAACTACGGCACAGTGGCTCACAAGTGCGCCGCGGGCGGCTTTGCGGGCTGGAACGAGGGCACGATCACCGGCGGCAGCATGGAGGCGTCCCTCGGCAACCGTGAAAACGGGTATACCTATCTGGGCGGCGTTGCGGGCGTCAACGGCGGTCTTATTCAGTCTGCCTACCCGGCGCAGGGCTGTGCCGTGCGCGGCGACAGCTATGTCGGCGGCATTGCGGGCGTCAACCTGGGCGGTGACGCTGACGCAAGCACCCGCAAGGGCCTCATCTGCACAGAGAACAACAGCACTGGCACGGTGGAGGCCAACCAATATGCGGGCGGCGTGGCCGGTGCCAACGTCGGCAATATCTCGCTGTCCGGCCAGCTGCAAAGCAGTGTCACCGCCAACAAGTATGCGGGCGGCGTGACCGGTATCAATACGGATAAGGGCAGCATTTACGGCGATGAAAACGCCAACGGCGCGGTCGGGGGCAGCGTCATTGCCGCCAACTACGCGGGTGGCGTGGCCGGTACGAACCGTGCCGAAATCACCCGTGTGGATAACCACGCCTCGGTGCGCGCCAGCACACAATATGCGGGCGGTATTGCGGGCGAGAACGCCGCGGGCGGCAAAATCAGCGCCTGCGTCCATGCCCAGAATCAGGTCTACGCCACCAACGGCGAGGCGGGCGGCATCGCGGGCAATAATAATAAAGACGCGCTGATTGAGAATGTGCAGGTCCGCGCCGACGTCACCGCGGCCAACGGCACGGCGGGCGGCGTCACGGCCACGAACTTCGGCACCATCGGCCAAGGCAGCGGGCTGGAAAGCAGCAGCAGCGTAAGCAACTGCACGATCACCGGCACATCGGAGAGCATCGGCGCTGTTGCGGCGTACAACGGCAAGGACGCGACCATCCGCAATGTGAAGCTGGCGGCAAACGCCAACGTGCAGTTCAGCACCCCGGCGGTCACCATCGGCGGCCTTGCGGGCATGAACGAGGGCACCGTCACCGGCTGTCAGGTCGGAAACGGCGCGCTGACGCTGGACAACGGCCTGCGCGCGGGCACCAACACCGTCACGCTGGGCGGTGCGGTGGGCCGCGCCACGGAGCACGGCAAGGTCAGCAGCACCAACGTTCTGCTGGACCTTACACAAAATCTTGATAAATATACAAATTTGGGCGGCGTCGCAGGCCAGAACGACGGTACCCTGGAGCAGTGTATCTATTCCGGCACGATGGGCGGCAACGCGGGCGCGGACGGCCTTGTCTCCGTCGGTGCACGCAGCACCGGCAGCACGGTGGGCGGCATTGCCGGTCTGAACAACAACACAATCACCGGCTGTGAGGTCAAATACATCAAACTGCAGGTCAGCGGTATCAGCAACATCACCACGACCCAGACCGCAGACGAAAAGCTCGCCAGTGCCAGCCATGTGGGCGGCATTGCGGGCCGCAACAATGCCAAAATCACCAAGAGCTATGTCGCCACCGAGCGCAACGGCAACGCGGGCAGCATCATCACGGCGCGTTACGGCTTTGTGGGCGGCGTCGCGGGCTCCAACAACGGCACTATCAAGGGCAGCGGCAGCAAAAAAGCGCTGGTCAGCGGCGACACAACAAAACCCGCCCTTGTTGCGCAGGTTGAAAAATGGCTGGGTGCGGAAGATGCCAATGCTGGCATCAACAGCATGGCGGCAGAGCTGACCACAGGCAAGACCTACGCGGGCCTCAAGGGCGTTGACACTGTGTCTGTACAAGGCTATGGGAATGTCTATAGCCAAAGCGGCCTTGCCGCCAATGATCTGCTTGTCGCCCTGCGCGGCAGCAACAACAGCGAGACCGTCCGTGCCGACGGTTATCTGGGCGGTCTGGCAGGCTTTAACTCTCTCCGCGGTACAATCGACACTTCCGCCACCGGCCAGTGGTTTGTCTATTCTGACAATGCGACAACGGCATCCACCGTCGGCGGTATTGTCGGCCAGAACGAATCCAACGTCACAGACAAAAGCGTGCTGGACACTGTGGTAAACTGTGCCGCCGTGCGCCGGTTTACGTGCGTGAATAACAAGAATGATACAGACAATGACAACATTTACAAGAACGGCAGCCGTGTTGTTGTCCATGTGGGCGGTGTCATTGGCCAGCAGCAGAACCGCAGCGATGACCGGTGGTCTGTCAGCAAGGTAGTCAACTGCGGCAGTGTGTTCAACAGCCGCTCGGCCAACGTGGGCGGCGTGATCGCCTATTGGCTGGACTACGGCGGAACCGTGCAGAAATGCTTCAATTTTGGCAAAATCACAACAAACACGAACGACAAAAACAGCGGTTACGGTGCAGTCGGCGGTATTGTCGGCTTTATTGACCAGCCTATTTCCGGCGGCACCACAAATGTGCTTTCCTGCCGTAACTACGGTCAGATTTGGTATAAATCATACGGCGCAGGCGCAAATGACTGCGCGGGCATTATCGGTAAAATCGAGATGAAGAAGGTCACCGATATTATGACGCTGAACATCATCGACTGCGTCAATAGCGGTGCAATCAAGGCAGCGTCGCAGGCAGTCGGCATTCTGGCATGGATCGGCCCGTACGACAAGGGGAACATTGATAATGTTACGGTAAATATTGACCGCTGCCGAAACCTTAATACAGACTTTACGTGTAAAGAAAATAGAATGATTGGCATTGTCGGCAGCCGCGGTGATGGCTCTCGGTCGAAAGAAGCAACCAATGTCACAAACTGCTTTGCGACGGTTGGTGTTGGTACAGGTTGGTATCCTATTGCCTATTTGTACAATGCAAATGAGAATGTCACCGGCCATGGCAACTATTATATTGAAGATTCCGACGGTAAAGGCGAGAGCTTTTATAAAAAGAATGAGCGTAAACTGACCACGACAAAACCAGCCCAAAAAACACGTAACTGGAATAGTCCTAACTATGACCCGGCCTACAATGAAACAAAGTGGGATTCGCACTCGGAAAAAGTAAAAGCACACCGTCTGTACATAGGCTATAACGTCGATGATAAAACCCATCCTTATATTGCATTCCTGCCCACTTTGGCAAAGGATGGGAACGGTGCAGCGTACAGTCTGTGGTGGATTCGCGGCCGTGATGCTCTAGAGGAATGGGGTGCCAAAGCAAACTCTGCCTACATCAAGGCCGTCGGTAACAAAGCCTACATTTTCGATGACACCGGCGCGGGCGATGATAACAATCCCGGCAACCAGAGAGCGACTGTGATGCTGCAATTCGGCGAAGCCGCGAACAGCGAGGACAAAAACGACGTTGATATTGCCGACATCACCGACGAGGTCATCCAGAACTACTATAAGTACGTGCTGGACAGCACCAAGCCCGCCCAGCCGGGAGCAATCCAAGTCACGGGCAGGCAGATCACGGGCACAGATAACAACGTCTATGGCCGTTACGAGGTTACGTGGGACGAGCCTGCCGATGGGGAGGCCAGCCCCGCCGCTTACTACCGTGTGGAGATTCTGCCCTGCGATGCCGTAGGCAACATCACCGGGGTCGCCTACCTGACCGCGGACGTCTACCAGCGCAGCTATACCTTTGTGGCTGATAAAGAGTGGACGGGTAACTTCGTCGTGCGTGTAACGCCCTACAATACCAACGACGACCCGACGCAGTCCGACCACCCCCAAATCAGTGACGTGCAGACCTTTATGCACGCCCTGCCGACACCGGAGATTGAGTTCCGGCTGGTAAAGCGGAATAACGGCGGCTTTGACTGGAATCAGTGCCAGACGCCGGATGAAAAATCGAGAGAATTCAAGTATGAGGTTGTTGCGGTGCTGAAAAACTACACCGAATACCCGACAGACGAGGCTTGGACCGTCAAGCTGACCGATGGAAGGCATACTTATTATTTCAGCAGACAGGATGGCAAGCAGTACATCCGCCTGACCCAAAATTTGGAACGCACTTTGACGCTTACGGCGTTGGCAACCCCGGTCAACAGCAACAGCACAAAGTATCTGCGCTCGGCCCAGTACAAGTCAGAGACCTATCTCCCGTCCCAGTGGCGTGACCACAACGGCGATAACGGCAAGGACGAGGACGGTCTGCCGCTGGGCACGCTGAAACAGGACGGCGACACGGAGTATGTGACCTACACCGGCCAGACAGCGGAGAGCTTTGAAGCAACCGTGAAGTTCAGCTTTACCCCGAAGGTCGAGAGCGACAGCAGCGAGCACGGCAGCCCGACCTACCGCGTCATGCTGCTGGCAAAATATCTGGGCAATGACGAAGTCAACGGCGTATCTTTGAACGGCCAGTACATCACGCTGGCCGCGCGGGAAAGCATTGTGACAGAGTCTCCCGTCACCTTCAACCTGAACAGCCTGCCGTCGGATGCTATGACGAACTACACCGACTTCCTCGTTGTCGCGGTGCCCGTCACCAGCGGCAAGGGCGATATGAAGTATCGCTGGGATGCCAAGGCAGACGAGGTGTCCGCAGCCATCGTCAGCCACGCGAACGAGACAAACGACACCAACAAAGAAATCTGGTGGAAGAACGGCTATGAGATCGTCCGCACGGGCGAGCACAGCTATACCTATGCCCATCTGACGCCGCTCTGCTTCTCCGACGTGAACCGTGATAAGAGTGGGTGGGCAGAACAGGCCACGGTAACGACCCCGCAGATCATCTTCAAGCAGCTGAACCTGAATGTCCTGAAAGCCCCGACGCTGGCCGAAACCATTGAGGACGGCGTAGTGGATAACAACAATCAGCTGACCTACACGTTCGAATGGACACAGGACGACATGCAGGCCACTGACGCAGCCCCCGACTACCAGATCAAGCTCTACGGCTTGCTGACGGACGAGAACGGCAATGTGACCGGTCAGGAGCAAATTGCGCTGAAGGATGGCGTAAATCTGGCCGACAAGGTTCAGAACAGCAGCAACAGCTTTACCTTGCCTGTCAACGTGGATACCATGCTGGCCAACGGCAGCGACAGCTGGCGCTATGACAAGGTCCGGCTCGAGGTCACCCGCGTGGCGGCAGCTGGCACCACCGAAATCGGCGCGTCCGCTGTGGCGGATTACAGCGTTAAGCAGCGCCTGCCCGGCATCAGCGCGCCGAGCTCCATCACCCGCGTCAACGGCGAGACCGACAACGCGGATGCCCTGCTCTACACGGTCAGCTGGTCGCCGTCCGACGACGAGCGCATTGACCACTATGACCTGTGCGTCGTCGATGACGGCGGCAATACTGTGCTGACGCTGCCCACCACGGGCAATGTCGGCAGCCTGACGCTGGATCTGGAGCAGTATCAGGGCGTTGCGATGAGCTTCCGCGTCATTGCCCGCCGCAAGGACGACAGCTGCTTTGACGGCCCGGACGGCGCGTTGAGCCAGTCCGAGACCATCGTCCGCCGCGCCGCTGCGCCCAAGGTTACGGCCAGCAGCTTTGCGCCCGCCAGCCCGAATCAGGAGACGTTCCTGAACGACCTCAAGCTCAACATGACGCTGACGGAAGCCGCACAGGGCAATGTCTACTTTACCGGCTATATCTTCAGCAACGAGAACAATTACAATACAATTGCCGATTTGGCCAGGACATGGCAGAATACCCCCACCGGACAGGACAAGTACACGGCCCAGCAGGAGTTGACCAAAAAACTGGACGAGATGCTGAACAATGGCAGCGCCGAGCTGGTCATCCCGAAGGACAGCCGCACGGTGGGCGGGAGCGCCAGCGTCAACGACACCACCGCCAGCTATACCTTTGTGCCCGACGGCAACGGCTTTACGCTGACGCCCGACCATGCAAAACAATACCTGCTGCCCGCGGTGCGCGTTATGCCCACCGACGGCACGACAGCGTCGAACTGGTTCTACTTCCTGCAGGATGCCGCAAAGGCACAGCTGCCGGCCATCACGCTGGACGCCCCCGTGGACGAACCGGAACGCGCGCTTGGCAATGCCGTTTACACGCAGGAAGTCAACCTGTACAACGACCCCGAGTTTGCCGTCGAGCGCGGTAAGGCCTCGCTGGAGCTGCGCCGCTTTACGGTGGAGTGGACCGCGGTGAACAAGTACACCCAGGCCGACGGCACGGTGCGCAACCTGACCGACAGCTATACCTTTACCGTCACGCCGCTGGACAAGGACAAAAAGCCCTACATCATTACGGTGACGACCTACGACAGGGACGTGACGGACGAAGACGGCAATGTCACGCATAAGCGCGGGGAAATCAAGACCGTTACCAAGACGATTGGTGATAAAACAACCGACATCGACCCGACCAACGACGTAAATGAGACTGGCGAAGTCACCCGCATCTGGTACGACCTGAGCGTTGAGCCTGTGACCGACGAGAACGGCAACGTGACAGGCTGGGAAACGAAACCCTATGGCGTCACCGGCACGGTGGAAATAGAAGGCGGTACGCTGTACTACAAGGCACAGACGGTTCCCATGCTGGAGCTGGTGCAGGAGGACGGTGCCGAGCCTGTTTACCGCATCACCCTGCCCGAGCTGCAGGAAAAGGTGCAGGACGACTCGATCGCTCTGCAAAAGTTCACCGCAAGTGTGATGCTGCAGACGCTGGCGCACTCGGATAACAATGGTAAGACCGTCGAATCCGGCACGGTCAAGGTCCCCGTCAACGAGACGAACACCGCCGATGCGGCGGAGGATGCCCAGAGTATGGACTCCGCGGAGAGCGTCGCGCCCGCCGAGACCGCAGAAAGCACGGCGGCGGAAAGCGCCCCCGCAAGCGTGCCCCCGGTCCTGATGCGGGCCCGTGCGGCACTGCCCATGGCGACCACGGAGACTGCCGCTGCCCCGGATGAGACGGACGCGACGGAAACCGCGCCCCCCGGAACGGACGGAAACAAGCGACGCATCGTAATTTTATTTCAGGAAAGAAGGTGGCATTATGCACCGCAGGGCACGCAGCATTCTGCGCGGGGAGCAGGGGCTTTCGATGATACTGGTCCTCTGCATCGGCGCACTGTTTGTGGCGCTGTCGGCAGCGCTGGTCTATGCGGCCTCCGTGCTGACGGCCAATGCCAACCGCCAGCTGCTGGAACAGGAAGCCTACCAGCTGGCAACCAGCTTTTCCGACGTGCTGGAAGGGGAGCTGAACAATAAGGACAGCAGCTTTGCCAAGTTCGTCAATGAGCAGTTCATGTTCTCCCAAAGCTACGGCAAGGACATCTATGATTTGGAATCCCAGCCCAAGGAGTTCGCCTGGAAACCGAAAGGCAGCCAGCCTGATGGCGGGGCCGAGGCCATCACAGTAACACTGCGCCGCCGCCCGGGCGACGGTGCCGACAAGCTGAACCAAACGGCGAACAGCACCAGTGCCACAGACCTGCGCAACCTGCTCGACACATTGGAAGGCGAAAACCGCAAGGGCATGGAGATCGTCGATTTACAGCTGGATATTACAGTGACAGTCACGAAAAACGGCGAGAGCTTTGCCTTCACGCGGACCTATGACCGCACGGTAAAGTACAGCAGCAGCAGCGACAAGTCAACAAGCAAGGTGTACTACACGGTAAATGGCGGAACAACGAAGTATTACCGTGAGAGTGACCTGACATTTGTTGCCGCCGGTAAAGATAAATTGGAAATCAAAGACGATAATATCAAAAACAACCGCCTGACGTTCCATTGCGACACCAGCCAGCAGCCCGATTCCATCACCTACACCCGCGGTGCCAAACAGAGCACCGGCACAACACAGGAGTGACCCGCTATGAAACATACTTTACAAAGTCAGCGCGGCGAGACCATTGTGGAAGTGCTTGTGTCGTTCCTGCTGCTGATGATTTTTACGTCGATGTTCGTCGTTTCGCTGCGGTACGCCCGCGCCATGTCTCAAAAGGCCGAGTCGCTGCGGGAGACAGCCTATGCCTTCTGCGCCGGGCTGTACCCGGCCAATAACGCGGTCCCCAACTGGGTGAATGAGCGGGATGGGCTGGAGTTCTCCTTTGGCGATTACAATGAATTTACGGTGAACGGCGTCGAGCTGGACAGCGTGGAGACAAGCGCAAAAGTTACGGAAAACGGCCAAGAAACGACGGAACAGCACAAGTTTTACCGCTACAGCAAGAGCACGGCAGAAGGGACGACCAACCCATGAAGCAGCGTTTGAAAAACCAGAACGGCACAACGCTGGTGGAGCTGATCGTCTGCATGGTGCTGCTGGCAATCTTTACGCTGGCGGCGGTCACGCTGATACAGCCCAGCGCACAGGCGTACATGGACATCCAGCAGCAGACCCGCGCGCAAAATCTGGCCGATGCGCTGATCGAGACGATTCGCGGCGAGGTGCTCGAGGCGAACGGCTATATCCGCTTCACCGACGGTGCGACGGACCCGGGCGATTTGGATAAGGTTTTTGCGCCCAAGGGTGACGACTACAGCCAGGGCACGGCATTGGAATTCAGCGTCTACCCCAACCACATTGAGCTGATCGACAAGGACTGTGTGCCGATGCTGACAAAGACAGACGGCACGGCACTGCTGACAGCGGAACAGGCCAATGCGCTGAACGGCTACCTGCACATGCGCTTTTACCGCGATGAACTGAATGGCGCCGGGCACTACGGCAACCCGCAGCACACAAAAGAGAACAAGGACGCGGATGGCAACGTGACGGGCACGCTGCCCTACGTTGCCTACGGCTACACAACGGCCTATCCCCGGGATGCCTATATGGGGCTGTTCATCAGCGAACTGCATTTCTACGCCCGCAGCTGGACGCAGGACGGCGACGAAACCAAGACCCCGCGCATTACGGCTATGACGGTGGTGCTGACTGTGGCCAAGCGGGACGCCGACAACCGGATCGTGCCGCTATGCACCCAAAAAGCCATTGTGCAGTTGCCCGGTGAGCCGGTCATCCTGTATGGACCCGGCACCTGGGACGGCAAGGCATCGTCGGAGTCGTGAGCGGTGCCCTCCGGGACGATTTTTGAAAAGTTTATTACAATCCCGGCGGATGTACTGGACAAATTCAAATGGACTTGTTATACTTTAAAACATGAATACCTGTGTGCCGGACAAAAATGTAGGAACGTCATGGGCATCAGAGCAGAGAGGATGACTAGGATGGCAACAATTGAAATCAAAATGCTGGGCGGCTTTGAGATCCGTGTGAACGGCAAGCCCGTGCTGGCACAGCTGGCGCAGTCCCGCAAGGCAACGGCGCTGGTGCAGTATCTCGTTTTGCGGCGCGGGGAGCGCGTCTCCCATAAGGTACTGACCGATACCTTGTGGGCAGGGGAGCGGTCCACCAACCCGGACATGGCCCTGCGCGCCATCTTGCATCGCTTCCGCCTTATGATCGACGCGGAGGGTCTGGATGAGATGAAGGACTGCATCGTGACCAGCCGCGGCTACTACCAGTGGAACCCCCATCTGGATTGCAGCGTGGATGTGTTTGAGGTCAACGACCTGTCGGAGCTGGCCCGCAAGGAGAGCGACGCCGAGAAGCGCAGCCGCATTTATGAACAGATCGTCAACCTGTACGACGGGCGCCTGCTGCCGCAGTCTGCGTCCGAGCCGTGGGTCGAAAGCGTCAGCGTGCGTCTGCACGGGCAGTACCGCACAGCCATTTTAAACCTGCTGGAGCTCTGCAAAAAATGGGGCGAGAGCACCCGCATCGTTACGCTGTGTACCCGCGCGCTGGAGCTGGACCCCTACGAGGAGCGCCTTTATCTGGAAAAGATCGTCGCGCTGGAGACGCTGGGTCGCCACGAGGAGGCGGAGGATCTGGCACGCCGCGGCAGCGCCATGGGCTGCCTGCATCATGCCATTGAGCCGGGCCGCGCAGGCTCTGCCTACCGCCAGATGCGCCAGGCAGACCGCAATATGGAGAGCGAGGTCTCCAAGCTGATCTCTGCCCTGCCGGATACCGAGGACACGGGGGCCTGTATCTGCGACTTTGAGACGTTCAAGGAAATTTACCGCGTACAGCGCGGCGTGCAGGTCCGCTACGGTCTGCAGGTATTCCTGGCGATCCTGACCGTGGCTCCCAGCCAGAACACCGATGCTGCCGAGACCTCTCTGATGGTGGAGCAGCTGGGCGATCTGATCCACACGAATCTGCGCCAGTGCGATGTGGCCGCCCGCTACACCGATATGCAGTATGTTGTTATGCTGAGCGGCAGCACCGCCGAGAGCGGCACCGGCCCGCTGGAGCGCATCAAGGCCGCGTTCTACCGCATCCCTGCCCATGGCCGCTACCTGTTGAGCTATAGCCTCTATGTTCCCGAGGCCAAGGCCGACAGCGGGCGCGTCCGCCGCCGCAAAAAGACGGCGAAGAAGGAAAAATAAGTGAGCCGTTAAGCCGTACAGTGAAAGCTGTGCGGCTTTTTTGCTGCACGGACCGGCAAAGAAACGATTGGTAGGGGCGGGCATTGCCCGCCCCAGCGTGTCAAAAACCTCCCTCTGCGAGGGAGGTGCCCCGT
>ENA-OUQG01001661-OUQG01001661.1-human-gut-metagenome-genome-assembly--contig:-NODE-1661-length-11613-cov-9.773317_pt1 | contig 11613 bp, 12 predicted proteins | sample MGYA00237943_ERZ548823 | MGnify/ENA primary metagenome ERZ548823 (study PRJEB26490, sample SAMN05194731) | human gut metagenome | biome: terrestrial biome; feature: human-associated habitat; material... | reverse complement strand
TTCTTCCTCTCTGTCCATTCCCATCAGCCGGTACAATCAACTGCGCAGGGTGGCATACCTCTGCGCCGAGGGATGGGACTCATCTGATGCTGAGCTGGTCAAGGTGGTGTGCGGAGAACTGAATGTATCTGCCAAGGTAGCTGGGGCATTGATAAAAGAATACCGGACGCTGTTTTGCGTCCGGCAGTTAGGTGACGATGTGTTCTCCGTCAGCTGCGGCGGCGATCCTGCCGTGGCCTATGACCGCCTCATGCGCCGGACGCTGCTGATGCAGCGGATGGCGGAGGTGCTGACGCCCAGAGAGCTGAATCTGGTGCGAAGCTACCTTGGCATCGGCCAGTCGGACGAGCTTGGCATGACCTTTCAGGAGTTGGCGATCTATCTCAACTACAACGGCCCCAGTGGAGCGGAGAAGGCGTACAAGGCCGCGCTGCGGAAATTGAAAAGGGACTTGTACGGCGGCGCCTACGGCCAGTGGCTCTCCGCGCAGAAGGCCATCCGCGCCGCCAAAGCGGAGGCGGAGCAGGACGCGGGGCATGATGCAACACCGCAGAGGGCATGGTGGGGGGAACGGGAACTGGAGGATTGATTTCCGTGTAAGACAGCAGCGCTGACCTGCGTTTATGGGGCGCTACACAATGCTGCTGAAAGGTGAGACAGATAATCTCGTGACATTCCAGCAGTTTGTGCGATTGAATCGTATTACCTTAAAGTATTATATTAAAAACAATAGATTATCTGAATGAGGTAATTGATATGATGTTGATGAAATATTATAAAATATACGATGATGAATTATGCCCGTGCGGTAGTGGAAAAACTTATCTTGAGTGTTGTAAAAATCGTAAAGATAGACCTGTAAAGAAAAGTAAGAAGCCTCTTAATATACAAATCATGGAACAGTTCAGAAAAAATCAGATAAAGTGTTGCTTATATCCTGATATACGGGGAAAGTACCCAGCGGACAGAAGGACTTGCTGGCTGCTGCTTCTACGCCAAATGCGACGGCAAAGCCCTCCGCGCCGTCCGGCGGCGCTGACATCGGCTATGCCAAGGCGAAGTCCATCGCCCTGAACCACGCGGGCGTGAGTGAAAATGAAGCGTATGACATGGAGATCGAGCTGGACGACGAGGACGGCACGCTCGTCTACGAGGTCGAGTTCCAGTCCGGTAATGTGGAGTACAGCTACGAGATCAACGCCGTCAGCGGCGCGATCCTCAAGCATGAGACGGAGATAGACGACTGAGAGAAAAGACTGTGCGATAAATGAAACCTGCGGCGCGGCTCCGCAACAGCGTGTTGCTTGCCCCGTCGACCGAGCCTGCGTTATAATGGGCTCGAGGTGATGATCATATGGATACCAAAAATGTGATTTTAGAACTCAGGACAAAGATGGGACTGTCACAGGACGAGCTTGCGGAAAAGGTATTTGTGACCCGTCAGGCGGTCTCCCGTTGGGAAAACGGCGAAACAACGCCGAATATCGAAACGCTGAAGCTGCTTTCAAAGCTCTTTGATGTCTCCATCAATACGCTGCTCGGCTCACCGAGACAGCTGATCTGCCAATGCTGCGGGATGCCGCTTGCGGACGGGGACATCAGCAGGGGGACGGACGGCTTTTTCAATGAGGAATACTGTAAGTGGTGCTATGCCGACGGCGAGTATATGTACCACAATTTAGACGACCTGATCGAGGTCTGCGTGCAGAACATGGCCAGCGAGGAGTATCCCGCCGAGCGGGCGCGGACCTATTTGCAGGACACGCTGCCCAAACTCAATTATTGGAAACGATATGAAAACCTTGGCGGCGCGGAGGCGTTTGAGAAATACAAGCAAGCGCTGATGGACGAATTTAACGATCTGCACATTGACGGGATGCCCAATGTGGAAAAGCTCAACGCGCTTGTAGGCAAGTACATCAACCTTGCATACCGCCTTCCCAACGGGGAAACCGTCAAATTCCTTGACGACCGGGCAACCTATCTTGGCAACCAGATGGAATGTGAATTTGGCGGAGATCGATGCTTCGGCATTGCCGCAAATATGGATTTTCTGCTGGTCTGCACCTATGAGGAAAACGGCAAAAACCCGGAGCTGGTCGTTTACAAGAAGAGATAAGGCGCTCAAAAGCAAACAAAAGTCCTCGGACCGCTGCACCGCAGCGGTCCGAGGACTTTTGCTGTCTGCACAGCCATGTGTGCAGGATCGGAAAGCGCTTAAGGCAGAACTTTCCTCACAGGCAGAGGGTGACCTGAAACACAGTGCCGTCCTCTGCGGAGCTGGACACGGCAATTTCCCCGCCGAGCTTTTCTATCATCTCCTTTGTGATGGCAAGGCCGAGGCCGAAGCTGCCGGACTCGCTTTTCCGGCTCTTATCGCTGCGGTAAAAGCGGTCGAAAACATGGGGGAGGTCTTCCTCCGGGATGGTGCTGCCGAAGTTCTGAACGGAGAGCCGCACCTTTCTTTTATCCTGCGTGAGCGTTAGCTGTACCCGCCCGTCTGCCGGCTCATATTTGAGGGCGTTTTCCAGCAGACTGCTGACGATGCGCTGTAAGTAGTCCGTATTGCCGCGCAGGATGCATGCCTCGGGGAGAGCTGTTTCCAGTGTGACGTGTTTCTCGTAGGCGATGGATTCCATCTCCAGCGCCGCTTTCATGGCGATGGCGGCAAGGTCGAGCTGCTGCATGGAAAGCGCCGCGTCCGGTCGCTCCACATCGGCGAGTGTGAGCATCTGGGAGATGAGCTGCTGCATCCGCTTGGCGGCCTCCTGCGAGCTGTCCACCCAACGGCGGACGCTGCCCACAGGCGATTCTGGGTTCTCTAATAAAATGGCGTTGTTCGCCAGAATCACGGACAGGGGTGTTTTCAAATCGTGGGAGGCGTCTGCGATGAACTGCTTTTCGCGCTGCATGGCTTCCTCCATCGGCCTTGCGGCAAGGGCGGAGAGCCTGACACTGACGGCGAAAAACAGCAGCATGGCGCTAAACCAGATGGCCAGCAGCACCAGCACGAGATTCCCCATGGAACGGGTGATGTAGTCCGTGGAGGCGATGGCGATGCGGCAGGGCTCGCCCCCGCTGCGATAATAGATGACGCCGTGCTGGCGCAGGGTGCCAAAGTCATCCTTCTGGGAAACGATGGTGCTCAAAAGCGACAGCAGTTCTTCCTCTGTAAAGGAATTGTTCGGGGACAAAATTGAGTAGGTTCCGTTCTCGGGGGAGTAGAACACCGTGAGAATGTCTTTTTTCTGCTCTGCGCTCTCCTGATCAGGCTTTTCTTTTGGCGGCTCACCCTTCGGCGGTTGGGAGAAGCCTTGCAGGGGAGCGACCACCTGCTCCATGGTCATGCGCAGACTGTTGTAGTAGTCGTTCACCATATAAATAGCGACTGCCGCCACCATGACGGTCAGAATGATGCCGATGAGCAGCATGTTGAACTGTACAAAGCGTTTCCGATAGGGACTCATGGCGCGACCTCCAAGCGGTAGCCGATTTTTTGTAGGTTCCTGATACTGACCTTGGAGCCGAGATACCGCAGCTTTTTGCGCAGGAAGGAGATGTAGGCCTCTACGTTGTTGTCCGTGGCCTCAGAATCCAGTCCCCACGCGCGGCTGATGAGAATGTCCTTAGAGTAGGTCATGCTCGGCTCGGCGAGCATCAGCCGCGCGAGCGCGAACTCCTTTGGGCTGAGCTGCACGTCCCGCGCGCCGCAGCGAAGCGTGACGGTGTTGAGATCGAGGGTCAGATCCTGAAAGGAAATTTCGTTCAGCACCATCGCGCCCTTCCTGCGGGTCATCGCGCCGACTCTTGCGAGCAGCTCCTCGGGGTCGAAGGGCTTGGTGAGATAGTCGTCCGCCCCGGCGTTCAGCCCTGCCACCTTGTCGGGTACGGTGGTGCGGGCGGTGAGCATCAGCACGGGGGTCTGCACGCCCTCGCTCCGCATCTGCCGCAGTACGCTGAGCCCGTCCAGCCGTGGGAGCATGATGTCCAGCAGGACAAGGTCATACGCGCCGGCGCGGATATAGTCCAGCGCGGACTGGCCGTCCGCCACCCGGTCCGCGCTGTGTCCCGCCTTGCGGAGAATGTGCGCCACCGCCTCCGCCAGGGCGGTTTCGTCTTCTACAATGAGAATATTCAAAGGAATCCCTCCTTATCTTTGTCAGTTTATCATTGTACGCAAGATTCTGAAAGAGTTCTGAAAAAAGTTTACATTCGCTTTTCAGCGCTTTTTCAGAAGCGTATGGATAATGAGGGACAACAAAAGCAAAAAGGAGACCGTACAATGGAACCCTATCAGGCCGTATTCAAACGGAAGGAAGTAAAGTATCTGCTGACGGAGGCGCAGCTTTTCGCGCTGCGTCCGGCACTGGAAGCGCACATGGAGCCGGATGATTTTGCCCACAGCAGTATTTATAACCTCTATTACGACACGCCGGATTTCCGCTTGATCCGCCGCTCGCTGGAAAAGCCCGCCTACAAGGAAAAACTGCGCCTGCGCAGCTACGGCGTGCCGGATGAGGAAACGCAGGTGTTTCCCGAGATCAAAAAGAAGGCGCGGGGCATCGTCTATAAGCGCCGCGTGTGTATGCCCTACGGCGACGCGCTCCGCTATTTGTCGCGCAGGCAGCCCGGCGGCGATGGGCAGATCTTTCAGGAGTTCAACTGGCTGCTCGCCTCTTACGGCAGCCTTGCACCGCGCATCTTCCTCAGCTATGAGCGGGATTCATGGAAGGGAAGGGGAGACGCCTCTCTGCGCTTGACGCTGGACCGTGAGATCCTCTGGCGCACCGAAGCGCTGGATCTGCGCCGCGGCGCGTGGGGCGAAGCGCTGTTGGAGCCGGGGCAGGTGCTCATGGAGGTAAAAATCGCCAACGCCGCCCCGCTGTGGCTGGCGGAGGCGCTTTCGGAAAACGGGATTTTCCCCATCTCGTTTTCCAAATGCGGCAGGGCGTTCGAAACGCTCTGCAAACATAAACTCGATGAAACGGAGATGAGACGCTATGCTTGACGGGATTTTTGCTTCTCTTTATTCAACTTCGGTGACCGTGCCGGTGTTCCTCGCAGTCTGCCTGCTCTCGGTGGCGCTGGGCTTTGGCATCGCGCTGGCCTACCGGAAGATCAGCAGCGAGGGCGGCACGATGGTCTCCGCGCTGACGGTGCTGCCCTTTCTGGTGCAGCTCGTGATCCTGCTGGTCAACGGCAACCTTGGCGCAGGCGTGGCGGTCGCGGGCGCGTTCAGCTTGGTGCGCTTCCGCTCTGCCCCTGGCTCCGCGCGGGACATCATGGCGATCTTCCTCGCCATGACCGTGGGGCTCTGCTGCGGCATGGGCTACTGCGCCATGGCGGTGCTGGCGGCAGTCGTGACCTGCGGTATTCTGCTGCTGCAAGGGGGGCAGGCAGCGGATGCCCGCGAGCGGGACATTCGCGTGACCGTTCCGGAAAATTTGGATTACAGCACCCTGTTTTCTGACCTTTTTGCGGAGCACACCATCTCTTATAAACTGCTGCGGGTCAAGACTGTGAACATGGGGAGCCTGTATAGCCTCCACTATCGGGTCACGCTGAAGGATGCGGACAAGGAAAAAAACTTACTGGACGCGATGCGTTGCCGCAACGGGAATCTGGAAATCTCCTGCGGCATCGCCGCGGACGGCAGACAGGGGGACATGTTATGAAACAATCAGCAATTGTTCTTGCGCTGGCGCTTGCCTTGAGTCTGCTCTCGGGCTGCGCCGCCGACCAAAAAGAGAATACCGCAGCCGTCAGCGGCACGGAAATTCAATTCAGCGACGGTAAGATCACGGCGGCTTCCGCAGACGGTGTGGAGATCGACGGAACGGATTTGAACATCACTGCCTCTGGTACTTACGTGATCTCCGGCAACTGCGCCGATGGCAGCGTGACGGTAGAAAAGGGTACAGACGGCGTGACGCTCGTGCTGAACGGGTTGACGCTCACCTCGGAAACCACCGCTCCTATCGTCTGCGGCAAGGGAAGTGAGGTCACCATTGAAGTCGCCGCAGGGACGGAAAACACGCTGACGGATACGGAGAGCAACAACGACGAATCCGGCAATGTCGACGCAGAAAACGCCGTCATCAAGTGCAAGGACGGCTCGCAGGTCGTACTCTGCGGCGCGGGAACGCTGAACGTGCAGGCGAACGGCAAGAACGGCATCAAGTCCGGCGCAACCACGGAGGACGGCGAGGCCTCTTTGACCATCCGAGACCTGACACTGAACATCAATGCGCCGGTAAACGACGCGGTGAACGCGGAGGCAGCGCTGGATGTGGAGAGCGGCATGCTCACCCTCTCGGCGGGCGACGACGCGCTGCACTGCGACTATGCCTTAAATATCGGCGCAGAGGGGACGGATGGCCCCAGCGTGACCGTCACCTCCTGCAACGAGGGACTGGAGGGCGCCGCAGTCAATGTCTTCTCCGGCAGCATCAGCATTCAATCCACGGACGACTGCATCAACGCCGCCAATGCCGACCTGAGCGGATATTCCTATGAACTGAACATTTTCGGCGGGACGATCACGGCGCACTCCGACAGCGGTGACGGCTTTGATTCCAACGGCGATCTGACGATCTCCGGCGGCTATGTGACCGTCTGGACCGCCAACGCCGCGGACAACGAGCCCTTGGACGCGGATGGCACGGTGACCGTTTCCGGCGGCACGGTGCTGGCGGCGGGCGGCAGCGGCGGCATGGGTATAAGCCTTTCGGCCAGCCAGTCCTGCGTGATTTTCGGCGGCACGACGGGAATGCCGGGCAAAAATATGCAGAACGGGCAGCCCGGCGCAGGCGGACAGCCCGATGGGAAGGAACCGCCCAGCGACGAAGAACGTCCCGATGGGGAGGAGCGGCCTACACAGGGCGGCTTTGGCGGCGCGTCGCTGCTGACACAAAATAATAGCTTTACCATTGCGAACAGCGACGGCGCGGCGCTTTATACAGGCGAGGCGGCTTACAACGCGTCCTTTGTGTTCTTCTCGTCCGCTGATCTTTCGGATGGTGAGAGCTATACGCTTACCTCTGGCGAGACCCAGACGGAGAGCGCTGCCCAGACCGGCACGGTAAGCATCGGCATGGGCACTATGAGCGGCCCCAGCGGTCAGAGACCGGACGGTACGCCGCCCTCCGGCGGCATGGGCGGCCAAAAGCCGGAGGGCGAGAATACCCTCCATAACGGCAGCGACGTCAAGGCATAAGGAGGCGCGGCAAGAGCGCGCCGAACCTCTATGGTGGCTGCACACATAGACTGATACGCCGATTGACTTCCTTTTGTATACGCCGGAGGAGTGGGAACGCAGCGTGGCGGATAGCCAGAGCTTTGCCCACAAGCTGAACAGGGAAGGGGTTGTACTTTATGGGTGACAGCCTTCGTTATAAGGACTGGTTTGAAAAAGTGTCGCATGACCTGCGAGGCGCGCAGACTACTATTTGACTACTACCGCGAAAACCTCGGAAGCCCTGTCCTGTAAGGCTTCCGAGGTTTTTTGTAAAATGGTGGAAATTTGTGCAAGACCAATCAAACCCCTGCGCCGCAAGGGATACTGCGCTTTTTGCCGTCACAGGAAATGCACCTTCTGCATACAGAAAGCCGGACTCCATCGAAAATGGAGTCCGGTACCATAGGGCGGAAGGGGAAGAAACCTCACTTCTGAGTTTCCTCTGTTTCCGGTCCGGCATCATGTGTGTATTCCAGGATACGAACACTGTCGCCTACTTCTTTCTGCACCAAATCCCGCATGCGCTTAGCAAAAGGACAGGGATAGCCGATGGGGGTTCCCTTACTAATACAGGAGGCAAAGGCGATGGTGTCCGCTCCCTGACTCACCAGGGAGCGGGCCCGCAGCACTGCCTTTTTCCCAGGGCAGCCGCCGCAGTTGATGAAGCCTACCAGCTGGATGTCGTCCTCGCCTTCAAAAGCGCCCTTTCGTTCCCGGATGGTACGAAAATCCCGGCTTCCGGGGCAGTAATCCTCTGTCTGCATACAACGAATAATGCCAAGTTTCATATTGGTTTCCTCCTACAATAATAATACGGTTTAAGGCACGGCAGCCAGCCGCGTCTTTTTCCATCTCAAAGCCGAAGCTGTTAGAATGGGAAAGAAAATGGCTTGACAGTAGCTTGACAGGCCGCACAAGTCATGCCTGTGACATTGTACTTTTCCTGCATATTTGAAACCTCCTTTTCTGGAAAGCGGAATACCGATACGGGGTATAGGTCTCTCCGGTTCTCAGTATAGTCCCGCAAGGAGGTTCTGGATTTCCCGTTCAGAAGAACTTTTGTCCCAAATGGAAGAGTTTCTGAAAATCAATCTGTCATAAACGCTGCAAGAGCATCCCTTCTAACTTCATGTGATATTGTTCCAGTACATCTTTCAGTGTGATCTCTTGCATTCTTTGTTCCGCTGTTTTTTGAATGTCCAGGTAAAACTCCCGCAGCACCAGTTGGATATTTACACCCACGCCACAAGCGGGGTTGGTGTGGATGTCCTGATGGAGCAGGGGCTTGTTGCCCTCTACTGCCCGATAGGCATCCAGCAGAGTGATTTTCTCCGGCTCACGAGCCAGAGCGGGTCGGGGATGTCCCTTCACGCTGACCAGCAGTCCTCCCTTCCGCAGGGCGGACATGAGCTGGCGCACATAGGCAGGATTCGTCTGAATGCTCTCTGCCAGCTTGTTACTGGTCAGGTCGCAGTCTGGGTACAGAGCGATAAAAGCCAGAATATGAACAGCGTCGCTAAGGCGGGTAGAATATTTCATGGCCTGATCTCCTTTTTTGCTTGATGTTATTTTTATTATAACAGCATATTGACAGTGACGCAAGAGGATGCTAAAATAATTTGAAGTAAGAATAAAAATAACACCCACTCGAAAGGAATGGTAAAAATGAACTTCTATGATGATTTGGTCATGCAGACCCAGATGAATTATTCCAGGCACTATCCTATCTATGCTTCCGGCAGTACGCCTTATCAGCTAACTGACAAAAAGCCGCTGCCGTATAGCGAACAGATCCATCGTTTGGTACAGGAGGTAACGGAAGCTGACTGTGTGGTAGTGGGCGGGGCCTCCGGCCTGTCCGCTGCCGGTGGCGGAGATTTTTACTACGAGGACAACGACTCCTACCGCAAATACTTCCGGCCTTTTGCTGAGAAGTACCACTTCAAAGGTGCTTTTGCAGGGATGATGCACCCCTGGAAGACAAGGGAAGAGTATTGGGGGTATCTCGCCACCTTCCTTCACACCACCCAGACCGCACCTGTGCGTCATTCCTATTTGGATTTAGACGCTTTGCTGAAAGGTAAGGACTTCTTCATCCTCACCACGAACCAGGATACCCAGTTTGTCAAACTCTACCCGGAGGAGAAGGTGTCAGAGATCCAGGGGGATCACCGCTTCTTCCAGTGTGCCGCCTGTTGTACCGATGACACTTGGGATGCGGTAAAGCCGGTGGCTGATATGGTAGCCGCTATGGGGGATGGCACGAAGATTCCTACGGATCTCATTCCTCGGTGCCCTCACTGCGGCGGTGAGGTATTCCCCTGGGTGCGAGGATATGGGAATTTCCTGCAAGGAAAGAAATATGAAGAACAGTACGAAAAAATTTCTCGCTATGTGCTGGAACACAAAGACAGCAAGATTCTATTTCTGGAGCTGGGCGTTGGCCGCATGACGCCCATGTTTATCCAAGAGCCTTTCTGGAACATGACTCTCTCCTTCCCTGACGCCCGGTATATCGCTGTCAATGATAAGTACGACTTTTTGCCCAAACAATTAGAGGATAAGGGTATGGTCATCGTGGCGGACATCGGGAAGGTACTGCAAGACGCACGATTCGTTATGACAGAGAACGAGGAGGTTACGAGCCATGCCTGATCTCAAACCTATCGCAGAGAAAATAAAAGAAGCGGACGCTATCTTGATTGGGGCCAGTAACGGACTGTCCATCACCGAAGGACTGCATTTGTTTGCGGACAATGCGGCCTTTGATGAACTGTTTGGGGATTTTAAACGGAAATACGGCCTTGGGTGTATTTTGCAAGGCATGATGGCTGGATGGCCCAGCGAGGAGGAAAAATGGGCCTTCTGGGCCCGGCTCATCCATCATTACTGCGGGCAGTACCGGCCTACGCCGGCGATGAACGATTTGAAGGCCATTGTGGGAGAGAAAGATTACTTTGTCGTCACATCAAACGGAGAAGGTCACTTTGAACTGTGTGGCTTCGATCCGACAAAAATCTATGAGATTGAGGGCAACTGGTTTACGATGCAGTGTGCCCGCCCCTGCCACGACACCCTCTATCCTAGTCTGGAAGTGGCCGAAAAATTATCGGCTGCCGAACAGGGCGGCCATGTACCTACAGAATTGGTGCCGCGCTGTCCCAAGTGCGGCGGTCCCATGGACATCCACATGGGCGCGGGTCAGAGAATGATTCCGGATACCGCTGCCCAGGCACGGTTCCAAAACTTTCTGAAAACCTACCACGGAAAGAAACTGGTGGTTCTGGAGCTGGGCATTGGCTGGCGCAATCAGCTGATCAAGGCCCCGATGATGCGCCTGGTGGCCAGCGAGCCAAACGCCACTTATGTGTCCATCAATCTGGGGGAGATCTACATTGCGGACAATATCAAAGAGAAGTCCTTCGGACTGGACGGGCGACTGGATGAGCTGCTGCCTGCTCTCCGGGAGGCGTGCGAGGCATGACGATTTCGGAGCAGGTTCAAAATGACGATACGAATGCATAAAAAGGTTAAAATCACCGTGCTGCGCACGGAATACTAACTTTATTGTAGGAGGCGGAGTAAGGAATGCAATGGGCAGACGGAAAGATTCGATGCCATTGGGTGAGCCCAACTAATACCACTTATCTGCGATACCATGACGAGGAATGGGGCAGACCGGTCCACGATGACCATATGCTGTTTGAAATGTTGATTTTGGAGAATTTTCAGGCAGGCCTCACCTGGGAATGCGTCTTAAATAAACGGGAAGCGTTTCGCCGTGCTTTTGACGGGTTTGATTTACGGAAAGTGGCATCTTATAGCGAAGAAAAATTGACGGCTCTGCAAGCTGACTCTGGAATCATCCGTAACCGGCTGAAAATACGAGCTGCAGTGGTCAACGCACAAGTGTTTCAAAAGATACAGCAAGAGTGGGGCAGTTTTGACCGATACTTATGGCATTGGACAGATGAAAAAATCATCCAAGAAGTAGACAGAGTCAGCTCACCATTATCTGATGCCATCTCAAAAGACTTGAAAAAGCGGGGCATGAAGTTTGTGGGGAGCATAATCATCTATGCCTATTTGCAGGCGGTGGGAGTTATCAACTCTCATGAATCAATTTGCTTCCTGAATCCTTCGCAGCAGTAGAAAATACAGAAAATAAAAAGCCGGGAAATTGACTCAAAATTGTCAATGATCCGCCCGGCTATTATCTTGCAGATGTTAATATAGTTAGAATCATGGTATATACTTCATGCCCCACTGAGAGATAGCATAAAAGACCGGCAGCAGGTCACGACCTTTTTCAGTAAGGAAATATTCTACTCGCAACGGCATCTCATTGTACTGGATTCGTTGTATCAAATCATCGG
>ENA-OUQG01001660-OUQG01001660.1-human-gut-metagenome-genome-assembly--contig:-NODE-1660-length-11617-cov-14.209739_pt1 | contig 11617 bp, 9 predicted proteins | sample MGYA00237943_ERZ548823 | MGnify/ENA primary metagenome ERZ548823 (study PRJEB26490, sample SAMN05194731) | human gut metagenome | biome: terrestrial biome; feature: human-associated habitat; material... | reverse complement strand
GAACGCTGCAACGCGCAGTTCCACTTCGAAAGTCACTGGCATCTTCTAGCGTTGCTGACATACTGCCATTTATTATTCCGTCTTCAATTTTGGAAAGTAACTGATCAAAATCTTCATTTATATATCTTTCTATTTTTGCCATGCACAACACCTTCCTCTCAACTATCTACACTGAAATCTGGATCACTATTTAATTCCTGGAACATTTTTCTGCATCGATTGCCAATACAAACATCAGAACATCCAACGCATTTCCTGGATTCTGTACATCGATGATATAAGTATCTGTCATATGAAACAGTTCTTTACTAACCCGTGCAATTGAATAACCGCTTCGATCAAGAATACTATAATCCCATTCCATAATGGTTCCATCAATATGCCATCCATTGTAATCAATATTATAATGCGGCGTCAGGAACGAGAATTCTTTGCTCAGACATCCGATATAACTGCCATTTTTATAAATTTCGAATTTAGGAAGGAAGGTAAGAACTTTCTCAACAACCATTCCTACTTCATTTCCATAGGCATCATAAATTATAAGTTTATGCCCCCAGGCCAACTGGCCTTTTACTACATAAACAGTGTTGCCTGCTTCATCATAGATATCGTAGCTGTCAAACCATGAAAACAACCTTTGTTTAAACAATAGCTTCATAACTTTTCACCACTCTCTCCAACAAATATAATAGTTTCTTTATAAGTACCATAATACCATGCCAGAACACATAAAAAATATACTAAATTTCATTTTTCACATTGGAACCTGTTTTTTATCTGTCCGGCTGTTGTATATATGGAGGAATCTTCATACAACTATCGGATTTTGATATGGCTAAAATGCAGTGGCTACAGAATAAAATTTTTTAAAAAGTGATAATACATGCATGATAAAAGGTGCCGCAAAGCGACACCCTTAAATATGTACTGATATTTATTTTTAGTCCAAACTATTCCTCATCCAAAATTGTATCAAGAGCGATAAGTTCTCCCGGTTCAAGTGGTTGAATAATAAACGGTGAATGGCTTACACTTCTTTAAATTTCGAATGCTTGGACAATGCCATTGTCACTGCAAATCCAACAACAAGTGAGATCAGAATTCCGATCATATAATTCAGCATTCCGCCGGACTTGATGCATACGAATCCGATGATTCCTGCTGCTCCCGGGGAGATATTCTGAACATTTGTCAGTGTCACATAAGCACATCCTACAGCAGAACCGAACATTGCTGCATAGAATGGATATTTCATCTTCAAGTTAACTCCGAACATTGCTGGTTCTGTAATACCAAGCAGTGCTGAGATACCGGAAGAAACTGCGATACTCTTCATCTTCTTATCCTTTGCACAGAACATTGCTGCCAGTGTTGCTCCACCCTGAGCCACATTGTTGCATGCTGCGATTGCAAAGAGGAAAGATCCGCCTGCTGCAATCAACTGGATATCAACCGGAAGAAGACTGTGGTGCATTCCCGTCATTGTTAATGGCGCATAGATAAATCCGAAAATAAATCCACCGACAACACCTAATGTATCATGGAGCCACAGAATACCATTTGTAATCCAGTCTCCGGCTGTACGCATCACTCCACCTACCACTGTAAATGTAAGGAATGCTGTTACGAGTACGGAAAGTGCAGGTGTCAGGAGATTGTCCAGATATTCCGGAACTACTTTGTGAAGTTTCTTCTCGATAAATGCAAGGATTGCTGCCGCTGCAAGTACCGGAAGTACAGTTCCCTGATATCCAACCTTCTCAATTGTCAGCGCTCCGATATGCCATACCGGAACCGTTCCCTCTGTAATGGCTGTACCATAAGAATATGCATTCAGAAGATCACCGGATACCATGATCATTCCCATAACTGCTCCAAGATAAGGATTGCCACCGAACATCTTTGTTGCTGAGAACCCTACAAGGATTGGCAGGAATGCATATGCTGCACTTGCAAATGTGTTGATCATAGATGCAAGATCTGCAATATTCGGATATACTTCAACAAGTGACTTTCCTGAGACAAAAAGTCCTTCTGCTGTCAGAACATTGTTCAGACCCATCAGAAGACCGCTGGCAACCAGTGCCGGAATAATCGGTACGAATACATCCGCCAGCATCTTTACCAGTTTCTGTAACGGATTCATCTTCTGGTCAGCAGCCTTTTTCACTTCATTTTTTGTACTTTCTTTGATGTCTGCATACTGAATAAAATATTTGTATACTTCATCTACTGTACCACTTCCAATGATGATCTGGAACTGACCGCCTGTGGAAAACTGTCCTTTTACAAGCTCTGTCTTGAGAATTCCATCTACATCTGCTTTGCTCTCATCTTTTAATACCAGACGTAATCTGGTTGCGCAGTGAGCCGCGCTGATTACATTTTCTTTTCCGCCTACCAGACGCAGAAGTTCACTTGCTGCATTCTGGTAACTCTGCTCTTTACTCATTCTAACTCCTCCTGTAACTTCATTTCTTTTCTATCTCAATCAGGATTTTCTTAGTACCATCGTTGTACTTGAAAAGTCCTGTCTGATTCTTGGTATTCGGATTCCTGCATACATCAGTTCATCCCCGCCATACTCCTGCCCGGTCTCACAATCTGTGTAAACTGCATCCGGATCCAGTCCTTTTAAGCGAATTACCGGAACCCTGTAGGCTGAGCGTGCAAGGATCTGCACGTGAGTGAAGATGACTTCCATTCCATCTTCTGAAACAATATTCCAGGCACTTTGATTCTCCTGAAATGAATCCGCCAGCCGGTAATAAGTTCCGAACTGTACGGTTCTTCGTCTCCTTTTATATTCTGCAATCTGCTCTCTGACTTCTTTCTTCTCTTCTTTTAAAAGCTTCTTCAGATCCAGTTCATATCCAAGATTGCCTGCTGCCGCCACGGCAAATCTTGTAGCAAGCGGTGTGGTCCGTCCGACCTGATGATTCGGACATGCTGACACATGCGCTCCCATTGTAACTGTCGGAAACAGAAAGCTTGTTCCATGCTGGATTTTCAGCCTGCAGACCGCATCTGTATTATCGCTGGTCCATGTCTGTGGCATGTAATAAAGCATTCCTGCATCGAATCTGCCACCTCCACTGGAACAGCTTTCAAACAACACCTGTGGAAAACGTTCTGTCAATGTCTCCATTACCTGATAAAGTCCAAGCACGTAGCGGTGTGAAAGTTCATTCTGATTTTTCCTGTCAAGATAAGCACTTCCAAGATCTGTCAGATGCCGGTTCATATCCCATTTCACATAACTGATATTTCCCGGTACCAACACCTTACTGACTGCTTCGATCAGATATTCGCAAACTGCCGGATTCGACAAATCCAGTACCAGCTGATGTCGGCTGAGTATTGGTTCGTAAAGCGGACTTCGGATCACCCAGTCTGGATGCTCCCTGTAAAGGTCACTTTCCCTTGAAATCATCTCCGGTTCAAACCAGATTCCGAAATCAATCCCCTTCTGTTTCACCTTTTCGGCAAGACTCTGCAGTCCATCCGGAAATTTCTTCTTATCTTCCGTCCAGTCCCCCAAGGAAGTCGTATCTGTATTTCTTCCCTTGAACCAGCCATCATCCATCACCAGAAGTTCGATTCCAAGCTCCGCTGCTTCTTCCGCTAGCGTCAGCATTTTCTCTTCATTGATCTCAAAATACATACCTTCCCAGCTATTCAATAGAACTGGCCGTTCCCGGTCTCTGTACCATCCCCGGCAGACGCGCGTTCTGTATAACCGATGAAATATATTCGACATTCCGGCAAGTCCATTTACACTATAGACCAGTACAGCCTCCGGTGTGCAAAAGCTTGTTCCCGGTGCAAGCTGCCATCCAAACTGATACGGATTAATTCCAAGCTGTACCCTGATTGTTCCATACTGTCCACACTGAACACATCCATAGAAGTTTCCACTGTAAATCAGGTTTACTCCAAGCACTTCCCCTTGCTCTTCCGTAGTCCCGGGACTTAACAATCCGATAAATGGGGTTGCCTGTGGGCTGCTCGTTCCACGACTGCTTTCAATCGTGACTGAATCCGCACACAATGGACGTCGATACACGTTTTTCTCTTCTGTATGTGCACCGGATAATGTCAGTACATCATATTCCTGTGTTGGAAGATCCATGTTCATGCTTAAGAATCGACAGATTTCTATCGGTTCTGTTCCGTCATTGATCCATTTTGCGAATCGTGTGACCACTGCATCTTCATAGATGGTGTAATATAACAGAATTCTCTGATTTCTCACCTTATCCTGAAGCGTAATCTCCAGTGTCATTGCCTCGGTGTCCGCATCAGTATAGACATGTGGCAGGCCATCCGGAGCGATCTTTCCACTCAGAATGCGATAGTCGTTATAGAAAAATCTTGCGTTTTTATCTCCATTTCTATCTTCTAGTTCGTAAGCTGGACTTCGGAAGTCCCCCTGTCCGGACTCCGGAAATTCCCTCAACTGTGTATCCAGAGAAAATGTCCTGTCTTCCGCTATCGGATTCGCGCAGAATCCACGGTCGTAATAATAATCCTTGATGCCGCTGTGCCATCTCTTTATTCTTTTTCCGTAGTAACAATGCTTTAAATATCGTTGTTTTTCTACTTGAATCACATAACTGATCTTATCGTTATATAGATGAAAAACCTGCTGTTCTTCCTCAAAACTGATCTGCATTCTATTCCTCCACTCTCTCATTCTGCTTCATTTCATCGCTTGACTAAATGCATTATAACTTCCATCTCTTTTCACTTTCAATGGTAATGCAGATTAGTGAATGGTAATTTCTTGCTATTTTTTATTGATTGCTATATTATAATATCGGATATAAAAACCCAAAACTAAGATTTCTACAGATTGTTTCGTGTTGCGCCCCGCAATCTTCATTTATTTTGAAAGGAGTACTTTTTATGACAAACACAAAATCATCTGCCCAACCGCCTTTTGATTCCGTCGGTTTTCATATAACCTCTGCGCTTCCCCTCCAGACACTTCGTGGAATCGGCATGCATCACATCACTTCCCATGACTATCATTGGGATAACCGAGTCCGCAAAAACTCTTATGTATTACTTCAGTACACGATTTCAGGAAAAGGAAGTTTCCAGACACCAGACCATACCTATCCTCAACAGGCGGGTGATCTCTTCCTTGTTCAAGTACCCGGAGACAGCCAATACTCATTACCCGATGATTCGGAATGTTGGGATGTTCTTTATCTAGAATTTTCCTCCGAGTGTCTCCCTCTTCTCTACCACATTCATCAATCCTGTGGACCTGCTTTCCACCTGGAAGCATCCAGTACTTTACCTGAACAGATGAAACAGCTCTATGCTGATGCGATTTCCAATCAGTTAGCATCGGTATTTGATAATTCCAAAGCGGCCTACGCTTTTCTTTTAGATCTGGCAGATTATGCATTGGAACACCCGGCACTTTCTTCACCTCGTGTTACACTGGCCAAGAATTATCTGGATTCCAATTATTACAACACGGATCTGAACCTTGACGAAGTCGCTGATGCCGTCGGGCTGTCCAAGTATCATCTTTGCAGAGAATTCAACCATCTCTATGGAATCTCGCCCGGAAAATATCTGGCGAATCTGCGTCTTCAGAAATCCTGTGCGCTTCTTTTACAGAGCCGCCAGCACACAATTGCCGAAATCGCCTCCATGGTCGGATTTTCAAATGATAATTATTTTTGTAAGGTCTTTCGAAAAGCTTTCGGAACTACACCAACTCAATATCGGCTTCAAAATCAGAACTATGATCTTGTCCGCGTTCTCCATGATTCGCATCCCAGGATTCCATCTGATAAATAACCGCCTCATATGGTCTGAGTTCTGTAATTTTTTCCGCGGCAGGCGTATCTGCATAATTACTAAGCATGACCTGCCCGGCTCTCTTACACTGTAACTTTCTTGTCTTCTCATGAAAGTTACAGACAATCAGCCATTTTTCCTCCTCCAGCGTTCTTGTATAGATATAAAGGTCTTCATCCTCCGGGAACAGCAGTTGATAAGTTCCGTATACCATAACTTCATGTTCTTTCCGAAGCTGAATCAATTTCTGATAATGATAGAAAACGGACTCTGGATCCGCTAATGCCTGTTCTACATTGATTTCCTTATAATTTGGATTGACTCTGTACCATGGAATTCCTTCTGTAAATCCTGCATTCTTTTCGGCATTCCACTGCATCGGTGTCCTTGCATTATCCCTCGCCTTCGCCCGGATTGCATACATGGTCTCTTCCTCTGTGAATCCCGCTTTCAGACGTTCTTGATAAATGTTCTGTGTCTCAATATCAGGGAATTCATCAATCGTCTGAAATGGAACATTCGTCATTCCAATCTCTTCCCCCTGATAGATATACGGTGTCCCCTTCATTCCATGAAGCAGTGTCGCAAGCATTTTTGCAGACAGAACACGATAGTCTCCGTCATTTCCCCAACGGGAAACGATTCTTGGGAGATCATGATTATTCCAAAATAAACTGTTCCATCCATGACCTTCTAACTCTGTCTGCCATTTGCTGAAAACACACTTCAGATCCGGCAGATAAAGTGGTTTCAAATCCCATCTTTGTCCGCCCGGTTTCTTATCCAGCTGAATCTGTTCAAACTGGAAGATCATACTAAGTTCTTTTCTTGCCGGATCAGTATATAATCTTCCGATCTCCGGGGTCGCCCCCCAGCACTCACCAACCGTCATGCTGTCCCTGTGACCAAAGGTCGCTTCGTTCATCTCTTGCAGGTATTTATGAAGCATCGGCCCATTCTCTTTGATTTTCTGATCCGGTATCTTTCCAATCAGATCAATCACATCCATACGGAAACCTGCAATCCCCTGATCCAGCCACCAGTTCATCATGTCATAAATTTTCTGCCGCAGCTTCGGATTCTCCCAGTTCAGATCTGGTTGTTTCTTACTGTAAAAATGCAGATAATACTCATCTGTCTCCGGCGAATACTCCCATGCACTTCCACCGAAATTTGACATCAGATCATTCGGTGGCTGTCCATCTTCACCTTTCCTCCAGATGTAGTAGTCCCGATATGGATTATCCAGGCTTTTCTTTGCTTCTATGAACCATGGATGTTCATCTGATGTATGGTTCACTACCAGATCCATAATGATTTTAATATCATTATCTTGACATTTTTGTATCAATATCTTCATATCTTCCATTGTTCCAAACTCCGGGTAAACCGTACGGTAATCAGAGATATCATATCCATTGTCATCCTGCGGCGACTGATAGATTGGACAGATCCAGAGTACATTAACTCCCAGTTTTTTCAGATATTCAATTTTCCCTGTAATTCCTGGAATATCCCCCATTCCATCCCCATTGCTGTCCGCAAAACTCCGAGGATATATCTGATAAACGACACTGCTCTGCCACCATTTCTTCTCCATCTTATGTCCCCTTCTTGCTTTTTTTATTCGAACCAAGTATAATACAAAAAATAAAAAGATACTTTCATTATTTTATCAAAAAATAACACAATATTATGCACCAGTTCAGCCATGCGGCTGTATAAGGACAGACTATCGTTATAAGCTCGCTTATATAAAATAGTCTGTTCTTATGCAGACATAGGGCAGACGCCCCTAAGCGAGGATTCGTCACGCAGTGTCGAATTCGAGCTGCATGGCTGAACTGTTTCACTATAAGAAAGGAGATCACTCATGTCACGTTCCTTAAAAGAGACAAATTTTCACGGAACCCCTATGTTCCCCTTACAGATTTATTCTCATAAAGATAAGAACGGTTTCTATTCCGTTACTGCCCACTGGCATGAGGAACTGGAATTTCTCTATATTGAGGAAGGAACTATGCACGGAATCATTTCCGGAACCCCTTATGAAATGAAAGCCGGTGAGTTCTATTTCATCAACTCTGGTGAACTGCATGAACTAAGCGCACACAACCATTCCCTGCATCATGCAATCGTTTTCGATCCTCAATTACTTAATTTTGATTTGTATGATGCCTGTCAGCACAATTTCATCCAGCCAATCACACAGAAGAAACTACTCTTCCCAAACAACATCTCCAATGCCCTCAGTCAGAAAGAACGAGAAAGTCTCCGACAGCTTTTTCTTGAATTGATCTGTAATTACCACTACCCGGAACAATGTGCACTTCTCAAAATTAAGATCTGTCTTCTACAGATTTTGGAACTCTGTTTCCGCACAGAAATTCTTATACAGAACCAGACTACCGGAAAGCAGCTCTCCTCCATGAATCAGCTGAAGGAAGTGCTTGATTTTATCCGGTCACATTACGCCGAAGAAATTACATTAAAAGAACTTGCTGACATTGCCTGCATGAGCCCGACCTATTTCTGCAGATATTTCCATCAGGAGATGGGAAAAACACCGTTCGCCTTCCTGAATGAATACCGCATCAAAAAAGCTGCTATCCTTTTGGATGACAGCTCACTGTCTGTTTCTGATATTGCCATTAACTGTGGATTTGACAACATCAGCTATTTTATTCGTAAGTTCAAAGAATACCAGGGAATCACCCCAAAAAAATACAGAAGCCGGAAGATGCCAGAATAAATCTGCCTGACTGCCTTGTGGATTTCACACGACTAAAGTCACGAGCTCCTCAGTCGCTTTAAGCGACAAGGCTATTCTTCTCCTTTTCCAAATTCTAAAATCACAATATCTAAAGCTTCGTGAAAAACTTCAAAATCAGGACCACCCGTCCAACGGGTGGTTTGCTCTAGGGCTATAAGCCCTTATTACTAGGCCAGCGTCTCAAGGCGCTGGCTTTCTCTTTAGGCTATGGAAATTCTGTTTGCACAGCCTTCCCACAGCTCCGTTCAATCCATATTACTCTTAACTCGTCGCTACCCCTTAAGGGGCATTGTTACTACTTAGCATTAACCCTTAAAAGGGTCCTCATATTCTTTTACACTTAACTTATCCATTGCAATATCGTGCTTTTCTTGTTCCTGGATATATTTTTTTATTGTTGCCTCATTTAATCCTACTGTGCTAACATAATATCCTTCCGCCCAGAAATGACGATTTCCAAATTTATATTTTAAGTTTGCGTGTTTATCGAATATCATAAGTGCACTTTTTCCTTTTAAATATCCCATAAATGATGATACGCTTATCTTTGGTGGAATACTTACTAACATATGGATATGATCTGGCATTAGATGTCCTTCAATAATTTCAACACCTTTATAACTGCACAATTGCTTTATAATATCTCTAATATCCTCTTTGTATTGATTGTAAATTACTTTTCGTCTATACTTTGGTGTGAAGACAATATGATATTTGCACATCCATTTTGTATGTGCGAGTGAATATTCTTTCTTCGCCATAAATTACCTTTCCTTTCTACAATATAGCCTGAACAACTTTATTGTACACGGAAAGGTAATCTCTTCCCAATCGGCTCATGTCCTTAATGATAATGGTTCCAATGTTTCCGACCTTAACCTCATTCATCATCTGAATGAAGCTTGGGCGATCAAATCGTATACCGGGAAATACCATCATCTGTGAAATGACGAACCGGTGTCAGGCTATGTGCCTCTGCATTGCATATTCTTGAAGAATCTGCTTCTGATGAGAGATACTGTTAGATTCTCCCTGAAGCTCATCATCGTGACTCAAACGCTCATACAGAGCTGTATATAATTTTCCCTTTGCCATTTTCGGCTTTCTCCTTTCCATCTCAATCGTATTTGTAGACTTGTAAACACAACAGCCTAAGCAAATACACGATAAGTGGTTCATGTAATTGATTAAGATGTTGTACATATGTTACCACACCTGCTACTTGATATTTTCAGGGAAAAAGTTCCCTTTTTATATCAGCACTAACCATCATAAGAATGATTCTGTCATTAATCATTCTTATTCTTTACTTTTTTGTAGTTCATGATAGAATGTCTTTGTAATTGAAACACTTTTTCTGTCAAATTCAAATGGCAGACCTATGATATTTATCAGGAGGATTTTATGTCTGATTATATAATCTCTCAGATCTACCCATCTGACATTCTGGCAAACAAGCAGATAAACGAACTGCTCCTTGCAGAAGGTATCCGCCGAGATGCAAATCTTGACTACACCTGCGATATGTATGATGATGAGATGAACATCATCGCTACCGGAAGCTGTTTTGGCAACACACTCCGCTGTATGGCAGTCAGCAACGCGCATCAGGGAGAAGGACTGATGAATCAGATTGTAACTCACTTGATCAGCGTACAGTTCGAGCGTGGTAATACACATCTTTTTCTCTATACAAAATGCAATTCCGCCAAGTTTTTTGGTGATCTCGGTTTTTATGAGATTGCCCGAATTGACGGTCAGATTGTATTTATGGAGAACAGAAAAACAGGATTCTCCGCTTATCTGGAACGTTTAAAGAAAGAAAGCGAACAGTCAGAAGTTACGAAACGATTCGCCACTGACAATACACCGATTCTTTCTGAAGTATCCTCTAAGGCACAAAAGAACCTTCGCATTGCAGCACTTGTCATGAATGCGAATCCATTTACTTTGGGGCATCAATATCTGGTGGAAAAAGCTGCTGAAAGTGATATTCTTCATTTATTTATCGTCAGTGAAGATCAGAGTCTTGTTCCGTTCTCTGTGCGAAAACAATTAGTTCTGGAAGGAACCGCTCACCTTAACAACATCATTTATCATGAGAGCGGTCCTTACATTATCAGCAATGCAACTTTCCCAAGCTATTTTCAGAAAGATGCCGATGCTGTTATGGAAAGTCATGCGAACCTTGACCTGACGATCTTTGTTAGAATCGCGCAGGCGCTTGGAATCAACTGCCGCTATGTAGGTGAAGAGCCAAACAGCCAGGTGACTGGAATCTACAACAAGATTATGGCTAAAAAACTTCCCGAAAATAAAATTTCATGTACGATTGTTCCGCGAAAAGAAGCTAACGGAGCTGTAATCAGCGCATCGACTGTACGAACTGCGCTAAAAAATGATAATATAGAGTTGTTGAAGACACTTGTTCCTGAAACAACACTTCACTATTTTCAGAGCAAAGACGCAGATCCTGTGATTGCAAAGATCAAAGCTGCTGAACATGTTGTACATCATTAAGGAGCAACTACTATGTAAAATATATACTGCGTAGAATTGCTGAAACCGTGTAATTCACCCTTAAACAAAACGCGAGAAAATGACAAGGAGGTTTCCTTGTGCAAGGAGAACAGGTTGTATTAACAGATATGCTGCAATGTCGTGAGCGGCGTGCACAAATCCAGGATACATTCATTGAACAATACCACTGTCCAGTCATTTCATTCTGTATGAACATCCCAGGACCCGTGAAGACAAATGAACAGATCCGCACCGCCTTTGACAGTGGAAAGAATACACTGCTTCTAAAGCTGGAACAAGCTGAGGCAGATATTAAAAACTCAATTGAAATTCACGAAAAAACCGGAGATGAATTATTGCTTGCAATCGACTGTCCGGCAGAAAAAATCAAAAATCTCACAACTGAGATTGAAGAAACACATCCGATTGGGCGTCTCTTTGATATAGATGTGATTGACACAGACGGACAGAAACTTTCCCGCCCTTCCTACCGCAAATGTA
>ENA-OUQG01001654-OUQG01001654.1-human-gut-metagenome-genome-assembly--contig:-NODE-1654-length-11646-cov-4.367699_pt1 | contig 11646 bp, 9 predicted proteins | sample MGYA00237943_ERZ548823 | MGnify/ENA primary metagenome ERZ548823 (study PRJEB26490, sample SAMN05194731) | human gut metagenome | biome: terrestrial biome; feature: human-associated habitat; material... | reverse complement strand
ATAGATCATAGTGTGTACTCTTCCTTTTTTGTTTTCTGTGATTGAAATTTGCTACTAAATTAATATTATACGACACTATTTTTCTTTTTCCTACCTGTGCGGTGGTTATACGGGGCGTCTTGCATTCATTATTTCAGACTGATAAACTTAGGAACGGTAAATCGTCTTGTCTGTGTTCCGGAAAGACCCGGTCATCCGAACAGATTCATGAGACGAGGACTGTGCACGGCACAGGAGGAAAATGGGTGTGAGCCGGGTGCAAGGAGGTATCGTCCAATGGCAAAGGTTACATTTGATTATTCCAAGGCAAAGAGTTTTGTAAAGGAAGAAGAAGTTAAGAATATTGAGAGTCAGGTACTTGCGGCGAAGGAGCTTCTGGTTTCCGGAACGGGTGCCGGAAACGATTTTCTTGGATGGGTAAATCTTCCTGTCGACTACGACAAGGAGGAGTTTGCGAGAATTCAGAAGGCAGCAGCTAAGATCCAGAGCGATTCGGATGTTCTGCTGGTTCTTGGTATCGGCGGCTCGTATCTGGGAGCACGTGCAGCCATCAATTTCCTGCGTCACAATTTCTACAATACCGTTTCGAAGGAGATTCGCAAGACTCCTGAGATTTATTTTGCAGGAAATTCGATCAGCGGAACCTATCTTGCCAATCTGGTGGATGTAATCGGTGACCGCGACTTCTCGATCAATGTAATCTCCAAGTCCGGTACAACAACCGAGACTTCGATTGCGTTCCGTCTTTTCCGTGAGCTTGCTGAGAAGAAGTATGGAAAGGAAGGCGCAGCAAAGAGAATTTATGCGACAACCGATAAGGCGCGCGGAGCACTGAAGACACTGGCAGATGCGGAAGGCTATGAGAGCTTTGTGATTCCGGACAATGTCGGCGGACGTTTCTCGGTTCTGACAGCAGTAGGTCTTCTTCCGATTGCGGTTTCCGGTGCGGACATTGCACAGCTGATGGAAGGTGCGGCAGAAGGAAGAAAGCTTGCAATGGAAGCTTCTTATGAAGAAAACGATGCCCTGAAGTATGCGGCACTCCGCAATATTTTCCTTCGCAAGGGCAAGTCTGTTGAGATTCTTGCCAACTATGAGCCGTCTCTGCATTATACCTCCGAGTGGTGGAAGCAGCTTTACGGTGAGTCTGAGGGCAAGGATCAGAGAGGCCTTTTCCCGGCGAGCGTAGACCTTACGACCGACCTTCATTCCATGGGCCAGTTCATTCAGGACGGCGCACGCATTATGTTTGAAACTGTTCTGAACGTCGAGAAGCCGAAGGCAGATGTGACGATCGGAACCGATGCGGAGAATCTGGACGGCCTGAATTTCCTGGCTGGAAAGACGATGAATTTCGCAAATCAGGCAGCAATGAACGGAACCATTCTGGCACATACCGATGGCAATGTTCCGAACCTGATGGTTAAGATCCCGGAGCAGACGGAGTTCTATCTTGGCGAGCTGTTCTATTTCTTCGAGTTTGCCTGCGGTGTATCCGGATATCTGCTCGGCGTAAATCCGTTCAATCAGCCCGGCGTTGAGTCCTACAAGCACAACATGTTTGCGCTTCTCGGAAAGCCCGGCTTCGAGGATCAGACGGAGGAGCTGCTTGCAAGACTTGCAGACTGAGCAGACGGAAAGATCCCATAGATTTCATGATTTCAGCCATCGCGGGGCCGCCTGCGGCCTGCGATGGGAAAGGTTATTGCAATGAAGATTACCCGAAAAGGAACAAAAGAAATTTTGCTGGAACGGGACTTCACAAACAAGGACGGAAGCTTGCTTCCGTCCTTGTATTTTCCTATGCTGGAAAGAGACGGCATTGCCATGAATCTGATCTCTACCAGACTGGGAGGAGCTTCGGAGGGACAGTTCCGTTCCCTCAATCTGACAACAGGGCGCGGAGACAGTAAGGAAAATGTGCTGGAGAATTTCTCGCGGATTGCAGCGGCATTCGGAACAGATCCTGCGCACTGCATCTGCTCGCATCAGGTGCACGAGACAAAGGTGCGGCGCGTCGGAAGAGAGGACGCGGGCATGGGACTTCTCCGCCCCATGGTGTGGGAGAGCGCGGATGGTGTTGTGACCAATGAGCCGGGGCTTGTCCTTTCCACCTTTTATGCGGACTGTGTGCCGCTTTTATTCGTGGATCCGGTTCGGCACGCAGTCGGAGCCAGTCATTCCGGCTGGAGAGGAACGGTTGGAAAAATCGGTGCGGAGACGGTGCGCACGATGCAGAAGGAATTCGGGACGGAGCCTGCGGATCTTCTGGTTGGAATCGGACCGTCCATCTGCAGGGACCATTATGAGGTCAGCGAGGATGTGGCGGAGGAATTCCGCTTGGCTTTTCCGGGGAAGGAAGGACAGCTTCTGGAATATTGCGGGAACCCCGGACATTATCAGCTGGATTTGTGGGAGGCCTGCCGGATTACGCTGATGGAGGCAGGGGTAAAGGAACAGAATATTTCGGTGACGGATATCTGCACGGCCTGCAATCCGGAGCTCTTGTTCAGTCATCGGGCAAGCGGAGGAAAACGCGGAAATATCGGGGCGTTTGTCATGCTGAAGAAGTAAAAAAGTGCCGGGGCTTTCGGAAAGCTCCGGCACTCACTGTTTTGAGGTGAAGAATTGCTGCTTTATGCGTTTGCAACGGCAGCTGCAAAGTCATCCAGAGCCGCTTCATCGGCAGCGGAAAGAGCACTGCGGATGGTCAGAGTGGCGTCAAGAATGCTGCAGTTCTTCAGTGTCTCCAGCTCCTTGCGCATAAGCTTGGCTGTAACGGGAGCCCAGGTGCCGTTCTCTGCAAGAGCAAAGGTACGGTTCTGAACAGCCAGCGCCTTCATATCCTCAATGAAACGGGAAATGGAAGGATACATGCCGCCGTTGTAGGTGGGGCAGAAAAGAACAACTTTACTGCAGCGCCATACTTCAGCGATCAGATAAGAGACATCGGTCTTGGAGGCATCGTAGACAACTACATGCTTGCCGGATTTTTCTTCCAGCACAGAAGCAAAGCTCTCTGCGGCACTTGCAGTGTGACCGTACAGGGAACCGTAGACTACCAGAATGTCTTCCGTCTCCGGTGCATAGCTGCTCCAGGTCTGATATTTTTCAAGGAACCAGCCAAGATTCTCTCTCCAGACGGGACCGTGCAGAGGAAGAATTTCCTCAATCTCAAGCCCTGCAGCCTTTTTCAGAACCGCCTGTACCTGCGCGCCGTACTTGCCGACGATGTTTGCATAATAGCGGCGGGCGTCATCGAGATAATGAGCTTCGAAATCATACTGATCCGCGAAAATTCCGCCCTCCAGTGCTCCGAAGGTTCCGAACGCATCTGCGGAGAACAAAGCCTTGTCGGCATCATCGTATGCTAGCAGAACCTCAGGCCAGTGTACCATGGGAGCAGCAACGAAATGGAAGGTATGAGCACCGGTGCAAAGAGTGTCCCCCTCCTTGACGATCTGCTGGTTTTCGATCTTCAGCTCCGGGAAGAACTGAGAGATGAATTTGAAGGTCTGCATACTGGATACAACCGTGGTTTCCGGATACTGATTCAGTACGGTCTGCAGCAAAGAGCAGTGGTCCGGCTCCATGTGCAGAACCACAAGATAGTCCGGCTTCTTCTCTCCGAGGACCGCATGAAGATTTTCCAGATACTGATCTGCCACGCTGACATCCGCAGTGTCGAAGAGCGTGATCTTCTCATCAAGAACAACATAGCTGTTATAGGAAACGCCGTTCGGCAGAGGGAAAAGATTCTCGAACAAAGCAAGACGGCGATCGCTTCCGCCAATCCAGACGGTATCTTTGGCTACAAGTTTGGTATTTTTCATTGTAAGAACTCCTTTCATCATACTGACTTCTCATATTGTAGCTCAGCACGCCTGTATTTCCAAAGAGATAACAGGCGAAAAAAAGGAAAAAACGTCAAAAAAACGCATAGATTCCGGAAGAGGTTCCGGATGCGGAAAAAATTCTTCCGTGTAAAGGGGATGGGTTTGCTATACTGATAGTGTTGCAAAAGAAGACGAAAAGGAGCATTCGAACATGAGAAAAACAAAAATCATCTGCACACTGGGACCTGCAAGTGAGAATGAGGAAATGATCGGGCGTCTGATTGATGCCGGTATGAATGTGGCGAGATTTAATTTTTCCCACGGGACACATGAAGAACAGGCAAGGAAATTCGAAAAGCTGAAGAAGGTCAGAATCGAGAGAAATCTTCCTGTGGCGACGCTTCTGGATACAAGAGGACCGGAAATCCGCCTTCGCGATTTTAAGGAAGGTAAGGTTGTGCTCGAAGCCGGACAGAAATTCACACTGACCACGAAGGAAATTGACGGAGACAGGGAGCGTGCTTCCGTGACCTATCAGAACCTGCCGAAGGATGTGGAAGCGGGCAGAAGCATTCTGATTGATGACGGTCTGATTGAGCTGAAGGTCGACAAGGTCAGCAGAACGGACATTGAGTGCACTGTGGTCAACGGCGGGCCCGTTTCCAATCATAAGGGCGTCAATGTGCCCGGATGTGATCTGTCCATGCCGTTTATCAGCGAGCAGGATCGAAGCGACATTGAATTCGGATGCGTGCTCGGCTTTGACTATATTGCGGCTTCCTTTACCAGAACGGCAGAGGATATCCGTGAGATTCGTCAGATTCTTGCACAGTACAAGAGTGATATCAAAATTATTGCCAAGATTGAAAGCGTGCAGGGCGTCCGGAATCTGGACAGCATTCTGGAGGAAGCGGATGGCATCATGGTCGCAAGAGGCGATCTGGGTGTGGAGGTTCCGTTGGAAGATGTTCCGGTGCTTCAGAAGCGGATGATCCGCCGAGCGGAGCAGATGGGAAAAATCTGCGTGACGGCCACACAGATGCTGGATTCCATGATGCACAATCCTCGTCCGACCAGAGCAGAGACCACAGACGTAGCCAATGCCATCTATGATGGTACGACTGCAATCATGCTTTCCGGAGAGAGCGCAAACGGTGCCTACCCGGAGGAGTCCGTCCGGACGATGGCGGCCATTGCTGTCCGGGCAGAAGCGGATATTGATTATGCATCCCGCATGAATTCCCGCAGCGTGGTTGACCGGGGCGATATTACGACTGCAATTTCACATGCATCCTGTACGGTTGCAGAGGATATTAAGGCAGACGCGATCATTACCGTCACACTTTCCGGCTTTACGGCGCGGAGACTTGCGGCACATAAGCCGGTCTGCCCGATCATTGCCTGCACGACAAGCAAGGAAACTGCCTGCCAGATGAATCTTCTGTTCGGCGTTGAGCCGGTGATCATTCGCCAGGAGCCTACGGCAGATCTCCTGTTCGAGGAGGCGATCAACACCGCGAAGCTTGCAGGTTATGTGAAGCCGGGAGACAAGGTTGTTCTGACAGCCGGAATTCCGCTCGGAGTGTCCGGAAAAACCAATATGATCCGCGTGATTGAGGTGTGGTAAATGGAACAGCAGCATAAGGTCTTCTGCCTGATCGGGAAGAGCGCATCCGGAAAGGACACTCTTTACCGGAAAATCAGGGAGAGGGCGGAAAAGGACGGCACGGCACTGCTTCTTCGTGAGGTGGTGCCCTACACAACGAGGCCGATCCGGACGGGCGAACAGAATGGTGTCACGTATTTCTTTGAAACCGATCGGGAATTTGAGGACGCCCGGAAGGCGGGAAGGGTGATTGAGTCCCGCGATTACAACACGGTGCACGGAATCTGGCATTACTATACGAAGGATGACGGGCAGATCTGCCTGGAGGAGGGAAGCAGCCTTGTGATCGGCACGCTTGAGTCCTATTGTTCCTTCGTTCGTTATTTCGGACCGGAGCAGGTTGTTCCTTTCTACATTGAGCTGGAGGACGGAGTGCGGCTTCAGCGTGCATTGGACAGGGAGAAGCAGCAGGAGCATCCAAGGTATGCGGAGCTTTGCCGGAGATTCCTTGCGGACGAACAGGATTTTTCGGAGGAGAAGCTGCGGGAGGCCGGAATCCCCCGCCGCTATGTGAACGTGGACGCAGATCGCTGCGCGGAAGAAGTATGGAAGGAGTTATGCCGAAGATTGGATTTGGACAGGTAATCGGACAGAAGCTTGCGGTATCTCATCTGCAGAATGCGGTTCGGACCGGACGGGTTTCACAGGCTTATCTGATCAGCGGGGAAAAGGGCGCCGGGAAAATGAAGCTGGCGCTTGCCTTTGCGGCTGCACTTTTGTGTGAGCAGCCGAAGCAGGAAAACGGCGGACCGGAGCCCTGCGGGGAATGTCATTCCTGCGTGCAGATTCAGGCGGGAAGTCATCCGGATGTCGTTCTTCTGACCAATGAGCGGGTAGGGACAGTTACGAAAACGGGGACACTGGGCGTTGCACTTGCACGCTTTGTTCAGGCGGATGTGGCGGTCAAGCCCTATTACGGACCTTATAAGATCTATATCATTCCAAATGCAGAGAACCTGAATCAGCAGGCTCAGAACGCCCTGCTCAAGACTCTGGAGGAGCCGCCGGCGTATGCGGTTTTTCTTTTGCTGGCGCAGAACACCTCGGTTTTTCTCCCGACGGTACTCTCCAGATGTGTCAGCATTGCTCTTCATCCTGCACCGGAGAAGGAGCTTGTGGCAGCACTTACGGCAGCAGGCGTTCCGGAAAACGAAGCAGGAATTGCGGCGAGGCTTTCACATGGGAATCCGGGAAGATGCATGGAGCTTGCCGGAGAAGAGCTTCGGAAGTTCCGGGAGGAGCAGGTCTTATTTCTGGAGAAGCTTGCAGAGACGGACAGTCATAGAATTTTGCAGTATGCGGAGAAGCTTTCGGGAGGCGGCAAGGGAGATGCCCCTTCTTATATGGAAGATTTTCTGGATCTTGGCAGAAGCTGGTACCGGGATATTCTGGTGCAGAAAAGCACGAAGGATCCGGAAAACTTGATTTACCGGGACCAGATACAGTATATTATAAGCGCTGCGGCGAGACTTTCCTTTGAAGATCTGGAGAACATTCAGACGGCATTTGACGATGCGGGAAGACGCCGGAGCAGTAAGGAAAATGATACGCAGATCGCGGAGCTTCTGATGCTGAAGCTGCGGAGAATTCTGCGCGGAGACAGGAATACAGAAAGCGGTTTTCATGGAAGAATATAGGAAAACAGAAGAACTGGAAATTTCTCCGGAGAACTCGGCTGCTTTGGAAGAGCAGGATTTTTCCACGGAGGATCCGGAGGAAGAGGCAGCGAGAGCTTTGGAGGAAGAGGATCTCGCGGACGAAGATCTGGAAGCGGATCAGAGTCAGGCTGAAGAGGAAGAAGAGAATACGGTTCTTCCGGAAACAGCAGATCCGGATGCAGATGACAGGGATCTGACGGAGGTAGTCGGAGTCCGCTTCCGGACGGCGGGGAAAGCGTATTATTTTGCAATCGGAGCCCTTCCTGTGAAGCGGGGAACGCATGTGATTGTCGAAACGGCACGCGGGCTGGAATATGGCACGAGTGTCTGTGATCCGCTGAAGATTCATCAGAAGCAGTTCAAGGCACCCCTGAAGAAGATTGTCCGGATCGCAACGGCGGCAGATGACAGCCGGATGCGCGAGCTGCGCGAAAAGGAGCGGGAAGCCTATCGTGTCTGCTTTGAGAAAATCCGCCGTCACAATCTGGATATGAAGCTGATTGACGCGGAGTACACATTTGACAATAACAAGATTCTGTTCTATTTCACTTCAGACGGCAGAGTGGATTTCCGCGATCTGGTAAAGGATCTTGCAAGTGTTTTCCGTACAAGAATTGAGCTGCGTCAGATTGGCGTGCGGGATGAGACGAAAATTCTCGGAGGCTACGGAATCTGCGGACGGCCTCTTTGCTGCCACACTTATCTGTCGGATTTTGTCCCGGTGTCGATCAAAATGGCGAAGGAGCAGAATCTGTCGCTGAATCCGACGAAGATTTCGGGTTCCTGCGGAAGACTGATGTGCTGCCTGAAGAACGAAGAGGAAACGTACGAGGCACTGAACAAGAACCTGCCAAGGCTCGGAGACGAAGTACAGACTTCGGATGGACTGACCGGAGAGGTGGCCGGTGTGAATATCCTGAAGCAGACGGTGCGGATTCTTGTTGAGGTGGATGACGAGAAGGAGCTGCACGAATGCGCAGCAGACAATATTACCATTCTGCGCCGCAGAAAACGCGGGCAGGCGAAGCCGAAAATCAACCGTAATGAGCTGAAGAACGGCGGCTCCGGAAGACCCAGAAAGGAGCAGCGCCCCGCCCGGGATCAGGAGCAGAAGGAGCAGCGTCCCGCCCGGGATCAGGAGCAGAAGGAACAGCGCCCTGCCAGAAATCAGGAGCAGAAGGAAAACGGAGCGCAGTCGGCTTCCGGAAACGAGAGAAGAAGACGGGACAACCGTCCGGCACAGGAGCGCGGCACAGAGGGATCGAATGCGCAGCGCCGCGAGGAGAATCCGGGCTCCGGGCGCAGCAGAGGAAGAAGAGAACCGGCACCTGCACAGGAGACCGGCGCAGTACAGGGAACAACTGCGGGCGGCGGAAACCGGAGACGCCACAGGAACAGAAGAAGAAATGGCGGCAATGACAGACGAAGAGAAGAGAAGCCTTCTGAAACCGAATGAACGAATTGATGATCTCCAGAGAAATCATCTGGAGATCATTCAGAATCCGCAGCGATTTTCTTTTGGAATGGATGCGGTTCTGTTATCCGGCTTTGCGAAGGCTGCTCCGGGAGATCTGGTTCTGGATCTTGGAACCGGAACGGGCATCATCCCGATTCTGATGAGTGCGAAGACAAAAGCGGCCCATTTTACGGCATTGGAGATCCAGCCGGAAAGTGCGGACATGGCGAGGAGAAGTATCTGTCTGAATGGTCTGGAGCAGCGGATCGAAATTGTAACAGGAGACATCAGAGAAGCAGGCGCTTTATTTGCGGCTGCTTCTTTTGACGTGGTCACATCCAATCCGCCCTATATGACGAACAGCCACGGCCTGGTAAATCCAGGGGATGCAAAGGCAATTGCAAGACATGAAATCTGCTGCAGTCTGGAGGATCTCCTGTCTGCTGCAGAGAAGATGCTTCGTCCCGGCGGACATTTTTATATGGTGCATCGTCCGTTCCGCCTGGCTGAAATCATGACGTCTCTGCAAAGCCATCACCTGGAGCCGAAGAGAATGCGGCTGGTGTATCCATATGTTGACCGTGAGCCGAACATGGTCCTCTTGGACTGTGTGCGCGGAGGAAAGCCCAGAATCACGGTGGAAAAGCCTCTCATTGTATACCGGGAGCCGGGAAAGTATATGGATGAGATCTACGATATTTACGGATACTGACGGAAAGATCCTGAACACCGTCGGCAAAGGATGTGGGGGATGAGCTATGATGAATGAGAACGATAAGAATACAGGCCAGGGGACGCTGTACCTTTGTGCGACGCCGATCGGGAATCTGGAGGATATTACGCTTCGGGTGCTGCAGACATTGAAGGATGTTGATCTGATTGCGGCGGAGGATACACGCAACACGCTGAAGCTCCTGAATCATTTTGACATTCACAAGCCGATGACAAGCTACCATGAGCACAACAAGTTCGAGAAGGCGGATGAACTGATTGCACGTCTTCTGAGAGGTGAAAATATCGCGGTGGTGACGGATGCCGGAACGCCGGCGATTTCGGATCCGGGCGAGGTCCTTGCGGCAAAATGCCTGGAGCAGGGAATCCGTGTAGCCTCCCTTCCCGGCGCGTGTGCCCTGATTACGGGGCTTACCATGTCCGGAATGCCCGCCAGAAGATTTTGCTTCGAGGGGTTCCTTCCGACAGATAAAAAGGAGCGAAACCGCGTGCTGGAGCAGCTTCGGGAGGAAGAGAGAACGACCATCCTGTATGAAGCGCCTCATCATCTGAAGGGAACCATCCGGGAGCTGCTTGAGGCTCTTGGTGACCGGAAGATTGTTTTCTGCCGCGAGCTCACCAAGAAATTCGAGGAGGCAAGGCCGTTCACGCTTTCGGAGGCTGCGGAGTATTATGCGGATCATGAGCCGAGAGGGGAATACGTTCTGGTGCTTGCAGGTGCAGACCCGGAGGAGAAGAAAAAGAAAGAAGAGACCGTCTGGAAGCAGATGAGCATCGAGGAACACATGGCTTATTACGAATCACAGGGGACGGATCACAAGGAGGCCATGAAGCTGGTTGCAAAGGATCGCGGCGTTCCGAAACGGGAAATATACCGGGCCCTGATTAAAGCCTGACAGAAGCCGGGGAAAAGCATAAAAAACAAATGAAATTTGCAGGATTCCCGTTGTTCCCCAAAATCTTTTGTGGTATAACCGTAGCAGTGTTAATTTATTAACAGTTAAACATTCTTAATGGAGGTTCAAGATACTATGGCAAAAGTCGATTTAAGCAAGTATGGCATTACCGGAACACCTGAGATCGTCTACAATCCTTCCTATGAGCAGCTGTTCGAGGAAGAGACCAAGGCTGATCTGGAAGGCTTTGAGGTTGGTAAGGAGACTGAGCTCGGCGCAGTTGATGTTTTCACCGGAGTATATACCGGACGTTCCCCCAAGGATAAGTTCATCGTAATGGATGAGAATTCCAAGGACACCGTATGGTGGACCACCGATGAGTACAAGAACGACAACCATCCTGCTTCTGAGGAAGCATGGGCTGCCGTAAAGGAAATTGCCAAGAAGGAGCTCTCCAATAAGAAGCTTTATGTGGTAGATGGCTTCTGCGGTGCTAACAAGGATACCCGCATGGCAGTTCGTTTCATTATGGAAGTTGCATGGCAGGCACACTTTGTCCGCAACATGTTCATTAAGCCTACTGCAGAAGAGGAAGAGAACTTCGAGCCTGATTTCGTTGTTTACAATGCTTCCAAGGCAAAGGTAGAGAACTACAAGGAGCTCGGCCTTAACTCTGAGACCGCAGTTGTCTTCAATATCACCTCCAGAGAGCAGGTTATCCTGAACACCTGGTACGGCGGCGAGATGAAGAAGGGTATGTTCTCCATGATGAACTACTACCTGCCGCTGAAGGGCGTTGCTGCTATGCACTGCTCTGCAAACACCGATCTGAACGGTGAGCACACTGCAATCTTCTTCGGTCTGTCCGGAACCGGAAAGACCACTCTTTCCACGGATCCCAAGCGTCTGCTGATCGGCGATGACGAGCACGGCTGGGATGACAACGGCGTCTTCAACTTCGAGGGCGGCTGCTATGCAAAGGTTATCAACCTCGACAAGGAAGCTGAGCCTGACATCTACGGTGCAATCAGAAGAGATGCTCTTCTTGAGAACGTTACTGTTGATGAGAACGGCAAGATCGATTTCGCAGACAAGAGCGTTACCGAGAACACCCGTGTATCTTATCCGATCGATCACATTGAGAAGATCGTTAAGCCGATCTCTCACGGCCCGGCTGCGGACAACGTAATCTTCCTGTCTGCAGATGCATTCGGCGTACTTCCTCCGGTATCCATCCTGACACCTGAGCAGACCAAGTACTACTTCCTGTCCGGCTTCACTGCAAAGCTTGCAGGAACCGAGCGCGGAATTACCGAGCCTACTCCTACTTTCTCCGCTTGCTTCGGCCAGGCATTCCTGGAGCTGCATCCTACCAAGTATGCAGAAGAGCTGGTGAAGAAGA
>ENA-OUQG01001648-OUQG01001648.1-human-gut-metagenome-genome-assembly--contig:-NODE-1648-length-11686-cov-8.361448_pt1 | contig 11686 bp, 9 predicted proteins | sample MGYA00237943_ERZ548823 | MGnify/ENA primary metagenome ERZ548823 (study PRJEB26490, sample SAMN05194731) | human gut metagenome | biome: terrestrial biome; feature: human-associated habitat; material... | reverse complement strand
TTTTTGCGCTGCCGGAGGCGTTCTTCTTTGGTTACAGCGGTGCGATTTTTGAACGGTCAAGAAGCCCTTTCCATTGTCTGGTACAAAATAAGCATAGCACCCGAAGCGGATAGGAAGCCTCGGAGGCTATGCTTATTTTGTACCAAACATTGAAATATGTAAAGTGTATATTCTACAATAAAGTAAAACCAGCTACCTGACCTCACATGAAATCAGACAGCTCTATTCTTGTAGATCTTGTAAATAATGAAATTCTGTTGTCAAATCGTTGCCACGAGGGGACATCAAGGCTCAAAAGTTCGGTGTTTGCAGTTTTTTCGACCTCTGAAGTTATTCCAGCTCAACAGCTGCTGGTGTCGAGTCTTATTTTCTTTCCACACCGAACCTCGACCCAAAATACGTCCGGCAGAATTCAATAAATGTTCTTACCGGCGGTCGCTGCGCCGTCTCCGCCAGATAGATTAGATAATCGTTTCGCGCGATCGGCTCACCGCGGTTATCCTTCAGAATGCAGCGGTAAAGACCGGACTCATTCTGATAAACCCGGTGATCCATCAGAATGCTATAGCCCAGGCCATGCGTGACCATCTCCACGCAGGTCTGAATGCTCGGCACATTCATGCCGATGCGGGGTGGAATATCAAAATTATTCTGCCACCAGTTTGTGATCATATTTTTCGTGTTTGCGCTCATGCGGGAGTCAATGCGCGGAAGAAACGGAAGATCCGCCAGCTCCACCGGCTTGGAATAGATCATAGTCATATATTCCTGACGGATAAAGTCCTGCTTAAAGACCCAAGGCTGGTCACCGCAGACAAACGCAAGATCGGCCTGCCCGTTATGCACGCGCTGCGCGGCTTCCCCGCTGCCGATCGCGTGCAGGATCAGATGAATATCGGGATGCAGCTCGCCGAACCTCTGAAAAAGCTCGGGCAGGATCTCGTGCGACAGCGAACCGGCCGAGGCAATGGTGATCGTCGTTTCCTTCCGCTCATGAAGGCCGAGCAGCGCCCGCCGCAGCTCCTTGTATTCCTCCAGGCTGCGCATGGCATACTGGACAATATACTCCCCCTCCGGCGTGAACTGAACCCCCTTTACATTCCGGTAAACGATCACAGTGTCCAGTTCGTGCTCGATCTGCTGAAGCCGCTTGGTCAATGCAGGCTGCGACACAAAAAGAGCCTGTGCGGCCTGCGTGAGGTTTTTGCTGTGATAGAGCGTGATGAGAAACTCATAGTCCCCTAATTTCTGCATAAATTCTCCTCTGTCTTTCAAAAAAACAGTATAATTATGAAAATCTTATCAAAACCGCTTCCATTATTATATCAAATGCACAAAAAAATAGCATCAAGTTCGGCGAAATGCATCAAATCCGGAATGGTAACGATAACTTTTGGTTATATAATATCTAAAGTGTTTGTATTTTACAAGGCCTATTTTTCATCGTAAAATAGCATTACATTAAGTCCACCGCTTGATGTAATCAAACAAATCGAAAGGAAGAATTGTTATGAAACGCACATCTCGATTCCTTGCTCTGCTTCTCAGCGCCGTCATGCTGCTTGCCCTTGCCGGCTGCGGCAGCAAGGATCCCACTCCCGCCCCCCAGCCCTCTGACGGGGATGCGGCCGGCGAAGCTGTTGTCTACCCGGCCGACCTGCTCAACTACTATGTTGCCGCGTCTGCCGGCGGTGGTCTCGATATTGTCTCCCGTGCTTTCACCAATCAGTGGGAGGATGCGCTCGGCACCACCTTCGAGTATATCTACGAGGATACCGGCAACACCTACCTCATGGCGCTCAACGATCTCGGCGGTCTTGATGAAGACGAGTTCGGCGTGATCTGCGGCCTGCCCGAGGCGATGCTCGGTATGTTTGCGTTCCAGGATTCTCCCTACACCGTGGATGACATCGCCTGGATCGGCAACGTCTACACCGACGCGAACTGCCTGATGGTCCGCATCGACGATGACCGCTTCAACTCCGCGCAGGATTTGATCGACTATGCGCGCACCGCGTCCAGCCCCATCGCCATCTCCACGCCGCAGGCTCTTACGCCCGCCAACATCACCGCGCAGATCTTCGTTGAGGCCTCCGGCATCAACGCCAATGTCGTCACCTACAGCGGCGGCTCCGGCGCCCGCAACGACCTCATCGGCGGTCATGTCGACGTCTCCGTCGGCGGTATCTCCACCGCGGTCGGCCTGGCCGATCAGGTGAAGATCATCGGCATCTTCGGCGAAAACAACCCCGTCACGGACATCTGGCCCGACGCGCAGGTCGTTTCCGACTTTGCCACCGACTTCGAAATGCCCGACCTGACCTGCCACTGCTCCATCTGGACCACGAAGGCTATGGCCGAGAGAAACCCCGAGGTCTACCAGATGCTGGTCGATACCTATGCGCAGGCGATCCAGTCCGACGACGCTGCGACGAACCTGAAGAACGCCAACCAGGATCGCTTCATCGATTACTTCGGCCCCGATGAAACGGCCGCCAACGCCACCAGCTTTATGAAGACGCTCGAGGACTACGCCTATCTGCTCGATCCGGCAAACGGCTGAGCAATCGCTTACCTTGTGAAAGGAGAATCCCATGAAAAAGAAACTGCCATGGGGTGAGGTCAGCTTTTTAACCGTCATCGTGCTCTGCATTGCCTACTACTTCTTCTCTGTGAAGGGCTATGGCCTCAAGGCCGTTCTCTGGCCATATATTCTGATGGCAGGTGCACTTCTGTGTGTTCTTTTTATTGCGGTCGAACTGGTCCGGAACGCCTCCGCGGAAGCGAAGGCGGACCAGACGGCCGCGGAAAAGAAAACCCTCGGCGACTGGTTCAAGGCGAATTCCCCCATCTTTGTCATCATCGCTTCCCTGCTGTGCTACGCGCTGCTGCTCAAAACGCTTGGCCTGCACCTGTGCAACTTCCTGCTGAGCTTCTTCCTTGTCTATTACCTGAGCAAGGGAAAGTGGAAAACGGCACTGATCACCGCCGTCTGCATCACATTGGCATTCTATCTGATCTTTGACCTGTCGCTTGGGCTTCGCCTGCCGAAGGGCAAGCTGTTCAAGCTGCTGAAATCACTCTGAGGAGGCGCGTGAAATGGAAAACTTACTGCTTGGCCTTCAGGAGCTTGCCGACCCTCAGGTGCTTCTCTTTATTTTGATCGGCGGTGTCGTCGGATTGCTGGCGGGCGCCATTCCCGGCCTGAACGACACCAACATTCTCACCCTCTTTTTGTCCTTTGTCGTCTTTCTGGACCCGTTTCCTGCGGTCATTCTGATGACGGCGGTATTCATTGCCTGCCAGACGGCGGGCTCCATTCCCGCGATTCTCATCAATATCCCCGGCACACCCTCCACCGCGGCTTCCACGCTTGAGGGCTATCAGCTGACCAAACGCGGCCTTGCCGGTCAGGCGCTCGGCTGTTCGTTCGGCTCGTCGCTGATGGGTACGGCCCTCGGCGGTCTGATGGGTCTGATCTTCGCGCCGGTCCTCGGTCATTACGCGCTCAGCTTCGGCCCGCCCGAAATGTTCATGCTGGCCCTGTTCGGTATGACCGCCGTCGCCTCTCTGACCGGCAGCTCCGTCTCCCGCGGCCTGCTGGCCGCGATCCTCGGCCTTCTGGTCGGCACGGTCGGTCTGGACTACTTCCTCGGCGTCACGCGCTGCACCTTCGGCGTGGCAGAGCTTTACGGCGGCGTGCCGCAGATCCCGCTGCTGCTTGGTCTGTTCGGCGTCAGCGAGCTGTACTCCCTGATCTTCAAGAAATCCATCGGCGCCGGCACAACGACGGACGCCCCCGACGTGAAGAGCCAGTTTGAGGGCTTCCGCGCGGCGTTCCGCTATAAGAAGGCCATGCTGATCTCGGCGGTCATCGGCTTCATCATCGGCGTGATCCCCGGAACGGGTGCCACCATCGCTTCCTTCACGAGCTATGGCATGGCGCGCTCCGTGTCCAAGGAGCCCGATAAGTTCGGCTCCGGCCACTATGAGGGCCTTGTCGCGACCGACACCGCGAACAACGCCAGCGTCCCCGGCTCCATTGTCCCGGCTCTGACGCTCGGCATTCCCGGCAGCGGCACGACCGTCCTCTTCATCAGCGCCTTCCTCATGCACGGTATGCAGCCCGGTCCGTCGTTCTTCAGCAACTACCTGCCGGAATCCAATGCGATTTTTATCACCGTCATTCTCGTCGGCGTTCTTGCGAGCGTTGTCGGCATCTTCATGGCAAAATACATGGTCAAGATCGTGTCTCTGCCGACCTATATTCTCGGCCCGATCATCGCCATCTTCTGCCTGCTGGGCGCCTACATCTGTCGAAACAAGGTCAATGACCTGTTCATTATGATGGTCTTCTCCATTCTGGCCATCTTCCTGAAGAAGTACAATTACTCTCTTCCGGCCTTCCTGCTCGGCGTGATCCTCGGTCCCATCATCGAGCCGAACTTCTTCCGCGCGCTGGCCATCTCCGACAATGACTACTCCATCTTTTTCACCCGCCCCATCTGTATCGTCCTGTGGCTTATGTGCGCCGCGACGCTGCTGATGCCCAAGCTCATCAGCCGCCGCACGGCAAAGAAAGGAGTCGAAAGCAAATGAATATCACCTATGATACGATCCGCGGAAGCAGGATCGTGACCGCCAAGGATCAGGGAGCGCTGATCCTGCGTACCGGAACCGTGTACGACGGGATCGGGCGGGAGGCCTCCCACGACCTCGATCTGCTGCTCGACGGCGGAAAGATCGTGCAGGTCGCGCCGCGCGGCAGCTTTGACGGCAAGGGTCTCCCCGTGTGGGACTGCTCCGACAAGTTCGTGATGCCCGGCCTGATCGAGGCGCACCTTCATATGTCCGGCATGCACACGCAGGAGCCCTACCGCCGCTATTTTGAAAACAACGACGTCCGCCTGATCCGCGCGCTGGGTCACGCCGAGGAGTTGCTCGCGCACGGCTATACGACCGTACGCGAGCTGGGCGCCAAGGGCCGCGGCATCGGCATCCGCGAGGGCATCAGCAAGGGCTTGTGCCGCGGTCCGCGTATCCTGACGTCCATTGAGTTTCTCTCCCCGACCGGCGGGCACGGCGACTGGCCGATCCTGCCCTATGATTTCGTGAAGGAGACCTCCATGCGCAGCGTCCTCGTGGACGGCCCGGACCAATGCGTGTATGCGGTCCGCCGCCTGCTGCGCGAGGGGGCCGACCTGGTGAAGATCGTCACCGCGACCGGAAACATGGGCCAGCCCTATGACAACATGAAGTTCCGCGCCTGCTTCAATCTCAAGGAGATCCGCGCCATGAGCGACGAAGCGCACGAGCAGGGCAAAAAGATCGCGGCGCATGTCGTCGGCGACGTCGGCCTGCGCAACGCGCTCGACGGCGGCATCGACACCATTGAGCACTGCCTGTTCAACTTTGAGAAGAACCCCGAGCTGCTGGAAAAGATGCTGGAAAAGAAGGTCACGCTGGTCCCGACGCTCTCCATCATCAAGTGGTTCGGCGAGTACGAGGAAAAGAACGGCAATCAGGCGGCCGCCGACCGCTTCTACCACAATGTGGAAAAGCACGGCGAATTTGTAAAGGCGGCCTGGGAGGCCGGCGTGCCCATCGCCTGCGGTACGGACGAAAACGGAATGCACGGCACCGGCCGCTGCCCGGAGGAATACGTCTCCCTCGCCAAGGCGGGCCTGCCGAACTATGCGATCCTGCAGGGCGCAAACAGCGTCGCCGCGAAAACGCTGGACCTTCAGGACAAGACCGGCTCGCTCGAGGCGGGCAAATCCGCGGACATTCTCGTCCTGAACAAGAACCCGCTGGAGGACATCTCGATCCTGCGCAGCAAGGAAAACATTGCCTACGTCGTGCAGGGCGTGTAAGGAAAGGAAGCGTTTTATGAGCCTGATCGAAAAAAATCCCATGCTGGAAAAAATGAAGCGCGGCGAGCCGGTGCTCGGCTGTCAGGTACGCAGCCGTTCCCCGCTCATCGCGGAAATGCTGGGCTACTGCGGGCTGGACTATGTGTTCATCGAGGGCGAGCACTTCGTACATAACATCGAAACCGTCGAAAACCAGATCCGCGCCATTCAGGTCGCAGGCGCGGTACCGATCGTCCGTATCCCGAGCCATGAGGACGGACTGATCCTGCAGGTCATTGAGGCCGGCGTGATGGGCGTCATCTTCCCCCACATCGACACGAAGGAACAGGCGCTCCACGCGATCCGCGAGGTGAAGTACCCGCCGGTCGGAAACCGCGGCTTCGGCGACTCCGCCCGAGCCTCCAAGTTCGGCTTCCTGCCGACCGAGCAGTTTCTCGACTACGTCAACGAGAATGTAATGGTCATCGGCATGATCGAAAGCCGGGAGGGCATCCGCAATCTGGACGAGATTCTCTCCACCGGCATTGACGTGCTGCGCATCGGCGCGAAGGACCTGTCTCTGGATATGGGCTATGGCGGCGTTGTCACGCCCGAGGTGAAGGAGACGGTCAAGGAGGTCTGCCGCCGCATCCGCGATTCCAAGGTCATTCTCGGCGACGCGGGCCTTGGCGGCCTGACCTCGCAGGAGGATTTTGATGAGCTTTGCGCGCTCGGCTGCCGTATGTTCACGGTGGGCTCCGACATGGCCTGCGTCAAGCAGGCGGTGGTCGGCAAGCGCAAGAGCTTTGACGCATTCAAGCAAACCCACTTCGCTGAGAAGTGAACGAAGATTTAGGAGGTCATCCCTTGTCCTATCGCATTTTAGTTACAGAGGCCATGTCCGAGGACGGACCGGACTGGCTGCGTGCCAACGGCTATGAGGTCAAATACGGCCGCGGCACCGACGAAAAAACACTCATTGAAGATTTACAGGACTGCGACGGCGTGATCCCCCGCCTCGCCGTGATGAGCGACGCAGTGATCTCCGCGTGCCCGCGGCTCAAGGTCATCGCACGCCACGGCTCCGGCGTCGATACAGTCGACCTGGAGAGCTGCCGTCGTCACGGCGTCCGCGTGGTCAATACCCGCGGCAGCAACAGCGTGGCGGTCGCCGAGCACGCGATGCTGCTGGTGCTCGCCTGCGCCAAGACGCTCAACGTCCTGCAGGACCGCTATCGCGCAGGTCAGTTTAAGGAGGCGCGCAAGCTCGCCGCCGGTGTGGAGATCTCGGGAAAGACGCTCGGCGTTTTCGGCTTCGGTCAAATCGGGCGCCGCGTCGCTGCGATGGCGCACGACGGCTTTGGTATGAAGATTCTGGCATTCGATCCCTTCTGCAAGCCTGAAAGCGTACCCGACTATGTCGCTTTGGTGTCTGACCGCGACGAGATCTTTGACAACGCCGATTTTATCACCCTGCACATGGCGGCCACGGTGGAAAACAAGCACGGCATCGGCGCGCGTGAATTCGCGCGCATGAAAAAGGCCGCCTGCCTGATCAACACCGCCCGCGGCAGTCTGGTCGATGAGGCGGCGCTGATCGAGGCGCTGCGCGCCGGAGAGATCGCCGGCGCGGGTCTCGACGCCACGGAGCCGGAGCCGGCTGACGCGGCAAGTCCCCTCTTCCGCATGGAAAACGTCATTATGACGCCGCACTGCGGCGGCAGCACCAAGGAATCCAAAAGCCGCTCCTCCCTCGGCGCGGCAAAGGGCTGCGACGAGGTGCTCACCGGCAAGCCGATCACGAGCCCCGTGCTCTAAGTCTAATGGGGGGTGTCGACCGTCCGCCGACTGCGCAGGAGCTGGAGCAGATAAAAGCTCTACTTGACCGTGAGCTCAATGCCGGTACAATCAGCATGACTTAAAATGATAAGTCTGGATTTCGTAGAATACTCTTCTGTGACGGAGATTCCCTCTGCTCGTGCAGAGGGAATCTTTTTTGAGATGGCTTTATGGCGGTGCAGTACATCGGAGATAATACGCATCCGTAATCCATTCAAAATACATGCCTGTCTTGCTCCTTTGAATGATTGCCACGCGCAGGTAAAGCTGTTACCTCCTTTACAGAAACAAACAATACCGTAGCCAAAAGGGAATAACTATACAAAATCCGAACTGTTATCAAAAAGTTATCATTTGAGTTTGGAGGAACTTCGCTGCCCTATCTTTGCCTATTGCGGCGCAATTTCTGCGCTGCCGGGGCATTCTCTTTTGGTTTCAGCGGTGCGATTTTTGAACGGCTGAGAAGCCCTTTTTATTGACTGTTATGAAATGACTCTTGTCAAGGGGGAAATTGCCTGTCAAAAGCAAATATTTGAGCAAGGGCATGTGAGAAGAGCTGAGACGATCAGAATTCCGGCATTGGCCACTCTGTTATACGTAGATTGGTTACCACAGGTCAATGGTCCGCCAGGAGCTCTACTGTCTTCAGTCGTGGATCACGAAAGTGCCATCATAGTCAATACGTAGATAGCTGAACCATATTCATGTGCTCAGCTCCTCACAAATGCCCTCGCCCGAGGGACTTGAATCGAATCCATCCCTTGCTCACTTTCTATTATGGATTGGGAACTGGGTCAAGGACGAAGCCGCGAAACGCGGTGCGCAGCATCCTTGACGCATGTTTCCAAGACGTAATATCATCCCCAAGGGAATGGATACTACGCCGCGTTGGAAATGTTTCCGGTCATCATACCCCAGACAAAACAGGCCAGTTCGCGCGCAATTGCGGTTTTGGCAATATTGTGCCTGGACTTAAATGCGATGCGGTAATATTTGCGTTGCATGCGTTCATTGGCTTTATCCGCGTAAGCGATGACCTCGGCAGGATTGCCGCCCTGTCTGGCCTTGAGCGCTGCGCTCTTTTTCCCAATGGCTCCTCGATTGTAGGATTGAGCTGCCTCGACCAACAGTCGCCGTAAATGGGTGTTTCCTGCCTTTGTAATACTGGTGCGTATCTGTTTATCAGAGCTGGAATGTTCTCCGGGAACAAGACCGAGATAGGCGGCAAAGTGTTTGGCAGAGCGAAAACGCTGGAAATCGCCTACCTCAACCAGCAAAGATAATGCGGTATGAGCGGCAACACCGCGGAAGCAGCAGAGCTTCTGCACATTTTCTTCATAGTGCTCCAGATGGGACATTTCCTCGATTCGGGTGTCATAGACCGCAACTTTCTCATCCAGCATATAGTAAAGAATCAAGTATTCCTGAAGGGTTTTCTTATAAAGAGGATGCTCAAAGACGAGTGTCTCCAGCCATTTGAGGTGTTTCTGTGTCCAGTAGCTCTTTCCATCAAAAGCAAAACCGTGTCGAGTAGTGAATGCGATGATCTGTTGCTTTACACGCTTCAGATCAGCCTTGATATCATCTCTCATACGGATATATTCTTTCACGGCATCATCTTCTGTGGTAGGGACATAAACGGGGCTATACAGACTAAACGCCAAGCATCTGGCAATGTTTTCTGCGTCTCGGCGATCCGTCTTGATCCGTTTCCCCTTTTCCTGATGCATCGTTGAAGGTGCCAGAATAACGCAGTCCACACCGCATCTGGTGAGTTGGTGGTAGAGTGAATAACCCAAACAGCCAGCTTCATAGCCGCAAACAAATTTGCATTCTTCACCGCGTTGCTTCTGGACACGTTCCATATACTTGATTACCTGACGGTAATCCGGTTCTGTTTGCGCAACAGCAAAGCCGCGGTCGGAATCTGCGGTATAGCAGCAAAATGTGAAATTTGTGGTATGGACATCCATGCCAACGTAGATTATACTTGCCATGATGACTCCTCCTTGTATGTGGTAGGTCTGGTACTTTTGAGTTTGCGCTAAAAGTATGACAGGTAAATCCACGTTTTACAAGCGCAGGAGTCATTTCATATTGTCTTCAGCGGCGCAAAATATGTACGATCTGCGCTGAAAATCGCCGCTGCACAAAAAGCACTTTTTTGAGTGGTTGAAAACAGCAATTACCTCAACTGCCTGCGGAACGGTCACCTTGAAAAGTCTGCTACCGCAGGGGGCTCATGCCCCTCACGTTCACCCAAGACTGCGAAAACGCCTCGCAAGGTGCACCTTAGACTGCGGTTTCAAAACCCCGGAAAGCCCCGCACTGCGGGGCTTTGAGGCCGAGAGGTGCCCAATTACGGGCACCTCTCTTTATCTTGTGCTTTTATCGAACGGCTTTCCCTATTCAAAAATTCGGCTTAAAAAGTTCGATTTTTCGCCAATAGACACTCCCGCAAATATCGCCAAAAAGTTACCGTCACAACGCTGTTCCCAACCGTTCCTCATCGCGTTTTCAACTTCTCGCACAAACGGCCCACGTTCGCTTTTACAGGCGAAAGCGGGTACACACTCGGCTTTCAGAGAAAGATCGCACACAAGGGCTTACACGCCGAAACAGGGGCCTTCCCTTCATTGACCACAGTGTGGCTATGTGCTGCCAGCGAAATCCCTTTTATTCCACCATGCTTTTATATACATACATTTCCCGGTTCTCTGTGACCCCCCACTATATCAAATCCGGCAGAGTTGCCGCCACCAACGCTGTTCCCCAACCGTTCCTCATTGCGGTTTCAACTTCTCTCACAAATGGCCCACGTTTGCTTTCACAGGCGAAAGTGGGTACACACTCGGCTTTCCGAGAAAGATCGCACACAACGGCACACACGCCGAAAGAGGGGGGCGTTTCGGATGGGGCCGCAATCACTACCCTCGACACGTACTGCACGTTCACGAACATCCCCGGGCCGGGTATTAGAACGGCGTACTTTGCCGCTTTTGGGTCTTGGTTGGATGTACTCTCGAAGAACGCAGAAAGCCTTCGGAGCAGCGATGCGCTTATGCGCGTCGCTGTTCCGAAGGCGTCGCGGCCCCGCCGGGCTGCGTGATCTTTTTGCTTTTGTCGAAATGGTAGATTTGTACATCCGGCGCTCATGGTTTTCTGCGTGTGCGAGACGAGGGGTGGTATCACCACTCTTGGTGTGCTCTGCGTGTTGCTGAAACGCTGGACGGCCGCTTGTCAAAGCGGCTCATTTGCCGTTTTCTGAGGTCGGGTAGCCTTCATTGATTTCAGCGGCGCAAAATGTGCTTGACAGGTGAGTCTACTTATGATAGACTTCAAGTATCAGAAGTCTATCATAAGTAGACTCGCAAAGAAAAGGAGGCCCACATGGACGGTTACAAACTGGGCGTTGTTGAGACGCGTTTTGCAGAACTCATCTGGCAGCATGAGCCGCTGACCTCCGGCGAGCTGGTGAAACTGTGCGAACGGGAGCTGCAATGGAAAAAATCCACGACCTACACAGTTTTGAAAAAACTCTGCGAACACGGTATCTTTCAGAACGAAAACGGCACGGTCACTTCTCTTCTGTCGCAGGAGGACTATAACGCCGTACAGAGCGAGAAATTTGTGGAGGATACCTTCAACGGTTCCCTTCCCGCGTTTCTGGCTGCCTTTACCACACGGAAGGCTCTTTCGGAGAAGGACATTGCGGAAATTCAGCGCATGATCGACCGCTGCGGAAAGGAGTGAGCCAATGGCCGCCGTCTTTTTGAAGCTCTTGAATCTAAGCATTTCCGCAAGCTGGCTGGTGCTGGCTGTGCTGGTACTGCGCTTGGTGCTGCGGCGCGCCCCCAAGTGGGTGAATGTCCTGCTCTGGGGCATGGTCGCGCTGCGGCTTATGCTGCCATTCTCCATAGAGAGCGCGGTGAGCCTGATTCCCAGTGCCGAAACGGTCAGTCCCGCAGCCGTGCAGTTTGACCCCGCGCCGACCA
>ENA-OUQG01001644-OUQG01001644.1-human-gut-metagenome-genome-assembly--contig:-NODE-1644-length-11710-cov-5.451566_pt1 | contig 11710 bp, 11 predicted proteins | sample MGYA00237943_ERZ548823 | MGnify/ENA primary metagenome ERZ548823 (study PRJEB26490, sample SAMN05194731) | human gut metagenome | biome: terrestrial biome; feature: human-associated habitat; material... | reverse complement strand
GCACGTCAGAATCGTCAAATAACATCTGATGGGTGTAAAGTGGAAGACCTAACTGCTCTGTGATCTTTTCACATTGCATCTTTTCGCATCGCTTTAGGGATTTCAATGCATCAAGTGGATAGCAACGGGAATCTCTATACCGGAGATTTTCACAAACTTTAGTCACATCTGATTCAAGTAAAACCACCTTCGAAATTGACATTAATGAAAAAACAGACTCAGGCAGCCTTTCAACATTAAATGATTTATCAAAAATGCAGAAGTGACCCGCTAATATAAATGTCTTATCCTTCTGTAGCCTTTCATTCACCGCCGTAACCAGAATATCCTGATTTTTTTCCTTGTTCACTACAGTTTTGTTACGACCATAAATTTCTCCGTTGATTGCGCTTATCAAGTCACCAGCTGAATAGCAGGGGATTCCAATGGAGATACTAAGTCTTTCACACAAGGTGCTTTTTCCCACGCCATAGATTCCCGCAACAAAAATTATGCCATCTTTCATTGTTATCCCCCTTTTGAAAATGTAATAAGTTTGGGTTAGCCCATCCTCATCTCCCGATACACTACATCGGCCAATGCGCTCATAATGGCATTGTACTTGTGCTGATCCTCAAAGAGCGAGGTATAGGTACCCTGCGATTCCAGATAGCTGTCCTGGGCCGCTGCACCGAAGGCCTTAGGGAAAATGCTTTCCACAAAAATCTGCGGATCTGAGGTCTGCGCCATCTTGGTCAGCTTCTTGTCGGCCATCAGACGGCTGCGCAGAGCCGTCAGCAGCACTTTGTCTCCCTCGGTGAATTCACCCTTGTACTTTTCGTTGATCTTGGCGATGATCTCATCCAGCGGCGACTTTGTGTCCAGTCCCATTGCACCCTTTTGCTTGGCCGGTTCGTACACGCCCTTCACCTGTTCCAGCTCAATGCTTCCGGCGAAGGTCTTTTGCAGCTTGTAGTATTCCAGCTTCAACTTACCCTCAAGGTCCACCATATCCGTGGTTTCCGCAGGCAGCAAATTGATCAGATAACAACAGAATGCATATTCCTTATGCAGCTCCTTATCGAACATCCGCAGGATCTGGGAAATATAGCCATACCACTTAATGAGATTGCGCACCTGACGGCGGAACTGATACCGCTCGTTGGGCGTTTTTTGATTATAACGGTCTGCCACCGGCTTCAACACACTGGTCATTCGCCCCATCGCCCGGGCATCCTGCCGGCCTGTGCTGAAATACTCCTTGGCAAAAGCCTCAATATCTGCATCGTTATAGACCGCAAATCCCCGCAGCTCCTTCTGCGTCTGATAGATCAGGTCAGCGTTGACCTCCTGCGAAAGCGAGGTTTCTTGATAGAACGGCTGAAACGCCTCCAGAATGTCCTCTTTCTTGTTGGCAAAATCGAGAACGAAAGTATCCACCTTGCCGGCGCAAGTGCGATTCAATCTGGACAGCGTCTGCACCGCTTTGACGCCCTTCAGCTTCTTGTCCACGATCATCGTGTGCAGCAGCGGCTCGTCAAACCCGGTCTGGTACTTCTCGGCAACGATCAGCACATTGAAATGGTCGTGGAATTCCGCCTTGGTCTGCGTTTCGGCGATGTGCGTCCCATCCGCACGAACATTCAGTTTCGGCTCGGTGTATTCTGTGTCACCGTCCTGCACAGCACCCGAAAAGGCCACCAGCACCTGCACATCGTTGTACTTCTGCTCCTCTATGTAGCGCTTGACCTCGTGGTAGTAGCGCACTGCCGCAAGGCGGGACGAGGTAATGACCATCATTTTGCCCTTGCCGCCGATCTTGTTTCGGGTGGTTTCCCGGAAGGTCTCCACGATGATCTGTGCCTTTTGGGAGATGTTATACGGATGCAGCTCCTGATATTTGCGGATCACCTTAGCTGCACGGCTGGCGGGCACATCCGGGTTATCTTCGGAGGTTTTGACGATTTTGAAGCAGGTGTCATAGGTCATATAGTTCTGGAGCACATCCAGAATAAAGCCTTCCTCAATGGCCTGCCGCATACTGTAAATGTGGAACGGATGAAAGCTGCCGTCCTCATATTCCGTGCCGAACAATTCCAGCGTCTTGTCCTTGGGCGTTGCGGTAAAGGCAAAGAAGGACAGATTCTTATGCCGCCCCTGAACGGTCATTTCCCGCATCAGGCGGTCGTCCGGGTCCAGCTCTTCTTCGGCCTTGCCCTCGATCTCGGCGTATTCCCGCAGAGCGTCCTCGGTATCCGCAAGGGCAGCTTTCAGCTTCAGAGCCGAGCTGCCGGTCTGGGAGGAATGGGCCTCGTCTACGATAATCGCAAAGTTCCGTCCCGCTACTTTATCCACTTCCTGATAGATGACCGGGAACTTCTGCAAGGTGGTGACGATAATGCGCACGCCGCCGTTGATGGCGTCCCGTAGGTCCTTGGAGGTCTTATCTTCCCCGATGGTCTCAATAGCGCCGAGAGTGTGGTCAAAGCCGGAAATGGTCTCCTGCAGCTGCGCATCCAGCACGGTGCGGTCGGTAACGACGACCACGCTGGAGAACACCGGCTTGTTCTCCTCATTGAACAGCGAGGCCAGCCGGTAAGCCGTCCACGCAATGGAATTGGACTTGCCGCTTCCGGCGCTGTGCTGGATCAGGTAATTATGCCCGGCTCCGTTCTGCCTGACATCGGCCAGCAGCTTGCGCACCACATCCAGCTGATGATAGCGCGGAAAAATCAGCGTTTTGCCGTCCTTCAGGTTCATAAACTTCTGGACAATGTCCATCATACTGTCCTTCTGAAAGACATTCTCCCACAGATACGCTGTCGGGTAACCGTTTGGGTTTGCCGGATTGCCCTTGCCGCCGTCGTTTCCGGCTCCGTTGGAGCCCTGGTTAAAGGGCAGGAAATAGGTGTTCTTTCCGGCGAGCTTTGTGGTCATCCACACCTCGGTGTGATCCACGCAGAAATAGGCCAGAATGCGCTTGTTGAACTGGAAGCAAAGCTCCCTCGGGTCACGGTCATACATCCACTGCCGCTTGGCGTCGTCCACCGTTTGTCCGGTGTACTGGTTTTTTAATTCAAAAGCGAATACCGGGATGCCGTTGAGCACCAGCACCATATCCACGCTCTTTTTTGTATCGGCGGAGAAGTACCACTGGCGATAGCACTCGATGGTGTTTGCCGCCCACTGGGCAGCCGCCGCCTGATTCAAGGCAGACTCCGGCTTAAAATAGCACACCCGAAAACGCAGTCCACGGTGCTTGAAGCCGTGGCGCAGGACAGAGAGCAGTCCTTCCGTCTCGCAAGCGGTGTTGAACGCCGTGCAGAACTTCCGCACTGGGTCCACCTGATTGGCGTTTTCAAATCGCGCCCACTCCTTGGGCTGGGTGCGCTGGACAAAGTCGATCAGGGTGTTCACATAGAGCCCCTGTTTCACATCATAGGTATCCGCGCCCTTGGTATATCCGCCCGCCGGGGAGAGAAAGAAGGATTCTATATCCGCTTCAAAACGCTTTTCGGTGGTGATCATAATTCGGTCCCCTTATGTAAAGTTATCCTCTGTTGTGCTTATTAAAATACGCAGCGATAACTGCACAAAACTCTGCCATTGCCTGCTGCTGATAAGCAGGCTCGATTTTGTCGCAGCCGTCCAGAAAATCAGACAGTGCCTTCGCTGTGTCCTGTACCTGCTTGACCTGCGAAAAATGGTGCTGCATTTGCGCCTGCTGCTGAATATAGTCATAGTTCCAAATGTTATAGAATGGATTCATTTATACAACCTCCTTCTTGCCCGTCACATACTCGTAAATCAGGGATTTCTTGTAGTTTTCGATTTCGGTAAGGTATTGCTGTTTCTTTGCAACCAAAGCATCAATGCCCGCGCATTTCGTATTCAATGCTTCAACAATCTCTGCTTGTTCCTCAACAGATGGAAGCGGAATTGTAAATGCTAACACCTTGCTTGAACTGGTACAAGCCAAGTTTGTTGTTTTGATTGCTGTCACATCAAAATACGAGCGCCCGACATCAGACACGGTTAAATATTCCAAGAACTCTGGAAGTAATGTATCCTTGCTTGTCTGAACCGCAAAAATATGATTTTGGTGTAGGCAAGGCTCAATCTCACCATGCCAAACACAGCCACGGCCCAATTTATCCCGATCTCCGCCTTCAGTCATAAGCACATCGCCAGCACGCAACCTGTATTTTAAATCTTCATCTTGCGTTACCTCAATCGTTGTTAACACAGACAAGTCAACATATCCATCTTGTACATTCGCAACCCTTAAATAAGGCCGTTCAACAAGGCTGTCTGTTTTTTCGTACTTTTTCCCGAGCGTTATTCCAGACTTAATCGCTGCACAATGGCGCAGCTGCGTTTTCCGCCACTCCGCCGGAATGTCCCCAATCCATTCAATGCCGCTGTCCTTCATCGGCCTGTCGCCACGGATGCCCTTGGTGACTGCCTGCGTAATGACCGCCTGTTTCAGCTTTTTGTATTCTTCAATGGACGCACGGGTCTTTTCTAACACAGCGTCGATCTCGGCGCACTCCGCATCCAAAAAGGCCGCAATGCGCTCCTGCTCGGCATATTCCGGGACAGGAACAGTAATAGATTTCATTTCCTGCCAGCGGGTCGTCCAAAGATCGGCTACAATTCCGTGTCCCCACTTATAAAACTCATCCGCAAACAATGTGGTGTGGAAAAGCCAGTTGTAATAGCCGGGATGCATAGCCGTCCTCGGTGTCAAAATGATATTAATTAGGGAAACAGACCCATCTAGCGGAGAAATACCACAAGAACCACGACGGTCAGAGCGGCTGTTGATTGCAAAGTCTCCAACCCGCACCAGTTTTCTGTTGTCTCCGTCATCCGTCTTTGCAGCGGTAGCAAGCTGCGGCAGAATGCCTTGCATTGTCACCGATAACGGCTGATAATCTTTGTCGGAAACCTTTTCATTTCGCTGCGTATATAGGCTTCCAATTTTCGAAAGCTGCCAATTCTGCGGTATAGCCCCAACCCACTCAATCCCACTGTCTTTCATTTCACGCATTTGCTGTCAGCCCTCCTTGTGGAACAGCGTGTTCAAACTGTCGGCAATCTCACGCTCCAGCTTTTGAATCCGCTCCACAATGTCGTCCACCGGCTCCGGCGGCTGATACTCGTAGAAATAGCGGGTCATCGGAATTTCATAGCCCACCTTGGTCTTGCTCTTGTCGATCCACGCATCCGGGGCGTAGGGCAGGACCTCCCGTGCAAAATAGGCGTCAATGTCCTGCACCAGCGGCACATTTTCGGTGTCCCGCAAGGCAGTGTCCGCCACCGGCTTGCCCCGCTTCATCACGATCTCGCCGTTTTCGTCCCGCTGCGGACGCTCCACTACAATTTTGTTGTAGCCGAACTCCTCACTGCCGAAAATCTTGCTCTCGCAGTACACGCCGGACTTGTCCCCATACACGGCATTGTTCCGGTATTCGCCGTAGGCCTGCACGATCAGTTCCCGGCAATGGTCGCTGATGTCGTTGCGCTTGGTGCCGATGGCTTTGCGGCGCTGTTCATAGCAGTGGGACGCGTCAATGAGCTGCACCTTGCCGCAGCGGTAGGCGGGCTTGTCCTTGCACAGCACCCAGATATAGGTGGAGATGCCGGTGTTCATAAACTGGTCGGTGGAAAGCTGAACAATGGCGTCCAGCCAATCGTTTTCCAAGATATACTGGCGGATATTGCTGGGTCCGCTCCCGGCATCGCCGGCAAACAGCGGCGAGCCGTTCTGAATGATCGCCATTTTGCCGCCCGGCGCCAGCTTGGACAGGCCGTTGAGCACAAAAAGCTGCTGTCCGTCGCTGATTTTCGGCAGACCGGGCGCAAAGCGCCCCAGCTCGCCCTTGGCGGCTTCGGCCTCCACCGCCTTCTGTTCCCGCTTCCAGTCGATGCCGAAGGGCGGATTGGAAATGCAGTACCGGAAGGTGAAGCCCGGAAACTGATCGTCGGAGAGCGTATCACCGAACCGCATATTATTGGGGTCGCCGCCCCGGATCATCATATCCGCCTTTGCAATGGCAAAGGTGGAGGGGTTAAACTCCTGCCCGAAGCAGGTCACCTCCACATCGCTGTTCAGCTCGTGGATGCGCTCCTCCATACAGGAAAGCATCTGCGAGGTGCCCATCGTCATGTCGTACACGGTCACATTGCCGTCATCCAGCTTGGCGTCGCACAGCAGCAGGTCGGTCATCAGATAGATGATGTCCCGGCTGGTGAAGTGCGCTCCGGCCTCCTCGCCGAAGGACTCGGAGAAACGCTTGACGAGATCCTCAAAGATATAGCCGCAGTCCACGGCGCTGATTTTATCTGGGCCGAGGTAGCCTTTGGGGGAGTTGAACTCCTTGATGACCAGATACAGGCTGTTGCACTCCACCATACGGCGGATGATGTTGTCAAAATCGAACTTGGCCAGCACATCCTGCACATTGCCGGAGAACCCGGCCAGATAGTCCCGGAAATTCGCTTCAATGTTGTCCGGGTCGGCCAGCAGGCTCTCAAAGGTGAAACGGCTGGTGTTATAGAACTGATAGCCGGAGGCACGGGTCAAAAAGCCGTCGATAACCGCCAGCTTCTTAACCTTTTCATATTGCTCGATCACCGCATCGTGGGTGGGCAGCAGGCAGTCGTGAAACCGCTTGACCACCGTCATCGGCAGGATCACAAGGCCATATTCATGGGGCTTGAACGGCCCGCGAAGCACATCCGCCACATTCCAAATCATCGTGGCTTTTTCCTGTATATTCACGCCCACGGCGCTGCTTTTTTCATTAACCATTACTTTTCCTCCACGTGTGCTTTACAGTGACTATTTCCTCACTGAATTGAAAAATCAACAAATTATTTTTCATCTCACTTCTCATCTGGCACAATTTCCACAATATCCTCAATCCTGCAATCCAGCGCCGCACAAATCTTCACGAGTATCTCCGTGGTGACATGCCCATTCCGTCCCATTTTAGTGACGGATGCTGGGCTGATACCCGCCTTTTCACACAGGTCTTTTTTCTTCATGTCTTTATCGATGAGCAGCTTCCAGAGTTTTTTATAACTCACAGACATAAAATATCTCCTCCGTACCGATATACAAAAAATGCTCTGCCGCTTGGCAGAGCATTCGGTCTATTGCAGCCATACTGCCAAGGCCTATTCCAACACTTGACAGCGTTGTTTATAATAATAGCACATTTTGACATAGGAAGCAAGAAAATGATAGATTTGCACGATTTTTGCAGCAATCACAGCGCATAGATTTTTTCGCAAATAGAGGATTTCCCTCTTGACTCTTCCGTTACGTCATAGTGTATGGTAAGCTCACACGGAGGAGGGATGCCCATGATGACCATTCACGAAGTCGGCAAACTGGCCGGTGTCAGTGTCCGGACACTTCACCACTATGATGCCATCGGGTTGCTGCCGCCCACAGCCCTCACAGAATCGGGCTACCGGCTGTATGACGATACAACCTTGGCGCGGCTTCAATCCATTCTGCTGTTTCGAGAGTTGGAATTTCCGCTCAAAGACATCAAACGCATTCTGGATGACCCAAACTTTGACCAGGCCGCCGCTCTCGCAGATCAGATCAAGCTGCTGGAGCTGCGACAGGCGCGGTTGGGACGGCTCATCACCCTCGCCCGTGAAACCTTAGAAACAGGAGTAACACCTATGAAATTTGACGCATTTGATAAGGCCGAGCAGGAGAAGTACACCGCAGAGGTCAAAGGAAAATGGGGCAATACCATCGCCTATCAGGAATATCAGCAGCATGAAAAAGGCGGGTCTACCGGCAACCCTGCCGATTTGATGAGGCACTTTGCAAAGCTGGGCGAGCTGAAGCATCTTGCCCCTACCGCACCGGAAGCGCAGGCGGCCATTCGTGATTTGCAGCAATTCATCACCGACCATTTTTACACTTGCACGCCGGAGATTCTGGCAGGCTTAGGCCAGATGTATGTGGCCGATGACTGCTTCCGTAAAAACATTGACATGGCTGGCGGTGAGGGCACGGCAGCGTTTGTCGCACAGGCCATCGCCGCCTACTGCGGAAAGTAACTCTTCTTTGCCTATAGCGCTGCAAACTTTGAGTTGCGTCTTTCGCAAATTTTTTGTACCGTCTAACCTCTAATGCCTCGAAATGGCTCTCGCTTAATGCCTCGCGGAGCCTTTAGCGAAACAAATTTGAAACTACTCTCCATATACATATCATTGAAAAGGAATCGATAGGTCTGCAATCAGAAAACAACCTTATCCTCTCTTTTCGTACTTCGCTCTCAGCTCGGCCAGGACTTGCTGATAGCTGGTCTGCCCGCTGGCGATTTGGTCAAGGTTTCTGCGGGTATATTTGCTGATCGTCATCCCCTCGGCAGCAAATGTCCCGCAGATGTTGCTGAGGTTACTCTTATGCTTTGCTGCGGAGTATTTGTATTTTTCCAGCAGTTCTGCAATATCCTACTTAGCTACATTTAATTATACCACCGGCAAAATGGATGCTCAATATCATTCTGTGAACTGATTATCTCTAAGTTTCTCTTGGAAATATTCGTCTGAAGAAACTGTATTTTTCAAGCGAGAAATGCTCTCTTTTTTCTCTACAAATATTGCTTGATTTTATATCACTTTGGTGATACTATTTTTACAGTGATACTTAGGAGGATGCGGAGATGAATCAGAAAATTACCCTATATCATGGCTCTGAACAGATCATCGAATCTCCAACCTTTGGATTGGGTAAGCAGAACAATGACTTCGGGCTGGGCTTCTACTGCACGGAAAGCGAGGAACTCGCCAAAGAATGGGCTGTATCCTCTCTGCGTAACGGCTTCGTCAATCGTTACAGTCTTGATACAGAATACCTGAAAATTCTGAATCTGAACAGTCCAGACTATACGATTTTGAACTGGATTGCTGTTCTGGTAGCGCATCGTCTGTTTTCTATCAAAAGCCCAGCCGCACAGCGGGCAAAACGATATCTGATTGACAATTTCGGCATCAATGTCAATGCCTATGACCTGATTATCGGATACCGTGCCGATGACTCCTATTTTGACTTTGCTGCGTCTTTCTTAAATAACGGAATTTCCGTACAGCAACTCGCAAATGCTATGCGGCTTGGCAAGTTGGGCGAACAGATTGTCATCAAGTCTAAATACGCCTTTTCGCTGCTGCATTACGATGGATTTTCTATTGCAGAAAAGGAAAAATATTATGTCCGCCGCAAGGCTCGAAATGATAAAGCCGACCAACTTTATTCGTATATACTTGAAGAGGAAACAGATGGTCTGTATATCCTTGATATCATAAGAGGAGGCATCCAAAACGATGACCCACGCATACCAAGAAATCTATCTGAGTAACGCGCAGGCATTACTGGGCGATGCTTTTGATTATGCTATCAACGCGTGTGGAGTTGCCGGAGATAGCTTTATAAAGCTGTTTTCCGTCAGTTCCGTCAGTAATCGGATTGAGAATGGTGAACCTTCATATCTTTTGGGGAAAAGCGGGATTGAAACTGCTGTTGATGTTCTCGTTGAGACTACGGGCAAAGCGCCGACCGCCAAGCCTCAAGCGAATTTCAGCCGTTCCAGAGAGTATTGGATCGGCTGGGCAGTGGCCTACTATCAATGGTTTTCCGGAAGAAAATTCAGTGATATTTTTAAGGTTCTTTCGTTTGAAGATTTGCAGCAGATGTATTCCCCCCTTCATGAAGCGGATGTCACTAAATTCGCTGATATTGTCGATGCTAAAGTGCGCGAATACTTCGCTGATACCAACCTCAAACGTATCCGCACGCTTTATGGCTGCACGCAGGCAGAGCTTGCCAAGCGAAGCAATGTCAGTCTTCGCTCAATTCAAATGTACGAACAGCGCAACAAGGACATCAACAAAGCCAGTGCGGAGACTGTTCTTAGCCTTGCAAAAGTCCTCGGCTGTACGATGGAGGATCTTCTGGAAACGTAAGTCCGCAACAAAAAGGGTAGTCTTTTCCTTAAAAAACTACATGAATTACGGGAATGTAATAGCTGTTAAGGGAAAAACGTGATTCCTTTCAGGAGGGGCAACTGACATGGATAAAGAACGTATGGCAGAGTTGGAGAAAATCGAAGCCCATGGTGCCGAGAACGGCTGGGTTGCACCGATGACAGAGGAAGACCGGGAGTTCTTTGCATATTTTCGCTCGGTGTTTAAGCGTTACAATATAACAGACGAGGGCGTGATTTGCAATAGCAAGGTAGAAATACAGAACGGCGTTATGCTGCTCCTTGACTTTATTTTTCCAGTCATTCATCACTTGACATTATAGAAAAGATTTCACGGTCGGATATTTTATCCTGCCTTTTTGTATAATCTCCCCTTGACAAATCGCTTTCCAACTGACTGTTCAGCAGAAATTCCAGATACAGCCCGTAACGATGCTTCTGCAAAACTGTTTTTCGTATTCGGCCATACTTTCCATAGCGGGGTTCCTCATCCGTCGGCAGCTTTAAGTCAGGATAGTACATTCCATCTTCACCCAGCGTATAGGTTCCGCCCATCTGTTCAAAAATTGATTTTCCCATTTACGTATCCTTTCCGGCTATTCAGCCTATGCCGGTTTGCAATACGGTTAAAGCTGTTTCAAAACATTTCCAATATCTTCGTTGATACAAATTGAATTCGCTTGAATTTCTCTCGGTGCGTAGGCTTCACCCAGATTGATACAGGCATAAGTAGCGTTTTTCCACTCGTTTACCATGCGCCAGAAAGAAAATTTTATAATCGTTGGCGTATTCATTCCAGCGCCTAATTCTAAAAACAGAACCTTCAAGCCCTTGTGCCGCCGCAGAAAATCCGTGTATCGTTCCGAAGCACTATACCAACCCTCATCCTGCACAAATGTATCGTCACACCGCAGATTCATTGTCATTGGCTTGCCACAGAGCGGGCAATGCGGAACCAGTTCTGTCGGCACACGCATACCTTTCTGCTGCTCCACCATCTGACGAATGGTGGCTTCGTTATCATAGGTTTTCTGGCAACACGGCTTGTTACACTGAAACAGGCCATAATCACCTTGCGTATAGAACAGCCGATGCTTATCGAATCCCGCCTTTTGAAACTGGTGATCAACATTGGTAGTCAGAACAAAGTAATCCTTATTCTTGACCAATCCCAGCAAGTCCTCATACACTGGTTTCGGGGCTGGCGTGTAGCGATTTATCCAGATATAGCGGCTCCAATATACCCAGTATTCCTCCAGCGTGTCAAAGGGATAAAAACCGCCAGAGTACATGTCGCTGAAGTGGTACTTTTCTGCAAAGTCGTGGAAATGCTTTTCAAAGCGTTCTCCCGTATAAACAAACCCGGCTGATGTGGAAAAACCGGCTCCCGCTCCGATGATAACGGCATCCGCTTCTTCCAACGCTGAGCATAGTTTCTCTATGCCGTTAGAGGTATTTGTTTTCCCGAAGTTGCGAAAACCGAACATCACGCGTACAGCCTTTCCTGATAGTTTGTGGTAAGAATTTGCAAATGTCCTAAAATACGCTGTTTTCTCAATGTTTTCGTTCTCTTGTTTCCGGTGCGCAAAGAACGGAACACCGGCGTGTTGTAGCCGACGCCGAGTTCTAAAAAGAGGAGCTTTTGTCCGTCCCGCGTGCAGAGGAAATTTTCGTACCGCTCCGCCGCGGCGTGCCAGCCCTCGTCCTCGGCAAAT
>ENA-OUQG01001634-OUQG01001634.1-human-gut-metagenome-genome-assembly--contig:-NODE-1634-length-11748-cov-3.441375_pt1 | contig 11748 bp, 11 predicted proteins | sample MGYA00237943_ERZ548823 | MGnify/ENA primary metagenome ERZ548823 (study PRJEB26490, sample SAMN05194731) | human gut metagenome | biome: terrestrial biome; feature: human-associated habitat; material... | reverse complement strand
GCGACATCTCCTCCGCCATGGTTGAGCACCTGGGCTTCTTCCAATCCTTCGACGATATGAAGCTTTATCACGGCAATGACCAGGATATCGTTGAGCAGGCACTCGACCTCATGGTTAGCATCTGCTTACAGCCCGAGTGCCCGCGCGGGCGAGGTGTTTGCCTCTGCCCACGCGGGCCGTCCCCATGAAAAGTACCTGCTCATCTGCTCATGACGCGAAGCGTATCGCTGACGTGACGGTGCGGCTCTTTCCTTCGCACCGATCGGAGGCCACCTTCGGGGCATCCGAGTTTTCGAGGAAAGGAAGACGCCAATGAGCGATTCGGAAAAGACAAGACAATTACTCGCGGGCGCGACGTTGCTCACCGCCTTCGCGTTGTGGACGGCATTGATCCAGCTTGTGGACGTGCGGCCGGTCGGCCAGAACGGAACCGATATAGGATTCGCGACGTTTAATACGTGGTTCCACGGACTCACCGGTGCTAACATGACGTTCTACGCAATCACTGACCGGCTCGGGCTCGTGCCGATAGCCGTCTGCCTGGGATTCGCGGCGCTCGGGGCTGCGCAGCTTATCGCACGCGGAAGCCTGCTCAGGGTCGACCCCGACATCCTGCTTCTGGGCGCTTACTACGTAGCGGTCGTCTTCTTCTACCTGCTCTTTGAGGCCGTTCCGATCAATTACAGACCGATTCTCATAGATGGCGTCATGGAAGCGTCCTACCCGTCCTCGACGACGCTCTTGGTCTTGAGTGTCATGCCGACGTTGTGCTACCAGGTCGGACGCAGGTTGAACAACCCGTCGCTCAGGAAAGCCGTGACGACATTCGTCATCGCGTTCTCGGTGTTCATGGTCTTGGGCAGGCTGGTCGCAGGCGTGCATTGGGTGACGGACATCATCGGTGCAGTGCTTTTGGCTTTCGGCCTCTTCGCGATGTACTGTTTTGCCGTCGACTGCATCGATGAAAGGCTGTCCATTACGCAAACGGAGGGATGAAGATGGAGTTCAATGAGAAGCTGCAGGAGCTGAGGAAGACGAGGAATCTCACGCAGGAAGAGCTCGCCGAGGCCATCTTTGTGTCGAGGACCGCCGTGTCCAAGTGGGAGTCGGGCAGGGGCTACCCCAGCATCGACTCGCTCAAGGAGCTATCGCGATTCTTTTCCGTGAGCATTGACGAGCTGATCAGACCGGACGAAGTCGTAATTGCGGCAGAGAGGGACAAAAAGGAGTTCGTTGGCAGGCACACGTCGCTGATATGCGGCATGCTCGACGTCATGCTGGTGTTGCTACTGTTCATGCCGGCGTTCGGGAACGGGCCAGACGACCCGTCGGCGGTCTCGCTTCTCTCCCTGTCAGGTGTCAGCCCGTGGCTTAAGGCCGTCTTCGCTGCCGTCGCCGCGGCGACAATAATCTGTGGACTCTGCGAGGTGTTCGTCTCCAACTACGACAAGTCGTACTGGAGCAGGGCCCTGCTGGCCATAGGGATTGCTCTGTCGGTTGTCTGCGTCGCGGTTTTCATCGCGGCAAGGCAACCGTATGCTGGCATCTTCTCATTTGCCTTACTAGTAGTGAAATCGCTCCTGTTCATCGGGCGTGCAAATGCTCGATGAACAGGATTTCGCAATCAACGCAACCGGATCAGGACGGCAGGTCATCCTCAGACCACTCGTAAGCGGTTCTAAAATAGAATGAGGAAAGCGCTCCGTCCTGCGAAGGAGATACCTATGTATCACCCTGTGATCAAACTCGCCAGTGCGAAATCAGCCTGGCGCGGGCTGGACATCTACCATGCAAATAAGGTTCTCACCTGCAGAAAAATTAAAGATAAGTGGTTTGAAGGAACCGTGCAGGGATCTGCCGAGCAGCCGTATCACGTCAGGCTGTCGCTTGAGCATCCACGCAATTCCACCTGCGATTGCCCGCACGCGAAAGGCAGAATAGTCGTCTGCAAGCACAAGGTCGCACTTTTCTTCAAAGCCATCCCTGATGCCGAGGCGAACTTTCTCCGAGAGGTCGAGTTGGAAGAGTCTCTCTACAACGCAGCCCTGGAACATGAGGCGGAAGAACGGCATCGCGAAATCGTCTCATACGTTTTGGGATTGACGAAAGCGCAACTCCAGCAGCAGCTCATCAACGCGCTCGAAGAATTGGACTCTCGCGATCGTATTGACCGCTGGTAACGTAAAATACCGCCCGAACTCGCTTGCGCAACCGTTTCGCAAAATGCCCCACTCCGCTCTTCGGCGAACGCTCCAAGCTCCATCATCTAAGTAATATGAACATCGTCATGTTCTTTAGGCAACTTCTCGCTTTATGCCGCATAAAGCGCGGTAGCCGCCCTCATCATATTGGAAAAAGCGAGATCGCCCTGTTACTCCCCTTCGTCGACGAAGGCACGCGAGGGCGCGGCGGTGCAGGTGAGCGCTATGGCAACCACCAAAGCGGCAATTACTGGCACTAAGGCAAGCGGGTTGGCGAGCAAGGTGGTTCCAGCCGAATCGGCCAACGAGCCAGCCACGATGGCGCCTACTTCCAACGCTCCGGCAAATACCATGCCCAACGTGCAGAAAGCGCGATTACCCGTACCGCACAAAGCAGATGAAACAGCGGCAGCGGCAACCCAAGCCGCCAAGGTTATCCACGGCGAAGGCAACACAAGCAAGGCAGCAACCAAATCTTGGACGTTGCCAGCAAGGGGAATCAGGGCATAGGAAACCGCATCCCAGCCTGAAAGAACATGCGACCCCAAGCCTGAAAGCGTTAGGGCAAGAACACCTGCAAACAACGTGGTTGCCGCCGCATCGCGAGGACGCAGCAAATAACCAGCCGCAAAGGGAGCAAGCGGTGCAAATCCGAACGATCCGATAAGAGCCGGAAGCAAGCCAACATTAGCGGCTTCGTGCGAATAACGAGCAGCAAAATACCACCAGCATGCCGCTGCAGCCATAAAGGCAACGCCCAGAATCGGAGAGCCGAACACGCACAGCGAAACACCCAGCGCTTCGCAGGCAAACAGGGTACCAACGGAAGGCAACAAGGCGGAAAGCAGAGCGAACGCCGCCAAAACGCCCCACGTTACAGGATTGTTCCATGCATCAGGAGCCGCAACGGAATTGAGCGTCAAGAAGCCCAGAACCGCTGCGCTCGCTGCCGCCCATATGCGGGCAAATACCGATTTCATCCGCGGCGTGGGATGCCAAGGCTCACGCGCCTCTTCAGGCAACTCCGGCTCAAATTCTTCGGGTTCCTCTTCCGCAGTTTCTTCAAGCTCGTCTCCCACCAGGCGCTTTAGTTTGTTGGCACCTTTACGCGGCCCGCCTAAACAAGGCTGCATCTGATCGGCGAACTCTTTTATCGACGCATAACGCTCATCGGGGTCGGGCGAAAGAGCGCAAAACATCACATCGTCTATTGCGGGGTCGAGCCCCTCCATGCATAGGGAGGGAATGACCAGTTCAGCATCGTAGATTGCATCTTCGGCTTCAGGAATGCTGTTGGCCAAAAACGGATTGGCGCCCGAAATCATTTCGTAAGCCAGGCTTGCAAGGGCCCATTCGTCGCAACGCTCGCTCAGATTGCGCTGCTCCATCTGCTCGGGCGGCATATAGCCGATCGTGCCGCCCTCCGCGGCGCCATAACCAGCCTCTCCAGCCAAGCGCGCCAGGCCGAAATCGGTCACCTTAACATGGCCCTGCTTATCGATCAGCACATTTTCGGGCTTGATATCGAGATGGAGCACTTGATGGGCATGAGCAACCTGAAGTGCCTTTGCCACTGCCTTGAATACTGCGGAAACAATATCGGGATCCACTTCATCGGGGTACGTATGAAGCACTTCGGCAAGAGTCATGCCGTCGACATACTCCAAGATGAGATACGCCATACCATCTTGCACTTCGAAGTCGTACACCTGAACGATGGAAGAATCCGAAAGCTTCGCTGCGGTACGAGCCTCTTCCAACCCGGGCACCGCAGAAGTGTCAATGGTGCCCTTCCCCAAAAGGATGCTTCCGCCCTCAGGGAACACTTCAGCGGCCTCTTCAAGGGGCATGCACTTGATGGCAACTCGACGCTGTATGCGCGTGTCCCATGCAACCTTCACCGAGGCAAAGCCGCCGTGGCCAGCCTCCCCTTCCAAACGATAACGCCCCAACAACAGGTTTTCCTGGCCAGACGGCTGCTCGATATTTTGCGGCTGAGCATCATGCACCAGCCGATCGTCGCGCGACAGTGAATCGGCATCCGCAGCATCGGCAACATCGCGGCTCAAGGGCGCAGAAAGCCGGGCCGGCAAGGTAAGCCAGCCAACGCGGCGTGTTTCTGGTGTTTTGCCCTCGGGCTTTTGCAAACGCTATTCCTTGAAGTTCTTTACAAAATGCTTAATCAAGGCGGCAGACGTTGGCGTGCAACGTTCGCCTCCCATACGCGGCTCAGCGAGCGGCATACCCTCTAGGATAGCGGCAGTTGCGGGAGCAGGCAGCGAAAGCACACCATGAGCGCATTCGATTTCGCCTTCGCCGGGCTGAATGGGGGTTGCCACAACCTCTTCAGGGGCAAGCACATAGAATTCGGCGCAAATAGCCAGCGCGTTGCGAATGCCGCCCGCCTTCCCCACTTCATGGAAATGGGTCTGGGACACGTCGCATCCATGAACCTTCGCCTCGGCAGCCGCAAGAATGGCATACACGCTGCGCAAATCGTCTTTAACCTGATCGGGAGCATCGAGCGCATCGATAGTCTTATTAATTTCACCGATGTCGTGGTGATGCTTTTCAGGCACTTCGGCGCATTCGATTATCTCGTAGAAACGCCTGTGCTGCGCTTCGTCCATTGCGTTGAAGAGGGTGTCGAAGATCTGGCCGCGCGTGGCGTTTTCAGTGAAGTCGAAGGAAAGCACCATATTCGCTCCTTACTGCTGTGCGGGCGCTGCGCCCGGAAGATGATTGATGAGATGGGCCTGGAAACCGGCTCCAAAGCCATTGTCAATATTGACAACGCTCGTTCCGCTTGCACAGGAATTGAGCATGGAAAGCAGGGCCGACAAGCCACCGAATGAAGCCCCGTAGCCCACACTGGTGGGCACCGCGATAACCGGGCATGAAGCCATGCCGCCCACCACGCTGGCAAGGGCGCCTTCCATGCCGGCAACAGTGATGATAACCTGCGCCTGCATGATGTCATCCATGTGCGCAAGCAGGCGATGAAGCCCCGCAACTCCCACATCGTAGAGACGCTGCACTCGGTTGCCCAGGGCTTCGGCAGTGAGCGCCGCTTCCTCAGCAGCATACATGTCGCTGGTGCCAGCGGCGGCAACCACGATAGTGCCATTGCCCGTCGGTTCAGGCATGCGTCCAAGCAGCCCCACACGCGGAATGTCGAAGTAAGTGAATTCATCGGCGAAGTGGCTGACCATAAGGCTTACCGCTTCGGGCTTCATACGGGTGATAAGCACCGTTTCGGCGCCACCCTGTTGCAGAGATTCCGCAATACCGCGAATCTGATCAGGGGTTTTTCCTTCGCCATAGATAACCTCAGTGGCATTTTGACGCAGGGCACGATGATGATCCACCTTGGCATACCCCAAGTCGGTAAAGGGCTCCTTCTTCAAGGAAAGCAACGCTTCGGCAGGCGTGGTTTCACCTGCGGCAACGCTTTCCAAGATCTTCTCTATAGCATCGGATTCCATGCACCCCTCCGATCAAGTGGGAATATAGGGACAGGTCCCATTTTCCCACTTATTCATTACAGCGTAACGACGCATTGTTGTTCGACAGCATGGTATCATAAGCGACACCGCGTCACTAATTTTGCAAAGTGGGAATATAGGGACAGGTCCCATTTTCCCACCTAGGGATGGCACTCAAAGAAAAGCCCTGCTTGCGATATCGATCGCAAGCAGGGCTCTGTTCGTTAAGCGGGAAAACGGTACCCGACCCTATTCTCCCAGCAATTCGTCGACCTTCGGGAGCCACTCGCTGATGGCGATATGCTGCGGGCATATCTCCTCGCACGATCCGCAGCTTGTGCACGAATCAGCACGACGACCATAGCTAGTAACCTCATTTTGGTAGAAGTCCCTCGCCAGCTCCATATCGTCATACAGCGTACCCATGTTGTAGGCGCGGAAGTTATACGGGATAGCAATCTTGTTCGGGCACATATCCACGCAGTAGTTGCAACCGGTGCACGGAATTGCAGCGCGCGAATCGAGCGCGGCCTTTGCCTGGTCAAGAACCTTGTGTTCTTCGTCAGAAAGCATGCCCGGATGCGCGTTCTGCATATACCCGATGTTTTGCTGGAGCTGCTCGGGCGTACTCATGCCCGAAAGAACGCAAGAAACTTCAGGCATATCCCAGAGCCAATCAAAAGCCCATTCAACATTGCTGTGCTTGATGCCCGATTCGTCGAATACCGCCTGGGCGTTTTTCGGCAAATCAACCAGCAACCCACCACGCAACGGCTCCATAACTACTACGGCCATGCCGCGCTCGGCTGCCATCTTCATGCCCTTGATGCCTGCCTGATAATCGCGGTCGTAGTAATTCAGCTGGATTTGGCAGAAATCCCAGTCGGCAGCATTCAGGATTTCTTCAAACAGCTCCAGATCGTCATGGAAGGAAAAACCTATATTGCGCACCTTCCCGCTGGCTTTGGCACGCTTCATGCCGTCGATTGCATTGTTACGTACCGTTTTTTTCCAGCTACCGCCATTCATCGAGTGCAGGAGATAATTGTCGACATAATCGAGGCCCAAACGGTCAAGCTGCTCATCGAGAAAGCAATCGAAATCTTCGGGCGATTTATAAAGCCACGCGGGCGATTTGGTGGCCACATATACCTTTTCGCGATAGCCGTCCTTAAGGGCCTCACCCAAAATTCGTTCCGAATAGCCGCTTACGTAGTTATAAGCCGTATCGAAGTAATTGACCCCGCCATCAATGGCAGCACGGATCATCGCTATCGATGTATCGACATCAACCTGATCGATAGTGTTGCTGTTTACCGTTTTGCCGCCATCTTTCATGGGAAGGCGCATAACGCCAAACCCCAGAGGCGAAACCTTCATGCCCGTATTGCCGAAAGCACGCAATTCCATGACACCCCTCCTGTCTTCGTTGGCTACGACGCTTTGTCCCCTATGCCGCATAAAGCCAACGTACTTTGATTCAGTTGAGTTCAGGGTATCGCAAAACTACGCGCACGTAAAAAGGCCTCCTGGAGTTTTCCGGGAGGCCTTTGGTCACGCTGCGTAAAAAACGCTTACACGTTGAACTTGAAGTGCATTACATCGCCATCTTGCACGACGTAATCTTTTCCTTCCTGGCGAAGCTTGCCGGCATCGCGACAACCCTTTTCACCGCCAAGGGCAACGTAGTCTTCATATGAAGCGGTTTCTGCCTTGATGAAGCCGCGCTCGAAATCAGAATGGATAACGCCAGCAGCCTGAGGGGCCTTCGCGCCTACGGGAATGGTCCAGGCGCGCGTTTCGGTTTCACCGCTGGTGAAATAGCTCTGAAGACCCAGCAGTTTGTACGCCTCGCGAATAAGGCGGGAAAGGCCCGACTCGTCCAAGCCAAGCTCTTCCATGAAAATGGCAGCCTCTTCAGCATCGAGCTCGGCCAAGTCGGCTTCGATCTTCGCGCTGATGGGCACGGGCTGCTGCCCATCGATTTCGGGAAGTTCGGCATTAACCTTGTCTTCGTCCACATTGGCGATGTAGAGCATGGGCTTCATGGTAAGCAGGCACAGCTCGCGAATAGCATCCTGCTCTTCTTCGGAAAGGTCGAGCTGCAAAGCGCGCCTGCCTTCGTTCAGGCCCTCGAGTACTTTCTGAGCAGCTTCGAAATTGATTGCCTTTTCCTTATAGCGCTTACCTTCCTTCTCCAAGCGAGGCAGCGCCTTTTCGATGGTGGCGATATCGGCAAGGATCAGTTCGGTCTTGATGGTTTCAACGTCGCTTTGCGGGTCAACCTTCTTGGATACGTGCTCTACGTTCGGATCGCTGAAAAAGCGAACCACTTCACAGATGGCATCAGTTTCGCGAATATTCGCCAAGAATTTGTTGCCCAAACCTTCGCCCTGAGAAGCACCGGCAACCAAACCTGCAATATCAACGAATTCCACCGTTGCAGGGATGATCTTCGCCGGGTGGTCGATGGCGGCAAGGCCGTCAAGGCGCTTATCGGGAACGGGAACCAAGCCAACATTGGGCTCGATGGTTGCAAAAGGATAATTTGCAGCAAATCCGCTCTTCTTCGTAAGAGCGGTGAACAGAGAAGACTTGCCAACGTTCGGCAGGCCAACAATGCCAATGGAAAGGGACACGTTTGCTCCTTGATAGGGTTCTCATTTTTGTACGCATTCCATCATACCACCCAAAAAGAGAACACCCGAAAGGGGCATAAGTCGCGCAACCCCAACGATGGGAAAATAGGGGCAGGTCCCATTTTCCCAGTTTTCGAAACAGGTACTGTTTTCCCACCCAGAAATGACGCACAAAGAAAAAGCCCTGCTTGCGATTTTAGTCGCAAGCAGGGCTCAATTTGCTAGCTGGGAAAACGGAACCTGCCCCTATGTTCCCGCATCCGGAAACAAGGCGAGGGCAATGCGGGAAGGGCCGCCGATTCCCAAAGTGGGAAAACGGGACCTGTCCCTATATTTCCACTTACATGCTGAAGAAGCCGAAGGTCTGTGCCACGTAGGCTACCAGGATAACCACCAGCGCAATGGGGGCAAGGTACTTGATCATGAAGACCCATACCTTACGCAGCCTGAATCGAGAGGAAAGCATAACTTCTTCTTCGATCATCTTCGGGCCAACAATCCAGCCAATGAAGATGCAGGTCAGTAATGCCACGATAGGCATCATTACCGAATTGGAGATGAAGTCGAGGAAGTCGAGGATAGAGGTTCCCGCGCCCAGAGGCTCAATGAACGAAAGGGAGCTATATCCCAGAGTAACGAAGAGGCCCATAAGCGTAGTCCACACGATTACCGTGGCAAGGGCCTTGCCACGAGAGCAATGGGTTGCGTCCTGAATGATGGAAGTGCAGGTTTCCACTAAAGAAAGAGCGCTAGTAAGTGCAGCAAACAAAACCAAGACGAAGAAGCCGACACCCACAACAGGGGCAAAGCTGCCCATACCCTCAAACACCTGAGGCAGAACGATGAACATAAGAGAGGGGCCGGAGTTTTGAGCAACCGCTTCGCCAGAGCCCATAGCGGCAAACGTTGCAGGAATGATCATGAAGCCAGCGAGAAGCGAAACACCGAACGTCGAACCCGCGATCTGGGCAACGCTGGAAGTGAGCTTGGTTGCCTTATCGAGGTAGGAGCCGTAGGTAACCATAATGCCCATTGCCAGCGAAAGTGTGAAGAATGTCTGACCCAATGCCGCAATTACGAGCTCGGGAGAGAATTTGCTGAAATCGGGGACAAGGTAGAAAGCAAGACCGTCGATTGCCCCAGGCATGGTAAGCGCATACACCGCAAGAATTGCTGCTACAACGATAAGCGCGGGCATCATGATGAAATTTGCCTTCTCGAGGCCGTTATTAACGCCCATACCCACAATGAAGTAGGTGATGACCATGAAGATAAGCATGAACAGGATGCTTTCAGGGCCATTGCCGATAAAGTTCGTGAAGTACGTGCCGCCGTCGACAAGAGCGCCTGCTTCGCCACCTGCATATGCGGCAAGGTACTTCGTTACCCAGCCACCGATTACGCAGTAGTACGGCACGATGATGAACGGCACGGCAGACATAAGAACGCCGATGAACGTAAACTTCTTGCCGAACGCCTTGAAGGCACCGATAGCGCTCTGTCCCGTTTTACGACCAAGAGCATTTTCCAAAAGCAGCAAAGAAATGCCGATGGTGAATACCAAGACCAAATATACAAACAGGAACATGCCGCCGCCGTACTTGGCTGCCAAATACGGGAAGCGCCACATCGCTCCCAGGCCAACAGCTGATGCTGCCGCTGAAAGAACAAACGCCAGTTTGCCCGACCAGGAGGCTCGACCGGCCAACTGAGCAGACTCGGTTGAGGTTGACATACACTCTCCTTCTATCCCGCGCATGCGGGAAGTCATACATGGGCTTTACGCCCACTAGGCGCCGCTATGCGCCTTAGACACTTATGAAACATGATTGTAATAGTGGCTACTATAACGTAAACGTTTGTAGAGGTTTTGAGAGAAGGACGGGCGGCGTTCTTAACGAACTAACGGTACCGAAAACTCCTCATTGCCTCTCTCGTCTATAACGTTCACTTCAGTGGGTCATGCACGCGCTCACCTTCGTAGCTGACGTTCCAGAACACCAAGCCCTGCGCCGGCGCGTTTTCGCCCGCCGCCGCGCGATTGCGCGCCTCGAGCACCTCCGCGATCCATTCTGGCTTGCGCCGCCCAAGGCCAACTGCCACCAACGTACCCACAATGGTGCGCACCATCGAGTGGAGAAAGGCATTGCCCTTCACCGTGATAACCACCAAGCTTTCGCCCCACGCATCTCCGCGCGACACGTCGATGCTGAACACATTGCGCATGGTTGACTTGCCTTCAGCGGATGCCGCCATGCAGAAGCTCTTGAAGTCGTGTTCGCCTATCAAGTGAGCAGCCGCTGCACGCATGGCCTCAAGATCGAGCTCTTTGGGAATATGCCAGCAGAACCCCTTCATCAGAAGAGGTTTGTAAGCATCGGTGCAGATGAAGTACTTGTATTCGCGCATCGTGCAGGAAAAGCGCGCCGAGAAATCGTTTGCCTGGCGGCGCACCGACTTAATCGAAATATCCTCATGGGTCAGAGCATTTAGGGATCGCAGCAATTTGAACTCACTGCGACATGCAAGTTCTTCTTCCGAAAGAGAGAAGCTCACCACCTGACCACGCGCATGCACTCCCGAATCGGTGCGTCCCGCGCATACCGTTTCGATAGGGCGACGGAACACTAGTCCCAGCGCCTCTTCGATGCTCCCCTGAACCGTAAGCTGACCAGGCTGACGCGCAAAACCGGCAAAGGGCTCTCCGTTGTACGAAACCAAGAGGGAAAGGATTACCTCGCCCTTCCCCTCTTCGGCTGCCTGCTGTATTGCATTGCCGTTGTTACCGGGTTCCACTAAGAAGCCCTCCAAACCGTGCGTCCGAACAAGTCGTACAGGTGCGCCTTCAAATGCTGGTTGCCCGAATCGGCCGTCATGGGCAGCTCGGCGCGCATGCGTCGTCCGTCGGCCTGACGCACATAGAGCACTACCGGGTCTTTCCCTGGGTGATCCTTCAGGATGCGCATCAGCTTATCGGACGTCACCGAATCAAGCTCGCGCGTCGCGATGCTCAACTCAAGCTGAAGCGGGGCAACATTGGCGTCTTCGTCGGAAAGCTCCAGAAGAGCAGCTTCGTACACGATGATCTGGCTGCCACGATCGCTCACTTCAAACTTGCCCTTGCAGGTGATAATCGCATCTTCCTGAATGGCTTCTTTGAACTTGTCGTAGTTGAAGCAAACGCATTCAACATGCCCCGAGGTGTCTTCAAGCGTGAAGCTTGCCATCAGCGTGCCGCGTTTGGTTCGACGAACATTCGTCTCGGAAACCATTCCCGCGAACGTTGCCGACTTAATGCCCTGCTCTCGCTCGCTCAATTCGCCCAAGGTGTGTCCAAACACGGCAGGGTTGCATACATCGAATGAGGCAATAAAAGCTTCGTCAGCTCGTTCCTCGCCCGTACACTTTTCATGACGCGACAAC
>ENA-OUQG01001632-OUQG01001632.1-human-gut-metagenome-genome-assembly--contig:-NODE-1632-length-11754-cov-8.648261_pt1 | contig 11754 bp, 11 predicted proteins | sample MGYA00237943_ERZ548823 | MGnify/ENA primary metagenome ERZ548823 (study PRJEB26490, sample SAMN05194731) | human gut metagenome | biome: terrestrial biome; feature: human-associated habitat; material... | reverse complement strand
CACCTCGCCGTCCCGGTCGGTGCCCTGAATGTTCACGGTCACGGCGTCGTACTTTGCAAGCAGTACGCACGGATCGTTGACCTCGCGCAGCGTTTCGAGCGTCACGTCCATCGGCGTGTCGTCCTTGCCGCCGTTTCCATCGTCCTTGCCGCCCTGCGTGCCGCAGCCGGCGAGAAGTGCCGCGACGCAAAGCGCGGCAATGCCGGTTTTCTTCCAATTCTTCATCGTTCTTTCTCCTTTCGCTTCGGATGGCGGCAGCGCACCCCCGGCGCGCTGCCGCCGCCTGAACTATGGATCTTTCCATCTTCCGTGCGCAGCTTTTTTCGTCACGCACACAGGCTTAGACGAAGACTTTTCCAAAAAGTTGCACGATTTTGAAAAAAACCGAAAAATTTTCTCATCCCTTGCCTTTTCCCTCCGCGCGCCATACAATGAAGAAAAAAAACGGCAAGGGTGAGGGTTTTTACATGAACTATATCGGCATCGACCTCGGCGGCACGAACATCAAGGGCGCGCTCGTGAGCGAGCAGGGCGAAATTTTGAGAGAGCACGCCGTCGAAACGCGCGTTGACCTCGGCCCCGAGGCCATCGCAGCGCGCATCGGCCAAGTCATCGCGCAGCTTTGCGAAGGCACGGACGAGTCCGCCATCGGCGGCGTGGGCGTCGGCTGTCCCGGCACGGTGGACGATGCAAGCGGCATCGTCCGCTTTGCAGGGAATCTGGGCTTTGTGAATTTTGACCTCAGCGGCGCGCTGCGCGCGCACACGGCGCTCCCCATCCACCTCGGCAACGACGCAAACGCCGCCGCGCTGGGCGAGGCGCTCTTCGGCTGCGGCAAGGGGGCGGAGAGCACCGTCGTCGTCACACTCGGCACAGGCGTTGGCGGCGGCGTGGTGCTCGGCGGCAAACTCCTCACAGGCTGCACGGGCGCGGCAAGCGAGCTTGGGCACATGGTCATCGCCGAAGGCGGCGAGAAGTGTACCTGCGGCCGCCGCGGCTGCTTTGAGGCCTACTCCTCCGCAGCGGCCCTCATCCGCGACACAAAGCGCGCCATGGCCGCGCACCCCGAGAGCCTTCTGCACGCGATCGCCGCGGAAAACGGCGGTGTGGACGGCCGCACGGCCTTTCTCGCAAAGGCGCGCGGCGACGAGGCAGGCACAAAGGTCGTGGAGGATTACATCGAACACCTTGCCTGCGGGGTGACAAATCTCGTCAACATTTTCTTTCCCGAGGTGCTCGCGCTCTCCGGCGGCGTTGCCAATCAGGGCGAAGCACTGCTCGCGCCGCTGCGCGAAAGGGTGCGCGAGCGTTCCTTCGGTTCTCGCTACGCCGTGTCGCACACGCGCATCGAGCGCTGCACGCTCGGCTACCGCGCGGGCGTGATCGGCGCAGCGATGTTGGTGCGCAAATAAACCGCGCTTTGTCAAAGAACTCCGCAGAGGAGCACCCTGCGGAGTTCTTTTTGTCATTCCGTGTCCTCCGGCACCTTCATCACCGCGGTGCTCTCTACGCCCGTCTCTCCTTCCATGAGGATCTGCACCTCCTCCACACCGCTGAGCGAGAGGATGGAGCGCTCGATCGAGGCGATCAGCAGCTCGCGCGCGTCCTTATTCTCCGGAAGATCGGCGCTCGCAGGAATGCTCAGGTAGCACACGCCGTCCTCGATGCGCGAGGAGATGACGGCGAAATTCTCAGGAAGGAGCGCTTCAAGGGAATCGTCCTCCGGTCCCTGCGAGAGCGCCTCGAGCAGCGCGTTCACGCGCGTCTGCCCTTCATAAAGGGCGAGCGTCTGCTGCTCTGCGCGCAGCGCGCCCGTCTTGCCGTCGAGGAAGTAAAGCTGCACCGTGATGGGCCGCACGCCGCTCTCGCGGGAAGACAGCAGCGTATCCGCTGCGAGCAGAACCTGCGTTTTGCGGTAGGGCAGCTCGCTTCCGTCAGCCGTGATGCGCACGGCGTTCACGTTTGCAAGCTGTGAGAGTGTGAGCGTGATGCAGTAGTCCGCGAGCGAAAGGTCGATGCCGGAAAGGCGCGCATACTGCGCGCTCAGGTCGATCTCCGCGCGGCGGCCCGAGACGGAGAGTGCGTGAAGCGTCGTCCCGTCGGGAATGGGTGAGCGGAGAGAAGCCTCGTCCGGTCCCGCGAGCAGGCGCTCCATCAGCGCGCGCACGCAGTCCTCGGTGTCCATCGTCTCATCCGGAACAAAACGCTCCGAGGAGGCGGCAATGGCGTCGCCCCCGCCGGAAGAATCGAGGTCAGAGAGGAAATAGAGCGCGTAGCCGCTCTCCTCCTCGTCCTGCGCGCCGCCCGCGCAGGCGGCAAAGGCGATCAGCGCCGCAAAGATCGCAAGGGCAAGCAGCGAGAATTTTTTCATCGTTCCTCCCCTCCTTCTCCGCAGCGCGGCAGACGCACGGTGAACACCGTGCCGCCGCCCTCGCGCGCACCGACCTGGATGCTGCCGCCGCGGCGGCGCGCCGTGTCGGCAGCGATGGAAAGGCCGAGACCCGTTCCGCCCGCTGCGCGCGAGCGCATCTTGTCCACGCGGTAAAATCGGTCGAAGATGCGGGGCATATCCTCCTGCGGGATGCCGATGCCGTTGTCGCTGACGGTGATGAGGCACGTTTCCGCGTCCCCCGCCAACGCCACGCGGACAAAGCCGCCGGGGCGGTTGTACTTGATGGCGTTTTCCGTCAGGTTGTAGATGATCTCGTTGAGCTCATCCTCGCTTGCAAGCGTTCTCCCCTCGCGCCGGATCTCATAGGAGAGGTCGACCTTCTTTTCCTCGGCCACAAGGCGCAGCATCCGCGCCACGCGCGCGATGACCGGCGCGATATCGACGATTTCCGCCTCGCTCAGCGCGCCGCTGTCCAGGCGCGTCAGGCGCAGGAGGTTTTCCGTGATGCGCGCCAACCGCTCGGACTCCTGCTCAATGTCGCCGACAAATTCGCGCACGGTCCGCTCGTCCATGTTCTCGGTCTGCAAGATGGAATCGGAGAGCAGGCGGATGCCCGCCAGCGGCGTTTTGAGCTCGTGACTCGCATCGGAAACGAAGCGGCGGCGCGCCTCCTCTGTCGTTTGCAGGCGGTCGGCCATGGCGTTGAACTCCACGGCAAGATCGTATATCTCGTCGTTGCCGCCAACCTCGGCATGGTGGCTGTAGGAGCCCTCGCGCATCTTGCGCACAGCCTCGGTCAGCACGCCGAAGCGCCGCGTGAGCACGCGCGAGAGCAGCAGGCTCAGCCCCGCGGCGAAGACCGTCACGACCACGGAAATGGTCAGAAGATTGCGCTGCATCGACAGCAGCAGCGCCGCCTGTTCGGTGTCGTATTCATAGGCGTAGACCGCGCCGATGGTCTGGCTGTGATAAACAATGGGCGAGGCGGCGCGGCTTTTGAAAGCGCCGTCCGAGAATTCGACGAAGGCAACGTCCTCGCCCCGCAGCGCCTGCACAAGCTCGGTATAAAAGGCGTAGCGGCCGATGGCCCCGTCGGTCTCGCGCGTATCGTAGAGCACGCGGCCGGAGGCGTCGGTCACAAGAATGCGGGAGATGCCTGTCTGCTCAACGAGCGTCATCGCGCCCGCGACATTTTCCTCGCTTAGCTCCTCAAGGCCCGAGAGCGCCGTCACCATCACCGAGACGCTGCTTTGCAGCGAGCTCTGCTTGGAGCGGAACGTCAGGTTCTCCGAGGCAATGAGCGGGTAGGTATTCATCAGGATCAGCACCGCCGCGATGATGGCGATGTAGCTGAAGCTGAATTTTCGCTGTAGGCTCGCCCCTCTGCGCATGGCGCTGCCTCCTTTCTTGGCATGGTTTCTTTGCCGGTTCAGTCCTTAAAGTAGTAGCCGATGCCCCACTTGGTCAGGATGTGCTGCGGCGCGGCAGGATCGTCCTCAAGCTTTTCTCTGAGCCTTCTGATGTGCACGTCCACCGTTCGGTAGTCGCCGGCGTAGGTGTAGCCCCAGACGAGGTCCATCAGATTCTCGCGCGAGTAGACCCGGCGCGGATTTTTGACAAAAAGCTCGATGAGATCGTATTCCTTGGCCGTGAGGTCGACGACCTTGCCGTCCCTGAGCGCCACACGCTGCTCGGGGTCGAGCGTTACGCCGCCGGCGGACAGCAGGGTATTCTGCGCCTTTTGCTGCGGGGCGGCATTCGCCCGGCGCAGCAGCGCGCGGATGCGCGCCTTGAGCTCGAGAATGTTGAAGGGCTTTGTGATGTAGTCGTCCGCGCCGGACTCAAGGCCGATGATCTTATCAGCGTCCTCGCTGCGGGCGGTCAGCATGATGATGGGGACGTTTGAAAATTCGCGGATGCGCATACAGGCCGTCAGCCCGTCGACCTGCGGCATCATGAGATCGAGGATGATGAGGTCGAAATCGCCCGTTTTCGCCATGTCGATGGCGCTCGCACCGTCGTAAGCGGTTTCGACCGTGTAACCCTCGTTCTCCAGATTGAATTTCATGCCCTTGACGAGCAGCAGCTCATCGTCAACGACCAGAATTTTCATTGGCTTCCTCCTCTTCGAGTGTGATCTCGGCGCGAAAGCCCTCGAGCTTCGCTTCCCCGATGCCCTTGACGAGCAAAAGGTCGTCCGCCGACCGGAACGCGCCGTGCCCGGCGCGATAGTCGATGATCGCCTGCGCGAGCGCAGGGCCGATGCCCGTGAGCGTTTCCAGTTCCTCCGCATCGGCGGTGTTGATGTTCACGAGCACGCGCGTGGGCGCGGTGATCTCGTCGGTCTTCTCCTGCACGCTCACGGTGTAGTCGCCGTGCGCAGTCCCCTCATACGACGTTTTGTGCAGAAAGGCGAGCGAGACGGCAAACAAAACCGTCAGCGCAGCAAGAACAAGGTAGACGCCGCAAACTCTGCCATTTCTTTCTTCTTTTTCCACGGTTGCGCTCGCCTGCCTTTTTTGCTATACTGGTGTCGAAGCGTGCCGAAGGGCGCGCCCGACGAATTACTATTCTACTTTAGTGTATCATAGATCGAGGTATATTTCCATGAAAAAACACCGTCTGCTGTCACTTTTTTTGTCCTTTGCCCTGCTGCTCCCGCTCTTCGCTTCCTTCAGCGCCGAGGCGTATGAAGACTTTACGCTCGACGCGCGCGCCGGCCTTCTCATCGAGGCGGACACGGGCGAGATCCTCTACGAAAAGAACGCCCATCAGGAAAACTATCCCGCCTCGCTCACGAAGATCATGACCGCGCTGCTCGTCTTCGAAGCCATCGACGAGGGGAAGCTCTCGCTCTCCGACTCCATCACCGCGACGGAATCGGCCTTTGAGGGCCTTGCGAGCGACGGCAGCACCGCGGACATCGTCCCCGGCGAGACGATGACGGTCGAGCAGCTGCTCAACTGCATGCTCATCGTCTCGGCGAACGAGACGTGCAACATTCTCGGCGAGTACATCAGCGGCTCGGTCGAGGCCTTCGTTGCGCGCATGAATGAGCGCGCGACGGAGCTCGGCTGCGAGCACACCCACTTTGCCAACGCCACGGGCCTGCACAATTCCCAGCACTACACGACCGCGTGGGATCTCTACCTCATCACGCGCGAGGCGATGAAGCACGAAAAGTTCATGGAGATCTGCAATTCCAAGAGTTATACCGTGCCCGCCACCAACATGACCGAAAAGCCGCGCGAGCTGCACTCGACGAACTTTCTCATCTCAAACTGGCGCGCCCGCGGCTATGTTTACCGCGACGCGCAGGGCATCAAGACCGGCTCCACGCCCGAGGCGGGCTATTGTCTCGTTTCCTCGGCCGTGCGCGGCAGCCGCCACATGATCAGCGTGGTGCTGGGCGCGGAGCGCGTGACGCTCGAGGACGGCGTGACTATCCAGACGCGCAGCTTCTCTGAAACCTCGCGCATGTTCGACTGGGGCTTTGACAATTTCGCCCGGCGCGATATTCTCTCCTCCGCCGATCTCATTCAGGAGATCCCCGTCGCGCTCTCGAGCGAGGCGAGCTATGTTTCGACCCATGCCGCGGAGGATCTCTCCTGTCTGCTGCCCAACAACATTGAGCCCGAGGACCTCGAGCGCACCGTGACGCTCAAAAGCGAGACAGTCGACGCACCCGTTGCGGCGGGCGACGTGCTCGGCACGCTGACGCTCTCTTACAAGGACACGGTCTACGGCGAAACAGAGCTTCTCGCGCTCAACGACGTGTCTGCCTCGTGGTTTCTCACGGCGCAGCGCAGGGTCGTCGACTTCTTCGCAAAGCCGCTCGTCAAGGTCGTCTTTCTCCTGCTGGTACTGCTCATCGTGGCACTTGTCGTTTACACAACGATGTTCTCCCGCCGCCGCAGATACGGACGCCGCCGCTACAGCAGAGCCGGCAGCGGCTACCGCGGCCGCAGAAGACGCTGATAAACGCAAAAAGGGACGCTTTTCGCGTCCCTTTTTCATTTGCCCTCTTCAGTGTGCCGTGACGGCGGCCCCGCTCTGCGGAAACTCCACAAAGCGGACGGAGTAGAGGTCGGCTGTAATGTAGGCGCTGCGCCCCGGATGATAGATCGTGATATAGTCGCTGCCGACCTCCTGCAGCGTCCCGGCGGCCACGACCGTATTCTGCGAGCCGACGAGAAAGCTGACGATGACCGGCCGACCGATGTTGCGCGCAAGCATTCCCTTCCACGAATTGTAGCCCATCTTGTCGACGGTCTGCACCTCTTCGATCTTGTCGGGCGAGGGGCGGAAGTGCCCGTTCGCGCTGCCCGCCGGCACGATTACCGACGCGCCCGTCGGGCCTGTCAGCATTTCCTCATAGCCGACGCCCATCTCGCCGCCCTTTTGTCCCTGCGCGCCCGCCGCGGCGGGTGCGGCCATCATCTGCTCGTAAAGGCAGGGTACGTTTTTCCCCATCTGCGTCATGTTTTCCTCTCCCTTTCCAATTTGATGCGCTGCGCCGAAGGCGCTTTATGTGCTGTAGTACGCCGCGGTGGGGGCATAAAAGCAGTGGTCGCCGATGCGCATGACGAACACCCCCACGCCAGAGGGAAAGTTCGCCCGGCAGGACGGCGAAAAGGGGTTAAAAAACCACATTGCCTCACCGAGACCTGCAAGCCGGTTGCCCGCGATGGCCCAGTCGGCGATCTCATAGTGAATGTCCGTCGGGCGCATATTGTAGATATTCTGCGGGTTGTAGCTGCCGTGCTCCACCTCGCTCGCGCAGACGAACTGCCCCGGCTGGAAGATGATCTTGCGGATGCTGCCCTGCCCCACGCGCGCGTATTCCCCGCCCGAGGCGTGCACGCGGTTCATCACCACGCCCGCCACCGCCTTCATGCCGTTCTCGCCCTCGCCGCCCGCCTCACATTCGATGAGCCGCGCGAGCAGATCGCGGTCGGAATAAGCCATATCCATCGCCTCCCCCATTTTCTCTTCCCCGCCAGTCTATGCGCGGCGAAAGAGTGTTGTCACAGGCCAAAAAGAGCGCCGCAGGCAAAATGCCTGCGGCGCTCTGATCCGTTTTTTACGCTTCGTCCTCCGGCGGCGGCAGCTCCCCCTCCTCGGGCGGGGTGAGGCCGTAGGCGCCTTTCATCTTGAGCGCGAGCCACTGCTCCTTCGTGATGAGGATCTGGCGGGGCTTCGAGCCCTCGAAGGGGCCGACGATGCCGCGCGTTTCCATCTCGTCGACGATGCGCGCGGCGCGCGAATAGCCGAGCTTCAGGCGGCGCTGGAGCATCGAAACAGAGGCCTGCCCCGTCTCCATCACCACGTCGATCGCGGCGGGCAGCATCTCGTCGCCCTCGTCGGCGGCGCTCTGCTCGCTCGGGGCGTTTCCGCCGCCCTTGGCGCTGCCCTTCTCCTTCTCGGCAACGGCGGCGTTGATCTTGTCGATGACGGATTCATCGTAATCCGTCTCGCCGTTTTCCTTGACGAAGTTCACCACGCGCTCGATCTCCTCGCTCGAGATGAAGCAGCCCTGCACACGCTTGGGCTTGCCCTCGCCGAGCGGGGCGTAGAGCATATCGCCGCGGCCGACGAGCTTTTCCGCGCCCGCGGTATCGAGAATGATGCGCGATTCCATCGCCGAGGCGACCGCAAAGGCGATGCGGCTCGGGATGTTGGCCTTCATCAGTCCCGTGATGACGTCGGCAGAGGGGCGCTGCGTCGCGATGACAAGGTGCATCCCCGCGGCGCGGCCCATCTGCGCCACGCGGCAGATCGACTCTTCGACCTCCTTGGCCGCAACGAGCATCAGATCGGCCAGCTCGTCGATAACGACGACAACGCTCGGCAGCTTCTTGAGCGTTTCGTCCGTTTCCGCCACCTTATTGTAGGAGGCAAGGTCCTTGACATTGTGCTCGGAGAAGATCTTGTAGCGCTTCATCATCTCGTAGACCGCCCATTGCAGCGCGCCCGCGGCCTTTTTCGGGTCGGTGACGACAGGGATGAGCAGGTGTGGGATGCCGTTGTAGGGCGCAAGCTCGACCATCTTCGGGTCGACCATGATGAAGCGGACCTCCTCGGGCGTCGACTTATAGAGCATCGAGACGATGAGCGAGTTCGTGCAGACGGACTTACCGGAGCCCGTCGTACCGGCGATGAGCACGTGCGGCAGCTTCGAGATATTGCCGATGATGTTCCGGCCGCTGATGTCCTTGCCGACAGCGAAGGCCGTGGTGGAGGGATGCTGTGTGAACTCGCGCGACTCGAGCACCGTGCGGATGGCGACGGGGGAAACGAGCTTGTTCGGCACCTCGATGCCGACGACGGAGATCTTATCGGGGATGGGGGCGATGCGCACGCCGCTCGCGCCGAGCGCGAGGGCGATATCGTCCTGCAAGTTGGTGATCTTCGAGAGCTTCACGCCCTGGCTGAGCGTGAACTCATAGCGCGTGACAGACGGGCCGCGTACCACATCGCCGGGCTGGGCGTCCACGCCGAAGCTCGTGAGCGTCTGGGCGAGGCGGCGGGAGTTGTTGCGCAGCTCCGCGCCCGCTTCGGCGGCGTTCGTCATGCCGCCCTCTTTGAGCAGCGTGATGGGCGGATACTGGTAGGCGGGCGGCTCGGGCTGATCGCCGCCGGTCTCGATCTCGCGCGTGACCTCCTCGCGCGCGGCGTCGACCTCCGCGCGGCGGAGCGTATCCTCCTGCTTGTCCGTAAGAACGGCGGGCGCGGCAGCAGCGCTCGCCGCGGCAAACGGCGCAGGTGCAGCCGGTACACTCGCAGGCGCGCTCACCGGCGTGATCGCAGCAGGCGCAGTTGCGACTGGCGCGCTGTCGAAGGGCGGCGGGGCAAAGTCGCCGGGGCGCTCCGGTGCCGGAGCCTTCTTCGCTCCGTCGGCGGCTGCGGACGGGCGCGGCGCATCCTGCACGAGCGCTTCGGCGGGGGCAAAGAGCTCGTCGGGGCTCTTGATACCCGCGGACTTCTTGCGGAAAAAGCCGCCCGAGGCGTTTTTCTTCACCGCGCGCTCCTCGCCGTCGAGCGGGATATCGATCGTGCTCGCGCGCGGGGCGCTCTGGCGCGCCGTGCGCTCTGAGCGCTGCGGCGGCAGTTCCTCCGGCTCGTAGGGCACGCGCTCATGCGAGCGCACCGCCTCGATCACGGCGGCGGGCGTGAGGCGGAACGCCATCATCAAAAAGGCAACAAAGAGCACGACGAGCAGGATCATCGCCAGCACCTTTTTCACCAGCAGCACCAGCAGGATCGCAAGCGACGCGGACACCGCGCCGCCCGAGGCAAGCTCGTTCCCGCTCGTCCACAGGAGCTTCAAAATGCCGTCCATCGCGGCGTACTCCTCCCGGCAGAGCGCAATATGCATAATCGCGCCGAAGACAACGGGCATCAGCAGCGCGCCCGTCAGGCACGAGGTGACATTGCGCCCGCGGTGGAAGAGCAGAATGTAGCTTCCCAGCAGCAGCGCCGGCGCGACAAGGTAGTATCCCCAGCCAAAGAGCGAGCGGCACAGCCTTGCGGGCTGATCGAGCAGCCACGCGCCCGACTGGAAATAGCTGAACGCGATGCACAGCGCCAGCACCAGAAAGATCGCGCCCGCGACCTCGCGGCGGATGGGCCGCTTCTGCTGCTTTTTTGCCGTGCGCCTGCCGCCGCCCGAGGAGCGGGACGAGGACGTCGTTTTCTTTTTTGTTGTGGTGGTCTTCTTCTGTTGTGCCATGATCTACCTCAATCTAAAAAATCAATGCAGAACGGTGAGTACCAGCGTCAGTGCGCCGACGGCCCAGCAGTAGTAGGCGAACGCGCCGAAGCGCCCCTTTTCGGCAATGTAGCGCAGCAGACGGATGCAGGCATAGCCCGACACCGCCGCCACCGCGACACCCACGAGATAGGCCGGCACGCTCGCCCAGTCGATACCCGCGTCGATCGCGTCCTTGAGCGAGAGGATGTTCGCGCCGATCACCGCGGGAATGGAGAGGAGGAAGGCAAAGCGCACGGCAAACTTGCGCTCAAAGCCCGCAAAGCAGCCGGTCGTGATCGTCATGCCCGAGCGCGAGATGCCCGGGCAGAGCGCGACGGCCTGCCCAATGCCGACGAGCAGCGCATCGAGCATCGTGGCAGTCTTTTCGGTTTTCCGGCCGTGATGCACGCGGTCGCTCACAAAGAGCAGGATACCCGTGAAGATCAGCGCGCCGCCGATGAAGTACATATTATCACCGAGGGAAGAGAAAAAGTGGCGAAACGGCACCATGACAAAAAGCGGCAGCGTGCCCACGATGATGAGCAGGATGAGCCGCCGCGCGGGCGGGACGGGATTCGGCGTCGAGTGGTGGGCAAGGTCGCCGATGCCGGCAAAAAACTCCACGATCATGTCGCGGATATCGTCCCAGTAGGCGATGAACACCGCAACGAGCGTGCCGAGGTGCAGCAGCACGTCAAAAAATTCGGGCACGTTGCTCGCGCCCTGCAAATTCAGCAATTGCTCGGCGATGGCGAGGTGGCCGGAGGACGAAATGGGCAGAAATTCCGCCACGCCCTGCACAAGGCCGAGAAGAACAGCAGTCAAATAAGACATGGTCATTTAGCTCCTTCATTCTAATCTCTTGTCTTAAAAAGGCAATACTCTAACAGAATAATTATAGCACGCCTGTTTGCAAAATACCACCCCCGATCCCCATTTCTCCGTTTGTTTTTTCGCAGCACCCTTGCGAAAAAACAGCGGATGTGCTATAGTCAGCATGGCAATATTCGATCGTATAAAAAGGAGATATCGAAATGATCTATCACTACCGCACCAGGGGCGTCTGCTCGCAGGAGATGCACATCGAGCTGAACGATGACCACACCATCAAACACGTTGAGGTCATCGGCGGCTGCAACGGCAACCTTCAGGGCATTTCCCGTCTGGTCGAGGGCATGAAGGCCGAGGACGCGATCGCGCGGATGCGCGGCATTCGCTGCGGCTCGAAGAACACCTCCTGCCCCGATCAGCTCTCCATCGCGCTGACGGAGGCGCTGGCACAGGAGAAGTAATTTCAGGGCTTCCCGCACACTGCGGAACAAAAAACACCGCGCAGGCGGCTGGACAAACCGCAGAGCTTCCTGTATAATTAATAAATGGCATCAATCAATGCGACGGCACAGCCGTCCGTCATGACCGGGGGATCGCATGGACATTGACATGGATATCAAAGAGCTGGAAGCATTCGTCTACGTGGTGGAAAATTGCAGCTTTTCCCGCGCTGCGGAGCTGCTCCATCTGACGCAGCCGACCATCAGCTCGCACGTCTCCGCGCTGGAGAGAAAACTGAATATCAAGCTCATCGTCCGCACCACGAAGGAGACCTACC
>ENA-OUQG01001624-OUQG01001624.1-human-gut-metagenome-genome-assembly--contig:-NODE-1624-length-11797-cov-6.987055_pt1 | contig 11797 bp, 9 predicted proteins | sample MGYA00237943_ERZ548823 | MGnify/ENA primary metagenome ERZ548823 (study PRJEB26490, sample SAMN05194731) | human gut metagenome | biome: terrestrial biome; feature: human-associated habitat; material... | reverse complement strand
CAGTCCCTTGCAGCTTAGTCTTTATTGGCCCGTCCAAGAACTGGGATGCAGTTCATATCGGGGCTCTCTTCTTGTGAGTTCGCGCTCAAGCGCGTCAATTCGTTATGCGCGGCGGCGCAGACGCGCGGCGTAATGGGCGTCGGGGCCGTTCGTCGTGAGCATGGTTTGCACCTGCTCCTCAATTTCGAACTGCTCGCCGAACTTCGTCTTCAGGAAGCGCTCGACAACCTGCTCGTTTTCCTCAGGGAAAACGGTGCAGGTAGCATAGGTGATAACGCCGCCCGGCTTCACCATCTTGGTCGCCTCGATGAGCAGGTCAAGATTGATGGAGGCCATGCTGGTGATATCTTCGGGCTTCAAGCGCCAACGAATCTCGGGGTGGCGACGCAGCGTGCCCACACCCGAGCACGGAGCATCGAGCAGCACGGCGTCAAAGCTTGCCTCGGGCAGCTTTTGCGAAAGAGTGCGCGCGTCGGCCGTGAGAGGCTCAACCGTGTCGATGCCATACGCGGCACAGCGCTCGCCAAGAATCTTGCCCTTGAACTCATGGTCGTCGACCGAGGTCATAGGCACGCAATGGCCAAATGCGCGATGCGCGGCGCTCTGGAGCAGAATGGTCTTCGTGCCACGGCCAGAGCCAATTTCAAGGAAGCTTGCGGGCTCTTCGGCAGGCATGGCCAACTGCGCCACGGTTTGCGCGCCCTCGTCGGACACGAGCAGCTCGCCGGCCTCGAACAGCGCGCGCACGTCGGCGCTGCGCAGCGAACGAGACTCCTTCACGCGATAGCAACCCTGCACGTCCTCCGACGCCTCAAGCAGCGAACCGGCCTGGTCAAAAGCCTCTTCGATCTGCTCGAAATCGCCCTTCACGGAATTCACGGCGATAAACACCGGAGCATCGGTGTTGCAGGCATGCATGAATGCGGTCGCCTTCGGCAGCGTCATTTCGTTCATGAGACGCTTGGCGAGCCACATCGGGAAGGCCTGCGAACGAGCAAGCACCTGCAGGCTCAGGTTCGGGTTGCCAAATGGGAACGTTTTCGCGCTTTCCGACATGCGGCGCAGCACGGCGTTAGCAAGGCCGCCCGCCTTGGGGGCAACGGAACACACGAGCTCAACGCCCTGATCAACAACTACATAGGCGGGCTTGTCGAGGAACAGCAGCTCATAGGCGCTCACGCGCATAGCGTCGCGAACTACCTCGTCGATGTCGTTCGGGGTTTTCATGTTGCGGTTAATGAACTCGTCGAGCGTGCCGACCGTCGCGGTTACGCCGCGCGCGATTTTCGTGGCGAACGCAGCATCTTCGGGGGAAATACCTTGGAATTTGGCAAGCACGGCAGGCGTGACTTCGGCAACATAGGCGTTGCGCTCACGCACCACGCGACCGATGGCGCAGGCAGCCTGGCGAGCAGGCGTCACATGCACTTGGCCCTTAGGCTTGCGGTAACCGCCGCCCGTGCCGCGATAGCCTTCACCCTTGCGACGGTGTTCGCGGTATTCGCTGCGAGGGGCATCGTCGTCAACCTGAGCGTCGAGGCGGTCGTCGTCGCGGCGCGGCTTGAAGCCACGCTTGTCGTCGTCGAAGCGCTTTTTCGGGCGGTCGTCGAAACGACGGTCCCCACGACCCTCGAACTTGCCGCCATCGCGCTTGTCAAAGCGGCGGTCGTCGCGCCTGTCGCCATCGAAGGAGCGCTCACGCTTCGGACCGCGATCGTCGCGATCGAACTTACGGCCGTCACGGCTGAAGTCTTTCTTGTATCCGTCCTTCTTGAAATCACGATCGCCGTCGCGACGATCGCCGCGAGGCTTGCGGTCGAAGTCGCGGCCGCCCGTGTAGCCGCCACGGCCACCATCGCGGTCGAATTTGCGCTCGCCGTCGCGCTTCTTGTAGCCGCCCTGGCCCTTCGAGCCGCGGAAGCCGCCTTTGTCGCCGTTGCCGCGTCCACGAGAGTTGCCGCCCTTGCCGTGGTATCCGCCGTTGCCGTGGCCGTTGCCGCCGCGGTTGTTGTTCGGTCGGTTGCCGCGAGATTCGCCTGCGCCCTTGTTATCGTATGCCATTTACAATGTCTCCCACTCAATCTCGCCCGACTTGATGTTCTGCACACCCGCAGCGAACGAACGTGCATCCATTTCCTTTTTCCCGTCAGGCTTTATTTCCAAAATCTCGAAAACGCCGTCGGCGCATCCGAGGAACAACCGTTTTTGCGCGAACAACACCTTGCCCTGCGCAAGGCCCGATGCGGCCTCGAAGCATGAATCGTCTTGCGAAAGCGCTGCCGCGGAAAGCACCGTGACGCCTTTGCCCGCGATGGAGCACTTCGAAGGGTGCTGCACGCCCGATGCCTGCACATGGCGAAGGTTCTCGACGCACTCGATCGCGGGGTTCAGATTCAACTCGCCTTTTTCAATCTTGGGCGCCCACGTAGCATCTTCCTCAGCCTGCTTGACCCAACGCTGTACGCCATGCTCCACATCGTAGAGGGCCGAAAGCAGTGCATACGCGCCTTTGTCGGCAAGTTCGCCCGTCAAACGCTCGGCATTCATGCCCGCGATTTGGCAAGAGCGGCAAATGCAGTAATCGCCCGTATCGAGACCGGCCTCCATGCTCATGATGCACACACCCGCCTCGTCGTCGCCATTCAGAATGGCGCGCTCGATGGGGGCCGCGCCGCGATACTTCGGCAGAAGCGACGCGTGCACGTTCAAGCAACCATGCTTCGGAATATCGAGCACAGCCTGCGGCAGAATCATGCCGTACGCGGCGACGCAAATAACATCTGGGTCGAGGGCGCGAAGGCGTTCGACTTCAGCTTCGTCGCGAAGCGTGCGGGGTTCGAACACCGGAATGTTCGCGCCAAGAGCGACTTCCTTCACCGGAGACGGCACGAGCTTCTTGCCACGGCCGCGCACCGCATCGGCGCGCGTGTACACGGCGACGACGTCGTGCTGTTCCTTCAATTCGATAAGAATGCTCGCCGCAAAATCGGGGGTCCCCATGAACACAACGCGCATGGAATCACCGCCTTTCGAAAGTGTTTGCTAGTCGATGCTCGTTTCACCCGGCTTGGCGCCTGCCGCTCGCGCGATCTCATAATCGCGCAGCGCCTTGAGGCGTGCAGCGGGAGCAGCGCTTTCGAACAGCGTTTTGCCGTTCAAATGGTCGATTTCATGCTGCAGGCAGCGACCGAGCAGGCCGTCGCCCTCGATGATGTAGTCTTCGCCGTCGAAGTCGGTGAATTTCACCACGGCGTATTCACGACGACATTCAGGCACAGAGATGCCGGGGCATGAAAGACAGCCCTCCTCTTCAGTGACAAATTCGCCTTTGAGTTCAAGAATTTCAGGATTGATGAGTGTGATGGGGTCTTGGCGGCCATCTTCCTGGTCGCAGTCAATCACGATGATGCGCTTAAGCACGCCCACCTGCGGTGCGGCAATGCCGCAGCCGTTGTTCTTGTACATCGTTTTCGCCATTTGCTTCGCGAGCTTCTTCAAGCTCTTGTCTTTGATGTCGCACTCCTCGCACACCTGGCGAAGAATGGGGTCGGGGTATTCCACCACCGGGAGCGTGTCAAAAGCCATATTCAGTTCCTTTTATCGAAAGGGCCGCGAATCAGGCCCCGTTTCAACAAGCAAAGTTTGCAGCCGAGAGTATATCAAAGAGTGACAGCCAGGCCGACAAATGCGCAGATGGTACACACAAATACGCGGACGGCGGCAATAGACGGCACATGCGCGCTTGGCAAGTGGCAGATTGGGCGCTCTGCCACGTCACCCAAGCGCGACGCACTGGGGCAGAGTTCACGCAAACTACAGTAAGCTGTACGGGTCAACGTCGACGGCAACATTGACTTTCTTGTTCGCGCGTCGCTTGCGAATCACCGGTTCGGCGAGCTTTGATATGTCGGCCCCTGCAGGCGCCTTGATTAAAATGTGCCAGCGGTGTTGGCCGCGCAGCTTATCGATGGCGCACGGGGCCGCGCCCAGGCTCTGCCAGCCATCGCCCACAATATCGTCAATCTGCTCCTGCACGCGCTTCGCGAGCGCCTCGGCTTCGACGCGCACGGCCTCCTCTTCGACGCCCCATACCAAAATATTCGCCAAGCGCGCATACGGCGGGTACCCGAGCATCTTGCGTTTCGGAAGTTCATCGGCAAGAAAACGCTTACGATCGTAATGCGCAGCTGCAAGAATGGCCATCGCGTCGTGCATATAGGTTTGCACGAGCACGCGTCCCTCGAAGTGCCCGCGGCCCGCACGGCCCGCAACCTGCTCCACCAAGTCGAACGTGCGTTCCGCCGAACGGAAATCGGGCAAACGCAGCTGCGTATCGGCGTTGATCACGCCCACGAGCACGACATCGTCGAAATCGAGGCCCTTCGCAATCATCTGCGTACCCAAAAGCACCGCCGTACCGGGCTGGCCAAATTCGGCGAGCAGCTTTTCATGCGCATCGCGCGTCGCAGTGGTGTCGGAATCCATGCGCACCACGCGCGGAAGCGGCCGGCCAGTTGCGCTCGCGTGTTCGTCGAGTATGCGTCGCAGCTCCATCTCCACACGCTGCGTTCCCGCGCCGAACTTCTTCAAATAGGGGCTCCCGCATACCGGGCACGTTACAGGTGCCTGAGAGGTTTTGCCGCAATGGTGGCACACGAGCTTTCGGCCCACTTCGTGATAGGTCAGCGAAACCGAGCACGTAGTGCATTCGGGCACATAGCCGCAATCGCGACACAGCAAGAAGTTCGCGAATCCGCGCTGATTGAGCATGAGCACGACTTTGCGGCCCGCATCGACCGCGGCGAACAGGTTTTCCTGCAGCTCTTTGGCGAACATGGAACGAGAGCCGCGGCCGAATTCCTTCGCCATGTCGATAATGCGCACCTCGGGCATAGGCTTGCCGTTCGCGCGCGTCGGAAGTACCACGCGATGCCACATATCGTCGACCTTGCAGCGGCACAGCGTCTCGATCGAAGGAGTCGCGCTGCCCAGCACAAGCGCGGCGCCTGTGCGCTGAGCCATCCATGCGGCCACATCGCGCGCGTGGTAGCGCGGCGCGCTTTCCTGCTTATAGGTGCTTTCGTGCTCTTCGTCGATAATGATGAGGCCAAGCGTTGCCATAGGGCAAAAGAGCGCACTTCTCGCACCCACGACCACGCGTTTTTTGCCCAGGCGCACCGCTTCCCACTGGTCGAATCGCTCGCCCGCCGTCATGCGCGAGTGCATAACCGCCACGGTATCGCCGAAGCGGCCCTCGAAGCGCGACACCGTTTGCGGGGTGAGCGCAATTTCAGGCACGAGCACGATGGCCCCGCGCCCCAACTCGAGCGCATGGCGAATCGCGCGCAGGTACACCTCGGTTTTGCCCGACCCCGTCACGCCATCGACCACGCACGCCTCGCCGGCACAGCGGTCAATGCACGCATCGACGCACGCAAGCGCCGCCGCCTGGCCTTCGGTGAGCGCGAAGCCTTCACGTGCCTCGGCGGCCTCGGCGATGTCTTCATCGAGCGGCGCAGGAGCCTCGGCTTCGCCCTTCTTCTTCCTACGCCGTGCAGGCTTTTGCAACTCCCACACATCGCCGCGTTTCACGACCTTCGGCGCACGGCCCACGGGAGTGAGCAAATGCACGCACGAGCTGAGCGGCGCCACGTATTCATGGGCGATAAATTGGACAAGTGCTGCGCCGTCTTCGTCGAAGTACGGCGCAGAAAGCACCGAGAGCAGCGGCTTGAGGCGCGAAACCGAGGTTGGATCAATTTCGGAATCGGACCGCTCACAAACCTCCATGACGTAGCCAATCGCGCGACGAGCGCCGAATTCGACAAGCACGGCGCAACCTACTTCTACGCCGACCATATCGGCGGGAACTACGTAGGTGTAGAGGCTGTCGAGCGACTGGGTTTGTATGTCCAAAACTAAGGAAACGGTTCTCATGCAGGCGAGTATATAAGAAAAGCGAGCCCCGGATGAGACTCGCTTTTAAAATACAACATATGTTCGTGTTTGCGAAATGCGCGCGGGCGAACTACTCCAAGCCGCATGCCTTGCGCAGCGCCTCGGCCTTGTCGCGGCGCTCCCACGTGAACTCGGGAAGCTCACGGCCAAAGTGGCCATAATTGCTGGTAAGACGATAAATCGGGCGGCGAAGGTCGAGCGCGTCGATAATCGCAGCCGGGCGCAGGTCAAAGACCTCAGACACAGCCTTCTCGATATCGGCCACAGACACATGCTCGGTGCCGAAGGTGTCGACCATGATGCTCACCGGACGAGCCATGCCAATGGCGTAGGCGATTTGCACTTCGCAGCGATCGGCCAGACCAGCCGCCACAACGTTTTTGGCGACCCAGCGCGCAGCGTATGCTGCGGAGCGGTCGACCTTCGTGCAGTCTTTGCCCGAGAACGCGCCACCACCATGACGGCCCATGCCGCCGTAGGTATCGACGATAATCTTGCGACCCGTGAGGCCCGTGTCGCCCATAGGGCCACCGATGACGAAACGACCCGTGGGATTCACATAGATATCCATGTCGCTTGCGGCCTTCAGGCCTTCAGCGGCAAGCACAGGGTTAATCACATGCTCGATAAGCGCGGCCTCGAGCTGGTCATGCTCAACGCCCTCGTCGTGCTGAGTGGAAATGAGCACCTTCTCTACGGCTTCGGGCTTGCCATCGACGTAGCGGACCGAAACCTGGGTTTTGCCATCGGGGCGAAGGAACGGAAGCGTACCGTTCTTGCGAACCTCGGTCAAACGCTCAGAGAGGCGATGCGCCAGATAAATGGGCATCGGCATGAGCGTGCTCGTTTCGTTGCAGGCGTAGCCGAACACCATGCCCTGGTCGCCCGCGCCGGTTTCGTCTTCCTTATCGGCGGCTTCACCGTGCTGGGCCTCCCAGCTTTCATCGACGCCCTGCGCGATATCGGGGCTCTGGCTGTGAATGGCGTTGATTACGCCGCAGGTGTCGCAGTCGAAGCCATACTTTGCGCGGTCGTAGCCGATGGAACGAACAACGTCACGCACAATGGTGTCGACGTCGACGTAGGCCTGCGTGCGAATTTCGCCCGTCACGAACACCGTGCCCGTCGTGGCAACGGTTTCGCACGCGCAGCGAACCTGCGACACGTCGGCAGGCTTTCCGCTCGGCGAAATATAGCCGGCTTTTTCGAGCTCGATTTCTTTAGCGAGAATCGCGTCAAGAATGGCATCAGAAACCTGGTCGCACAGCTTGTCGGGATGACCCTCGGTCACCGACTCGGACGTGAACAGGTAGGTAGCATTCTCGTTGGACATTCAGAATTCCTTTCTTCATCGCTGTTGGCGGGACCACCGTGGGTGTTGCCCCCGGTTGGTACCGGGATCGACGAGCCAACCCTCTTCCCCGGATCTTGATAAATACTGGTGCGCCTGGCGCACAAGGTACACATAGTAGCCGAAATCGACAGCACGGCGAACCAGGCCGCCTACGCACACGAGAAAGACACGAACAGGCGATTATGAACGCAGGCCACCGTTGTAATGCAGCGTTCGGCCTTCTTTCTGCAAGCGTTCGAACTTATGCATGTCGGCCTCGGCCATGCCCTGGGTTTTCGTCATGCGCTTGCCATGCATGGGGTCGCGCGGGTCGTTCCACAAACGCTTGGCCACAGGCGCCCATTCCTCGCTGAACGCCTTGGTTTTCGAGCAGAGCTCTTCAGCGGTTTCCTCGTGCTGCAAATCGGTCGATTTCGCGCCGGAACGTGCGACCATGTCGGCGAGCATGCCCGAATTCTCCAGAATGGGACACGGTCGCAGATAGTTGCCGTCGAAGGGCTGCTCGTAGTAATACTCCATGAAAATGGGCGAACGCAGCGCATCGAGCAGGCTTACGTCGTGGATGTTCGCATTCGAGTAGTGCGCGAACACGCACGGTTCCACGTCGCCGGCAGCATTGATATGCAAATAACGGCGCCCGCCAGCAATGCAGCCGCCCACGAATTCGCCGTCGTCTTGGAAGTCGAGCGTGAACAGGGGCTTCGTCTGCCGCATCTCGCGCACGAAGTTGTACAGGTGCTCGCGCTGAGCGGCGTTGGGAATAAGGTCGGGCGTGGACCCGTGGCCTACAGGCATGAACGAGAAGATCCACGCGAACAATGCACCCTGGTCGATAAGCCAATCGAAGTATTCTTCAGACGCAATGGAGCTCGCATTCTGAGCGGTATAGCAGCATGAAACGCCGAACGGAAGGCCGTGCTCGCGAAGCAGCGCCATGGCCTTCGACACCTTCTGGAACACACCTTCACCGCGGCGAGCATCAGTGGCTTCCTCGAAGCCTTCAGCCGAAATTGCGGGTACGAAGTTCGCTACGCGAATCATGTCTTGGCAAAATGCCTCGTCGATAAGCGTGGCGTTCGTAAAGCAGAGGAACGCGCAATCGGGATGTGCCTCGCACAGCTTGACGAGGTCGTGCTTGCGCACCAAGGGCTCACCGCCCGTATAGATGAACACGTGCGTTCCCAAGGCTTTGCCCTGTTCGATGATAGAGTCGATGTCGTCGTAGCTCAAGTTGAGCTTATGACCGTATTCCGCAGCCCAGCAACCCGTGCAATGCAGGTTGCACGCGCTCGTGGGATCGAGCAGAATCGCCCACGGAATGTTGCACTGGTATTTGTCGCGATTCTTCTCTTGCTCGCCCCACACCATGAGGTTCGAGTCAATTAAAAACGATTTCACCAGGCGATTTCGCACCTCAGGGTTCAGATGGGCAATTTTCATGAGCAGCTGATACCAGTTGTTCTTCTCATCGATTGCATTACGGAATGCCTCGCGTTGCGAAGGGAAAAGGTTGCGAGGGGCGGCCTTGTCGACCATCTCCATCGCCTTTGGAAACCTTGTTTCAGGGTCTTCAAACAGGTAATCAACCATTTTGCACAATGCTGCATGTTTCACGGAATCCAAAGCGACCATAACACTCCCCTTTTCTCGCTGCGTTTTGGCGACGTAGCGCTTCAATATTTTTTCTACATGTGTGGTTTTATGCCCATATGTGCATTATTATGAATTGAAGCAAAGGGGGCAATTGCCAGTATTACTACAGGTGGCGCATAAGCAACAGAGTATTTTAATTTGGGGTTAACTTTACCGAATTGTTGATTTCGGATTCAAAGGGGACGCAAGGAGATATGGAGCAGGAAAGCGGCACGAAGAGGATCGACCGGCGCGTATTGAAAACCCGCCAAGCAATAGAGGAGGCCTTGGCGAGCCTCATCCTGAAAACCGACTACGACAAAATCACCGTAAGCGCTTTGGCGAAAGAAGCCAACATCAATCGCAAAACGTTCTATCTGCACTACGACTCAGTCGACGACGTGCTCGACACCATGACGAAACGACACGCGCAAAAAACCATGGAGCGCATTAAGGCAAGCGGAGTTTTGGACACCGTGCCGCTCGATATCGATGGCGTTGCGCACGAGATCGGTGAAAGCTATCGCCAAACGCGCCTGTTCAACCCGATATTCATGGAAAAGCTTCCCATTAAACACCTCATTTCGGCTATGACGCCCTATTGGGTCGAAGCCATTAAGCGCGAACGCGCGGCGCACGGCCTTAAGCCCCTGGAAAACACCGAGTACTATGCACGCTTCATTCTGGGCGGCATGTTCGAAGCATATGAAAGCTGGTACAACTCGGGCGACGACGTGCCTTTTAGCGAAATCGCCCGAATCGTCGCAAAAGCAATGACCCGAGGCGTCAATGGAATCTTGGAGGCAGAGTAACCTGTTAAATGCTACGAGCATTTAACAGGTTCGAGCGGCAATAGGCGCGGGTTTTAGCGATAAGTTTGCGGTAGATGCGGTCGCGAATCCACGGTTCGCTCGACAGGCGGATGGCATCGTCGAGCGGCACCCACTTCAGTGCCGAATTCTCGTCGGGCTTCACCTTCAACGGATCATCGGGATTAGCCTGGGCCAAATACGTCACATTCAGATGCAAGTGCGAGCCCACATATGCGCCGCGCTTCTCGTGGCCGTTCACCGTGAGCACCTCGAGCGAAAAAACGTCGCCACCGTTAGAGCGGAAATCGACTCGTGGAAAAGATTCAAAACCCTGCGCGAACCCGTCTTCGCACAACGAGTCTTGTTCAAGCGGAAGGTTCGAACCTTCCAGAACGCCATCCCCTCGAGCAAGCTCGCCTTCGACCGGAATACCCCAGCCATACGGAAGAATGCGACCATGCACGCCGGTCTCTTCTTCGAGTTCGCGAAGCGCTACCGCACGCAAATCAGCCACGCCGTCGGCATGGCCGCCAATCCACGACCACGACTGGTAGATGTTGTGCCATTCAAGAAGCGTGCGCTCAAAAGAGGCATCAACCGTCCATATCGATGTTGCCATATGCGCCTGCGCAGAACGCTCGAAACAATTGAGGTCGCTTTTGAGAGCACGAAGAATCACCTGTTTATCGACCGATTCCTGCTCATTGAACGGCTCAAAAGCTTCAATATCAGCAATCAGTCGGGCGCGGTCGCGAGTCATCGTTTCCACATGCACTCCCCTCGTACGTCAAAGCGAGACAGAGCCGATTCCCTATCCCGCATGCAAAAACCGGAAGCCAGCAGTTCCTCATCAAAAAAGTGGGGCAGAAGGCTTGCCTCCTACCCCACTTTCGCACGACTACTCATAATCGGCCAGATTGGGCTCAATGGCAGGCTTGCCGGGACCTTCGGGCATAAGGTCGGCGAAAGTCGCTTCTACGAGCGCAATCGCGTTGCGCGGACAGACCGCCTCGCACACGCCGCAGCCGACGCAGTAGCGCGCGTCGTAGCCCAGATGGCCTTCCTTGGTCGCGATGCGCGCGCCGCTCGCACACCTCGCCACGCAATCGAGGCATTCCACACAAGCATCATGATCGGTCGCGCTCACGGCAACTTCGACATTTTCGGCAATGTCGGGCTTAGCGGCATAGGCCTCAAGCAACATACGACGACGAGGCGGCATGACGCGGGTCGCCCTGCCCTTCTCGAGCGCGTCGCTCAAATACTCGCCCTCGCTCAGGTTCAACGCCTCGCGCATGCGCTCGCGTTCCTTCTTGCGGTAGGCTTCCTTCAGCGTGTCGGACTGCTTCAAGCGACGACGACCAGAAATGATGTCAAACGCATCGTCTTTCACGCTGTCAAACGCGGCACGACGGTCGAATTCGTCATCGACCACAGCTTCCACGGGGGGCACATATTCGGGAATCTCGCGATCGAAGTGAACGTTCTCGCCCGTTTGCGCCTCGGCGATTTCAATGGCCTTGGTGAAAAGAAGCTCGCCGATTTGCGCGGCACGCGGGCAATCTTCGCAGTACTTCAAATCGCACGCCACGCACACAGGAACGTTCTGGGCAAGCAGAAGCGTCCACAGCTCGGGAGGCACGCACGCCAAGCACGGCAGAACCGTGACGTTTTTTGCCGGCTCAAAACCAGGGAAAACGTTCTCTTCGCAGGTGAGGTATACGATTTCTCCGCGCATGGCCACTTTGCGCAAGTGGTCATACAGGCGCAGAGCCGTCGCCGAGCTCGAAGAAAATGCGTCGCACACGCCCATGCACACGCCGCACTTCGTGCACGCATCACGATCGATGACAGGCGCGCCCGCCTCGTCGAAGGAAATTGCCTTGGCCGGGCACGCAAGCTGGCAGCGCGTGCAATTCGCGCCGTGCGTACGCGTGCAATGTTCAGGAATCGTGAGAACTTTCATCGCTGCAAGAATCCCCCTTTAAGTAGCCATAACAACGCAGAGCGCCCGCGCCAGGCACATTGCCGGCGCGGGCGA
>ENA-OUQG01001623-OUQG01001623.1-human-gut-metagenome-genome-assembly--contig:-NODE-1623-length-11830-cov-2.876858_pt1 | contig 11830 bp, 8 predicted proteins | sample MGYA00237943_ERZ548823 | MGnify/ENA primary metagenome ERZ548823 (study PRJEB26490, sample SAMN05194731) | human gut metagenome | biome: terrestrial biome; feature: human-associated habitat; material... | reverse complement strand
TACAACGGCTACAAAGCCTATTGGGACGACGGCGCGCAGATGATCGCCCCTCACGACGTCAACACAATCAAATATGTCAACGAGGTGACCGACGTTGCCGACATCAAATTCAAAGGCGACCCGTCGAAGATTGAAATCATCGGAGAGGAAGTTGACAAGATTTTCCTTGAAAAAGTTAAAAGCCTGTCGCTCAGCCCAGAGGCAATCAAGAGACATCACGACATGAAGATTGTCTACACGCCAATCCACGGAACCGGCTTGAAACTGATTCCCCGCTCTCTCGCAAACTACGGCTTCACAAACATCATCGGCGTGCCTGAGCAGGAAGTGCTCAGCGGCGACTTCCCTACCGTCGCTTCGCCAAACCCAGAAGAGCCGTCGGCTATGGCAATGGCCATCGAGAAAGCAAAGGAAACCGGCGCAGAGGTAGTGATGGCTTCCGACCCCGACGCTGACCGCATCGGCGTCGTGATCCGCGACAACAACGGCGAGTATGTGCTCATCAACGGAAACCAGATTGTGATGATTTTCCTCAACTATCTGATGACCCGCAACACGGAGCTCGGCACACTCACCGGCAATGAATACATCGTGAAGACAATCGTGACAACCGAGACAATCCGCACAATCGCCGAAGCTCAGCACATAAAGATGTATGACTGCTTCACCGGCTTCAAATGGATTGCCAACGTGATGCGCGAAAACGAAGGCAAAGCCCGCTATCTGGGCGGCGGCGAGGAAAGCTACGGCTTCCTGGCCGAGGATTTCGTCCGCGACAAAGACTCCGTGTCGGCAATCTCGCTCATGGCTGAAATCGCAGCTTGGGGAAAAGACAAGGGCTTGAACATGACCGACATGCTGATCGACATCTATATGAAGTACGGCTTCTCGCGCGAGAAAGGCATCTCTTTGGTGCGCAAAGGCAAATCGGGCGCAGAGGAAATCATCGCCTTGATGAAACAATTCCGCGAGAACCCACCGAAGGAAATCGCCGGATCGCCAGTGGTGACCGTAAAAGACTTCCAATCGCTCGTAGAGACAAACGTGGCGACAGGCGAGACAAAGAAACTCGACATGCCGGCTACGTCAAACGTGCTCCAATACTACACAGCCGACCGCACGAAAGTGTCTGTCCGCCCGTCGGGAACAGAGCCTAAGATCAAATTCTACTATGGTGTGAAAGGCACTTCTTTACAGGATGCAGAGGAAAAACTGGAAGCATTAAAAAAGGATCTTGTGGAAGAATAGATAAATGAATATTTGCAGAAGTTGTGATCGCCTCTGGGAAAAAGTAAATATATAATTTAGATTTAATATTTATACCAAAATAAAAAACATGCATCAGAAACAGAGCAGGAGAATCACATGTTTGATGACAAATTTGTTTGGGGCGTGGCAAGCAGCGCATATCAGGTAGAGGGAACTGACCCGGATGACGGAAGAGGAAAGACGGTCTGGGACACTTTTACGGAGCAGGGACGCATTTTTCAAAATCAGAATGCGTACACAAGCTGTGATCACATGCACCATTATAAAGATGACTATGCATTAATGAAAAATCTGGGAATCAAAGCATACCGTTTTTCCTTAAACTGGGCGCGGATTCTGCCGGAAGGTACCGGGCGCGTCAATGAAAAAGCGGTTTCGATGTACCGTGACATGATCCTTACAATGAAAGAAAATGGCATTACACCATATATTACCCTGTTTCACTGGGAGTTTCCACAGGCATTGCAGGAAAAAGGCGGCTGGCTGAATGAGGAAGTGGTAGACTGGTTCGGGGAATATGCAAAAGTGGTGGCAGAGAATTTTTCGGATCTCTGCGAGTATTTTATCACGATCAATGAGCCACAGTGTGTGGTTGGACTTGGACATTTAAGTGGTGTTCATGCACCGGGATTAAAATTGTCAATTCCGGAGACTTTTCAGATCGCGCATAATCTGTTGAAAGCGCACGGACAGGCAGTGATCAATTTAAGAAAATACGCAAAACAAAAAATCCGGATCGGCTTTGCACCGACTGGAGGAGTGGCTTATCCATACACGGACAGTGCTGAAGATATCGAAGCTGCCAGAAAAGTTTATTTTGGTTTTTACAATCCGATGGATAACTGGACCTGGAATATCTCATGGTTTTCAGACCCGGTCTTTTTAGGTCATTATCCGAAAGAGGGACTGGAAAAATTCAAAGGGTATCTGCCGGAGATCACAGAGACAGATATGCAACTGATCCATCAGCCACTGGATTTTATGGGACAGAACATATATAATGGCTATTACGTGCGTCAGGGCGCAGACGGCGAACCGGAGTTTGTGGATCGGGAACCGGGATTTCCGAAGACGGCGTGCAACTGGCCGGTAACACCAAAAGCATTTTATTATGGAATCAAATTTTTGACAGAGCGGTATCAGCTTCCATTATATATTACAGAAAATGGTATGTCCTGCCATGACAATGTAAGCTTTGACGGCAGAGTACATGACAATGACCGCATCACATTTCTGGATTCCTACATTGGAGCCATGCAGAGGGCATATGATGAGGGAGCCGATATCCGGGGGTATTTCCTGTGGACATTTCTGGATAATTTTGAATGGTCAGAGGGATACAAGGAACGTTTTGGCATGATTTATGTGGATTTTATGACACAGCGGAGAATTGTAAAAGATTCTGCATTTTGGTATCAGGATGTGATTAAGACAAATGGAGGCAATTTATCAATGAATCAGACCACGAAAGAAATTTTATTTTTAGATCCGGTATGTACACACAACATCTGGGGCGGTACGAGATTGAGAGAGGATTTTCATTATCCGGTCGAGGGTGATGATTTAGGGGAGTGCTGGGGAATTTCTGCACATCCAAATGGAGACGGAACTTTAAGAGACTGTGGATTCAGTGGAATGAAGCTGTCCGAATTGTGGAAAAAACATCCGGAAGTTTTCGGAAATGTGGACAGTGACCGTTTCCCACTCCTGATCAAAATTATCGATGCGAAAGATGACCTGAGCATTCAGGTACATCCAGACGATGATTATGCAAAAGTCCATGAAAATGGTTCACTTGGAAAAACAGAGTGCTGGTACATTCTCGACTGCAAGGAAAATGCAACGATCGTTATCGGACACAATGCAGGGACAAAAGAGGAATTAAGCCGGATGATCCATGAGGGAAAGTGGAGTGAATTTATCCGTGAGATCCCGATCAAAAAAGGCGATTTTCTTCAGATCGATCCGGGAACAGTTCATGCGATCAAAGGCGGAACACTCATTCTGGAAACACAGCAGAACAGTGATATTACCTACCGCGTTTATGATTATGGCCGTCTCTCCAATGGAAAGCCGAGAGAGCTACATATCGACAAGAGTATTGACGTGATCACTGTGCCTGCAAAATCGGTTGCAGACAGTGTGAAATCGGTGGCAGATCTTCCGGTCAATACGTTAAATGAACTGTATGTCTGCAAATACTTTCATATCTATAAAATAGAAGTTTCAGGTAAAATGACTTTTGAGCAGAATGCGCCTTTTATGAATATGACAGTTACGGAAGGCAATGGAATCGTCAACGGTCAGCCGGTGAAAAAAGGAGATCATTTCATACTTCCAAATGGCTTCGGAAACGTGGAATTGCAGGGCAGCATGCAGATCATTGCCTCCACGATATAAAACAAAACCGTTATTTGCTTTCAGAGGAAGAAACTGCTATAATGTGCATAAGCAATGAGCAGTGCCAGACACGTAAGAAACAGCATCTGGCTGTTTACAGGCAGGATGCTGTTTATTGCGGGGTAGAAGCATGTAGATCAAAATTCTCCAGAGAGGAAATACACAGATGAATCAGGAAGAAAGACGAGAGAAACGAAAAAAAGATACACAGAGTGCGGTCATAGTTGTGGCAGTATTTTTTATAGTACTTGCAGTTTTGATCGGAGGAATTGTGTTTGCAGTCCATAAATTTGTAAAACCGGGAGCAGATAAACCGGAAAAGAATACCGAGAGCGTGACAACAGAGGCGACAGAAGAACCGGAAACAACTCCGGTAACCGAAGTCAGCGATCCGTTGATGGATCAGGCAATGCAGATTGCTGCCGGCATGACCTTAGAGCAGAAAGTAGCGCAGATGTTCATGATCACACCGGACGCACTGACCGGAGTGGACGGAGCAACGATGGCAGGAGATTCCACAAAGGCAGCCTACACGCAGTATCCGGTAGGTGGTCTGATTTATATGGCAAAGAACCTGACCGGAACCGACCAGACGACACAGATGCTTACCAATATGAAGAGCTACAGTCAGGAAATAGTAGGAATTTCAGTGTTCCTCGGTGTGGATGAGGAAGGTGGAACAGTAGCAAGGATTGCATCCAACAGTGCTTTTGGAGTGACAGATGTTGGAAATATGAGTGATGTAGGAGCGACTGGGGATTCCCAGAATGCATACAATGCAGGAAGTACGATCGGAACGTATCTGAACACACTTGGTTTTAATATGGATTTTGCTCCGGTTGCGGATGTGTTGACGAATCCGGATAACACTGTGATCAAAGACCGGTCATTTGGTTCAGACAGCCAGCTTGTGGCGGATATGGTCTGTGCTGAGATGCAGGGACTGAACGAACACCAGATATTAAGCGTGGTAAAACATTTTCCGGGACAGGGAGCTACAGCAGGGGATTCCCATGACGGGGCAGTTTCTACAGATAAATCTTTGGATGACCTGCTGGCAAATGAGCTTGTTCCATTCCAGCAGGCAGTGAATAACGGAGCATCTTTTGTGATGGTAGGACATATTTCAGCACCAGCTGTTACAGGGGATGATACGCCGGCTTCGCTTTCCTCTGTCATGGTGACAGATGTGCTTCGCAACCAGCTTGGCTTCCATGGTGTAGTGATCACAGACGCAATGAATATGGGGGCGGTCACCGGAACATACAGTTCTGCTGATGCGGCAGTGACGGCAATTCAGGCAGGTGTAGATATGATCTTAATGCCGGATGATTTCCAGAGTGCATATCAGGGTGTGATGGATGCAGTGGCTGGTGGAACGATCACAGAGGATCGTATCAATGAATCTGTTGCAAGGATCATCAAGGTAAAGCTCACAATGTAGTATAATAACACTTTACTTTTTGAAATTGTTATGTTATTCTGTGACTATGGTGCGGTAAGTGTACCATAGAAATATTTTTTGGAGGTACTTTTCAATGAACAAAGGTACAGTAAAGTGGTTTAACAACCAAAAAGGATACGGATTCATCTCCGATGAACAGGGAAATGATGTATTCGTTCACTACTCAGGTCTTAATATGGAAGGTTTCAAATCCTTAGAAGAAGGCGCTGCAGTAGAATTTGAAGTTGTTGAAGGTGCAAAAGGACCACAGGCAACAAACGTAACAGTAGTAAGATAATTTTATTATCGCTTGTTACTACAGTCTAAATCAGTAGTTTCATGTACCTTTTTCTTTATTAAATAGAACTTGTTTTATTTTTCTAGATTAAGATATTGCAAACAATGGATTTGAAAAAGAGTGTCGGTTTTCCGGCACTCTTTTTTGTATACATAACTAAAAAATCCATGCAAACAGTCTTGAAGAATCTTGAGGGGTTCTATATAATAAACATAGATCATTCGGAAAGCCTGTTTGTATACCATAGAAGCAGGAGGTCAAATGACCAGGAAAAAACAAAAGACATTAGAAGAAAAGATAGAACAGGTTAAAAATTTCAGACCTATTGATGATACGTTTTTTGAAGTACTGGCAGATGATATTGGCGTATGTCAGGAGATGCTGCGTATCATTTTAGAAGATGAGAAACTCATTGTAAAAGACGTTATCGTACAGAGCAGTAAGAGAAACCTGTATGGGCGTTCTGTCCGTCTGGATGCACTCTGTATCCTTGGAGATGAAAGAGAGTGCAATGTAGAGTTACAGCGTTCTAACAAGGATCACCATTTAAAAAGAGTGCGGTTCAATGCATCAAGCATTACAGTGCGGGACTCACAGACGGGTGAGAAATTTGAAAAGACAATCGATTTGATCGTTGTGTATATTTCAGAATTTGACATCTTTAAAGGAGGCAGGGTAATCTATCACGTGGACAGCGTGATCCGGGAAACACAGGAAAAAGTAGATGACGGATTGGAACGTGTGTTTGTCAATACCGCAGTAAAAGACGGAACAACCATTTCGGAATACATGAATTGTTTTCTGCAAAAGGAAATCGATAATGCCAAATTTCCAGAATTAACCAACCGTGTGCATTATCTGAAACATGAAGAAGGAGGCGTAAACGCAGTGTGTGAAGTGATGAGAAAATATTCAGAAGAAGTCGCAGAAAAAGCATATCAGCAGGGCGAGGAAGCCGGCAAAGAAATCGGTCAACGCCACACCGCCATCGCCGAACTCCAGTCCGAATCCAGATAACAGAAAAACATAATGAAACATGACAAAGAAACCATTTTTTAAAGGATGGTTTCTTTTTTTTAAGTTCATTTAAGGTTCGCCTGATAAGATATGCGCAAAGGAAAGGAGACACTTATGGCAGATCAGATGATATTTAAAAGGTGTGAGATCAAATATATGTTGGATATCACGCAGGCGGAACTGTTAAAAAATCAAATGAAACAGTACATGACCGCAGACGAGCATGGAGTGAGTACAATATGCAGTCTCTACTTTGATACACCGGACTATCTGCTGATCCAAAGATCAATGGAACACCCGGTTTATAAAGAAAAACTGAGATTGAGAAGTTACGGCACGGCAGACAAGGACACGACCGTTTTTGTGGAACTGAAGAAGAAGTATGAGTCTGTTGTATACAAAAGAAGAATTGCAATGACGGAGGACGAGGCAGAACGTTACCTGCTTTTTCATGAAAAAGTAAAAGACACACAGATCACCAGAGAAATCGATTACTGTCTGAAAAATTATAAAAAGCTGGCTCCGGCAGTGATGCTTTCCTATGAGAGAGAAGCTTTTTATGCGAAGGACGATCACGAGTTCCGGATCACGTTTGATCAGAACATTCTCTGGAGAAATTACGATCTTTCTCTCTGTAAAGGAATTTACGGAGAAGCAATTTTAGATAAAAATAAAGTGCTTATGGAAGTGAAAACGGCGGGCGCAATACCGCTCTGGATGGTTCATTTTCTGACAGAAAATCAGATTTACAAAACGTCATTTTCCAAATATGCGACCGCCTACCGCACGATTTATGCGAGAGAGCAGAGAAGAAGCTGTCCACCGGAAAATTTCTTTGTGTTTACCGGAGATGAGGTTGTGTAGCAGGCAATAAAATGTTAAAAAAGAAATGGAGAAATTAATATGTTAAACAATTTATTTACAGGAATTTTTGATACAGCAGGTGCGGCGGTGATTTACGTGCCGGATTTTTTGCTCTGTATTGTGGTGTCACTGCTGATCGGGGCATTCATCACATGGGTTTACACTTATAAAAGCCGCTATACGACAAGCTTTGCAGTGACACTCGCAATGCTTCCGGCAATCGTTTGCATTGTTATCATGATGGTAAACGGAAATGTAGGTGCCGGAGTGGCTGTGGCAGGAGCATTTTCGCTTGTACGTTTCCGTTCTGTGCCGGGAACTGCAAAAGAGATCGGAACCATTTTTCTTGCAATGGCGGCAGGACTGATCGCAGGGATGGGGTATCTTGGATTTGCAGTACTGTTTTCACTCATTATGGGAGCCGTGATGTTTGTGTTAAATGTGACCGGATTCGGTGTAAAAAAAGCAGAAGTAAGAGAGAAAACACTTCGTATCACAATCCCGGAGGATTTAAATTACGGAGCAGCATTTGATGATCTTTTTGAAAAATATTTATCATCCTGTGAAGTAGTCGCTGTGAAAACCTCCAATATGGGAAGCCTTTACAAACTTACCTATCATGTGACGTTAAAAGACAATGCGGAAGAGAAAACATTTCTCGATGAATTGAGATGCAGAAACGGAAATCTGGAAATCAGTATGATGAGACAGGAGGCAAATGTCAATGAGTTATAGAAGAAAAAAACTGCTGGCGTTGTTTTTTGCCATGGCATTATCCATGACGGCAGTGGCAGGCTGTACAGGGGCAAAGAGCAGTACTGGCAATGTTGTTTCCTCGGAAACAGAAACAAATGCAGAAGAAACATCAGCACAGAGTGAAGCAGGAACTTTTTCAAGTGCAGATATGTTTATTGAGCGGGATCTGGCAGGAACCTATGAGGAGAGTGGGGCAGTTTATGTCACACTTTCCGATGATGGTATCACAGGGGAAACGGATGGCGTTGTAATCAAAGGACAGACGGTGACAATCACGGCAGAAGGGACTTATATTTTTTCCGGAACACTGTCGGAAGGACAGATTGTGGTGGATGCAGATAATGCGAAAGTGCAGATCGTATTTGATAATGTGGACATTACCTGTGCTTCAAGTGCAGCAGTGTATGTAAAAAGCGCAGAGAAAGTATTTGTAACGCTTGCAGAAGGATCGCAGAATACGCTTCGCAATACGGATGAGTATGTTGCGATTGACGACAACAACATTGATGCCGTGATTTTTGCAAAATCAGACCTTACGTTAAACGGTACTGGAAGTCTGACAATCGTATCAGCAGAAGGACATGGAATTGTATCCAAAGATGATCTGAAGATCACAGGCGGTACATACGATATCATAGCAGCAGGGCACGCATTATCGGGAAAAGACAGTGTGCGTATCGCAGATGGAACCTTTATTTTAACCGCAGAAAAAGATGGCATTCATGCGGAAAATGCAGATGATGAAGAAAAGGGCTATATTTATATTGCAGATGGTGATTTTACGATTACAAGTGATGGCGATGGCATGGACGCTTCCAATATCGTGCAGATCGAGGATGGAACACTTGACATCACAGCCGGGGGCGGCGCTGCAAACAGTCTGAAAACGCATGAGTCAGATATGCCGGGTGGACCGGGTGGCGGAATGCCACAAAACGGCGAGAAACTGGACGGAGAAAGCATGCCACAGATGGGGGAAAAGCCGGACGGAGAAAATATGCCACAGGATACCACAACTGACGAGAGCGGCACCAGCACAAAAGGAATCAAGGCAGGTGGCGGCATGTACTTAAATGGAGGAACTTACAAGATTGATTCCGCAGATGATTCCATCCACAGCAACGCAAATATTACGATCGCAGATGGAACATACACGCTTGCGACAGGCGATGATGGTGTGCATGCAGATGATGCACTGATAGTAAATGGTGGTACGATCACCGTGACAGAGAGTTATGAAGGTCTGGAAGGCCTGGCGGTGACGATCAACGATGGAACGATTGATATCACTGCAAGTGATGACGGTATCAATACAGCAGGCGAGAAAATGGAATTAAACGGTGGATATATCCACATTCTGGCAGGCGGCGACGGCGTGGATTCCAACGGCGATCTGACGATCAACGGCGGTGAGATCTACATTGACGGTCCGTCTGATAACGGAAACAGTGCGATCGATTACGGCGACCGGTCGTCTGCGTATGTGAACGGCGGAACGCTTGTGGCAATCGGCAGCAGCGGCATGGCAGAGGTGATGAGTGATTCTTCCAAACAGAAGGTTCTTATGGTAAAATTAGGAGAACAAATGGAAGCCGGCAACGTTGTGCTGACAGACAGTGAGGGAAATGTGATCGTAAGTTACACGGCATTAAAAACCTATGACTGTGTGATCATCAGCACCGCAGAGGTGGAGAGCGGAGCAACGTACACGCTCACAACATCGGGAACGACGACAGAAGTGACCGCAGAATAAAAACAGCTGAGGGCAGGAATCGGTATCACTGTGAAATAAACGAAAGGCATGGGATTTTGTATGAGGTTATTGCTTGCAGAAGATGAAGAGGATTTGAGCCGTGCGCTTGTCACGGTGTTAAAACATAACAATTACTCGGTAGACGCTGTGTACGATGGTGCAGAAGCCTTGGACTATCTGGAAAACGGTGGCAATTATGACGGTGTGATCTTAGATATCATGATGCCCAAAATGGATGGTATCACCATATTAAAAACAATCCGCAGACATGGAAATTCCGTTCCGGTCCTGCTGCTCACAGCAAAGGCAGAGATTGATGACCGTGTGGAGGGTTTAGACAGTGGCGCAGACGATTATCTGCCGAAACCATTTTCCATGAAAGAGCTTCTGGCGAGGATCCGGGCAATGACAAGGAGGCAGACGGACACGACCGATAATGTGCTGGCATTTGGCGATATTGCACTGAACCGTTCTACCTATCAGCTCACAGGACCGGAGAATCCAGAAGGTATCCGTCTTGCTGGCAAGGAATACCAGATGCTTGAAATGCTCATGTCTAATCCAGGACAGGTCATTTCCCCGGATCTTTTTATGGATAAAATCTGGGGTTACGATTCAGAAGCGGAACAAAATGTCGTATGGGTATATATTTCCTATTTGAGAAAAAAAATAACCTCCATTGGAAGTCAGGTGAAGATCAGGGCGGCCAGAGGACTTGGATATTCATTGGAGAAAGACAATGCTTAAAAAATTAAGAAGAAAATTTATTGCAATTGCGATGCTGTCTGTTTCTATCGTGCTGATCGCAATTGTCGGTACGATCAATATTGCAAACTATATCAGTACCAATCAGGCGCTGGATGCAAGACTCTCCCTGATCGCTGACAACGGAGGTACTTTCCCGGATATGACACCCGGAGATTTTGGGAAGAAATTGGAACCTAAGTCAGATCAGCCACCGGCAATGAATGACCTGCAAAAGCATGGAATTTCGCAGGAAAGTCCGTTTGACACCCGGTATTTTACAGTGACGATCGCACCGGACGGTACAGTGGAATCTGTGGATACCGGAAAAATTGCTTCCATCTCAGCCGGAACAGCGGAGGAATACGCAGCGGAGCTGTGGAAAAAAGGAAAGAAAAAAGGCTTTTTCGCTGATTATAAATACCTTGCAACGGACAGTGACGGCTCGACGATGTATGTATTTTTAAACTGTCAGCGGGAAATCTCTACCATCAGAACGTATGTTCTCGCGAGCGTGGGAACAGGAGCACTCGGACTTGTCATTGTGTTTGTCATGATCTACTTTTTCTCCGGAAAAGTGTTAAAACCGGTGTCAGAAAGCTATGAGAAACAGAAACGCTTTATCACGGACGCAAGCCATGAGATCAAAACGCCGCTCACGATCATCGATGCCAACACCGAAGTCATAGAGATGATGGAGGGGGAAAACGAGTGGACGCAGAGTACGAGAAAACAGATCGCAAGACTGACTTCCCTCACGGAAAAACTGGTGTTTCTCTCCCGCATGGACGAGGAAGGAACAAAGCTGGAAAAAGTGTCATTTTCACTTTCGGATGCAGTGCTTGATACCGCAGAGGGATTCCGCTCTGTCGCAAAAACAAAAGGAAAACAATTTGAGATCAATGTGGCAGAGCATGTGGAATATGTCGGCGATGAAAAAAATATCCGGCAGATGATCTCCCTGCTTTTGGACAATGCAATGAAATATTCCTCAGAGCAGGGCATCATCCGCATCGCACTAAAAACTTCCGGAAAAAACAAAATCATCACCGTGTGGAATACCACAGACCAGATCGAAAAAGGAAAGCTGGACATGCTTTTCGAACGTTTTTACCGTATGGACGCTTCCCACAATTCCAAGACCGGGGGCTTTGGAATCGGACTTTTCGTCGTGTATGCGATCGTGAAAGCACACAAGGGCAAAATCTCAGCCAAAAGCGAGGACGGAAAATCAATCTTATTTACCGTGGCATTGTAGCGTCTGGCTTCCCCCTCTCTCCCGGCT
>ENA-OUQG01001612-OUQG01001612.1-human-gut-metagenome-genome-assembly--contig:-NODE-1612-length-11881-cov-12.921698_pt1 | contig 11881 bp, 8 predicted proteins | sample MGYA00237943_ERZ548823 | MGnify/ENA primary metagenome ERZ548823 (study PRJEB26490, sample SAMN05194731) | human gut metagenome | biome: terrestrial biome; feature: human-associated habitat; material... | reverse complement strand
CCAGAAAGGTCCCCTTGAGGATAAATCTCGTCAGGCGCACGATGCCGCCCACCGCAGGGGCGGAGATGGCGTCCTGCATGGCGCTGCGCTCCTTGAGCGTGATGTTCCGTCCGGCGAGCATCAGGAAGGTCACCGCACCGGTGATCACCCCCAGCCCGCCAATCTGGATCAGCAACAATATGACTGTTTGACCGAAGGCGGACCAGTAACTGCCGGTATCCTGCACCACCAGCCCCGTCACGCAGACAGCGGAAGTGGAGGTGAACAGCGCCTCATGAAACGGCGTCCAGACCCGCTGTACTGTGGCGATAGGCAGCATCAGCGCCAGCGCTCCCAACAGGATCACGCCAGCAAAGCCGAGGATCATGATTTGAAAAGAAGTCAAATGCCGCTTTAAGCGAAACACAGTCTCCGTCACATCACATACCTCCTTGAAACAATGGTTCTCTCAATTTTCCATACAGTATAGCACGGCTTTTGCAATGTGTCTGTATGTATCTTGTAAAATTTTCAGGTGCAGAGTCCTTATTTGCAGCCCCGAGGCGGGCTCAAAGCTGCGGTTGACAGACTTTGGTGCATAGAATTCTCCGCGTGACCTGTAAATCTTTCCTAATTTTTTACAGGAACCGTTGCCTTTTTTCAATATTTGTTTTAAGATAAGCTCTCTATCTGTCATATTCAGCTGAAATTCTACGAAGCTTTTTAAAAAAGCCCCAACGGGAGAACTAATATGCTCAAAGAAAAAACATCCGATGTATCCATGACAAATACAAATCAAGGCGCTGGCACTGCTGCTGAAGCGGCAGTGCCCATGAGCCATGGCCTTTGGAATACGTGGCGCAAAAATCTCCTGCTGTTCTGCCTGACCGGCGTTTATGTGGAGCTGTGCCTGCATCTGTGCGTATTCGGCTCGATGGACCGGTACGCGGGATATCCTGTCCTGTTTGGCCTGCTGGGTGGCGCACTCTGCACGCTGGTAGTCTCAAGCCTGCCAAAGGTTCTGCGCCAGATCACAGGGGTTTTCCTGGTCGCAGCACAGGTGCTGCTGGCCGAGGTGCAGCTGGTCTATCACTGCATCTTCGGAGATTTCATGCCCGTCAGCCAGATCGGCATGGGCGGAAATGTGGTCGTCAATTTCAACTCGCAGCTTCTCTATGGGATCCGCCAAAATCTGCTGAAGATCCTGCTCCTCCTGCTGCCGCTGATTGCCGTGATCCTCTGCCTTGCCCTGCGAAGGGGGCAGGCTCTGAAGCTGCGGCTGCGCTGGAAACAGACTATGGCCTCCTTTGCCGTGCTCCTCGCACTGCTGCTGACGGTCACGGGACTCATGTATGTTGGACGGGACAACGCCTTTTCCGTCTATCGTACCTTCACCAATGTGAACACCTCCACCGACAGCAGTTATAAAAAAATCGGTATGCTGGCCACCACGGCGCAGGAGCTTCGATACATGCTCTTCAGCGGCAGCGGCAGCATTATGATCACGCCGTCGTCCTTGAATATAAGCGATGTTCCGCGGACATACAGCAGCAACTCCTATAACGTGATCGAAAGCATCGATTTTACGGCTCTTGCAGACAGTACCGACAGCGATATTCTCAAGGCCACAGACGAGTATCTATCAAATGCAACACCCACCCGCAAAAACAACTACACAGGACTTCTTAAGGACTATAACCTCATCACCATCTGCGCCGAGAGCTTCTGCCCGTGGTTTATCAGCGAGGAGCTGACGCCGACGCTCTACAAGCTGAGCCATACGGGTATTCTCTTTGAAAATTACTACGGCACGTTCCAGTCCGTCACCACCAACGGCGAATACACCATGTGCATGGGGCTTTATCCGGATATGTCCCGCACGAAGACGGATTCCAGCTTCAATGTGGCGGGCACCAACTATCTGCCGTTCTGCCTGGGCAATGCGCTCAAGAGCATGGGCTATCAAGCCTGGGGCTATCACGACTACATCGGGGATTTCTACAACCGGAACATCACCCACGCCAACATGGGCTACACGTTCAAGGCGGCGGATTCCGGTCTGGCCATGAAGATCGACTGGCCCTCCTCCGATCTGGAGATGATGGAGGCCTCCGTGGACGACTACATCAACAGCGGAGAACCCTTCCACGCCTATTACATGACCTTCAGCGGTCACTACCAGTACAACTGGGACAACGCCATGAGCGCCAAAAACCGCGACGCGGTGAAAGATCTGCCCTATTCTGAGCCGGTGAAGGCGTACATTGCCTGCAATCTGGAGCTGGAATACGCACTGGAGTACCTGATGCAGCGGCTGGAGGAAGCTGGCGTTGCCGACAAGACCTGCATCGTCCTGACCAACGACCACTACCCCTACGGCCTGACCGAAGACGAGTACAACGAGCTGGCAGGGCAGACGCTGGACACCACCTTTGAGAAGTACCGCAACAGCTTCATCTGCTATGTTCCCGGCCTTTCAGAGAACATCGTGGTGGATGAATACTGCTCCACGGCGGACATCTTGCCGACACTGCTGAATCTCTTCGGCGTGGACTACGATTCCCGCCTGCTGGCGGGCACCGATGTACTCTCCAGCGGCCTCCATGTAGCGGTGCTGTCGGATAAGTCCTTTCTGACGAAGGCCTTCCGCTATGACGCCGGTACGGAAACCGTGATCCCCGCCGACGAGAATACCACAGTCTCCGACAAGCTGGCGGAAGCCTACCGGCTCTATGTGGACAGCAGGTTCCAGCTCTCCGGCAACATCCTCAACAGCGATTACTACGCCCACGTCTTTGCCAGGGAGTCCAGCGGCGGAAGTCTTGTGGACACGGTGGTATTCACGGACATCAAGAGCATTTTCAATCAGGCCAGCGTTCTCTATATGTACCGCAAGGGCTATGTGGACCCTGAGACGCCGGACACCTTCGGCGGCAAGACTACGGCAAGGCTGGGCGAGTTCATCGATGTGCTTTACCGCATCGCGGGCCGGCCGGAAACGGACAACACCGCCCTTCCGGCTGACTACGAGAACGAGGAATTCAACGCGGCCCATCCCTATTATAATGCCGTGTGCTGGGCCTATCAGACAAGGCTGCTCCGGCAAAATGATCCCAATACCGAATACGATGACAAGGTGGACTATCAGACGGCGTGCGTACTAATCCGCCGCTACGCGATCATGGCAGGCGTCGATACCGGCGTGGATCAGACGCAGCTCAGGCAGCTTCTTCGGGATGCCCCCGATCTTGGCAGAGAGGCAGCCAAAGCGATGCTCTGGTGCGATGAGAGGGACATCACCACCCGGGACAGCAGCCTTGACGAGCTGCTGGCGTCCGCTGGCGTCCGCTGGCACCCGCATCAGCCGCTACCAGATGACGTCGTTCCTGTTCTACCTCTGCACCTACGAGCTGGATATTGGCAGCTGAGCATGCGGCGCAGATCCTGCCGGAGAAGTGTTCCGCGACCGATTCGCAAAAAGAGTCGCCTTTCTCGGCCGTGTACCGGAAGATACCCATTCGATGCCGCACTACGCTTAATGTTGGAATAAGTAAACATACTCACAAGCATTACACTCAGTGTAGACCTAATGTAGATTCAGACCATTCTGTGTTTACGAAAGTTTACATTGAGTGTAATTTTTTCTGCCTTGAATGGGTGGTCAAACAGGGCCGGTTTTCTACATTTATTACGAAGGGATGAGACATCCACCCCCCTATTCTCACACGAAAGAAGAAGTTTGATTTGAGCAAACGAAAACACGGACCTACGATTGTACCGGCCTTATCCGCCAAGGTGGATAACAAAGAAAACGATTCATTCAGGTTGGAAACTCACTGCTCCTCTCCAAGCAGTTCCACGCACTCAGCACCGACAGCCGGTTTCTCTATTTCCGCATGGCCATGGAGAGCGGCGGAAGGAAGAATTTCATTCTTCCACAAAAGGACGCAAAAAAGTACGGGATCGCGCCCTCCAGTCTGCGGAAGCACATCAACGAGCTGGAAGCCGCTCGTTTTATCAGAGTCTATTCCGGGAAGCCGACTCGCGAGCCAAACCGATATGAGTTTTGCCTGAGCTGGAAGCTGCCACCATCGCCCCTTTGCTCGCGTACCCCCATGGCTATATGTAGTAAATCTGTCTCGGATGGAAACAAGGGCGGTCCGTAAAAAATCTCACTGGTTGTGTCTTTTAGAGCGAGTGCCGGCTGACAGAACGGAGGTTACTTGTGCTGTTTTGATACAAGATTGGCATTTCTCTTGCGCAAAAATGAACCAGCCGAAATGAATGAAAGGATACAAGAAGAAAACCCTTGCGGCGCAAGGACTCTCGGCCTTAAAAACGGTTGGGGGTAGGGTTTATAGGGTAAGGACTTTGGATAACGGTAAAGAGACCGTTCCGGCAGTCTGAGATAAGTATGCTTGCCGATCATAGGCTGCGCGTGTGAAGTGTCCGGCAGCCTTGCTGATCAGGCTTTCTGCTTGCCCCTGTGAGTTGGCTGGATGCGCTGTTGAGAGAATAATTGACCGAACAAGAATGAGGATATATTGATGCAATTAAAAAATGGATGTATGGCAGTAAAGCTGCTGGATTTTATAGGCCTGTGCGGCGAAGTGCCGGTTTCTCTGGTAAGAATGCTGCCGGGATATTATGACTATAATCGGCGTGTGGTGACAGCGCTGATACGGGAGGGCTACTTAAAGGAACGGCGCAAGGGGTGTCGACGCAGAATCGTTCGCTCCCTGAGCTTGACGGAATTGGGATCGAAACAGCTCCAGCGGGTCAGTCCCGGACGGGCGCAGCGCGTCCACAGTCATGCGCTGGCTCCAGAGAACGGACATGGCAGCTGGAAGAAAACACTGCGGCTCCACCGCGGCGCGGCCTGCCTGCTGACAGCAATGCGGCTCAGGGCTATTTGGCAGCCCGGGAGCCAAAAGGAGTCCGTGATGGGAAAGCAGCTCGTCTATTTCAGCGCCTACGAGCTGACCCAGAAGTATGGTTGGGACAACAAGGGAGCCAGATTGTCGGGCATTTTTGTGTACAGGTATTACTATTACCCGGTTTATTATCTTGGCGACAGCAACTTGCTTTGGTCGGAGGAGGCAGAGCGGATGTTTCTCGACCGGGTTGCTTCCTCGCCGTTAGGATATGGCCGGACATGCGGAAGCTCGATCCTTCTTGGTGACAAGTGGGACCTGATTGAAAATCTGATGGCTCAAGGGGTAAACCCGCGTAGCCGTCTGATCCATTTCAGCAAGAACAGCAGCTTTCATTATTTCACCGTCGATGAGATGGGCCTGCGGCTGATGAAGCTGGCGCTGGATGAAATGGCGCTGTATCGGTTTCAGCGGTACTTGCAGCAAAACGGCATTTGCAAAGCATCTATGCTTCCGCTGTATCTGTTCAGTCTGGAGCTGCTTTCGGAGGCGTATGCCTTGAAAAAGGGGAAGCAAATGCGGGCAGAGCTGGATAGAGGCGCATTGTTTTCGTGCCAGGCAGATGTTGTAAAACGGATCTGCAACACAGGACCCAATCTGGTCACGATCCCAGACAAATGGCTGCTGGACTTGGATACGGAAAGAGATGATAGCTCAGACGAACTCTTACTTTCCCCAAATGCTACGTTTCTAAGTCAACAGTCCGGAATGTAACACACAGGTGGTAACAGTATGGTCGAGAAATTGCAAGTGCCGATCCACCTCAAAATGACGCTGACGATTAAGGAAGCCGCAGCATGCAGCAACATTGGGATCAACAAGATCGAGAGTATGCTGCGCAGTCCGAATTGCCCGTTTGTTCTCTATGTTGGGTCCAAAAAGCTGGTCAAACGCAGGGAGTTCGAGCAATATATCAGCCATAAGTTGATGACTTGACGGTAAGTTCACTATTGAGAAAAGAAAGTCCTTGTGCTACAATTATAAGATGCATAGGGGCTTCTTCTCATAGTGGGAAAGGAGCTTCCGAATGGGTAAAAGTTTACGAGGCAAAGAATGCGGCAAGGGTATCTGCCAGAGAAAGGACGGTTTATATAGCGCAAGATTTGTAAGCAGCGAAGGAAAGCGTCAGGTCAAGTGCTTTTCCTCACTTCCGGAAGCCCGGAACTGGCTGGAAGATGCAAAGTATGCAGACCGTCATGAGGATGTGTTTGCTCCGTCGGATATGACGGTAACAGAATGGTTTGAGTTCTGGATCAGCCACATCGTGGGAGACTTAGCGCCGAACACAAAGAGAAATTACCGGGAGCGGTATGAGTACAATGTAAAGCCCGTGATTGGTAAGATGCGGCTCACAGATGTCAAGCCGATGCACTGCAAGATGGTTTTCAACCGAATGGAAGCATCGTATGCCGGTTCAACGATCCGCCAGACATATATTGCTATGGGAACGATGTTTCGGGCTGCCGTGATGAACGACATGATCCAGAAGCATCCGATGGACGGTGTTCGCTTTACCAAGCCCGTCCGCGCTGTGGATGACATCAAATGTCTTACAACGGATGAGCAGCAGAAATTTATGGAGGCAGCCAAACGCTCCCACAACTATGCGCAGTATGCCCTGATTTTAGAAACAGGGCTGCGGACAGGTGAAGTGATCGGGCTGACATGGGATGCCATCGACTGGAAAGCAAGAACCCTTACGGTAAATAAGACGCTGGAGTTTCGGCATAAACAGAAGATGTGGCGCGCAGGTCCTCCCAAAACGCAGCGGAGCTATCGCACCATCCCGCTGACAAGCCATGCTTACGACATCTTGAAACAGCTCTATTCTCAGGTTTCGGAGCGAAAGGAATCTGAACTGCTCAACTCCACGCTGGAATACATGGATCGGCGCACGGGAGAAACTGCGAGCCTGTGTATGCGTGATCTTGTTTTTATCAACTGGCGAACAGGAGAGTCAGCGAAGAACAGTTCCTATGATACCCACTTATATAAGCTATGCGACGAAGCAGGAATCGAAAAATTCTGTATGCACGCTTTACGCCATACCTACGCCACAAGAGCGATTGAATGCGGTGTACAGCCCAAGGTGCTGCAAAAACTGCTGGGTCACGCAAGTATAAAAACAACGATGGATCGGTACGTTCATGTGACTGCCGAATCGCTGGATTATGCCATCAAGCAATTTCAGCAAAATGGTGTAGTCTGATGAAATCCAATAAAGCCAAATGCGGAAATGGTGTAAAAATGGTGTAACAGCCAAGACACCAAACGCTGAAACCCCTTGAAAATCAAGGAAAATCGAAGGAGAATGAGTACAAATGAAATTAGGTATCGTCGGACTTCCGAACGTCGGCAAGTCCACTCTCTTCAATGCGATCACCAATGCGGGCGCGGAGAGCGCCAACTACCCCTTCTGCACCATCGAGCCGAACGTCGGCATGGTGGCCGTGCCCGACGAGCGGCTCGACAAGCTCGTCGAGATGTATGCTCCCAAGAAGAAGACCCCCGCCGTCATCGAATTTGTGGACATTGCGGGGCTTGTCAAGGGCGCGAGCCAGGGCGCAGGTCTCGGCAACAAGTTCCTTGAGAACATCCGCCGCACCGACGCCATCGTGCATGTTGTGCGCTGCTTCGACGATGAGAACATCATGCACGTCGTGGCTGACGCGAGCACGAACGTCCCCGTCGACCCCTTGGGCGACATTGAGACCATCGACCTGGAGCTCATCATGGCGGACCTTGAAATGGTCAACCGCCGCGTGGAAAAAGCCACGAAGATGGCCAAGGGCGACAAGAAGTTCCTGCACGAGGTCGAGCTCTTCTCCGACCTTGCAAAGCACCTCGACGCGGGCAAGAGCGCGCGCACCTTTGAGGTCTCGAAGGACGACGCCGACCTCATCGCGACGGCCGACTTACTCAGCCTCAAGCCCATCATCTACGCTGCGAACATGGATGAGGACGGCTTCGCCAATCAGGACGGCAACCAGTATCTCCAGCAGGTCAAGGAGCTCGCCGAAAAGGAGGGCGCGCAGGTGCTGCCCATCTGCGCCAAGCTCGAGCAGGACATTGCCGAGCTGGACGGCGAGGACCGCGCGATGTTCCTTGAAGAGCTCGGCATTCAGGAGTCCGGCCTCGACCGCCTGATCAAGTGCTCGTACGCCCTGCTCGGCCTCATCTCCTTCCTCACCTACGGCGAGGACGAGTGCAGAGCATGGACGATCAAGAACGGCACCAAGGCCCCGCAGGCCGCGGGCAAGATCCACTCCGACATCGAGCGCGGCTTCATCCGCGCCGAGACGATCAATTTCGACGACATGATCCGCTGCGGCAGCGTCGCCGCCGCGAAGGAAAAGGGCCTGCTCCGCAGCGAGGGCAAGGACTACGTCGTCAAGGACGGCGACATGATCTACTTCCGCTTCAACGTGTAAAAAAACAGCATACGGTATACAAAACTGGGGTAAAGCCGCATTCGGCTTTACCCCAGTCCCACATCCAGCGCCATCATCAAAAGAAATCCGACGAGGAACGCGCAGGTGCCGTCCCGCCCCCCGGCGCGCGGGATGAGTTCCTCCGCCGTCACGCAGAGCATCGCCCCGGCGGCAAAGCTCAAAAGCCACGGCATCAGCGGCCGCACCTGCACCGCTGCCAGTGCCGCCGCCACGCCGAAGAGCGGCTCCACCGCGCCCGAAAGCACGCCCGCGAGGAACGCTTCCCCGCGCTTTTTGCCCGCCTGACGCAGCGGCAGCGCCACCGCCGCGCCCTCGGGAAAGTTCTGCACACCGATGCCGAGCGCCAGCGCCGCCGCGCCCGCAAGCCCCTCCCCGTCCGCCGCCAGCGCGAACGCAAGGCCGACGGCCATGCCCTCGGGGATGTTGTGCAGCGTGATGGCGGCGAGCAGAAGGACATTTTCCTGCACTTCGCCCCGCCGCTCGCAGAAAACATCCAGCGCGAGCAAAAAGGCGCTTCCCAGCGCGATGCCCCCGCCCACGGTCACGACGCTTTGCACCCGTCCTGCCGCCGTGAGCTGCTCGAGCGCGGGCAGGATGAGGCTCCACACGCTCGCCGCCGTCATCACCCCGGCGGCGAAGCCCAGCATCGCCCGCTGCGTCCGCGCGCTGCCCTCGCGCGCAAAGAACAGCACCGTCCCCGCGCCCAGCGTGGTCATCAGAAAGAGAAACGCCGTGCCGAGCGCGGCGAGTAGGAGTGTATGGAGCATTTTCGATCACCTTTCCCGTCTTCTCAGGCGGAGCGCCGCCCGTATGCCAGTATAGGCAGGGCGCGGGCAGGACGTGCAAAAGGCGCGGAGCTTTCAGCTCCGCGCCTTTTGCTGCGCGATGTTCAGATGTTACTGCATCAGCTGCGCCACCATGTCGGTGTACGCGCCGGGGTCTTCGAGCGGCAGCCCCGCGATGAGGTTCGCCTGATCGTAGAGGATCTTCGCGTAGAGCGCGGCCTTGTCGCGGTCCGTCGCCATCAGCGCTTCCATCGCCTTGACCGCCGGATGCGCCACGTTCAGCTCGAGGATGCGCTCGGCCTTGACAGGCTCGGGCATTTCGAAGTTCTTGAAGTACTTTTCCATCTCGAAGCTGAAGCCCTCGCCCGCCGTCAGGCAGACGGGATGGGTCTTTAGACGGTGGGAGACCTTGACCTCTTTGACCTTGTCGCCGAGGGTCTCCTTGACGAATTCGAGCAGCGCGCCGCTCTCGGCTTCGTCCTTTTGTTCCTCCTCGCCGCCGAGTTCAAGATCGCCGTCCACAATGGAGCGGAAGGGCTTTTCGTCGTAGTTCATCAGGGCTTGCAGGGTGAATTCGTCCGTTTCGCCCGTGAGGTAGAGGATCTCGTAGTTCTTGTCCTTCAAAAGCTCGGTCTGCGGCAGCTTATCCACCGCCGCGACGCTCTCGCCGGCGGCATAGTAGATGCACTTCTGATCTTCTTTCATGCGCGAAACGTATTCGCGGAGCGTCGTGAGCTTCTTCTCCGTGGAGGAGTAGAACATCAGCAGCTCCTTGAGCGAGTCCTTGCGCGTCTCGCCGCCGTCGCTCACGATGCCGAAGCCGAGCTGGCGGCCGAAGTTCGCGTAGAACTTCTCGTAGCCCTCGCGGTCGTCCCCCAGGAACTTTTCAAGGTCGGCGCGCACCTTCTTTTCAAGGTTCTGGCCGATGACCTTGAGCTGGCGGTCGTGCTGCAAGAGCTCGCGGGAAATGTTGAGGCTCAGATCCGGCGAATCGACCACGCCGCGCACAAAGCGCAGATAGTCGGGCAGGAGCGTGTCGCACTTGTCCATGATGAGAACGCCCGCGCTGTAGAGCTGCAAGCCCTTCTCGTAGCCTTCCGTGTAGAAGTTGAACGGGCGCGACGACGGCACGAACAGCAGCGCCTTATAGGTGACGCTGCCCTCGGCGGAGACGGTGATCGTGCGCTGGGGCTTGTCGAATTCGCGCGTCAACTCAGAATAGAACTTGTTGTACTCCTCGTCCGTCACCTCGCTGCGCTTGCGCTGCCAGAGCGGCACCATGGAGTTGACGGTCTTGAGCGCTTCGACGGTCTCAAACTCGGGCTTTTCAGGGTCGCTGCCCTCCTTGACCTTCTGCTCGGGCATCATCATGCGGATGGGGTAGCGGATGTAGTCGGAATACTTCTTGATGAGCGCGTGCAGGCGGTAGGGCTCGAGATACTCGCTGTAGTTCTCCTCGTCCGTGTCGGGCTTGATGTGCATGATGACCTCGGTGCCGACCGTTTCCTTGTCGCACTCGGTCACGGTGTAGCCGTCCGCGCCGGAAGACTGCCAGCGGTAGGCCTGCTCTTCGCCGTACTTCTTCGTGAGAACGGTGATCTCATCGGCGACCATGAAGGCGGAGTAGAATCCCACGCCGAACTGGCCGATGATGTCGATATCGGCCTCCTTCTTGTCCTTTTCCTCCGTCTCCTGGCGGAACTTATAGGAACCGGAGGAGGCGATCACGCCGAGGTTGTTTTCAAGCTCTTCTTTACTCATGCCGATGCCGTTATCGGAAACGGTCAGCGTGCGGTTTTCCTTGTCGACCGACACGGTGATGGCGAAATCGCTGCGGTTCATGCCGACCTTGTCATCCGTCAGCGCGACATAGCAGAGCTTGTCGATGGCGTCGCTGGCGTTGGAGATGATCTCGCGCAGGAAGATCTCCTTATGGGTATAAATGGAGTTTATCATCAGGTCGAGCAAACGCTTCGACTCTGCTTTGAACTGTTTCTTTGCCATAAAAGCATCCCTCTCTTATTGTAATTTGACTCTCAGTATAGCAGATAATCCTTTGCATTTGTTACCGTTCCGTGAACTTTTAGCACTCTCTTGCGTCAAGTGCTAATGCGATTTTTGTGCCGCAGGAAGGTTCCGCAGCGCCAAAGCCGCGCTTCTCGCCGCTTCTCTTGTCGAAATCGCATATTCATACGTTTTTCTGCCGTTTTTTCTTTGGGCAAACTGCGCTATTGACTTCTCGCCCCACACGCGCTAAAATTAGCCCATCAAATATGAGAGATACATGAAAGGACGTCATGCTATGTTCCGTTTTGCTTATGCAAATCAGAATACCGCTTCCGCTTCTGCCGCCTGCGCAGAGGCCGCTTCCTGCTGCACCTCTCAGTTCTCTGCTTACAACTGCATCGTCATGGGCGCCATTATGATGGCGTCCATTATTATTTTCCGCGAGATTACCATCATTGGCATTTCCCTTCTGGTACTGGTCCTTCTGGTCATTCTTTCGCGTGTTGCCCCGACAAGATGCAATTGCTGAGCACTTCTTCAAGCGATACAGCAAAGCGGTTCTGCCGGGATGGCGGGACCGCTTTTTTGTATAAACAAACCTGTCAATTCTTGAATCAAAGGAGATACAAAACGATGAAAAAGAAGTTTATGTGCATGTTCATGGCCGCTGCCATGACGCTCTCGATGGCCGCCTGCGGCTCCAAGGGCGACGATGCGAACACCG
>ENA-OUQG01001606-OUQG01001606.1-human-gut-metagenome-genome-assembly--contig:-NODE-1606-length-11930-cov-8.245558_pt1 | contig 11930 bp, 10 predicted proteins | sample MGYA00237943_ERZ548823 | MGnify/ENA primary metagenome ERZ548823 (study PRJEB26490, sample SAMN05194731) | human gut metagenome | biome: terrestrial biome; feature: human-associated habitat; material... | reverse complement strand
AACTAAAAACTTGAATAGCAAGCATAGGAAGCGGGTACCCACTTCCGTAAATCCCTGTCCTGCCGCTGACGCGCCGGACGGGGATTTTGCTTGTTGGGAAGTTTCCCAAACCCTCTAAAAAAATGAAAAAATTGTTGGCATAACGCACAGCCCACCGTAGTACGGGGCGAACCCCAAAAGCGCGGCGGTGCGCCGCCATTTCAGAAAGGAGCGAATGAATGGAAAAGAAAAAAGGTTACTCCATGTTTGAGCGTGACAAGTTAGACCCGGCTGACAGTATGCGGATAGAGCGAAATATTTATTTTGAGGAACAGACCGCTGACCTTTCCGGGCTTACCGCCCTGCCCTTAGAACAGTTACAGGCATTGCGGGAAGAATACGCGGCGGCTGAACAGGCAGCTTTTGAAGCCTTGCAAGAACAGGCGGCGGCATGGGACGAACAGGCGGGAAAGACCCTTGCCATTGACAAAGCCATTGAGTATGTGAGGACACCCGAAGCTACGCATACCGCGAACCAGTGGGAAGCTACGGACTACGGGAAGCACATCAGCAACCGCGTCTACCAAATGCGCTACCACATATCCGAGAATACCCGGTATGACAGGGAAAAAGAGAAATCCATTCCCTATTCGTGGACGCTTTCATGGAGTATTTACACCAACAGCCCCCACAATTACGGACAGGCAAAAATCGCCGGACAGGAAAGGAAAGTCTTTGCAGACAAGGCAGCTATGGAAAAATATCTGAATGGGCGTATCAAAGCCTATCAGCATTTATTCACCGAGGTATCGCCGCCTATCCCGCCAGAGTATGCAGAGCATTTCAAAGTAAACGGGCAGCTTTTACCGGGCTATGCTATCGAGGGCGAGGAACGGGCGCAGCCTACCGCTGAAAAAGCAGCCCCCACCACAGCAGAGCCGCCACAGGACACCGAACAGAGAAAGGAGCGTGAAACCATAAACGAGCAGTTTTCAATTCTTATCGACAGCCGCAGCCGCTTTGAAACAGGCAAACCGGGCGGCGTGTGGCTTCCCATGCCGACCACAACAGAGCAGCTTCATGCGGCTATGGAAAGCGTCGGCATTACCGCAGACAATCCGCAGGATTTTTTCATCAACGGGTATTCTTCTACGGAGGACTGCCCCTTTGACTTGCCGCTTTCCGTTATCCAAAGCGCAAGCATGGACGAGCTGAATTATTTTGGAAAACTTCTGGAAATGCAGAGTGACGGGGACAAGGATAAATTTGCGGCGGCGGTTACACATGGCGAGTATGCCGGAAGCATGAAAGACCTTATCAACCTTGCACAAAACCTTGACTGTTACTGGCTCTATCCCACTGTCCGCAGCGAAGAAGATTACGGTTATTATCTTATCGACGAACTGGACGAGCTGGAGCTTCCCGAAGAAGCAAAGAAATATTTCAAGTATGAAGAATACGGGCGGGACGCAGTTAGCAAGGATAAGGGGCAGTTTACCGAACAGGGCTATATCTATAACAATCAGAACACCTTTACCGAATGGTATCGGGGAACGGAAAACGAGATACCCAAAGAATACCGCGTTATGAGCTTCCCACAGCCGGAACGCGGCGGACAGGACAAGACCTTTATGGACGCAGCCGCCACAGAGCAGACCGCCCGAACCGCCGCAGAGCAGCCACAGGAGCCGCGCCCGGTTATCCCTATCGTGCTGACGAGCGAGAAGCCCGCCGAAAAGCTCAAAGAGATTACCGACCGTCTGGAACAGGGCATTACGGAACTCTTTGACAGCGAGCGTTACAAGGAATATCTGAAAGTCATGTCAAAATTCCATAATTACAGCTTCCGAAACACCGTCCTTATCGCCATGCAGAAGCCGGACGCTTCCCTTGTGGCGGGCTTTTCCGCTTGGAAGAACAACTTTGAACGAAACGTGATGAAAGGGCAAAAGGGAATTAAAATCATTGCCCCGTCGCCCTATAAAATCAAACAGGAAATGCAGAAAATCGACCCGCACACGCAGAAGCCCGTTATCGGCAAGGACGGGAAGCCCGTCACCGAGGAAAAGGAAGTCACCATACCCGCCTACAAGGTGGTATCCGTCTTTGACGTTTCCCAGACCGAGGGAAAGGAACTGCCGGACATTGCCGTTGACGAACTGACAGGCGACGTTGACCGCTATAAGGACTTTTTCGCAGCCCTTGAAAAGACTTCCCCCGTTCCTATCGCCTTTGAGAATATCGAGGGCGGCTCTCATGGCTACTACCACTTGGAGGACAAGCGCATTGCTATCAACGAGGGCATGAGCGAATTACAGACCTTAAAGACCGCCATTCACGAAATCGCCCATGCGAAGCTGCACGACATTGACCTCAACGCGCCAAAGGACGAGCAGCAGCCCCACGTTGACCGCCGCACCCGCGAAGTCGAAGCGGAAAGCGTCGCCTATACTGTCTGCCAACATTACGGGCTTGACACGTCGGACTACTCTTTCGGCTATGTCGCCGGGTGGAGCAGCGGGCGGGAGCTGTCCGAGCTGAAAAGCTCCCTTGAAACGATACGCAGCGCAGCCGCCGAGATTATCAATTCCATAGACGAGAACTTAGCGGAGCTGCAAAAGGCACAGGACAAGGAGCAGACCGCCGGACAGGAGCAGCCCACCAGAGAGGGACAGGAAGCCGCGCCGGAGAAGCCGGATCCGGAAGCAGCCGCACCGGGAAAATCCGGCGCACAGGAAAAAGCGGGCGCAGCCCCGAAAGAAGCCTTTACCCCGGAAACGATTTACAGAGTGCGCCGGAACCCTTACAGCGACAGCCGGGAAAACAGCTACCTCTTGCAAGCCTATGTGACACAGGAGAACGGGCGGGCGAAAATGGGCGACGTGCTTTATACGGGAACGCCGGAGAAATGCCGCGAGCTTATGGGGCAGCTCAAAAGCGGCGAGCTGACCGAGGGCGACGTGAAGCAGCTTTACGCAAAGGCACAGGAAACGGCGCAGACCGCCGGACAGGACAAAGACACCTTTTCCATTTACCAGATAAAGGGCGGGGACGAAACAAGGGATTTCCGCTTTGAGCCATACGACCGCCTGCAGGCGGCGGGAAATGTGGTTGACAGGGCGAACTATGAGCTTGTCTATTCCGCGCCCCTTGCGCCGGAAACTTCCCTTGAAGATATTTACACCTGTTTCAATATCGACCACCCCAAAGATTTTAAGGGACACAGCCTTTCCGTTTCCGACGTGGTAGTGCTTCATCAGGACGGACAGGACGCGGCGCATTTCGTTGACAGTGTAGGTTTTCGGGAAGTGCCGGAGTTTTTACAGGAGCAAAAGCAGCTTACCCCGGACGACTTGGAAACGGGCGAAACTGTCAAGACACCGAGGGGGACTTTCCATGTGACCGCCATGAGCCGGGAGCAGATAGAAGCCGCCGGATATGGCTTTCACCACCAGTCGGACGACGGAAAGTATCTGATTATGGGGAATGGGACGCGGGCGTTTGCCGTTGCCGCAGAACAGGCGCAGCGGGACAATCCCTTGAAAACCGCCGAGCAGACCACAGAGCAGAACGGGAACATGATTGACGGTATCATCAACAACACCCCCACCGTTGACGAACTGGAAGCAAAGGTAAAGGCGGGCGAGCAGATTTCCCTTGTTGACCTGGCTAACGCTGTCAAAGCCGACAAGGAGCGCGGCAAGGGAGCGAAGCCGGAAAAGAAACCCTCTATCCGGGCGCAGCTTAGAGCCGACAAGGAAAAGGCACAGAAGAAAAACGCAAAGCAGAAGTCACAGGACTTGGAAAGGAGCTGACCCATGCCGGAACAGAGCAAATTTGAAAACATGGATTTGTTTGCTTCCCTTGAAGCGATTATGAAGCAGAACACAGGCTTTTACCAGAGCGACTTAGACATTGACAAAGAGATTATCGCAAAGGCGGCGGCAAGCCCCCACAGGGAGGACAAAACACTTTTGTGGTTCTGCCGCCCGTCCGGGACGCACTGTTTCCGGGAGCGCGACGTTTTCCTCAAAGACACCGCGCCCCACAACACATGGCGTTTCTACATGGAGCAGACAAGCGACCGCGTTCTTGCCTATGCAATCGAGCTGACGGGAAAGGAGCGCGGGAAAATCAAGGGCAATCTGTACGAACTGGACTACTCTAAACATTATGAGCGCGTCAAGGAAAAGGAGCTGCCCGCCGATACGGTGAAGCTGATTTATGAGCATGGGGAAAGGGTACAGGAAGCCGGGAGATATTTTGACGGAACCCCAGACCCGCAGCTTGGGAAATTTGAACGCTTTGAAGCCGTACCCAACGACCCGGACGCGCTGCAATCGCTCTTACAGGAAGAACGGCGCAGCCGGGAGCAGCTTTCGCCGGGGGATTTCAAGGCGCATATTGCCGCTTTGCGGGACGGGCTGATTGAAACGGAAGCGCGGCGCATTGTGCGGGAAATGAAGCGGCATTACGAGCCGAACAGCCCGAACAAGACCCATTTCATGGCAGAGCTTTCCCCGGCGTTCATGCGGCTTGCAGCCACAAAGGACACTGACCGCCTTTTCTCCATGCTGCCCTACAAGACCCTTTCCTTTTCCAAAATCGAGGGCAGACATGGGACGTATGCGCTGATTGACAAGGGGGAGAACCGGGACAGGGAGATAAGGAAGCCCCGCCCCTCTATCCGGGCGCAGCTTAAAGCAGACAAGGCAAAGACCGCCCCGAAAAAGGCGGCGGCAAAAACAAAAAATCACGATATGGAGGTATGAGCATGATTAGACTGACTGTTGAAGAAACAAACCTTTTGAGCATTTACAACGAGGGCGGCAAGCGGGCTTTGATTGAGAATGTCAACGCCGCGCTGCCCTACATGGACGCGGATATGCGGGAGCTTGCAAAGCGCACCCTTTCCAAAGTGGACGCTTTGACCGAAGCGGAATTTGCAGAGCTTCCCATTTACGCCGCTGATGAAGTATGAACGGGGTTAAGCGGCTGACGCCGCCCCAGAGCCGGAAAGTCAACGCCCTTGTGCGCCGGACGTGCTGCAATTATGATAACGGGAACTGTATCTTACTGGACGACGGGGACGAGTGCGTATGTCCGCAGCTCATTTCCTATTCGCTTCTCTGCAAGTGGTTCCGGGTTGCGGTGCTTCCCGCCGACAGGCTGCTTTATGCGGAGCTTTACCAGACAGGGGATAAGAAGAAATGTACCGAGTGCGGCGCGTTCTTTGCGTCAACCTCTAACAGTGTCAAATACTGCCCCGTCTGCCGGAAACGTATCACCCGCAGACAAGCCGCCGAGCGCATGAGGAAAAGACGCGCCCCTGTTACGCAGTAGGCGCGGAAAATCCCTTGATTTACAGGGCTTTCCGGGCGTGAAAATCGGATAGGCGATACTTTATACCTTTACCCCCAAAAATGGCGTTCTACTGCGTAACATTCACGAAAACAGCACCCATAAAAAGACAGGGCGCGGAAGTCATATACTGGCTTCCGCGCCCTGTTCTTTTTTTGCCTATCTGACATTTCCCTTTTCCATTTCTTCAAGCGGGAACTGCGGGAGGGCTTCTATCAGCTTCTTTGTGATGGACTGGCGCATATCTTCGTTGATTTCCTGTTTCGTGCTTCCGTCCGGCTGTCTGACCGCTACCGTCGATAGCCTGTCGATTTCGTCCTTGTAGCACTCCACGACTTTCTCCACCGCCCATTTTTCCCCGGCAACGGCGGCGCGTATGGTTTCATATTCCGGCATTTTCTGGTTTTCCATGCTCAACGCTCCTCTGCTTTTTGATAGCCCTATCATAGCACAGCGGCGGGGATTTTGCTATCCTTATCCGCGCTCTGTTCCCTTTTCCCGTTCCGGCTGCCTGTCTGCCTGTAAAATGCTGTCAATGTTCTGCTTGATAATATCGTATTCCCGGACTTTCTTTTTCAGCTTCCCATAGTCGGCATAAAGGGCTTCTTTCTGCGCTTGGAGGGCTTCATATTCCGATTGCAGCGCGGCAAGGTTCGGGAGCTTTGCAATGCCCGCCGCTTTCAGCGACCTTGCGGCGGCTTCATGTAGGATAATCGCCTGTTCCTGTCCGGCGCGGTACTTCTCCCTGTTCCTTGCCTTGCGGTATGCGTCATAGACGGGCTTTGTCTTTTGGTAGGTGGAAACATTCTTGATAAGCACCGCCATGTCCGCAAGCCGCTTTTCCGCGTCCTTCAATGCGTCTGCCGCCTGTCCGCTTTCCGCTGCCATTTCTTCAATCCGGCTGACTAAATCCGCGTACTGTTCAATCTTATGTTCCGTCAAGAAATTCATGGTCTTTGCTGCCTGTTTCAGATTGTGGATTTTCGCCCACTGTTCATAGCCCTTACTCTGCGCCGCCTTGATACTGTTCTCAATGTCGATAAGCAGCGAAACGCCGCGCTGCTCTCTGGGGGCTTTCGCCGCCTTTGCCCGTCTGCCCGCTATCCGTTCCCTTATGGCTTCCTCTGTATAATCCGCGCCGAGGGTTTTAAGACGGGTGAAGCGTTCCTGTCCGGGGGCGCGGCATGACACATATTTCCCCGGCTTTATCTCATAGCCCGCCGCCTGTAACCGCTGCAACAATTCCTCAAAACTGGAAACTTGGGGGATAAGCGCGTCAACAGTGGTTTTCAGCTTGCCTTTCCAACTTGTACCCGTCTTTTCTGCCTGGTACTCCGCATAGCTCTTTCCCTTGCTGCCCTTGCCGGGGACGACAACGGACAAGCCATTTTCCCGGCACAGCTTGTCGCTCATGTTCCGTATGCCGTAATAGCTCCTTTTGTTGGAATTGTATTTATGGTGGTCTACAAAGTTCACCGCGCAAAAAATGATATGGTTATGGACGTGTCCTTTGTCAATGTGCGTCGTGAGTACATACTCATGCTGCCCCTTTGTTACCGCGTCGGCAAGCTGCTTTCCGATTTCATGGGCTTTCTGATAATCGACTTCCCCCGGCTCAAAGGACTGTATCAGATGAAAGGCTAAATTGTTCCCCTTTTGGAGTGCTTGGGACAAGGTATATTCAAATTCAATATCTGCCGTTTCATAGGAGCAGCCGAAAGAGGACACAAGCATTTTTCCGTCCGTCTTGTCCGGGTTTTCGATATAGTCAAGGGCTTTGCTTAGAGTGCTTTTAATAGGCTTAATCTTTGTAACCGCCATATTTCCGCAAGCACCCCCCTTGATTTCCTCTATATCCTCTTTGCAGGCGTTCCCCGTCGCGTTTACGCGACGTGCGATCTGATTGACATTCACCCCGATTTTCTGTATCTCCGCTGTCATTGCTTTTATGTCCGTGTGGTCTACTTGGATAATGTACCCGTCAATAGCGATCTTGCGCAGATATGCCGCCATGTTGTTTGTGGGGACGAGCTTCATTTTTTCCTCAATCAAGCTCCGTTCTTCCTCTGTTACATAGAATTTGACCTGTACCGTCCTTTTGCGTCCGTTCATGGTTTTTCGCTCCTCGTTCTCATAGAGGGTTTGGGACACTTCCCAACAAGCAATTTCTGACCGACCGGGCGGGCAGAAATACGGAAAAGGGTACTCTTTTCCTATGCTTGCTAAGAAAGTTTTTTCCTCACTTACCACTACAACGAAACTTCCAGTATGCCAAAAAAGTGCAAAAGAAAAACGCCGCAATCCTGCGACGCTTCAATCACTTTATGCAGACAAAAACGAGGGAACTTTATTCCCCCGTCCTGTCGTTGTTGGCTTCCTCTATGCCTTTTGCAGTAGCAGACATGATTTTTAAGTCCGTTTCGCTCATAGTGTCAAGCATGGTATCGAGCTGACGGCGGCGTGTGGACTTCTCCTGTTCCCGTTCCGGGAAAAAGAACTGGTCTACTGATACGTCAAGCAGGGTTACAAGCTCATACAAAATCTGTAAACTTGGGTGCTGCCCGCTGTTCTCAATGGACGCGATATATCGGGGCGCAATATTCAGCGTGTCGGCTAACTGATTGCGTGATATTCCCTTTGCTTTTCTTGCTGCTTTAATGGCTTGTCCGAAAGCCTTAAAATCAAATTTCTCTTTACTCTGCTTCATAATCATTTCACCCAGTTACATTTTACCGTTCACCTTTCTTTCAAGATATGAATACACATATCATAGTATTGATAGTAATAGAGCATAAAACATGCAGAGTAAGGTTGCTATCACTCATACTGCCATATATAATATCTAATGACATCGAAAATTAAAGAAATTGATTAGAAATAGATTTTTGTTTGATAATCTTAAATCAGATATTTACAAGGGAGGTATATTTATGGCGCAGAGTATTTTAATTGTAGACGATGAAAAAGAAATTGTATCAATGCTGTATTGCTATTTCAGCAAACTTGGATATACGGTATATACTGCAACAGCAGGAAATGCTGCATTAAAAGAAGTAGAAAAAAAACCTGACATTATTTTGTTAGACGTTAATATGCCAGATATTGATGGATTTACTGTTTGTGAAAGAATACGGGATTATGTTTCATGCCCTATAATTTTTTTAACAGCACGCATTGAAGATAGTGATAAAATAAAAGGATTTTCTATTGGCGCAGACGACTATGTAATAAAACCATTTTCTGTTGATGAATTAGAAGCTCGCATTGCAGCACATCTTCGCAGAGAAAAAAGACACAATACATCTTCAAAGGTGCAATTTGATGAAGATATGGTTATAGATTATTCCTCACGTATTGTGTTTTATCATAATAAGGATATGGCTTTTACCAAAAAAGAATTTGATATAATATCTTTCCTTTCGCAAAACAAAGGAATTGTTTTTGACCGGGAAACTATTTATGAAAAAGTTTGGGGATTAGACGGCATTGGTGATAATACAGTTGTTACAGAACATATCAGACGTATTAGGGCAAAATTTTTATCTTTAGGCGATAGACCTTACATTGAAACTGTTTGGGGGTGCGGATATAAATGGAAAAATTAAAGAGAAGCAGATTGTTCAATCGGTTAAATAGCATGAGTATTAGAATGTCCTTTGTTCTTTATGCTTTGTTTTCGTTGTTGATTGGAATAATTATTTGTATATTTTTAATTTCAATGGTTGACAGATACAGAATAAATTTAAACTATAAGTATGAAAATATGTCAACAAGGTATGATATACCGGAAAATGGCTCATTTACCGCCACTTATAGTAATGACCAAACAAAATATACAATATTTGACACGAAAGGAAACGAGATATGCAAGTTCAATGTTGATTATCAAAAAGAACGCCCAGTACACGAATATGTCTATCCGAACCATGTTTCATATATCGAAGTTTTACCTAATTTTACAAGCCGGGATAGGCTTATTGACAGTGCTTTAGGTTCATTAAATATTGCAATTATTCCTATCGTATTATCTATTAGTATGATATGTTGTGTAACATTTTTTTATAAAAAAAAATTATCAAAACCCATTAAGCTATTAACTAATGCGTATCATAAAATTGAAGCAAATGACTTAGATTTTACATTATCATATCCATTAAATGATGAAATGGGGAAACTCTGTCACGCCTTTGAAAAAATGAAAGATTGTTTGTCGAAAAATAATGAAACTATGTTTAGACAATTTGCTGAACAGCGCCGTTTGAATGCTGCTTTTTCACATGACTTACGCACTCCTTTGACTTTACTAAAGGGTCATGCTACTATGTTGCTTTCCTTTATTCCCAAAGGCTTAGTATCACAAGAAGAAATATTAGACGAAATATCAGTAATGTCAAAAAATATTTCACGTCTTGAAAAATATGTAAATGCTATGACGAACTTATACAGGTTAGAGGATATTGATATTCCGCGACAACAGATTACATTTCATTCACTTATTGATAATTTTAATAACACAGCAGAAGCACTTTGTTATGACAAACATTTTTCAATTACTGCAAGCGGTGATAATATAACCTTGTTTATCAATTTAGATACAGTCATGCAGATTTATGAAAATTTACTCTCTAATAGTATTAGATATGCAAAAAGTGATATTGCTATTAGCGTAGTAATAGAGAATAATAATTTGGTTATATCTGTTTCAGACGATGGTTGCGGGTTTAAAAATATTGAGATTGAAAAAGCAACATTACCATTTTATAAATCATCAAAAGATATATCTACTGAACATTTGGGGTTAGGGCTGAATATTAGTAAGATTTTAAGTGAAAGACATGGCGGAAATATCCAAATTGCTAATAATAAAGCAGGGGGAGCATGTGTTACAGTGAAAATAAATTGCAATGAAAGTTGATTGAAAATAGACATTTTATTGCTATTATAAATTTAAAAGAAAGGAGATAATGACAAATGAAAAAAATAATATGTATGTTTCTAACTTTATTGCTATCGGTGTGTATTGTTGGGTGTAGTCAAACAAAGGACAGTGATAATCATGTAGTACAAGATTATTCCGAAGAATATGAGGTTTCTCCTTATGGAAGTGAAGAAGCGCTTGACACTTTGGGCGATTTGAAGATTTCAATGAGTACAGAAAAGGATTTAGATTTGAAGCACCTTTCATTTCTAATAGAAAATACTTCTGATAAAGAATACCAATATTCACCAGATTATTTTGAAATAGAAGCTGAACAATCCGGCACTTGGTATCAACTTGAACAGCTTGATGACCCCTCAAAGAGCAATGAAAAGGATTGTTTTATTAAGCCTAACGAACGATTAACATTAGAAATTGATGTTAAAAGTTTTTATGGAGAATTGCCTGCTGGACACTATCGTTTGATTAAACAATTTGCGTTCTTTGAAAGTGAAAGAGATTGGGATTACGATACATATAATTTATCTTGCGAATTTACAATAAGATAAAAATTTTCTACTTCATAAGCATGAAATAAAAAAAACGCTTATGAAGTAGAAAGTTCTCATGCCATTCTAACGGCGGTTTTGAAATAACAATCAAAACCGTCGTTTTCTTTTGAAAATCTAAAACAGAGGACATATTAAAATCCTGCTATTTGGGGACACGACGGTATCAAGGAGGTATCGCCATGTCCTTTTTTCTATACCCTAATGGGTTACTATCAAAAAAGCCCTTATCCACCGACGGGTTATTCCGGCTATGTAGATGAACTATCAAATCAATTAAATACTGCTGTTATTTCCTATGCGTCTGTCTGCATTTTGCAGGCAGGCGCATTTCGCATTTTACAGAAGATTTTTCAAAAACTTTGCCCTCTTTTTGGCAAAGCAAAAAGTCGCCTGTATTATCCCGCGAAAAGGGGAGGTACTACCGCCTTTCGGCAGAAAGGAGGTGAACACCATGACACCTAATCGCAGGGAATTTGAAAAACAATGTACGTTTCAAAAGTTCTGTAAATCAGTGCTGCACAATGAAGCGTGCAACGCCCATGAAGAAATTCGTCGGCGCAGAGTTCGGGAAGTTACTTTTTCCGACCTTGCCTTGTATGAGGAACGGCAGCTTTATACCGTCGATAAGTATTTTCAAGATGAAGAAGCAGAGCCGTCTTATCAAATGGCAGGAAAAGAAATAACCCCAAAACTGCTACTTGAAGCTATCCGGGCTTTACCCGAAGAACGGCGCAAAATTGTACTGCTGTATTACTTTGAGGGATTGACTGATATAGAAATCGCAAAGCAGCTCAATATCTCAAGAAGTACGGTACAGTATCGCCGGACAAGCTCCTTTGAGCAGTTAAAAAAATATTTGGAGGAAAACGCTGATGAATGGATTGAATGGTAATCAAAACGACTACCCGGAAAATGCCCTTGTTCCATATCCCGTTATTTTGGCGGCGAGCAAAGGCGACCCGGATGCAATGAAGATTGTATTGCAGCATTTCAGCGGCTACATAGCAAGTCTTTCCATGCGGAAGCTCTATGACGAGCGAGGAAATGTTTATTTTGGAGTGGACGAAGAAATACGCGAAAGGCTGCAAGCAAAACTGATG
>ENA-OUQG01001602-OUQG01001602.1-human-gut-metagenome-genome-assembly--contig:-NODE-1602-length-11950-cov-4.594704_pt1 | contig 11950 bp, 5 predicted proteins | sample MGYA00237943_ERZ548823 | MGnify/ENA primary metagenome ERZ548823 (study PRJEB26490, sample SAMN05194731) | human gut metagenome | biome: terrestrial biome; feature: human-associated habitat; material... | reverse complement strand
TGGTGTTCTACCGCCCCTTCTGCAAGTGGCTGTGCCCGCTGGGCGCGTTCTATGCCCTGCTGAATAAGGTCTCCCTGTTCCAGATGCAGGTGGACAAGAGCAAGTGCGTCTCCTGCGGAAAGTGCGCCAAGGCGTGCAAAATGGACGTGGACGTGACCAAGACCCCCAACCACACTGAATGTATCCGCTGCGGTATGTGCATCCGCGCCTGCCCCACCGACGCCGTCAGCTTCCGCTACGGCTTCGGCAGCGGCAAACAGACAACAAACGAAACAGTCAACGAAGAAAAAACGGAGGAATCAAAATGAACGTAAAGAAAATCATCGCGCTGCTCCTCGCCCTTGTGCTGGTGGGCAGCATGGCAGCCTGCGGCACCAAGCCCGCAGGGGACAAGGACGGCAGCGACGGCATGCCCCAGACCGAGGAGGAGGCAAAGACCCTGCACGACCGGCTGTGGGCGGAGGAAACCGCCATCCTGTCCGAGAACACCGAGCTGTGGGAAAAGCTCTTCCTCGCCGCCGACAAGGGCATGGCGATGATCGAGGACGGCAACAACTACGGCGACTTCCTGCTCAAGACCATCGAAAGAGCCAAGGATAAGTTCACCGACGAGGAGCTCGCCCAGCTGACGGAGAGAGCCACGAAGATCAAGGACATCGAGGATCAACTGGCCGCACTGGAGGAGAAGTTCCCCAGTCTGGCAAGCGACAGCACCGACAGCTCCGACAGCTCCACCAGCGTCCCCTCGGGGGACGTGCCCTCCGGCTCCATCACCTCCGGCGGTACGCCCTCTGATGCCAACACCTCCGGCAGTGCCCCCGCCGAAAGCACCGGCCCCAAGTTCCCCGCCTTCACCGGTAAGGATCTGGACGGCAACGATGTCAGCAGCGACAAGCTGTTCGCCGCCAACGCCGTCACCGTGGTAAACTTCTGGTTCACCACCTGCGGTCCCTGCGTGGGTGAGCTGGGCGATCTGGACGCGCTGAATCAAGAGCTCTCCGCCAAGGGCGGCTCCCTCATCGGCATCAACGCCTTCACGCTGGGCGGCGACAAGACCGCCATCGCCGATGCCAAGGACGTCCTTTCCAAGAGCGGCGCGACCTACCGGAACGTGTACTTCGACCCCGGCAGTGAGGCGGGTAAGTTCACTGAAAACGTCTACGCCTACCCCACCACCTACGTAGTAGACCGGAACGGCAACATCGTGGGCGACCCCATCGTGGGTGCCATCACCGGCAAGACCCAGGCGGACGCCCTGCAAACCCTCATCGACAAGGCGATCGCCGCCGACAAGGGCTAAGTCCCCGCAGCCCCGTAGCAATGCAAGCCGCGCACCCGTCCGGGTGCGCGGCTTTTATGCTTTTATGCTATTTTGCTTTTCTCCGGGCTTCGCCCCATCAACTTCTGATGCGTCTCCGCCGCAGCAGGAGCATACCTGCCAGCGACAGCGCGCCGTAGCACACGTACACCCCGATACCCTCGTCATACGTCAGGGCGCTATTCACGCCGCCGATGGTAAAGTTCATGGAGGCGTTGCCCTCACTGGAGAGGATGGTCACGGTATGCAGCCCCTTCCGCAGCGTCCGCAGATAGACCGCCTTCAGATACACCACGATGGAGCCTTCCTCGGCGATGTAGTTGGACGGGTGAATGGTCTTGCCGTCCACCTGTACGCCCAGGAAGCTGGCAAAGCTGGCGGAGGAGCGGAACGTCAGCCCGTAAATGCCATCGGTGTAGTCCGAAACGCTGGCGGCGTCATCACTGCTCCGGATGGCGATAATGGTGGGGAAGCTGCTCCCGCCGCCGCGCCGTCCGCCGCCGCCGCTGGAAGGCGTCTCCGGCACCGCCGGTGGTCTATCCCACTGCGTCTCCGGCCGGGCGGAGATCACCACGGAGGCAGGCTCCGCCTCGTTGCCCGCGCCGTCCCTTGCCGTAAGGCTGGCAAGGATCGAATCAAATTTCGTCTCGTCCTCCGCATTTTTCGGCAGCGTTCCCGACAGAGAGAACCGTCCCTCTGCGTCCGCCCTGCCCTTGAGCTCCGGTGTGCTATCCATGATAACCTCGAGTCCCGGCTCCGTCTGTCCCGTAACGGTGTACGCACCGGTGGTCATGTCCGCCCGGACGTTCTTAGCATCCACCGTGATAATGGGCGGCACATCGTCCAGCACAAGGCGCAGATAGTATTCCGTTCTGTCGTTGCCCTTCTGCGCCACGATGCAGACGCGTCCGCTGTTGGCGATCAGCTCCCTGCCATCATCGTTGGCTTCGACCGTCCACGTACCGCCGCTGCCCGAGACGTTGAAGCTGCCCTTCCCCTGCTCCGGCGTAACGGTAATGCCGTCAACTGCGCCCGTTACGGTGAACAGCGTCCTCTCGGGCACCTCGCCCCACACCATCTCGCCGTACCCGTTCGTGCCGTTCAGCGTAACGATCTGCCTGCCGCTGGTAACGGTGATCTCCGGTGCTTTGTACTCGGGCAGGTATGCGGGGATAGTGGACTCCGCCGGATCACTGAAATAGCGGACATTGGCTTTCTCCGTTTCTGCGCCCTCGTTCTCGTAGCTGATCGCGCTTTCCTCGTAGCGGATCGCCTCCACCGTCACCTTGTAGTTCACGTTGGTGGGGGCTTCATCCGAGGTACCGCCGCTGAAGCTGATGGTGGGATCCGTCTCGTTCTGGCTCACCGTGACGCTGTTACCCGCCACTGTGGGTGCCATGCGGAGAGAATACCTCCCGCCGCTCTTGGAGGCGGCTCCGCCCTTGGTGAAGTCACCGTTGTCCAACTCATAGGACGCTCCCGCCTGCTTCCACGCGCCGCTGCCCTCCTGATAGTACAGCGTCACCCGGTAGCCGTCGGCTTTCTCCACGCCGTCCCATTCGGCGGTCAGCGTCTCGTTGCCGGTGGCTGCAATGGTCACATTGGTGGGCTTATTGGGCTTGCTGGTGTTGGTATAGGTGACCTTGTCGGCGGATGTCTTGGTATCCACCGTGACCCACGAGTATTCGTCCTCCGTCGTTTTGCCGTCGCCGTTAAAGTCGCCCGTTACCTTCTCCACCAGCACGGCGGTAACGTAGTATTCCCCCGAAGGCGCGATAGACCCCTCACTGGGCACCTTGTACGTATACGGCGCAGTCTCCACCATGTCGAGGAAGTAGTGCTCGCCCGTTCCGTTCTGCTCGGTGTCCAGATAGTACCGCACGGCGTAGGTCTTGTCCTTCCGTTCGTTCTTCACGGTGGGGGTCGCCTCGTCGCCGGTGAGGTTCAGCTCCAGCGAGGTAAGCGGGGCAGAGGCGACCAGCTGGCACGTAAAGTCGCAGTCCGCCGTCACCTTCCACTTGCCGTCCGCGTTGCCCTTGTGGTTCAGATCAATGAGGAAGCCCGTCTTGCGGGTGCCGTCCTCCCCCTCGTCCTCCACCTCAGTGAAGTTGGCATCCCCCAGCTCGACAGCCTCTTCTTCTTCTTTGTATTCAGTCTCCTTCAGCTCAATGCGCCTCGGCGACGTGTCATCCGACACCTCGTACAGCTTCATGCTCTTCCGCAGCGTATCAAGGTCATCTTTGTTCTCCAGCATGACCATCAGACCCAGATCGCTCTCCGGGGAGGGTGCGGCGGTGCTGGAAGCAGCTTTGTAGTCAATTACCTCATAGAAACCCTCGCCGCCGGACAGTGCCACCGCCATCATCGCGACACTGTCTGCGCTGACCGCATAGAGACTCGTCTCCACCACGGCGATGCCCACCTGTTCCTCCGTCTCACCGTCATAGAGGGGTGCCATCATCACCGTCATGGGGGCAGCCGCCGCCTGCAAGCCCCGGCTGCCGCTGGGGAACCACCCGTTCCTCTCGATCTCGCCCTCCAGCGACCATCCATTATTGATGTTCTTATACAGATGGAAGGCTCCGCCGAAGTGGTTGGGGATAACGTAGTAAATGCGGTAGTAGGACGCGAGGAACTTTCCCTGGTTGGACACACCGCCGTACACGCTCATGTTGTTCCACGCGGAGGTCACCGCGTCCTTAAAGGACGTGCCCTTCGCCACGTTCATGGCGGTCTGCGTACCGAGGATGAAGTCCACCTGCGTGTTGAACAGCTTCTTTCCCTTCAGGATACGGAACCGTACCTTCCCCAGCCGCTCGGGGATCTTCACCGTTGCATTGATCTTGCCCCGGCTGTCCAGCTGGATATACGCGCTGTTGGGGTTCTTGTAGTCGTCCAGTCCGCCAAAGACGCTGGCCTCGGCGCTGCCCTCCACCTCGAAGAAGGCGTATGGCTCCTTGGGTGCCTCCAGCTTTATGTTCATGCCGCCGCCGGCACGCAGACCGGTATAGGTCGTGCTCAGATAGCGGCGTTTCTCGCCCTCCAGCTTCAGGCGCATACCGAACTCCCTGAGGAATGGCATCTTGGCGATGGTCATATCCGTTCCGGAGTATTCCAGAATGCCCGGGCCCACGGTGGCGTTCGCCCAGCCCTCGATGACCTTCACATAGTCCGCCTTGATCGACAGCTTCAGCTGGATAGGCGGGATGCCGACAAAGTCGCCTTTGATGGTGTCGGCAAGCCCGTAGAAGCCGCCTCCGCCGCCCTTGATAAACGTGGTGGGCACCGGCGGGACAATGGGGATGCCGCCCGCTGTGGCAAACCGGAAATACAGGTTGTTGGGCGCAAGCCGCCCGTTGTTCAGCCGCTTCAGCTGCAACTCCGCCTTCGTCTCAAAGAGGTCGAAGGCGTTCAGCTCCAGCTTGAAGTCGTACTGCTCCTCCCCGTCGAAGGTATTGATGGCCGCCTCCAGCTCTCCCAGCTCCAGCCCCAGCAGGTCGGCGCTGCTGATCTTTCCGTTCGCCAGAATACCGTTCTGCTGGAACTCGTTGTTGCTGCCCTTGGGGCCATAGCTCAGCTTCTCCAGTGTGATCAGCTCCTCGGCGGCGCAGTTCAGAATGAGATCCAGCCCCATCTGACCGGACAGCACCACGTCGCCCGACCCCTTCAGCTGCGCCTTATCGATATGGCTGCTGACCTGCGGGATGTTCACAAACACCAGCACGGCGTTCTTATCCGGCTTCATGTGCAGCGTCAGCTCCTCGCCCCCGTCGAAGTCCAGCCCTGCCGCCTCCGTCATGCCGGTAACGGGGCTGTACAGCCTAAAGGTGGGCGTGTTGTACCCCACCCCTGCCGAGATGTCAAAGCCGGTGAATCGTCCGTTGCCGTCCACTCTGACCTTGAAATGCTGTCCGCTGTTCCAGGACGCGGTGACGGTGGGCGTCAGAGCCACGCTCCCGGTGGTAAACTCATAGAATTTCCCCCCGTCGTCACGACCCTCCTTGAACTCGCCCCGCAGCGTATACAGCGGCGCGCCGTGCTGCCGTTTCAGCACCTGCTCCCGCGCCGAATCCGTGATGGGCATTGCCAGCATACTGCCGCCGGACTTGTAAATGCCCAGCTTGTCGGAAGCCTGCGGGATGATGACCTCATCCGGCTGTGTGAGGTTGCTTCCGCCCTGCTCGGCGACCTCCGCCTTGGTATACACGTCCCTGAACCCCCAGATATGGAACACTCTCTTTCGGCGTTCTCCCTCGGGCTCGAGCCATCCCCCACCTGCCAAGGTGGTCAGAATGTCCCCCTCCGCGTCGTACCTCACAGAGACAGGTGCTTGCGCTCCATTAGCATCGACACGCCAATCGCCCCCCATCACAAAGGGGTTATCCACGCCGTAGCTGTCGGAATAGATCTCCATTATACCATTGGACACGTCCCGACCCATCATTACTTGCCCCATACCGGCGGTGATGTCCGTCTCCTTGGCGGTGGACTCATAGTCGCGGCTGATTTTCACATGGGCGGCGCGCCCCGCCGCTGCGTGCCCCATCCGGGAAAACCCGTAGTACTCCATGTTCCACGCGAACGTGAACATATCAAAGGTATCCCCCGCCACATCGGGGTACCAGAGTGCCTCCGCCGCCAGTGCGTAGGTCTTGCCGTCCACCTCCTCCGGCGCGTCCTGTATTTCGCCATTGGTCACGCCCGGTGCCAGCTCCACGAAGTAGTAGGAGATGAAGCACGCCACCTTGGGGTTGTCCTCTTCAAAGGTGTACTTGATGGTAAGGGCGTTTTCCTTCGGCATAGGATCGTCCATCATCGTTAAACCCCATTCAACCGGGTCCACCACCTCCATGGAGCGGATGGTCAGAAGACCCAAATAGTTAGGCGACCAGAAGAAGAACATCGGCTGCTCATAGACGCCCTTGCGGATGGAATCCATCGGGGCGGTATAGCCCCGGTCGGAGGTCGTTACCGTCTTTCCCATATGGGGGCCGCTTGTGACGATGGACATGACCAGCTTCCCGTTGTTCATCCTCATGGAGTATAGCTGTGAGCCGTCCTCCACGCCCTCCTTCTTGATAGTCACTGGCTGTATCATCTCTCTGAGACTCGTAACTCTGCCGCCCAGCATGGCTAACGCCTCTGTCGGCAGCAGTGTAAGAGCCATCAACAGCACCAGCAGTAGGGAAATACATCTTTTTTTCATGGTGCGTCTCCTTTCTTCTCTGTACTCTCCCAGAATAACTAACAGGAAGATTTTACCAGAAAGCGGCGCAGACCACATCACCCGTTCGGGTAGTCTTTTTCCTCAGCGCAGCATTTCGATGAGCCTGCTGCGCCGGTCAATATTCATCTTCTGAAAAGCGTTCTTCAAATGGTGCTTGACGGTGTTCTCGGAGATATGCAGCTCTCCCGCGATCTCGTGGTTCCGCAGTCCCCGGGCGGCAAGCTCCGCCACCTCCCGCTCCCTGTCGGTCAGCCCCTCCTTCATCTCCGGTATCTCCTCCAGCATGGCGAAAATACGGCTCTCGTCGGCGCGTGTATAGTGTATGCCCAGCGTCTTGATCTCCCGTATGGCTCTCTCGTGCTTGGCGGCGATGGAGGGCAGCAGAAACAGCACCTGGAAATACTTCCGGAAGCTGGCGAGGAAGGAATAGTTCCTGTCCTGCTCCGCAAGGCACAGGGAGCGATCCAGCCACTCGGCGGCTTTTCCCAGCTTGCCGATGGCGAGATAGCACAGCGACAGCCCGCAGTACATAAAGTTCCGCACCGCCGTGGAGATCAGCCGCGCATCCAATTGCAGCGACGCCTCCACCGAGGCGATAGCCCGCTGGTACTCCTTCTTCAGCAGCAGGTCGGTAATGCGGCACGTCTTGATCATAAAATTGGTAAAGGTCAGGTCGGACAGGGCGTCCGCGCCCCCCTGCGTCCACTGGGCGGCGTCCCCCGTCTCCATCATCAGCCCCAGCAGATACCCGCGGACCGTCTCCACCATGCAGGTGCCGATCCCCGTCCCCCGCAAAAAGGCGTAGCCCCGCGCCTTATTCTCCAGATAGTCCACCGCCCGCTGCAACCCCGCCATGTCGGAGCGGTAAATGGCGTTGATCCCCAGCAGCAGAGCCGCGCCGTAGGTGGCGGAGGCGTTCTGCGCCTGCTCGGACAGAAACGCCGCCTGATACGCCTGTATGTCCGCGTCGTCGAACCGCCCCTGCACGGAGTACGCCTCCCCCCGGTACAGCTCGGCGACGCCGGCGCCGTGCCCGTTGGTCAGCCGGTTGTACCGCCCCAGCACCACCGCCAGCTTCTCCGCCGTGACCATCATCTGCCCCGGCGTGGTGTAAAACAGCTCCCACATGGAGGCGCAGCCGAACATGAACGGCTCCTCCGGGATAAAAAGCTCCGAATCCCGCGTCAGCAGCGTCTCCGCCCGCCCGTATGCACCGTCCATGCCGTCCAGATCCGGGAAAAACTCCAGCGCGTCCAGCAGCTCCCACTCCCCCAAAAGCTGCTTTTCGCCGCCCTCCAGCAGTCCGCGCACCCGCGCCATCTGCCGCGAGAACTCCGCGAACTCGCACCCGGCGTACAGGGCGTAGCACAGCCGCAGCAGCGACAGGGGATACCGCCGCTGCACCTCCTCCGGGCAGCGTTGCAGCACCGTTTTCGCCAACGCCGTATAGCTGACCGTCCCAAAGCTCTCCGTAATAAGCCCCACAAGGCGGCAGGAGAGGATGCCCTCGTCGTCCCCGGCGCGGAAGAAGCAGCCCACGGCGGACTTCGTCATGCCGCTGTCCCGGTACCACCGCCCCGCCCTGTCGTATATATCCCGCTGCAACGTCTCCTCCGCCGCCTGTAACCGCCCCGCTAAGAACCGCAGCAGCAGCTCGTGGGGATAGTACACATCCCGCATGGCGTCGTGGCGCACAAGGGGCGTGCGCCGGAACAGCTCCTCCCGCTCCCCGCGGGACAGCTCCCCCGCCGGAAGCAGCGCGTCCACCATGGCGGGGGTGATGCAGTCAAAGAGACTCAGCCGCAGCAGAGCCACCTGCTGCCGCTCCTCGCTCCGCACCCAGAACAGGCGATAGAGCAGCTCGTCCATCTCGCCCACCTCGCCGTCCGCCGCCAGCGACAGCGACACCGCCGCCGGCCAGCCGCCGGTGCCCCGGATGACCTCCTTCGCCTGCTGCCGCGTCAGCGACATCCCGCCCTGCCGCGCAAGCTCGCAGATGTCCTCCTGGGTCAGCAGCAGATCCTTCTCCCGCAGGAAGCACACGCCCCCCTCCTGCGCCTCGAACACCGGGCGCAGCCGCCCCAGATTCTGGGCGATAAAAATAAGGTGCAGCCCGTCCTCGGCGCGCTTGGCTAAGGCGTCGATGACCTGCGGCGGCCAGTTATCCGCCGCGAATTGGAAATTGTCGAAAACCAGCGTCACCGGACGCTCCACCCGCACATCGCCAAGGATCCGGGCGGCCTGCGCGGCGTTGCTTCGGTTCAGGAAGCTGATGGACTCCATCCTGCGGAACGTCCGCTCGTCCTCGTTCCCCAGCTGCTGGATGAACCAGTAAAAGCTGGTGTCCGGCAGGTGCTCCACGCCGGTGTACCACCTGACCGTCTCCACGCCCTCTAAGGCGTGGCTCACCGCCGTGGTCTTGCCGTAGCCCGCCGGAGCCTCCAGCACGGAGAGCCTGCTGCTCCGCATCTTCGCCAGCTTTTCCAGCAGCCTCGCCGAGAATATCCGTCTCTCCATACCGCGTTCCTCCCCGTTTTCCGCACAGTTTATCCCATTCTATTTCTTTTTCCCCTAAATTATACTGTAAACGGCGCGGCCGGGCAACCCCTTTTCAGAGCCGCCCGGTCACTTTTTTCCTCTATACGCCGCCGCTTTCGCGGCAGTTCATTCCTTTTTGCGATTCCTTACCCGTATATAGGGAACGCCTTGACCAACTCCGCCACACGTTCACTCACCTGCTGCCGCCGTCCCTCAAAGTCGAACAGACAGTCGGCGATGCACTGGGCGATGACCTCCATCTCCGCCTTCCCCATGCCCCGGGTGGTCACCGCAGGCGTACCCACCCGCACGCCGCTGGTGATAAAGGGGCTGCGCCGCTCGCCGGGAACGGTGTTCTTGTTGACGGTGATGTGCACCGCGTCCAGCCGCCGCTCCAGCTCCTTGCCGGTGCACGGCGTCTCCCGCAGGTCAATGAGCATCATGTGGTTGTCCGTGCCGCCGCTGACCAGCTCCACGCCCCGCGCCAGCAGCGCATCGGCGAGAGCCTTGGCGTTCTCCACCACTCTCCGGGCGTAGTCCCGGAACTCCGGCAGCAGAGCCTCCCGGAAGCACACCGCCTTGGCGGCGATAATATGCTCCAGCGGTCCTCCCTGTGTGCCGGGGAACACTGCCTTGTCGCATTTCCGTGCGATCTCCTCGGAGTTGGTGAGGATCATGCCGCCGCGCGGCCCGCGCAGCGTCTTGTGGGTGGTGGTGGTCACCACGTCGGCAAAGGGCACCGGGCTTTGGTGAACGCCGCCCGCCACCAGCCCCGCGATGTGCGCCATGTCCACCATGAACAACGCGCCGTTCTCCCGTGCGATCTCCGCCATCCGCGCAAAATCCAACGTTCTCGGATAGGCGGACGCCCCCGCCACCAGCAGCTTCGGCTTCACCGCCGCCACCTGCGCGGCAAGCGCGTCGTAATCCAGAAAGCCCTCCTCGTTCACGCCGTAGTGTACGACGTGATAGCCCACGCCGCTCATATTCACCGGGCTGCCGTGGGTCAGATGCCCCCCCTGCGTCAGATCCATGCCCATCACGGTGTCACCCAGCTCCAGCAGGGCAAAATACACGGTGAGATTCGCTTGGGAGCCGCTGTGGGGCTGCACGTTGGCAAACCGCGCCCCGAACAGGGCGCAGGCGCGGTCGATGGCAAGCTGCTCCACCTCGTCCACAAATTCGCAGCCCCCGTAGTACCTGCGTCCGGGATACCCCTCCGCGTACTTGTTGGTCAGCACGCTGCCCGCCGCCGCCAGCACCGCCGGACTGACCATGTTCTCGCTGGCGATCAGCTCCAGATTATCCTGCTGCCGCCGCCGTTCCCGTTCCATGGCAGCCGCCAGTGCAGGATCCTCCCTGCCGATCAGAGGGATAGGATCCGGATAGTTTTCATACATACGCTCTTTCCTCCCGCCGTTTTTTTACTATTATATCGGGCATATCCCCTCTGTCAATAGTTTCCCCGCCCCGGCGCAAAAAAACAGACCCTGCTCCCATGGAGCAAGATCCTCTCTGAAACTTCAATAGCCCTTGACCGCTTCCGTGTCTTGCGATCAAGGGCTATTGGTCCATCTTGGGCTCGGTCATCGCTGGCTACCTCACGTTTCTACAGAATTATGGCACCTGCCGCCGTTTCTGGTTTCACTCTCGCTCTATCTGTAAACACCGCTGTTGCGGTGGACCACCGACCTTAATGGGTCGCCATTAGAGAGTGCCGAACATTCTGGGGATGCCATCTTCCCTCTACACCGCTGTGTAAAGGGGAACTCAATAGGTCATCGGAGTCACCTCTTTCTCTTCTCTTCTGGTATCTTTAGTATAGCACATCGTCCCCGTTTTACAATTCGCAAAATGCACGAAATCACCGCTTTTCTTTTGTATAATGCTTCGAAAAATACGCTTTTTGCTTCTTCTCTATTGACTTTCCCCCCACCGTGTTATATACTTGAATTGTTGTGGGGCTTCTCCCAGGGCAGACGGTGGAACCGTCTGCCCTGTTTTTCGCCTTTCCGCACGGTACGGCGCAGCCGCACGAAATACTGTGCCCTTTGCCACAAAAATCCACAATATCTTGTGTTTTGTATTGACACCGGGCACATCGCATTGTATACTGGGTAGGACATCTGTTTACGGAGAGGGGTGGTGCACCATGCGGATCGGCGGACTGCGGCAGCTTTCGCTGCTGGATTTCCCCGGCTATGTGGCGTGCACCGTGTTCCTCACCGGCTGCAACCTGCGCTGCCCCTACTGCCACAACCCGTCCCTTGTGCTGCCGGCGGATGCGCCGGACGCTCTTTCCGAGGACGCCCTGCTGTCCTTCCTGCACACGCGGCGCAGCAAGCTGGACGGCGTGTGCATCTCCGGCGGCGAGCCGACGCTCCACCGGGAGCTGCCCCAGCTGCTCCGCCGCATCCGTGGGCTGGGCTTCCGCACCAAGCTGGACACCAACGGCACGAATCCCGCCATGCTGGACGCACTTGTGCGGGAGGGGCTGCTGGACTACGTGGCGATGGACATTAAAAACAGCCCCGCCCTCTACCCCCGAACCTGCGGCGGTATAGACCTCCTGTCCCCGGTGCAGGAGAGTGCCGCGCTGCTGCTGCAAGGCACCGTGGACTACGAATTCCGCACCACCGTCTGCGCCCCGCTGCACACGCCGCGGGACATGGAGGAGCTCGGCCGCTGGCTGAAGGGCGCGAGGCGCTATTTCCTCCAGCCGTTTGCGGACTCGGGCGCGCTGGTCGGCGGCGGCGTGAGCCCCCCGAGCGAGGACGAGATCAAGGCGCTGCGGGACAGCGTTTTGCCATATATACCGAACACACAGATCCGCGGACAATAGAGAACAGGAGGAGACAAGCATGTAC
>ENA-OUQG01001591-OUQG01001591.1-human-gut-metagenome-genome-assembly--contig:-NODE-1591-length-12003-cov-4.644041_pt1 | contig 12003 bp, 11 predicted proteins | sample MGYA00237943_ERZ548823 | MGnify/ENA primary metagenome ERZ548823 (study PRJEB26490, sample SAMN05194731) | human gut metagenome | biome: terrestrial biome; feature: human-associated habitat; material... | reverse complement strand
GCCCCGCGCAGATCAGGAAGCAGGACCTCCTGCTCAAAATCCTGTCCGCCGCCGATGAAAAGAAGATCGTATTTCGAAGCTTCCAGCTTCTGCCCGATGGAGACCTCGTCGACGTTCACGTCGATGCCCCGCCAGGCAAGGCGCTTGCGCATACACAGAATGTTGCCCCGGTCGCCGTAAAGGTTCAGAATATCGGGATAGAGATGACAGATGTTCAGTTCCATATTCTTCCCTCCTTACTGCCAGAATTCCTTATAGCCGTAGCGCTTGGCAATCGTGCCGCGCAGCGCCAGCATCGCGGTATAGGTCGGCATGACGAAAACCGGAAGCTTTTTGCCCGTCGCTTCTTCCATGAGCTGCGCGTAGTCCTTCTGCACATGAATGCGCTCTTTCGGGAAGCCCGCATACAAAAAGCGCAGCGCCATATCGTCCGCGCGCACACCGGAGACATAGATATCGGAAAGAACGCCTTCCATCGCCGTCAGCCGCTCAAAGTCCACGTCCCAGATCCAGCTGACGTCCTTGCCGTCCTGCGCGCGGTCATTCAGACACGCGGCAAAAACGAACGGCTCGGTCCGCTGCGTCAGGAAGTTCAGCACCTGATTGCAGCCCGCGGGGTTTTTGATGAGGATCATGCGCACGTCGGCGCCGCCTATTTCGAATTTCTCCATGCGTCCGAAGCCGCAGGCGAAGTGCGACAGAGACTGCGCGGCCTTCGTCAGATCCAGGCCCAGTGACTTCGCGGCCGTCATGGCGGCGCAGGCATTATAAATGTTGTAGCCGCCCGGCAGGTTGATCGACGCGGGGATCTCGGTCTGGCCGTCGCGGAAGACGACCTCGGAATGCTCCTCGTCGCTCGTGACGATGCGGCTCACGCACAGATCGGGTGTCGGCCGCGCATAGCCGCAGTGCGGGCAGCGGTAGCCGCCCAGATGGCCGTAGGTCACGAAGTCGTATTCGTACTCGCTCTTGCACTTGATGCAGTAGGGCGCGTCGGAGACCTCCGCCACGTGCCCGGCATAGATCGGCGTGCTGACGCCGTAGAACAGGACCGGGTTCGGCACGTCATCATGCAGGCTCGTGATGAGAGAATCGTCCGCGTTGAGGCACAGGACGGCGTTGGGGCTGTTCTTGGAGCCGATGCGGAGCTTTTCGAGCGTATGCGTGACCTCGCCGTAGCGGTCGAGCTGGTCGCGGAAGACGTTCGTGAAGACGATGACTTTGGCGTCGACGTATTTGCTGATGAACTTCAGCGCCGCCTCGTCCGCCTCGATGAGGGCGTAGGGGTATTTGCAGCGGCCGGTCAGCGTCGAATGGACGGCAAATTCCGCCGTGACGCCGGACAGGAGGTTCGCGCCGGATTTGTTGGCAAAGTAAGAGATTCCAGCGTCCTGCCACGACTGCTCGATCATACGGGACGTCGTGGTCTTGCCGTTGGTGCCCGTGACGATCACCGTCGTCACGTTCTTTGCAAGTTCACCCAGCAGGTTCGGGCAGAGCTTGAGCGCTACGCGCCCGGGGAAATCCGTGCCGCCTCTGCCCAGCAGGCGGATCAGGCTCCGGCAGAGCTTGCAGGCAAGCACTGCGATCATGACTCGTAATTTCATGGCTACGTTTATACCACTTTTTCGGTCAAAACGCAACCATTGGCTAAAAAAAGCATTTGGTTACGAAAGATTTACAAAAATGGACTTGTATTGGTTGTCATAATCTGATATAATCGAGCCAAATCCGTCAAAACATGCGCCGTTCCGGCCGAGGAACGGAAAAAGGAGTCTACAGAAGATGCAAAAGGTAAGAAAACTGCTCTGCCTGCTGCTGTGCGCGGCGATGCTCATGTCGATGAGCGCGGTCTGTTTCGCTGCGAACAACAAATACAGCAGCTGGTTCAAGACAAACTATGACGAGATCAACCAGCTCGGGCTGATGCCCGCCTCGTTTAATGGCCTCGACCTCACCAAGGACATCACCCGCGGCGAGATGTGCGAGCTGGCCGTGTACGCCTTTGAAAAGGCGACGGGCAACGACATCGACCTGTCGAACGAGAGCTTCACGGGCTTCACTGACACGAACGACGAAAAAATCGTCAAGGCCCACCTCTACGGCATCGTCAACGGCTATGAAGACGGCTCGTTCCGCCCGAACCAGCTGCTGACACGGCAGGAGTTTTTCAAGCTGATCGAGAACTTCTGCACCGCGGCGGCCTTCTCCCCCACGGCTGCGGACGGCGCGCTGAACGGCTTTGCCGACGCGAACAAGATCTCTTCCTGGGCGAAGGAATCCGCGCAGATCTGCGTGAGCTACTCCTATGTGCAGGGCACGAAGCTCGGCAACGGCACCTATCTGAACCCCAAGGGCAACACCAGCCGGCAGGAAGCGATGACGATGTTCCTGCGCTGCTACAAGACCATCCAGTGGTTCTACGATGAAAACGTCAAGAGCGCGACGGTCGTCGTCGACCAGATCAACCTGAACGTCACGGTCACCAGCGTCAGCAAGACCATGTATGTCTGCCAGTCCGGCTCCATCAACGTCCGCGACTCCTGGACCACCGGCAGCACGAAGGTCGGCGAGCTGAGCTACAACGCCTCCGTCACCGTCACCGGCATCACGACCACCACCTCCGACGGCCACCAGTGGTACCGCATCAAGTATAAGGGCATCACCGCCTACGTCCGCGCCGACCTGCTCTCCGACAAGAAGGACAGCACCGTCACCCCGGGCGGCAGCACCGGAAATGGCGGCGGCACCGTCTCCGCGAAAAGCACCCGCTGTTTCACGTGAAACAGCGGGTGGGGAGGCTATACCAATATCACGCCGTCCAGCGGAGGGAGCGTCAGACGCACCTTGCCGTTCACCGACAAAAACCGCTGCCCGGTCACGCCGTCCATGGCGGTGGAGTTGTCCCAGTCCAGCGTCACCGGCAGGGGGGAGGTGCCCGCGTTCAACGCCGTCACCGTCCGCTCGCCGCCGCAGCACCGCTGGATGACCAGCCCGCCGCCTGCGGCGTACAGGTAGCGCAGATCACCGCGGCGGAGGCTCTCCCGCTGGGAGCGGAGAAGCCCCAGCGTGCGGAAGAAGGCGGTCAGACGTTCGTCCTCCCGTCCCCACGGGAACGTCCGCCGGTTCAAGGGGTCCTCAAAGCCCTCCATGCCCGCCTCGTCACCGTAGAACACGGTGGGGGAGCCGGGGAAGGTATAGAGCAGCATGGCGGCAAGGCGCAGCTTCCTTGTGCCCTGCGCCCGCTCGTCGGGGGAGAGGCGGTACGCCGCCCGCTCCCGCTTCGTCCCCGGCGTCTGTGCCGCGCCCAAAAGCGTCAGGATACGGGGCGTGTCGTGGGTGCCGAGGAAGTTCATGGCACCGTAGAACGCCTCCGGCGGGTAGTTCTCCCGCAGCGTCTCCATGCTCTCCCGGAAGGCTGCGGCGTCGCCGCCGCCCAGCCATGTCAGCAGTGCCGTCCGGAAGGGATAGTTCATCAGACCGTGGGTCTCCCGCCCCAGAAGATACCTGCGGCGGCGGGAATAGGCGATCTTGTTGCTGCCGTCCTCCCAGACCTCGCCCAGCAGGTACGCGCCCGGCTTTTCCGCGTCCATGGCGGCGCGGATGCCCTCGATGAAGTCACCGGGCAGCTCGTCCGCCACGTCCAGCCGCCAGCCGTCGGCACCGCAGCGGAGCCAGCGGCGCACCACGCTGTCCTCGCCGCCGAAGATGAAGTCGCGGTAGTCCGGACGTTCCTCGTTGACGGCGGGCAGTGTCCGCACGCCCCACCACGCGTCGTACTGCGCCGGCCACGGGTGGAAGCTGTACCAGCCGAAGTAGGGGGATTCCCGGCTCTGCGCCGCGCCCAGCTCCGGGTAGTAGCCCTCCGCGTTAAAATACCGGCTGTTGCTGCCGGTGTGGTTGAACACGCCGTCCACGATGACGCGCATCCCTCGCTCGTGGGCCTCGCGGCACAGGGTACGGAAGTCCTCCTCTGTGCCCAGCAGGGGGTCGATGCTCCGGTAATCCGCCGTGTCATACCGGTGGTTGCTGGCGGCCTCGAAAATGGGGTTGAGATACAGCGTCGTCACGTGGAGGCCCTTGAGATAGTCCAGCTTCTCCGTGATCCCCGGCAGCGACCCGCCGAAGAAGTCCCGGTTGGTGACCTCGCCGTTTTCCTCCGGGAGATACACCGGCTCGTCCTCCCACGCGCTGTGGAGCCATCGCCGTCCCACCATGTGGGACACGTCCGGCATGGACACCCGCCGGAACCGATCCGGGAAGATCTGATAGGTAACGCCCTCGCCGAACCACGGGGGCACGGGGGTGGGCTCGTATACCGTCAGCTGCCACCGCGCCATTTTCTCCGGCGTGTCCTGCAATCCGTTCTTGCCGAACCACACCTGCCGCCCGTCTCCGTCCGTCAGACGGAAGCCGTACCAGCACAGCTCGCCGTTTCCCGGCGCGGTGTAGCTGCCGGCGAAGCCGCCCTCCGCCGGGGGCAGGGGACAGACGTCCTCCGCGCCCGCAAATTCCCGGCGCACCAGCAGCTCGCAGCCGTAATATGTCTCATCCTGTAAGGCGAAGTGCACCGCCGTGCCGGCGGCAACCGCGCCGAAGGGCTCCTTGCACCGTTTGTCTCTTGAATCAAAGTAAGGGTTCATGTGTCTCTCTTGTGTCCTTCACTGCAAAAGTGTGTTCTCCCCGGCGGAAGCCGTGTCGCCGCCGCGAGTGAACCATGCGTTGATAATGTCCACGGCGGCGTTCGCCAGCAGGCTGCCGCTGCCGCCCTTCTCCACCACCAGGGAGATGGCGATCTCCGGGTCGTCATAGGGCGCGTAGACCACCAGCGTGCCGTTGGCGATGTCGGTGCCCACCTGCGCCGAGCCGGTCTTGGCTCCCGCCTCTACCACGCAGCGGGAGAACGCCCCGGCAAGGGAGTCGTGGGTCAGGTCGTGCATACCCTTGGTCACCGCCGCCATGGTGGAATCCGACAGGTTCATGTCATTCAACATTCCCTTGTCGTAAAGCCCGATAATTCGCGAATTATCATAAGATTTAACGCTTTTCAGTAGGTGCGCCTCGTAGTGCTCCCCGCCGGAAACCAGCGTAGCCATGTAGTTCGCCAGCTGCAAGGGCGTGAACAGGTTGTAGGACTGCCCGATGGCGGCGGTGATGGTCTGACCGTCCGTCCACTCCCGGTCGTGGCTCTCCGCCCACTCCGGGGATGCCAGCACGCCGCTGGCATCGCCGATCTCAATGCCGGTGGAGCGTCCCAGCCCCAGCGCGGTGGCGTATTCGTCCAGCTTCTGTATGCCCGTCAGCCGCCCCACCTCATAGAAGAAGTAGTTGCAGGAGTCCACGATGGCCTGACTGACGTTGATGCGCCCGTGGGTCATACCCGCCTGACGCCAGATCCAGCACTTGGGCTGGGGGTCCTTGTAGTAGGTGTAAACGCCCTTGTCCTCGATGATGGTGGAGGGGGTGATGATCCCCTCCTCCAGCGCGGCAACGGCGGTGCACAGCTTGAAGGTGGAGCCGGGGGCGTAGATGCCCTGGGTGGCGCGGTTGAACATGGGCAGCCGCTCGTCGGACACCAGCTCCTCGTAGTCGCTGTTGAACGTCTCCAGATCGTAGGTGGGATAGCTGGCAAGAGCCAGCACCTCGCCGGTGCCCACCTGCACCACGGCGGCTGCGCCGCCCCGCTGGTAGCTGTCCTTGTCCATCATGCCCTCGATGGTCTCGGCAAGGGTGTCCTCCACCACCTGCTGCAGATCGATGTCCAGCGTCAGTGCCACGGTGCCGCCGGGCTGAGGCTCACGGGTGTACAGCTCGCCCGTCAGCTTGCCGTTTTCGTCGGTGGTGATGAGCCGCCTTCCGTCCTTGCCGTGGAGGTACTCCTCGAACGCCTTCTCCACGCCGTCCTTGCCCACCAGATCGTTCATGTTGTAGCCCTTGTCGGCGTACCCCACGTACCCGGTGGCCTCGTCGCTGCTCCACTCCTCCTGCCAGATGGCACCCACGGTGCCCAGAATGTGGCACGCCAGCTTCGTGTTATAGACCCGCGCCGATGCCGTTTTGATGGTCACGCCCGCGTAGTGCCCGTCGGTGATGCGGCTCAAAAGGTCGGTGGACACGTCCTCGGCGAACGTGTAGCTGCTGCGCCCGGACAGCTCGTACCGCACGCCGATAATAAGCCGCGCCTGGGCGTCGGTGTACGACTCGTCGAGCTTGTACAGCTTCCGCAGGGCGGAAAACAGCTCCTCGTCGGAGGTGTTGGCGGGGATCTTGTTGTCCGCAAGATACGTCTTGAAGGCTTCCGAGCGGCTGGCGGTGGTCAGCCGCGGGGCGTTCCCCGTGGTCATGGGCAGCGTGTCGTTCCACGCCACGCCCTGCGCCTGACACAGCTGGATCAGCCGCCAGATAGCGTCGTTCAGCGCGGACTGATCCTTGCCGAAGGTGCTCTTGTCCAGCACCAGCGTGTACGCCAGACGGTTGCTGACCAGCACCTTGCCGTTCCGGTCGGTGATAATGCCGCGGGAGGCGGTGACCACCTCGCTGGCGGTATTGCTGGTAATGGACTTGGCGCGGTTCTCGCTGCCGTGTACCACCTGTGCGCTGTACAGCACGGCGAAAAACAGCAGCAGAAACGCGCCGAAGAAGGCAAGCAGCATGTAGACCCGCCGTCTGGCGGGGTGGGGGTTTTTCATCATAACGGTTCTCCTGTTTCTCCCGGCAGGGGAGAGGGTCAATCACATTTTATCCGCCGCTGCACCCAGCGGAACAGCGGGTGCGCCGCCACCGCGCAGGGCAGCGAGAGCAACAGCTCCCGCCCCAGCAGCGACAGCGTCGCACCTGCGGTCGCGCCGTGGTGTCCCGCCAGCACCGCCATGTGCAGCAGCCCGCATACCGCCGTGGCGGCGGCGGTCACCACAAGGGAGCATACCAGCCCCGCCGCGAGCACCTGTCCGCTCAGCAGCCACGCGATGACGGCTCCCACCAGAAACGCCAGAGCGTAAAAGCAGGGCAGCCCCGCCACCGGTATCAGCAGGTCGCACAGTATGCCGAAAAACACGGCGTAGATCAACGATTGCTCGTTTCGCTCCAGCGTGGCGGGAATCACCGCCGCCGCCGGAAGCAGGAAAGGATGGATGCCCCACACCCGCACGTGTACCAGCACCAGTCCCTGCAAGCACATCAGCAGCAGGGCGCACAGGCAGTAGAGTATCCACTTTGCCGCGATAGCGCGTCTGGTCATGGCCGTCCTCCGTCACTGTATCACATCAAAAGACGTGATGATAAACAATTCCTGGGCGTGCGTCACGTCACACTTGGGCTCCAGCACCGCGTACCGCGCCAGCCCACCGTCGTCGGTCTGCACAGCGTCCACCGTGCCGATCACCAGCCCGGCGGGGTAGTACCCACCCAATCCGGACGTGACCACCACGTCGCCCCGGATGAGGCTCGTGCTGTCCGTCAGATATTGCAGGCGCAGCAGCCCCTCGCTCATCAGGGACAGGTCGCCGCCCGCCACCGCCGTCTCGCCCGTGCGGAACACCTTGGCACCGAACTGGGAGTCCGTGTCCAGAATGGTGGACAGGCGGCACCAGTTCAGCCCCACCTCCGTGACGACGCCCGCCAGCGCGCCGGTGCTGTCCACGGCGCAGTCGCCCACGGCGACGTCGTGCCGGGACCCGCGATCCAGCACCAGCGTGCTCGCCCAGTTGGACACGTCGCGCTGGGTCACGCGGGCGGCCTCGAATTGCAGGTCGCTGCGCTGCTGCCGCAGCCCCAGCAGGGAGCGCAGCTGGACGTTCTCCTCCGCCGCCGGCTCCGCCGCACGGAGCTGCTTCTCCAGCTCCGCGATCTGCTGGCGCAGCTCCTCGTTCTCCTGCTGGAGTGCCTCCACGCTCTCGAACCTGTCGCCGATACCGCCGACCCATTCCGTCACCGCCGCGCCCGCCGAGCGGAAGGGCGAGGCGATCACGCCCAAGGCGTTGTGCAGCAGCCCCGTTCCGGAGCTGAGAGACGACACCACGCACAGCACCACGGCGATGATCGCCGCGGCCGCCAGCAGCCATATTCCCGTTTTCGTAAAAAATCGCTTCATTGGGTATACCCCTGTACTAACCTAATAATGTGACCCCGAATTCCTTCAGCATTTCGCTGAGCAGCACCACCGGCAGACCCATCACATTGAAAAAGTCGCCGTCGATGCGCTCCACCAGCAGTGCGCCCTGTCCCTGTACGCCGTAGGCACCCGCCTTGTCCATGGGCTCGCCGCCGGCGATATAGGCGCGCAGCTCCTTCTCCGTGGCGCGGCGGAAATACACGTCCGTGGTCTGGGCGCGGGTCAACGCCCGCTGCCCCTGCCGCACCGTCACGCCGGTGCAGACGGTGTGGTGCCGCCCCTGCAAGGCGTTCAGCATAGCAAGAGCCTCCGCCTCGTCGGCGGGCTTGCCCAGCTTTTTGTCGTCCAGAAACACCATGGTGTCCGCCGTAATGACGATCTCCTCCGCATCGGAGGGCACCGCCTGGGACTTCTCGCGGGAGATGTATTCCACCGTCTCCTGCGGCGTCAGCCCGGCAGGGAAGGCCTCCTCCACCTGGGGCACCCGCACGGTGAAGGTGTCGATACCCATGCGGCGCAAAAGCTCCTGCCGCCGGGGAGAGCCGGAGGCCAGCACGATCCTCGCCATGCCCGTCACCTGCCCGTGGAGCCGAAGCCGCCTGCGCCGCGCTCCGTCTCGTCCAGCGTATCCACCACCGTCAGCGTGGGCTGCACCACCGGCACCACCATCAGCTGGGCGATGCGGTCGCCGGGCTGCACCGTGTAGGGCGCGTCGCCCAGATTCACCAGCCCCACGCCGATCTCGCCCCGGTAGTCGCTGTCGATCACGCCCACGCCGTTGCTCAGGCACACGCCCTTTTTGATGCCCAGCCCGCTCCGGGCGAACACCAACGCCACGTACTCCGCCGACGGCAGCGCAATGGCGATGCCCGTGGGCACCAGATGCCGCTCCCCGGCGTTCAGTGTGATGCTCTCGTCCATGCAGGCGCACAGATCCATGCACGCCGCCCCGCCGGTGGCGAAGTGGGGGAGGGGGATCTCCCGCCCGATCTTCTCTGACAGTGCCTTTATTTTCAGTTCCATAGCTACACCTTTTCTGTCAAATGTGAATACAAATAGTGATAATTTGTTTTGATTATACGCCCTGTTGTCCTTTGGCGCGCATATTACTCCACGCCCCGGTAGAACAGCCCCCGGGTGGCGTCCTCGCCAGCCGTCACGTCTCCCGCCTTGTGGGCGCGGAGAATGGCGGCGCACGCTTCCGGGCTTTCCGTGGTGAACCGCAGCCGGGCATAGGTGAGCCCCAGCCGCCGCCACTCCGGCTTGTCCGCCAGAAACAGCGTGCGGCTGTTCTCAATCTCGCACCGGCAGCCGTACTGCCCCAGCAGGGGAAACCGCGCCCCGGTGCGGTCGGTGAGGGTGTTCTCGCCCTGACACAGCCTCTTATCGCCGTGGCAATTCCCGGCGTTGCCGATCATGCAGTTCTCGGTGATCATCAGCGGCAGGCGGCCGTATACGATGCCCTCACAGGGCAGATACTTCCGCAGCTCCCGCACCTGCTGGTGCCGCAGCTCGAAGGAGACGGTCACGCTGTCAAGTTCCTGCCCTTGCCAGAAGGCTACAGCACGGGAGTTGAACACGTTCAATCCGAAGTCGCCCCGCTTTTCCAGGGGCAGCCCCTCCGTGATGGCCATGTGGCCCGCGTTGCCGATGCTGACTGCCGACAGGGTGGGAGTAGTTTCCAGAATTTTCCGGAAGCCCGCCTCGTCGCCGTCCCGCCACACACGGGGCAGCACGGCGCAAAGCTCCGTCTGTCCCGCGTAGGGGGACAGCTCCATGGTATCCAGCAGCTCCGCCGGAATATACACGATGGCCGGTTTTTCCGCCAGCAGCTCCGCCGTCAGCTGGTCGGCCCGTGCGATGGAGCAGGTGAATTGCAGCTCCGCCGCGCCCGCCGGCGCGTCCGGCAGAGGGGAGGGCGCGCACACCCGGCGCTCCGGCTTGTCCGTCCGCCGCGCTGCCAGCTCGTCCAGCAGCTCCCGCCGCAGGCCGTTCACCGCGCTGGCGGACACCATCAGCCCCTCGTCCAGTTCTATTTAAATGCTCTCCGCCGCGAACACCGTGCCGCCGGTCTTGGATAGCCGCTGCCGCAGCTCCTCCTCCGTCACGGCGCGGTTTCGCGCTTCCTCCGGCATATCGCCCGTGGCCATGCCTATGGTGACGCCGCCCGGGATGGCGCAGGCGCCGCTCAGACGCACCGGCTCGCCCCAGCGCACCGTCATACGGAGGTTCACAGGGATCTTTCGGTTCTCTTTTCCGTTTTCGTATACCGCCCGGGCCTGGGCAAACAGCTCCTTCGGCTCAGGGGCGTTCTCCGGCCTCGTGCCGAACATGGCCCGCCCCTTGCGGCCCAGCCAGTAGCCGTCGGTAAAGCCGCTGCGGGAGAATGCCTGCTCCAGCGCGGCGCTCTCCGCCGCCGTGGGGCGGCGCTTCTCGTCCAGCAGCCGGCGGTAGATGCCCGTCACCACCGCCACGTATTCGGGCCGCTTCATCCGGCCCTCGATCTTCAGGCACGCTACGCCCATACGCTCCATGTCCTGCAAATAGGCGGACAGGTTGGCGTCCTTCAGACTCAGGGGATAGTCCCCGCCGCAGGGCGCGTTCACGCCGTAGGGCAGCCGGCAGGGCTGGGCGCACGCGCCCCGGTTGCCGCTGCGCTGTCCCAGCACGGCGCTCATCTCGCACTGGCCGGAGTAGCACATACACAGCGCCCCGTGGCCGAATATCTCGATCTCCGCGCCGCACCCGGCGCAGATCTCCGCCACCTCGTCCCGGCTCAGCTCACGGGCCAGCACCACCCGCTCCATGCCCAGCTTCTCCGCCTCCCGCGCACCGCCCAGGGTGAACAGGCTCATCTGCGTGCTGGCGTGGATGGGCAGGTCGGGCACGGTCTCCCGCGCCAGCGTCAACAGCCCCCAGTCCTGCACCAGCACCGCGTCCACGCCCATGGCGCTGGCCTTTCGCAGCGTGTCCGCCGCCTTGTCCAGCTCCCGATCGGTGAGCAGAGTGTTCAGCGTCAGGAACACCCTGACGCCCCGCAAATGGCAATAGTCCACCGCCGACGCAAATTCCTCGTCGGTGAAGTTCTTGGCGCTGCGCCGTGCGTTGAACGCGCCAAAGCCCATATATACCGCGTCCGCGCCGCTCTGCACGGCGGCGATCAGCGCATCATAGCCCCCCGCGGGGGCGAGCAGCTCCATCATCCGCGGCGGTTCTGATTCTGCTGATTTTGCAGCTTGCGCCGCAGCTCGGCGGCCTCGCTCTTGGCCTGGCTGGCCTCGTCCAGATACGTCTTCAGCTGCCGCCGCAGGTTCTCCGAGCCGTCCTGCGCCTTGCAAAGCTGGTCGGCCAGGTTCACCGCCGCCAGCACCGCCGCGTTGTCCCGGCTCATGTGGGCGCTGTCCATCAGGTCGCGCATCTCCTTGTCCACCAGCGCCCCCACTTTTTCCATGTAGGCGGCGTCCTCCTCCGCGATCAGGGTGTACTCCGTCCCGCAGATGGTCATGGTCACTCGGTTCGCCATACGTAAGGCCCTCCTTTATGTCTTCGGTATATAGATACCTATTCATTGTCCATTATAGCACAATTTTCCCCGCTGAAAAGGCTATTTTGCCGAAAGTCGGAAATTTGTAAAAACGCCGCTTTACGAACGGTGGCTTTTCATGTAGAATAGGGTCAAATGACGAGAGGGGGCGCGGCCATGGCCGGCTATATCCTGCGGGGCGGACAACAGAATATCTCCCTGCCCGCCGAGGCGCTGGACAAGCTGCTGCAAAGTGGTCAGGGCGACGCGGCGCTGCTGTATCTGGCGCTCCAGCGCTTTGGCCGGGGCGTTACGCCGGAGGAGCTGGAAAAGGCGCTGCCCATCAGCCGATTGCGTATCGACGCGGCGG
>ENA-OUQG01001589-OUQG01001589.1-human-gut-metagenome-genome-assembly--contig:-NODE-1589-length-12008-cov-4.839873_pt1 | contig 12008 bp, 10 predicted proteins | sample MGYA00237943_ERZ548823 | MGnify/ENA primary metagenome ERZ548823 (study PRJEB26490, sample SAMN05194731) | human gut metagenome | biome: terrestrial biome; feature: human-associated habitat; material... | reverse complement strand
TATTCTTTCGTATTCGGCATAATAACAACCAGATCATCCTGGTAAAACGGTATGTATTTACAATTTGCTTTTTCGATTACTGTACCGGAAAATCCAATATCAACCAGATGCGATGCTACCTGTTCAATGACAGTACTGCTGTCACTTTCCACGATTCTGAACTGTTCTTTCGGAAATCTCTCTCGGAATTTCACCAGAATATCCGGCAGAATATACTGCGCCGGTATCGTAGAGGTTGCGATCGTAATACATCTTTCTTTCTGCTCTGCTGCTTTTGAAAACATTGACTGGATTTCCTGTTCCAGTTCGATCATCTGACGTGCATACTGATAAAGTGTCTTTCCGTCCTCAGATAATTTGACAGTCTTGGTATTACGCACAAACAATCTCACTTTCAGTTCTTTTTCAAGTGTCTGTATATGCGCACTTACTGTTGGCTGTGTCAGATACAGTTCCTGTGCTGCTTTTGAAAAGCTCTTTGAATCGGATACTTTAATAAATGCTTCCAGCTGCCTTAAATTCATAATTATTCCCTCTTTCTATTCGATCAAATTCGTATAAATACACCCTCACCGGATTCCGTTATTTCCTTTGATCAAATTGCGCAGCCACATCTATCTTCTACCATCCGATATCAAATACCAGAGAGCAAAGTGCATCTGCCCGAACAAACAAATTCTTTTTATCCAGGAGGTTACCATCTTCAGTTTTTAACAACTTGTCCAGAGCCTGAACAAGGGTCCTTCGACCTGCTTTGACGCCTCAACATGATGTCCTTATACACTGTGTCTCTCTGATATCTTTATTCATACTTAATTTCTCAACTTTTCTTAAATATTCTCTGTCCGTTATACGAACTTCTTTGTTATATAGTTCTCAAACTATGGTCTGATGATCTTTCCTGCTTCAGCCATAGATTCAACAATACTGTACATATTGGTTACACCACCAACAACAAGTTTGTCTTTTAAATGATAGTAGTCAAGACATGTACCACATGTAAGAATCTCTACTCCCTGTGCCTCCAGAGACTTCAGATCTTCAATGGAATCTGATCCTTCTGTTGTAAGAGTAGCTCCTCCATTGTAGAAAAGCATCTTCTTCGGAAGTGTATCAAGCTGTGTAACTGCATAAATAAATCCCTTAATCAGGACTTTACCAAGTTCATCATTACCTGTTCCCATGCGGTCAGAAGATACCACTACGATAAGGTCTCCCTTCTGATCCGGTGTACATACAACTTCTGCATCTACTGCCGGTACTCCCTGCATCTTGATCGTTACTTTGTATTCTTTTTCTCCAAGCTTTTCAGAGCTTACTTCTCCGCCCTGTTCTTTTGCCAGCTTTGTAACATTCTGTACAGCAATCTCATTATCTACTAATACTTCAATTGTCTCCGGTCCTGTAAGAGCCTGCATTGCTTTTTTTGTTTTGATTACCGGAATCGGGCAGTTGTCTCCCATTGCATTAACTGTTACCATAATATTCATTTCCACCTTTCTTTTACGTGAATCATTTCACTTATAGATACATTCTATCACCCTTCGCCCCTTATGTAAACAGATAGTCCCGTTATTTTTACCAAAAACCATTTGTTATCGCGATAGCTTTTTGTATATTATTGCGATATTTTACATTCGCTTCTTGCAGTATCCTTTCTTCTATAATAAAATAGAAAAGTAAAACAGTATGTCTATAAATATGCATTGAACAAGACTATAGAAAACTGGAAATTTATCAAAAAGCACTTCAGAAAGGATTTAATAATATATGTGGTTAGCAGATGGTTGGAAAGATTATGAAGTAATTGACTCCTCAGACGGAGAAAAGCTGGAACGCTGGGGGCAGTACATCCTGGTTCGTCCGGATCCGCAGGTGATCTGGGATACACCTCGCACAGACAAACGCTGGAAACATCCGAACGCACACTATCACCGCAGTAAAAAAGGCGGCGGTGAATGGGAATTCTTCGATCTCCCGGAACAGTGGCAAATCAGTTATAAGAATCTTACCTTTAACTTAAAACCGTTTAATTTTAAACATACCGGACTTTTCCCGGAACAGGCAACCAACTGGGACTGGTTCTCTGAAAAGATTCGCAATGCCGGGCGCCCGGTAAAAGTACTGAACTTATTCGCCTATACCGGTGGTGCAACACTTGCAGCAGCTGCTGCCGGCGCACACGTAACTCATGTAGACGCTTCCAAGGGAATGGTTACATGGGCAAAAGAAAATGCTGTTTCTTCCGGACTCGGCGACGCACCGATCCGCTGGCTGGTTGATGACTGTGTCAAATTCGTAGAGCGCGAAATCCGCCGCGGTAATCATTACGATGCAATCATCATGGATCCACCTTCCTACGGTCGTGGACCAAAGGGCGAGATCTGGAAGATTGAAGACGCAATTCATCCACTGGTAAAACTCTGTACGAAGATTTTATCCGATGATCCACTGTTCTTCCTGATCAATTCTTATACGACAGGACTTGCCCCAGCAGTACTGACTTATATGATCGCGACTGAGCTTAAGAAATACGGTGGGCATGTGGATTCACAAGAGATTGGACTTCCAGTATCTTCAAATGGGCTGGTACTTCCTTGTGGGGCCAGTGGAAGATGGGAAAGATAAGATTGCGGATTTTTGATTGATACGTTTGTGGCTTCTCAATAATACAACGTTTTTCCGAATAGCAGAATCTCAATTTGTGCAATCATAAAAGATCTAAAATAAAAGAGAAGTGATCCGGTATGAAATGGATTTCTCCTACTATAAAGCTTGTGCTTTAACGAAAATCCTTTTCTAAACTCAGATTACTTCTCTTTTTTATTTTCCATTCTCCTTTGGGTTCCCCATCTGAAAATTTATTGCAGATGCTCCATCAGATAGCTAAGAAACGCCTGGCAACCTTCCATCACATCATCAAATGTCTCATCAAAATTTCCTGTATACCATGGATCTGCAATGTCTCTCGGACGATTTGTGTAATCCAGAAGTCTCTGTACCTTGTGCTCCGGGTCATTTCCGATGATTCTCATAATGTTCTGTATATTGTATCGCTCCATGCAGATGATGTAGTCGAATGCGGCATATTCTTCTCTACACATCTTGCGTGCACGGTGATTGCCACACGGGATTCCTTCCTTGCGGAGCTTCTTTTGTGTGCCGCGGTGAACTGGGTTTCCATGTTCTTCATTGCTTGTACCGGCGGAATCGATGAAGAAATCGGATTCTATGCCGGATTGTTTAACTAAATGTTTCATAACGTATTCTGCCATGGTGGAGCGGCAGATATTGCCGTGGCAGATGAAAAGCACTTTTATCATATGATTTTCTCCTTGTGTTATTGAAAGATTGTGTAATTTGAACCCTCTATGTTCTCAATCACTTAATGATATATTTTGTTCCTCTGCCTTTTCCTTCAACTGCAATCACACCCTTTTTCTCCATAGCTTTCAGTAATTGTGTTGTTTTTGATTTGCCAAATGGGACATATGGTGCAATTTCACTTATTGGTTTCAGCATCGTCTTACTTAAAAATTTGTAAATCACTTTTTCGTCTTCGGTTAAATTGACATTCGTTTCAAATATCGGTAGTACAATTTTTATAGCATTTTCTGACACTTCAAATTCTGGTTTTATCAAACTCTCTGCATACAGTTGTTTGATTCGTGTAATTCCTGTTCCAAATATCTCTACTAATCCCAGTCTGTAAAATACATTTGCAAGATTTCTATTTCTTAAAATAGATAGTTTACCTGATAAATATTCTTCTGCCGTTATTCCAGCCGGCAATCCACCAGGAGACACTACTTCTATTCTATCATCAAACATAGAAACTCTGATGTGTGAATTAATATCCCATACCCTATGAATCAAAGCATTTGCAATTGCTTCTCTGAAAGCTGCTTCCGGTATTTTCTCTACCATCTTTCTGTCAGCCCCCTGTATTACTTCATATTGGTAATAATCTCTAAATACAGCAAGTGCTTTTTCATATATTTCTAAAACCGATATATGTTCAAACGTTACTCTTTTTTGAATAATACTGATATTCTCACCGAACTTAACAATATCAATTCCTGAAAAATGATTTTTATCTGCCAAAAGTCCCGCTGCATTATTATAACCATTTATATTGTCATACAGGTTCAATGTCTTTAAAGTATCTTGATTGAAAGTTTCAATGTAAATATTTTCTTTCAGTTTACACTGTAAAATTTTAAAAGATAGCTCCTGATCTTTACAAGGTAATTCTTCGAAGCTAATATTTTTTCCATCTAATACAAGCCTTGAAAATTCCAATGTATCTACCTCTATCGTTGCTGTATCATTTCGTTTGTATGCTTTTGATTTATATAAATACGGTTTTTGAAGACCACTTTTTACAGTAAGTTTTATCGTCTGGTCATTATTCTGTATTTCAAGTGTATAGTTTGGTTGAGGTGATATACTGTCATTGATTTTATTTTCGATATCCAGACAGGCCTGTTTTACATCTGGCAATCCTTTCACATTTCCATTATCATCAACCCCAAAAAGAATTGTTCCACCATTGTAATTCGAAAAGGCACTAACTGTTTTCAAAAAAGTATTCGTAATCGTTTCCTTGAATTCTAATATTCTTGTTTCACGCATAGTAATCGTTCCCTTTCCAACCATAATGATTATATTATATGCAAAAATGCGCAAAAAATCAATCGTATTTTTTTACGATTGATTTTTTAATTGATTTTGAGTGTAGTATTATTTTTTGACCAACTGAATTATGACAACTTTTTTAATTATTCCGATTCGGTCTTCCAAAGGTATAAATAAGGTGTAAATTATTTGTTTCTATCTAGAAAATCCTACAAAATCAAGTCTTTCTCGCCATACTTTAAACGTTGCCGTGACATATAAATAGTATTTTGACCATTTTTTATCTCCTTTCGTGCCAACGGATTCAAGGCGATAAGCCTTTATTTTTCAACATTTTTGCACATTTTCATATTTAATTGTTTTTCGTTTCTCCTCATAAATGAGGGTATTTTCTCTATAGCTTTATGCGTTAGAAAGGGGCTGTGAAATAAGTCCCTAAAAGAAATAGGACCATTCGTTCATGCGAAAGGTCCTATTTTTGTGGTAAAATTAACTTGCGATGAAAACTTTACACAATAATTATTGTAATTCAAAACAAGGATATTTACCACTGTTTCTTTCAGATTGTTTGGATCTGCTGGATCCTGTTTTAACATTTGACAGATTGATGGGAGGAATCGATTTAAACAAGTATCTGACGGATATTCCGGAGTACACAACCGGACGACTCAGATATAATCCAGTCAACATGTTAAAAACAGTACTTTTCGGATTTATGACTAGCGGCTACTGCTCTCTGAGAGAACTGGAAGACAACTGCAAAGTTAATATCAGGTTCATGTATCTCATGGATCATCAGACTCCGTCATACAGAACCTTTGGATATTTCATCAATGAAATACTTCAAGATAAGATTGAAAACATTTTTAACGACATCAATCATGCTATCTTTAACGATGAGCATGTAGATCTGCAACATCTCTACATCGACGGCTCCAAGTTTGAAGCAAACGCAAACAAGTATACCTGGGTATGGAAGAAGGCTACCGAAAAGTTCCGTTACAAGCTTTACGAAAAAATCACTGCGGAGATTGAGGAGATTAATGCAGAAATCGCATGGAGCGGGGTGCAGATCACAACAAATCCGGAGTATGTACCGGATTATCTGAATGAAATCGTTGAGCAGCTAGTACTTTTATGGGAACTGGATACAAGTACATTTGTTTACGGAAGTGGAAAGCGAAAATCCAAAGAACAGCGTCATTATGAACACTTGACTACTTTCTGTCAGAAACTTCAAGAATACATACAAAAAATTGAAATCTGTGGTCCTAATCGAAACAGTTACTCTAAAACAGATAACTCAGCTACCTTTATGCGTATCAAAACGGATTACATGGGCAATGATCAGCTTCTGCCAGCATATAATGTACAGATTGGTGTAGCAGATGAATATATTGCAGTTGTTGACGTGAACCATTATCGTTCGGATATGGATTGTTTCGTTCCTTTGATGGAGCACTTCAAACAAACTTATGGATTCTATCCCAAATATCCTGTGGCAGATGCTGGATATGGCTCATACAACAATTATATTTTCTGTGAACAGAACGGAATTGAAAAGTATATGAAATTTCCAATGTTTAAAAAGGAAACTAAGGATCAGAAATATCATGAAGATCCATTTCGTGCAGTTAACTTCAGAATTGATGAGCAAGGTGTCATGAGATGTCCTAACGATAAAGCATTCCATTTTTTATACAGAAAAAATGTGAGGGGAAATCAATACGGACGTAAGGAAGAATTGTATGAATGCGAAGACTGTAGTGGATGTCCATATGCAGAGAAATGTAAGAAGACAGATAAGAATCGAACCGTTCGGATCAATCAGGAATTAACTTCCATGCATCAGGAAGTAATCGAAAACCTAGAAAGTATCCACGGTGCGTTATTACGAATGAACCGTTCGATACAAGCAGAAGGCACTTTCGGAATTATGAAAAACGACCGTTGGTACAAGAGAATTGTCCGAAGAGGTATTCATTCAGTCAAACTGGAAGTTTTACTCGTGGCGATAGGCCACAATCTATATAAATATCAGAAAAAAAAGATGAGAAACAGAACTGCCGCATAGATTCAAAAAAAGAATTTCTATGGGGTAGGGGAAGTGCGCTTTCTTTGCGCATGATTTCAGTCATTTATACACAACAGGTACAAAAAGGGAGATGTAAAAAAACTCAATCGAGTTTTTTCACATCCCCTATTCCTTTATTTTGGCACTGCTCTATCTGAGGACAAAGTACTGTTCATACCACAGTAAGAATGAATATACGGTATAAATCTTTCTATGATAATTTCCGACTTTATTCTTATGATCTTCCAGCCATTTCAGCAGTAATTCCTGATTGAAGAATTCGGATACGAAGTCTTTCTGGAACATTTCTTTTACTTTATTGTAGTATTTATCTTCTCGGAGCCATACTCTGAATGGTACGAGGAATCCGAGTTTTTTACGTTTTGCCCAGTCCATTGGGATGTGGGAGAGGGCGGAGGTACGGAAGGCTTTTTTGGTTTCCATGCCGTCTACGCAGTATTTGCTGTCGATGCTGCGGGCGAGTTCCCAGACTTTTTTGTCGAGGTATGGTACACGCAGTTCGAGGGAGTGTGCCATTGTCATCTTATCTGCTTTGAGCAGGATGTCGTGTGGCAGCCACAGATGCATATCGAGGAAGAGCTTTTTATGAAGGTCGTCCTGATCTTTTACCTGGTCGAAGTACGGTTTGGTTACGTCCTGGTAGCGCATCTTGCTCTTATATGCAGGAGAGAGTACTTCATCTGCTTCTTCGTTGTCCATGATGAATGCCTGGCCGATGTAGGAATCTTCTACGGAAGTTGCATTTCTCTTGAGGAAGTTAAGTCCTCTCTTGTCTGGCTGGTGTTTTGCCCAGTCTCCGAGTTTTTTACGGATAGATGCCGGTACGATCTTGCGGTACATATCACCGGATTTGCTTGGGATATATGTCTCGTATCCACCGAACATCTCATCTGCGCCTTCTCCACTTAAGACTACTTTTACATCTTTGGCTGCGAGCTGTGACAGATAGTACAGCGGTACAGCGGAAAGGTTGGCATGTGGTTCATCGGAATGATACTGAACCTCCGGCAGAGCATCGAAAAATTCGTCAGAAGAGATTTCTTTCTTTGCATTGCTCATATGAAGGATATCGCACAGATCCTTGGAGAAGGTTGTCTCATCGAATCCGCCGACTTCAAATCCTACGGAATAGGTCTTCATCGGTTTTACAGTAGATGCGATGTAGCTTGAATCAACACCACCTGAAAGGAAAGATCCTACTTCTACATCAGCAATCTGATGGTAATCAACAGAATCCTGAATTGTCTCACCGATGAGTTTTACTGTCTCGTCAAAGCTGCGGTCTTTCTTTGCATAAGTCGGATCGAAGTATTTTGTTTTCTTAAGTTCTTTTCCATCATAAGTGAAGTATGTTCCCGGTTCTAGTTTGAATACACCTTTGAACATGGTTTCAAGAAGTGGGGTGTACTGGAAAATCAGGTACATCTTGAGGGCATCTTTGTTGACCTCTTTATGGAAATGTGGGTGAGCCAGGAAGGACTTGATCTCAGAACCAAATAAAAGGCTTCCATTCATCTGTGCATAGTAGAATGGTTTGATTCCGAAGTAGTCTCTTGCTCCGAATAAGTTGTGAGTTTCTTTATCGTAAATTACAAATGCGAACATTCCGCGGAGCATAGAAGCAATTTTTTCGCCATAGGTTTTGTATCCCTGAAGAATAACTTCTGTATCGGAGTTTGTCTGGAACTGACATCCGTGTTTCTCAATCAGTTCTTTACGGATTTCCTGATAGTTGTAAATTTCTCCGTTGAAAATAATGACATGTTTGCCATCTGCACTGTGAATCGGCTGAGATCCGCCTTCAAGGTCGATGATACTCAGACGGCGGAAGCCAAGGGCTACATAGTCATCAACAAAGCTTCCCTTGCTGTCAGGTCCGCGGTGGGCAATGCGTTCACCCATCTGGTCGATGACTTCTTCTCTATTAAAATCGCCGGCGCCATAATAGCCTGCAAATCCACACATAAATTGCACATCCTTTCTGAATTGATACATATTAAAAATATTATAGTAACTTAATTTTGCCTGTAGATTTATTCATTATACCATAGTCTATATAAGATTAACAAGGGATAAAAAACCGGAAAGGAATATCCAATAAAATCAGTAGGATATTCCTTGCATATTTTTTACAGGTGTTATATAGTGAAAAATGCGGATAAATGCGTAAAAGCCGGCAAAGAAAAGGGGAATCCGGGAAATGGAAAAGGTAAAAACTTTTCTGGCAGATATATCTGATCTGCTTAATGAGAAAAATTATCAAAAAATTTATAAAAAAGTTCCGGCGTTCCGACAGGAAAAAGCAGACCGGCTGAAGCACAGGGAGGATCAGGCTCAAAGCGTGGGTGCATGGTATCTTTGGATGAAGATACAGGAGAGACACAAGATACCGCAAGATGCAGGGCAGTCCTTTAATTTATCACATTCTGGGAAATATGTTCTGTGCAGCGCAGGCGTATCCGGAGAGAGGGTAGGCTGCGACATCGAATGCATGCGGAAATATCATGAAAGGCTGGCAGAAAAATATTTTTGTTCTTCTGAATATGAGAGAATCCGGAATGCAGATGAAGCAGAGCGGACGGAAATGTTTTACCGCTACTGGGTTTTAAAAGAAAGCTTTTTAAAAGCGACGCGCAAAGGTCTTGTGATGGGATTGAATACCAGCGAGATCCAGATTCCGAAGCAGGGAGATCCGTTTTTTTTAAGGCAGCCGGAAGAGATCCGGGAAACTTATTATTTAAAAGAATATCAGACAGATGGAGCAAGGATTGCGGTGTGCTCAACAAATCCGAATTTTGACGAAAATATTTTGGATATGACAGATATTTACAAAAGAGAAATGATTGTGGAACTTAAAGATTGAAAATAAGCCAATGAAACAAGAAATGGATTGGTTAAGAGTTTACAGGTATTTTATGAGAAAAGAAGGAGAAGAAGATGCTTACACAATTTTCGAGAACAGAACTGCTTCTTGGCAAAGAGGCGATGGATAAACTGAAGAATTCAAGAGTTGCCGTATTTGGAATCGGCGGAGTCGGCGGTTATGTATGTGAGGCACTAGTACGAAGCGGAGTCGGGGCATTTGACCTGATCGATGATGACAAGGTATGTCTGACCAACTTAAACCGTCAGATCATTGCAACCAGAAAGACGGTAGGGAAATACAAAGTAGATGTTATGAAGGAGAGAATGCTGGAGATCAATCCGGACGTGAATGTGCGGATCCACAAATGCTTCTTCCTTCCGGAAAATGCAGATGAATTTCCGTTTGATGAGTATGATTATGTAGTTGATGCAGTTGATACGGTGACTGCAAAGATTGAGCTTGTCATGAAATCGCAGGCAATGAATGTGCCGATCATCAGCAGTATGGGAGCCGGAAACAAGCTGGATGCAAGTGCATTTAAAGTGGCTGATATCTATAAGACACAGATGTGTCCGCTTGCAAAAGTTATGCGCCGGGAGTTAAAGAAGCGTCATGTTAAGAAGTTGAAAGTTGTTTATTCAGAAGAGAAACCGACCAGACCAATCGAGGACATGGCAATCGGTTGCAGAAACCACTGTATCTGTCCGCCAGGAGCAAAGCATAAATGTACGGAGAGAAGAGATATTCCGGGAAGTGTGGCATTTGTACCATCTGTAGTCGGACTGATTATCGCAGGGGAAGTAGTGAAGGACCTCTGTGCAAAATAAAAATAAAATCGCGGGCGCCCCTGCGGGGCGCATATTAAAACCAGGCATTTGCTGTCAGAACTTGCAGCAAATGCCTGGCTTTTTTGTTTCATTTTTTTTCACAGATTTTCCGGAAAATCTTATACGATCTGTATCGGAGATCAGGAAACAGAGGTAACTCTAGAGAGTAATTATACAGAGCTTTAAACTTAAAAAATTCTAAACTTGTCGGAAAAGACTGTTTTCTCATGAAGAAATATGTTAAAGTAAGGCTGAAATATGCGTAAAAAGGAACAAACATTAACGAGATGTCGTTTAAGGAAGGAAGAACCATAGACATATGATGAGAGAAGACAGGAAAAGAGCGGAGCAGCGCCAGAAAAAAATAGCGAGGCGCAAGCGGGAAGTACAAAGGATGAAAAGAAAGCTATATAAAGCAGGCATTCTTGTAGCAGCAGGAATTATCGTGTTGGCTGTGATCCTGATGCTTTGTGGAAGTGGAAATGCAAAGAAATCTGCAAAAAAGACATCCTCTGCCAAGACAAAGATAGAGACAGAAACAAAGACACCAGAAGAGATAGAAGCTGAGAAAGTCCAGGAGGTGCTGGATTCTGACCAGTATAAAGACCAGCTGGGCGAATTATATAAGAAAAACCCGGAGACGAAGGAAATCATTCTGAACAGAGAAAAGTATTCCGATGATCTGCTGACATGGCTGTTTGATCATCAGGAAGCACTGCAGTGGGTGATTGATTATCCGGAACAGTCAGCACGATCAGAGGAAGAACTCAGTGCGCAGGGACTTCAGGCGGTAGATTTGAAAGATTACAGAATCCAGAACCATATTCCGGTATATTTCCAGTGGAGCGAAGTATGGGGATATGCATCTTATGGTTCCGAGAATATCGGAATGGGTGGATGCGGACCGACCAGCCTTTCCATGGTGGCGACAGGACTTACAGGCAATACTTCATTTACACCGAAGTATGTGGCAGATATGAGTGTCAATATGGGATATTATGTAGATGAAGTCGGAACAGACTGGACGCTTATGACTGCAGGAGCTTCAGAACTTGGAATAAACTCTGCACAGCTTACAAACTGGTCAGAAGACACTCTCAAATCCGAGCTTTCGGCAGGACATCCGATCATCTGCAGTATGGGACCGGGTGATTTTACAAACCAGGGACATTTTATCGTCCTTTCCGGGCTGACAGAAGAGGGCAAGGTACTGATCAATGATCCGAACAGTAAGATCAACAGCCGTAAGAAATGGGATCTGAATACAATTATAAATCAGATGAATGCAGCGTGGTCATTCTGGGTATAAAAATTTGGAAAAAGTGCAGGAGAATTGGATAAATTCCCTTGCGCTTTTCTTTTATTTATGATATAAATAGATATTGTCGAGAGACAAAATGGGTGGATTCCCGAGTGGCCAAAGGGGACAGACTGTAAATCTGCTGCAATTTGCTTCGGTGGTTCGAATCCACCTCCGCCCATTGCATATTTAGAAAAAATGTGCTATAATGAGATATCATCGCGGGATGGAGCAGTCTGGTAGCTCGTCGGGCTCATAACCCGAAGGTCGTAGGTTCAAATC
>ENA-OUQG01001587-OUQG01001587.1-human-gut-metagenome-genome-assembly--contig:-NODE-1587-length-12013-cov-3.239589_pt1 | contig 12013 bp, 12 predicted proteins | sample MGYA00237943_ERZ548823 | MGnify/ENA primary metagenome ERZ548823 (study PRJEB26490, sample SAMN05194731) | human gut metagenome | biome: terrestrial biome; feature: human-associated habitat; material... | reverse complement strand
AAACAACTGTCCTTGTTGTAAATACACATAAAATTGGCAGGAAAAGCGCGGAAATTTGACATCTGAAATCTTGACGAATAAACTGCGCGGGACTATAATCAGTCCATCAATTTCGGAGCGGGCCAACGCTCCGGCCATATTGAAAATGCGTGGATCGAGACAAGTACCGTGGCCAAACGGTCACAGCGAGCCGGGAAGGGTGGAAGCCCGGTACAACGGGGCGGCGGGAATAACACTCAGGAGCAGCGATCTGAACGGCGGCAGCCCAGTAGGAGAGACGCGGCGTGCGGCGTTAAAGCACAGGGGTTTGTTGGAACCCCGCAAAGGGGCCGGTCCTTGGATCGGCAAATTAGGTGGCACCACGGATACGCAGCGATTCGTCCTAAAATTTACAGGACGTCGCTGCTTTATTTTATCTGGAGGTGCTTTTTATGTGCGCTATCATCGGTTTTGATTCCCCCACCCTGACGGAGCAGGAGATCCGTCCTTACTTTGACCGCACCATTTCCCGCGGTCCCGACATGAGCCGAATGGAAAAGGCTGGCCGCGGTATGCTCGGCTTCCACCGTCTTGCCATCATGGGCCTGCACGAGGAGGGGATGCAGCCCTTCCACCTCGGCGGCGACATGGCGGTTTGCAACGGCGAGCTGTACGGCTTCCGTCCGCTCAAAAAGGAGCTGGAGGCCAAGGGCTACACCTTCGCGTCCGAGTCCGACTGCGAGCTCATTCTCCCCCTCTACCGCGAGTACGGCGTGGAGATGTTCGCCAAGCTCGATGCCGAATTTGCCATGATCATTTATGACGCCAAGGCCGACCGTCTCGTCGCCGCGCGCGACCCCATCGGCATCCGCCCACTCTTCTACGGCTATCTCGCCGACGGCGGCATCCTCTTCGCCAGCGAGGCGAAGAACCTCGTCGGTCTGTGCGAGCGCATCATGCCCTTCCCGCCGGGCCACTACTACGCCGACGGCAAATTCGTCCGCTACGCCGACCTCACCACGGTGACGGAATACTCCAAGGACGATCTGGACACTGTATGCAAAAAGATCCGTGAGAAGCTCATCGCGGGCGTGGAAAAGCGGCTCGACGCCGACGCGCCGCTCGGCTTCCTGCTCTCCGGCGGCCTGGATTCCAGCCTTGTGTGTGCCATCTCGGCCAAGATTCTCGGAAAAAAGATCCGGACGTTTGCAATCGGCATGGATCTTGACCCCATCGACCTCAAATACGCGAAGGAGACTGCCGATTTCATCGGCGCGGACCACACCGAGGTCACCATGACGCGCCGGCAGGTGCTCGATTCCCTCGAAGAGGTCATCGCGCTGCTCGGCACCTATGACATCACCACCATCCGCGCGAGCATGGGCATGTACCTGTGCTGCAAGGCCATCCACGAGCAGACCGACGTGCGCGTGCTCATGACCGGCGAAATTTCCGACGAGCTGTTCGGCTATAAATATACCGACTTCGCGCCCTCGGCCGAAGCCTTCCAGCAGGAGGCGAAGAAGCGCGTCGATGAGCTGTATATGTACGACGTGCTGCGCGCCGACCGCTGCATCTCTGTGAACTCCCTCGAGGCCAGAGTTCCCTTCGGCGATCTGGATTTCGTCAAGTACGTCATGTCCATCCGCCCGGAGCTCAAAATGAACACCTACGACATGGGCAAGTACCTCCTGCGCAAGGCCTTTGCCGATGATCATATCCTCCCCGACGATATCCTCTGGCGGCAGAAGGCGGCCTTCTCCGACGCCGTCGGCCATTCGATGGTCGACGATCTGAAGGAATTCGCCGAGAGCCTCTATTCCGATGAGGCCTTCGCCAGGGGCTGCGAAAAATACAGCTTCGCAAAGCCGTTTACGAAGGAAAGCCTCCTCTACCGCGATATTTTCGAGAAATATTACCCCGGCCAGGCAGAAATGGTCAAGGATTTCTGGATGCCGAACAAGTCCTGGAAAGGCTGCGACGTCCAGGACCCCTCCGCCCGCGTCCTGTCCAACTACGGCGCCAGCGGGGTGTAAGCAAAGCAAAGAAAGCGCCCCGGCCTGCTATGCAGGCCGGGGCGTGATTTGTTGTCGTTACTTGCTCAAAAGCTCGATGCCGGTGCGGATGCGGGCGAGGGATTCTTCCTTGCCGAGCAGGGCGCAGAGCTCGGTGGCGCCGCCGGGGGTGGAGGCCTTGCCGGAGACGGCGACGCGCAGCGGCCAGAGGACGACGGAGTTCTTGACCTCCAGCTTTGCCGCGAGGGCGACGAGCGCTTCCCGATCCACGAGCTGTACGGACCGGCCACTCCGCAGATGATGTATTCCAACGAGGATGTCCTTGATGAAATGGAGGCAAAGATGGCAGACACTTACGAAAAGCGTATCGAGCATGAGTTGATGCGCGTGATGAACGGGTGGTGAGAGCATGACAAGAACTGCTTTGCTGGAACAGCTGAAAGCCTTCACCGAAAAGGTTACGGCTGATCTGATCATGCCAACGAAGGTTCAGAGCGCGGACGAAGTGCAGAGTTACCGTCCTGCGGATGTATATCTCATGCGTCTGCCGGACGGTAGTTCTGCCACCAAGAAAGCCCCGTATATCATCCACCAGCTGCTGACCAGCAAGGATCAGCAGCCGTCCGGCGAGCGCGTCCAATCCTCCGCATCGGTGCGCTCCATCTTTGTTGTCTACAACGATGATGAACAAGAGGGCGGCCTGATGCTACTCAATCTCATGGAGCGGCTGCGTATCGAGCTGCTGCGGACAGGCGTATTGGATAACCGTTTCAGCCTTGATCTCAGCGAGGGGCTTGAGTACATGGTTTATCCTGATACGGATACGGCGCCGTTCTATGCCGGAGAGATGTCCTCTACATGGAAGCTCATACCTGTTCAAAGGGAGGTCGATTTCTTACATGAGCAATTCCAAAGTTAATAGCACCCGCAGGAAAAAGGCGGAGCAGAAAGAGTCTGGCTGCTATTGCTATATCGGCCCTACTGTGGTCGGCACGATCCAGTATGGGGCGATGTACGGCGGCAGCAAAGAGGAAGTTCTTGCGCTGCCGGAGGTCACAATGGCAGTCGAGAAATACCCCGCCGTCGCAGACCTGATCGTTGCGGGCGACGCCTTGACTGAGAGCAAGGCTCAAATCAAATCCAAGTGCGGCGTTTTGTACCGTGCGTACAGAGCCGTGCAAAAGAAATAAGGAGGTACAGTTATGCCCAACCATGGCGTATTTGTCCGGCAGGCGGCAACGTCTGTCAGCACCCCCAATGTCGCGGAATGCGGCATTCCGTTCGTGATCGGCACTGCTCCCGTGCAGAGTGCCGAAAATCCCGCTGGCGCCGGCGTTCCCGTGCTCTGCACGAGCTGGGCCGAAGCGGTGGAGAAGCTGGGTTACTCCAACGACTGGAGTAAATACAGCATCTGCGAAATGATGTACGCTCATTTCGAAATGTTCGGCTGCCAGCCGATCATCTGCTGCAACCTGCTTGATCCCGCAAAGATGTCTGAGGCGGTCGCTGCCGCTGATGTCGATGTGGTCAATCATCAGGTGAAGTTGAGCATCGACGCTATCGACGATGCGAGCCTCGTCGTGAAGGCTGCCGGCGGTACCGGCGCAGCCTACACCAAGGGAACGGATTACACCGTTGACTATGTTGATGAAAGCATGGTCATCGAGTTGCTCAGCGGCTGTGCGGGATATAGCGCGGCCAAGGTGAACATCGCGTACAAGAAGATCACCACGACCAGCATCAACGCTGCCGCCATCGTCGCCGGACTGGAGAACATCGAGCTGTGCATGACTACGCTCGGTATCGTGCCGGATCTGATCTGCGCGCCCGGCTTCTCCGACCAGTCCACCGTGGCCGCTGCTATGGCGGTCAAGGCCGAGGGCATCAACGGTATGTTCAAGGCAAAGGCGGTCGTGGACATCAGCGCAAACAGCTATACCGCAGCTATCACCGCGAAGAATAGCGGCGCATACACCGACGCGCATATCGTCTGCTGGCCCTACGGCAAGCTGGGCGACCTCATGTTCCACGCTTCCACGCTGGCGGTCGGCCGCATCGCCGCGACCGATGTGAGCAACGGCAGCATTCCCTATGAGAGCCCCAGCAATAAGAGCCTGCCCATCGACAGCCTGTGTCTGTCCGACGGATCTGAGGTCCGTATGACGCTGGCACAGGCAAATGCGCTGAACACCGCAGGCATCGTGACGAGCATCAACTTCATGGGCGGTCATGTTCTGTGGGGCAACTACACCGGCTGCTACCCCGCCAGCACCGATGTCAAGGACTACTTTATCCCCGTCAGTCGTATGTTCGGCTGGGTCGGCAATTCCCTGATCAAGTCCTTCTGGGCAAAGCTGGACAAGCCGATGAACCGCCGTCTGATCGACAGCATCCTTGACAGTGCCAACATTTGGCTCAACGGTCTGGTCGGTCAGGGCTATCTGTTGGGAGCGCGTGTGGAGCTGCTGGATAGTGAAAACCCCGTAACCAACCTGATGGCCGGCATCATTAAGCTGCATGTCTACATGACGCCGCCCTCTCCCGCACAGGAGATCGATTTCGTCCTGGAGTATGACGCCGACTATGTCTCGGCTGCGCTGCAGGGCTGAGAAAGGAGATTTTGAACGATGGATCAGGCTGTAATCAATTTCGCTATCTACGAGGATAGCAACGAATACTGTGGCCTTGCGTCTGTGACGCTGCCCGACCTGACTGCGCTGACGCAGACCGTTTCCGGTGCCGGTATTGCCGGCAATATCGAGGCTCCTATCCTCGGACACATCGACGCGATGACGCTGACGCTCAACTTCCGCACTGTAACGGAGCAGACCGTCCGCCTGAGCGAGCCGCGCCGCCATAACATCGACCTGCGCGTGGCGCAGCAGAACGAAGACCCCGTGAAGGGTGAGCTGGCCGTTGATAATGTCAAGCACGTTCTTGTCGTCATTCCCAAGACGGATAAGGCGGGCAAGGTCGCTCCCGCCTCCGCCTCTGACGGCAGCGGCGAGTACGCCGTCCGTTATTGGAAGACCTACATCAACGGCAAGAAGGTCCGTGAGATCGACCCGCTGAACTACATCTACGAGATCAACGGCGTTGATTATCTCGCTGACGTGCGTAAAGCACTCGGCAAGTAAGCTGCACCACGAAGCCCAGAGCGGGATCATCCGCTCTGGGCGTCTTTTTCGATTTATGAAAGGAGATACAACATGCCTAACGAGATCACTATCGACCCCGCTGAGTTCCGCACCGCCGAGGAAGAAGCTCGTGCCATGAGCGCAGATGCCTATGTGCATACCCTCTCTGCCCCCTGGACCTTTGAGGAGCGGACCTATGATACGCTGACCTTTGATTTTGGCAAGCTCACCGGCAATGACGACATCGCCATCGAAGCAGAGCTTCAGGCTCTCGGCAAGCCCGTAATGGTGGCGGAAATGTCCGGCGAATACCTCTACCGTATGGCCGCTCGTGCTTGCACGGAAAAGATCGGCGCGGACGCGATCAAAGCCATGCCCTTGCGCGAGAGCCGCAAAATCAGGAATAAGGCACGGTCTTTTTTACTGAGGTCGGGGTCTTAGGCCGCGATGGTTTATGGCTCCGGAAGCAATGCCTTATCCTGGCAAAGCAAAACGCAACTCCCGTATATTACTGGCTTTCCATTCCTCTGCGCGATTTTCGCCAATGGATCACCGCGCATAACGCGGTGATCGAAGAGGAGCGGGAAGCCAGTAGGCATAAATAACCCCAAGGAGGGCTGTAAATGGCAAATCGAAAAGAATATGAGATGCTATTCCAGCTCAACGCCCAGCTGGGCAGCAGCTACGGCAGCACTTTTTCCAAGGCACAGCAGCATATCGCCTCCATGCAGAAGGAGATACAGTCCCTTTCCAAGACGCAGGGCGATATTGCCGCTTTTCAAAAGCAGCAGCAGGCCATCGAGAACACGCAAAAGAAAATGGCGATGTTGCAGCAGCAGTACGACAATATCCAAAAAGAGATCAAGGAGACCGAGGGCTATTCTTCGTCCCTTGAAAACAAGCTGCTGTCCAAACAGCAACAGATCGACAAGACCGCCGCATCGTTGGAGCAGTACACGCAGAGACTCAACGAGATGGACGAAGCCCTCAAAGCGGCGGGCGTCGACACATCAAATCTGACTGGCGAAAGCGCGAAGCTCGATGCACAGATTGGTGCGCTGAAGGATCAGCAGGAGCGGGCGGCAGATGGCGCAAATACCTTTGGCGCGCAGTCCGCCGCCGCGTTCGGTGCAGTCCAACAGGCTATTGCGGCAGCAGGCATTGTGACCGCACTCAAAGAGATCACCGACGCCTACATGGAATGTGTAGAAATTGCCGGAGACTTTGAGGAGGGCATGAGCAACGTCGAAGCCCTGTCCGGCGCCACGGCTGATGAAATGGCGCTGTTGTCCGAAAAGGCGAAGGAGATGGGTGCGACCACCAAGTACACCGCTCAGGAGTCCGCCGATGCGATGGGCTACATGGCTATGGCCGGCTGGAACGCGCAGGAAATGCTTGCAGGCATGGACGGCGTGATAAACCTCGCTGCAGCAAGCGGTGAGGACCTTGCCATGGTGTCGGACATCGTGACAGACAACCTCACGGCGTTCGGCCTGACCGCAGCCGATACCGCACATTTTGCCGATGTGCTTGCAGCTGCAGCAACGAGTTCTAACACCAATGTCAGCATCATGGGCGAGACCTTCAAGCAGTCCGCGTCTATTGCTGGTGCGCTGGGCTACTCCATCGAGGACGTCGCCGTTGCGGTTGGTCTGATGGCAAATAGCGGCGTAAAGGGCAGCATCGCAGGTACCGCGCTGAAAAACACCTTCAACGGTCTGCTTGAGGGCGTGACGCTGACTGCCTCGGCATTCGGCGAGTATGACTACACAGCTATCAAAGCAGATGGCACGATGAAAACGTTCAGCGAAACCATCGACGAGCTGCGCGACTGCTTCGAGCAAATGACTGAAGCAGAGCGCGTGAACAATGCGATGGCTCTTGCCGGACAGCGCGGCTACAACGGTCTGCTGGCGATCCTGAACGCCACCGATGAGGACTACGCCTCCCTGACAGACAGCATCAACAACTGCACCGGCGCGGCGAAGCGTATGGCCGACATCAAAATGGATAACCTCAATGGTGATCTTGAATTGATGAACGGCGCGTGGGAAGCACTGCAGAATACCATCGGTGAGCAGTTTATTCCCGAAATGCGGACGCTCTACCAGCTGGGAGAGGACATCGGAGACAGCCTGAATGAGTTTGTCCAAGAACACCCAGCTTTGATGAAAGCTCTCGCGGCATTCCTCGCAATTATCATGTTGGTCGTCACCGGGCTGACCGGCTTTGTTGCTGTCACCAAAATACTTATCCCGCTCATGGGCCTGCTGACCGCCTCCATTCCCGGCGTCAACATCATCATGGGCGTGGCCGCTGGCGTTGCGGCTATCACCGCCGCAGTAGTCGGCTTTGTGTCAGCGGCCAACGAGGGTGTTCCATCGGTAAAGGAATTGACCGATGCAGCTCGCGGGCTCGGCGATGCGCTCGAAGACGCCGACAAGAGCTATCAGACCTCTGCGACCGACATTGCCGCTACCGCCGCTGTTGCAGACACCTACATTAGTCGGTTGGAAGCTCTCGAAACGGTTACAGACCGTACAGACGAGCAGCAAACGGAGTGGCATAACACGCTGGCTCTGCTTGCAAATGCCATCCCCGAACTGGCGGAATATATCGACCTCACGAACGATACCATTGATGGCGGCACAGCAGCTCTGCGGGCAAACACGGAAGCGTGGAAGCAGAACGCAGAGGCACAGGCCTATCAGGAGTATCTTAACTCCGTCATGGAGCAATATAACGGCGTCATGTCGGAAGCTGCGGCCAATAGCATCAAACTCACACAGGCGCAAGTCAAGCTGGATAAAGCAGAACAGACACACGCCGAGCTGACCAAGCGCGTGAGTGAGCTGATGAATGAGGCCAAGGACAAAGCCGCTGCCTTCTACGACGAGTACGGCTACGGTGCCGATGCGACGAACTTCTTGACCGAGGAATATTACGGCCTGCTGCGGACGCTCAACGAGACCGACAAGGAGATGCGGACGCAGCAAAGGACGATCAAGAACCTGAACAAAGCCATGGAGGAGGACGCTGACGCTTTGGCCGAAGCCGAAACCGCCATGAACGATGCGCGGGAAGCCGTTGCTCTGCTGACTGGCGAGACTGAGGGAAGCGCGGCGGCGGCAGAAGCTGCGGCTGCACAGCAGCGGGTATTGTCGTCTACAGTGAACGATGTGATGTCGCAGGTCAACGACCTTGCAGACGCATATGCCGACGTCTACGCCGCGGCAAAGCAAAGCGTAGAGGGACAATACAAGCTGTGGGACGACGCGGAGCAGGTCGTTGCAACAAGCGCATGGAGCATTAATCACGCGCTGGAGAGTCAAGTATCCTACTGGCAGTCCTACAACGACAATCTAAGCACATTGACCTTGCGTAGCTCCGAGATCGAAGGGCTGAGCGAGATGATCTCCAGCTTTGCTGACGGCAGTGCTGACAGCGTCAATGCCGTAGCTGGCATGGCGACAGCCAGCGACGACCAGCTTCGCAAAATGGTGGAGAACTGGAAGACGTTGCAGGAGGAGCAGGACAAGGTTTCCGGAAGCATCGCTGACCTCAAAACCGATTTTACGGCAACGATGGACGAGCTTCAGGCGCAGCTCGCAGCTGACATTGACGCTATGGATCTCGGCGACGAGGCGGCAGAAAGCGGCAAGGCAACTATTCAGGGCTTCATCACCGGCGCAAACGGAATGCTTCCGCAGGTACAATCCGCCTATGAAAGCATTGCACAGGCGGCTATTGATGCCATCGATGCCAAGCTGGACATTCATTCCCCGTCCCGCGTGATGATGGAAAAGGCCAACATGACATGGGAGGGCTATATCAGGGAGACCGAAGCTATGCGTCCGAAACTGGAGGAGGCTATGATGCTGACCGCAGGAGCGGGCATAGATGCCGTTTCCGAGGAAGATATGCAGATCATCGCCCTTGCCCCAAAGCTCCTCTCCGCCATCAGTGCAGCGTCCCGCGGCGCGGACATGGACGGCGCAGGCTTCGGAACTGGCAGCGGTGGCAGCAGCATTTCCGTCACCTTTGAAATTCAAGGCAACGCAACGCCGGAGACGGTTTCAGACCTGCGCGAATACGGAGAAGATTTTGCCGCTCGCGTCCTCGAGGTCATTGAGGACGCAGACATCGACACGAGCCGGAGGAAGTATAGATGAAAACCTACACAACCAAACAAGGCGATATGTGGGATGCCATCGCCTATAGGCAATGCGGCAGTACGAACTATACCGACAGGTTGATGCAGCTCAACATGAAATACTGCGGACTGTTTACCTTTCCTGCCGGTATCGTCCTGGTACTGCCGGAGGATGAGCCGACGATTGACGCTGCTTTGCCGCCGTGGAAGAGGGTGACATCATGAGTTCACCTGACACCGCACGGCGCGCATTGGCAACGGTCACATTCAATGGCGTGGACATCACAGACGACATTCGCTCCTACCTACTGTCTGCCGTATATACGGACAACGAGGAAGACGAAAGCGATGACCTGCAGATCACCTTGCAGGACAGAGAAGATATTTGGCTGACCTCGTGGCTGCAAGAGGCTCTTGATGCCGCAGCAGAAACGAGCGGCGGCGGCGACGGCGACGGTGAGAGCAGTGCGGATTATCCCACCGTGCGCTTTGGCTCTCAGGGCGGCACAGTATCAACTATGCAGGGCTATCTTGTGGAGCTGGGCGAAGTTCTCCCTGTCTATGGCGTTGACGGCTATTTTGGCAGCGAGACGCAGGCGGCAGTTAAATCATTCCAGCGAAAGAACGGCTTGTCCGTAGATGGTATCTGCGGTCCTTTGACGTGGGCGGCAATTTTGAAAAAGGTCAATGGCAGCGGTGGCGGTGGCGACGGTATTCCGAAGCTGACAATCACCGCCGCTTTCGCCCGGCAAAACTGGACAGGAGACGGCAGTGATAAAACGCTTGATTGCGGCTCCTTTGAGCTGGACAGCGTGTCGTGTTCTGGTCCTCCGGCTGTCGTCAGCCTGAAAGCGGTCGCTCTGCCGTTCTCCTCACAGATACGCCAGTCTAAGCTATCCAAGGCGTGGGAGAGCTATCCCCTGTCCAAAATCGCTGGGGAGATGGCGGCGCGAAACGGCATGACTTGTTTATACCTTTCGGACACAGACCCATACTATGCCCGCGTCGAACAGTATCGAGAAGCGGACATCAGCTTTCTTTCACGGCTGTGCCATGACGCCGGAATATCGCTCAAAGCAACTGCCAACAGCCTTGTCCTGTTTGACCAGGCCAAGTACGAAGCATCACCGTCCGTACGCACCATCACGCGTGATGATGGCTCATACGAAAAGTACAAGATGCAGATAGGAAAGGCCGATACGCAGTATGCCTCCTGCCGTGTCAGTTATGTTGATCCCGCTACTGGCGGCTGCATTTCCGGCACAGCGAAGGTGACGGACTACAACGCCAAGAAGAAGGACAACCAGCAGCTGCAGGTCTATGCGAAAGTCTCCAGCGTGGCCGAGGCAAAAAAGCTCGCGCAAAAGCTCTTGCGGAAGAAGAATAAGTTCGAGCAGACCGCCATCTTCACTATGCCGGGAGATCCGGCGCTTGTTGCTGGTGTAACGATCGTACTCAGTGGCTGGGGCGCATGGGACGGCAAGTACATTATCAAGCAGGCAAAGCACACCATTGGCGGCAACGGCTATTCAACGCAGATTATCTTGCGGAAGGTGCTGTTGGGCGAAACAGACACAGTGCCGGAGACCGCTCAGAAGTCTTATAAAGTGGGTGACATCGTGAACTTTCACGGCGGTTGCCATTATGTCAGCTCTACCGCGATCAAGGCGGCAAGCACAAGGCTGCGCGCCGGTCCTGCGAAGATCACGCTGACCAATCCTGGCAGCGCGCACCCATGGCATCTGATCCATACCGATGCTTCCACTGGTGTATACGGCTGGGTAGACGACGGATCGTTTGACTGAGGAGGACCATCATGGACGAAAGTGTATTGGAACATATTGTGCGTATTGGGACAGTCACGGCGGTCAATACGGCAAAATGCATGGCTCGCGTGAAATATCAGGACACAGGCATTACTTCCGGCTGGTTGTTCGTGCTCCAGCATTCCGGTGCTGCCTTGAGCATTAAGCCGGACGGAAAGCACAAGCATTCCGTTCCGTCCGTCGGAGATACCAGCATAGAAGATAATCACGAGCACAAAAGATCCACCGTCACACGATGGATGCCGAAGGTCAACGATAATGTGCTGTGTCTTTATCTTCCCGCTTTCAATGCCGACGGTTTTATCTTAGGAGGGATCGCATGATTGTAGGCGCACTCGGAGATATTGTGTTCTCTGTATCGTCAAATCAGGTTTTAACGCTGGACAATTTCAAGTGGTCCGGCTCTGCCCGCTATGCAACACACGCACGCCACGGCACAAATGCGCTCACGGAATTTTGTGGCGTCAATCCCGACGCCATAACATTTGATGTTCTGCTCTCGGCCTATCTCGGCGTAAACCCGATGCAGGAGCTGAATAAGATTTGGACATATGAGCGCGAAGGGCGCGCACTCTCCCTTGTCGTTGGAGAAAAGGCATACGGAAAGTATCGCTGGACGATTACGAAGCACAGTGCAACCGTCAAAACAACCGCCGGCGATGGTAGCGTGACCTCTGTTGAGGTGTCGCTGACCTTGCAGGAATATTTGAGATCGTGAGGTGATGGCATGAGCTACAAGGTATCTACCGCTGATTTGAACACGATCCGCCTCAACGAGACGGATACGGTCAGCGCGGTATTGCAGAACATCGCGATTATCCTTGCTACACGACAAGGCTCCGTGCCGCTCTACCGAGAGTTTGGATTGACGCAGGAGTTTGTGGACAAGCCCCTGCCTGTAGC